>Ga0160423_10005301_pt1 | contig 10513 bp, 9 predicted proteins | sample CRUFie14St8metaG_FD_108191 | JGI IMG/M metagenome (GOLD analysis project Ga0160423, IMG submission 108191) | Marine microbial communities from the Costa Rica Dome - CRUD Field 142mm St8 metaG | ecosystem: Environmental > Aquatic > Marine > Oceanic > Photic zone | place: Costa Rica: the Eastern... | reverse complement strand
TCACTGGCGAACGTCTACGAACAGGCGACTTCCTGCGTCTACGAACGGGAGAACGCGAACGTCTACGCTTAGGAGAACCCCTTGTCCTGCGACGGTAAGCACGACGCGCCGCGATTGCTGATTTAGTCATCTTTAACTTTCTTTTACCAAATGAAGACCCCCATACTGCAGAATAAGCATCGAAATCATCCTCTGCATCTTTGGCCAATTTAGACCTCTTTGCATTTCTAGCACGAATGCTTTTTTGTAACTTCTTAACAGCCGCTAACTTTTTGGCATCATCGATATCTTTACTTTTCAAATTTTGCAATTCGCGCTCTAATCTGTTCGCTTTCTGCGAGTTAACAGTTACTCTTCCCTCTAACATATCAATGTATTTCTCAGTTTGGCTACAAGTACGTGACCCAGGGCACCCTTTATAAACGCGTCTCACTGGCGAACGTCTACGAACAGGCGACTTCCTGCGTCTACGAACGGGAGAACGCGAACGTCTACGCTTAGGAGAACCCCTTGTCCTGCGACGGTAAGCACGACGCGCCGCGATTGCCGATTTAGTCATCTTTAGCTTTCTTTTGCCAAAACCCATCCCAAGCTCACCTGGAACAGATTCGAGTCCATCAATAATAAGGTCCATATTTATTTTATTATAAACCGATTATTTTTTTTTATAATTAATTAAATTCTTTACAATAAATAAAGAATGATAAGTAAATCACCTGATATTATAAAGAAATCATTTAATGCCGCCTGTGTAGGCGTTATATTGAATGTATTATTATCTGCGATTGCTATGCCATACGCTACTAAAGTTCAGATTACTCCACCGAATGGTGCAGCGAATTTACCCTTTTTTTCTCAGATAATGCACATGCTTGTTCATCATAAACAGGTAATATTAACTAGTTCATTGATTGTTTTTGCTTTAGTTTTTATATCAACTTATGTATCATTAAGTATAGATAATTAAAGTCCGCAGTCGCATGGTATATCACCAAAACAACTATGACCGTATTTAGAATATTGCATACTTAAAGGACGATTACCAAATGTTCTATCAGAATTCCAGCTAAAGTTGACAGAATCTAATTCATCAAGATCTTCATATTTTGGTATTGTTTTACATCTACCTGTAACCGGGTCTTTGTATTTACCCACTGGACACCCTTTTCTAGGGTTAAGCATCATGTTACGAACAGGTGGTCGTGTAATGTAACGCCTCCTTCTTACAGTTTTAGGTCTAGGTCTAGGTCTAGGTCTAGAAACTTTATTTTTTTTACAATTACATACAGCTTTTCCGGTTTTAGGACACCGCCTCTTTATTAAATGTTTATAGCTTATTCTATATCTAGATAAACGAGCTTTAAGAGCTTTCGCTGTTAAAGGCATCTTGGTGTATCCTCTGCGATCTTTGCGCATCTTGTAAATATTAACTTTATTACGCCTAGCTAAAGTCTGCAACTGTTTTAAAGTTGGACCGAGAGTTTTCTTTTTAGGTCTTTTTTTCCTAGGAGGTTTTCCAAAATCGAACCAACCCCCTCCGATGTCTAAGTTTTGATCTATTTTTTCATACCAAGGAGTTTTTTTCTTGGGCTGCGCTTTTACCGGCTGCGCTTTTACCGGCTGAGCTTTTACTGGCTGCACCTGTTTATTACAAACACAAGGTGGGCAGCCTGGTTTACTACCCCCTATAAGTTTTGAAGCCGTCTTAAACATATTTATTTATTATTTATGTAATATAATAATTTAAAGATAAATTCTATAACTTATTACATTATGAATCCTGTCTATGTATATCTGGAAAATAGTGCCGGGGTAAAATTGTCTATCAGGACACTCTCTAAAAGACTAAATCTAAAGAAGAGAGCCGTACATTATTATTGTCATAAAGATCCTCGGATTAGAAAGGTTAGTGGGTTTGAAGTAGGTACAGGGAAATGTAAAATTAATGTTTTTACTATTGACCCTTAATAATGTTAGGGAAAAATTCTGTTAATGTATCTTCATACTTGTCAAAAACTTTAAAAGTCCAAGCATTGTTCTCTTTTGACCAGCTTGCATTTTTAAATGCAGACTTAATTAAACCTCGATTGTCATATGTTTTTGTCCCATAGATGTAAATATTGTCTTCATTTACTCGATACGCTAATTCTGGTTTCTGTTCAGGTTCTTTTGATTCTTCTTCTACAGTTTCAACTGATATATTATTCTTAATTAGCGTATTGAGTAAATCTAATAAAGGTGACATATTTAATTCTATACCTTCCAGTCTTTCTTCTAAGTTTTCAAATTTAGATTCTAAATTTTCAAATCGAGAATCCATTTTATTTAAAATTTCTTCCAATCTCTCAAATCGAGCGTCAATTTCATTAACTTCTTCTTCAAGATCCATTAAATTATATAATGTAAATGTATAATTAATTCTTTTAAATTGTTTCTTTAATATTTTTATGAGATCTATATAGTAATTTATAATTATTTAAGTTTAATCCTGTCTTAATTAATTTTTCTATATGAGGTTTATATTTTTCATTATCTATCCACAGTTCCATCCTATATAATACACTTGAACATTTTGTACAATCTACCATTCTAATGCCATTTATATGAGACAATATAGGATCTTCATCCCCTATTAGTTGTAATATACAATCCATCCATTCATTTTGTAATTTTTTTAGGTCTGTAGAGTTTTTTATAGAATACTCAAAACCATTAGTATTCATCGGATCTTCCCAGCATGGGAATATATCATTTCTAAAAAATGAATATGCGCACGGAGTTGCATTTACTCTTTTAATCTTTTTAGTATTAATCCCGTCTGAAAATATATCATAGATTTTAGGGACATTATTAAAGGTTCTCCAGAATGTTTCTATATCCGAAATATCCATTAACTTTTCAATATTATCGTTATAAAATCTTCCTAAATCTTTATAGTGTAAATAAAGAGACCATTTAGAACTCAATTCCATGATAATATAATATATTATAAATTACGCTTTTAAATAACAATTTAAATTATAATATATTATATTAATAAATGGAACTTTCTGGTAAAAGAAATATAAACCCAAATGTCTGGGGACCTATTTTTTGGGATACATTACATTTTACAGCATTTGGGTTTCCATCGAACCCTAATGATAATGACAAAAAGGTTTATAAAAATTTTATATTAAATTATGCGAAAATATTACCATGTGATAAATGTTCTAATGACGCTACAGAATATATGAATATGATGAGTGATTTTGAATGGTCTAAAATATTAAAAGATAGAGATTCATTTATAAACTGGACGTGGAGTTTTCACGATTATGTAAACAGTAAACTAGATAAGGTATCCCCCAAATTAGATACATTTAAAAAAGATTTCATAAATAAAAAAACACCTTATACACCATCCTGGAGAACATTTTTTAACAGGTTAGCGTTTTTTGTACTTTTTATAGTATTCTGTTTATTTTATGCTAGATTTTTAAGAACTGCACGTTAAGCATTCTCCTTCACATTCTTGTTTCTTTTTAATGTTTTCTTTCTTTTCATTTTTGACATCGGTTGAAAAATTTTGATTATCTAGAATAGATTTACTTCTGATGTAATACGAACCAGTTTTAAGCCCGTTTCTCCATCCATAAAAGTGAATAGAATGAATAATTTTAGGAGTTGGAGGATTTACAAACAAATTGAGACTTTGACTCTGACAAATGAAGGGTCCCCTGTCTATAGCAAGTTGAATAATACATTTTTGCGAAAGTTCCCATGAAGTTTTATAGACTCTCTCGATATCAAAGGGAAGACCCAAATTTTGAACAGATCCTTTGTTGAGCATTATTTTTTCTACTAGTTCTTTACTAAATAAATTCCTACTCTTTAGTTCATTTATTAGATGATTATTGACAATAACATAATTTCCAGAAAGAACCGCCCTAGTATACAAATTGGATGTATATGGTTCAAAGGATTCGTTATTGCCCATAATCTGGGCTGTTGATGCGGTTGGCATAGGAGCTACAAGTAGACTATTTCGGATTCCATATACTTTAATTTGTTCCTTTAGATAATCCCATGTGTCTTTATTGTATAGAAAAGGATATTCAAAATTATCCCACATATCAAACTGCAATATTCCTTGACTGGCTGGAGATCCTTCAAATGATTCATATGGTCCAAATAGTTTTGAAAGTTCCATTGATTGTTCAAGAGATGCATAATAAATACATTCAAATATCTTCCTGTTAATACTTCTAGCCTCATCTGAATCATAAGAAATCTTAAGAATCATAAAAAGATCTGCAAGACCTTGTACTCCTATCCCAATTGGTCTATGTTTCATATTAGACAACAATGATTCTTGTGTAGGATAAGAGTTAACATTAATAATACAATTGAGATTGATTACTATTTCTTTAGTTTTTTGATATAAAAGATCATAGTCTACCTCCAATTGAGGATACATCAAATTTGTATGTTCTTTAATATATTTTGGAAGGCAGATACTAGCTAAATTACAAACAGCTGTTTCTTTTGAATCGGAATATTCCATGATTTCAGTACATAGATTACTACTCTTAATTATTCCATAATTTTTTTGATTCGATTTCCTATTAATAGCGTCTTTGTATAAGATGTAAGGAAGACCCGTTTCAATCTGAGTATTAATAATCCTTTCCCACAACTCCTTTGCCTTAATCTGCTTACGATACATACATTTTTCTTCATACTCCATGTATAATTTATCAAATTCATCGCTATGAACATCATTCAGTCCAATACATTCATTGGGACACATCAGAGACCACATTTCATCTTTTTCTACTCTTTTCATAAATAAATCGGGAATCCATAGAGCATAAAAAAGATCTCTTGCTCTCATCTCCTCTGCTCCATTATTCTTTTTAGCATCTAAAAAATCATAGATGTCAGCATGCCATGGTTCAATATATACAGCAAAGGATCCGTTTCTTTTCCCGCTTTGATTTATATGCCTTGATATGTCATTATAAACTTTAAGCAAGGGCATGATACCGTTGCTTTTACCTCCTGTTTTATTGATATAAGAATCTTTAGCCCTTACATTACTGATGTGTACTCCAATACCTCCAGCCCATTTAGAAATTTTAGCCATATCTGACGCGGTTTTATATAGTCCTTCTACAGAATCTTCTGTTCCTAAAAGAAAACATGAACTCAATTGTTGATATTTAGTTCCCGCGTTAAAAAGAGTTGGGGTAGCGTGTGTATAATACTTGTCACTCAAAGAATCATAAACTCTTTTAATCATTTCTTTATTTCCCATATGAATAGCAATAGCTACTCTCATAAAAAGATACTGTGGAGTTTCTTGATAACCGTCTTTTGTTTTTAGTAGATATGACTTTTCTAGAGATTTAAAACCAAAATAAGATATATTATAATCTTTCTCTTCAGAAATACATTCTTCAAAAAATCTACTATTGTCTCCCTCGTTTACATAATTAATAAATTCTTCACTAAGAATTCCTGTATCGTACAATTTATTAGACAAATCACTAAAAGTAATTTTGTTATTTTTATGATGATTATTAATAGCAATTCTACTAGCAAGAATTAAATAATCAGGTTCAATTTTAAAAAGAGTTGCTGCAAAACTGGCTGAAAAATCATCTAGTTGTGTTGTAGTAATACCGTCATAAATTAAACTACAAATCTTTTGAGCTATAAACACGGGGTCTACATTTAATTTCTTCCATTTAATACCCAAGTTAACAAAGTCTTTCTCGGAAGAAAGATCTCTAATCTTATTAGTAATCAAGTCAAATTTAACATCTTCTTCTTGACCACTTCTAGTAATTACCTTCATTCTTATATAGATAAATGTATTATTTCTATAAATCAATACATTTATTTATTTTATTTAATTTTGATTAAATTTATTTAGTTTAATTTTACACTACAGCTACAACAATCACTATTCTTTTTATCTAGATTATTAATAATAATATCAATTGTTGTTAATAGAAATATAAGTAACAGTAATATAATTATCACCGAAAATAATATTTTATCCATCATGTTGATAATAATGTAATATTTTTATATTTATTTATATACGAGATTTTTTAGTATACGCAACGGGTGTGTCTTGTTCTGGTTTATTTATGAAATGGTAAGTTGGATTGTGAGTTGTAGTTATATTTATACCAGGATCTACCGCGTTATACATATTTACATGTTGTTTTTGGGTTGGTTTACGGAAATTACGAGACTGATTTATTTTCTTATAAGAAGGAATTTGACGAGCAGATCTATCACCTCTGAAACGCGGCTCTACTCTCATATAAGGAGTCTTTAGAGATTGTGTATTAACGGGCTGCATTCTTTGTCTAGGAGCCGGTATATTTACTTTATTATTAAGTACTCGACCTTCCATTCGTTTTTTTATCCAAGGCACACCATATATTGCAAATAATACACACAACACAACAAATAAAATAGTTCCAAAAATCTTTTTCCATGGGAGGCGGAAGAGCAATCCAATAGGCAATCCAAACTTAGAAAGCCCACCCTTAGCACCCGCTGCGGCCCCCTTTGCTGCTGAAGCAAGTTTAGAAAGATTTGCACCGCCAGCTGACTTAGCCGCCGCCATCAAACCAGCTAAATTAGCACCTACTCCCACTGGAGCAGCGGCAGCAGGTGGCGCTTTCTTCCCTCCAAACATCATATAAAGTATTACAAGAACGATAATACCGCCAATTACTGCAATGGGTATCATTAAAGCACTGAGAGCCGAAGCGGCGCCTTCGCCAAGTCCTCTACCCGCTTCTCCTATCCCCCCTCCTATCCCCTGGGCTGCATCACCGAGTCCTGCTCCTGCCCCTGTCCACATAGCCCCAGCTGATTCTCCTTGAGCTCCAACCATAGCAGCCACATCCTCAGCCTTGATAGCCTCCTGTAACTTAGCACGGGATTCACCCGTTGCTGCTATAACCTTATCAACTCCTTCGGCTACTCTATTATCAATCTTCTTTGAAATTTCTTCGTTAATAATCTTAGTTGCTACAGTTTTTCCTATTTCTACGGATTTTTTAACCTGCTGCTGTACTGTTAGAGAAACCTGGGATTTAATAGCCTGAGATATATCCGAATTTCTAATAGGACCAACTACACTTAAAATAACACTATTATCGGTATCCATAGTCATCTTATTCTCACTAATAGAATTGTTAATGTTGGTATCGTTCTTTTCAAAACTTTGTTCCACTTGATCATTAACCATCTGTCTAGCTTTATCTAGAGTTGCTCCAGGGCCTACTTTACTGTTTAATTCTTCATGTGCGACAGCTCTTGATAATCTCTGCATACTTTCTTTCATTACATTTTTAGTAGTGTCGTCTATAGATTGAGTTGAACTTATTGTTATTTCTGAATCTATTGTCTGGTCAATTTTCACCCCCTCGAGGTTAGCTGTTACAGGATTATTATAATTATACTCTTCCATAGTTTTAAGATTCATCTTGTGAGTGTTTTCAACCAAATCTTTTTTATCTTTAAACATCTTCTCAATCGCGCCCGATGCCATGTCGATTAGCGCCTGGTCACAAACTCCTGCACAATTCATTACTAATTTATTTATCGCGTCTAAAGACGCCGTATCTCCCACAAGCTTGTCTATCGACGCCTGTGATGCATCGAGAAGTTCCTGGATTTCGGAGCGCCCTTCGGCTATTGAATCTAAAACATTTTGATCAATGATTGGGTTGGTTTCTATTCTTAAACTGAGGTTAGTATAAGATTCAGCACCCTGCTGACTAACAGTGCTATTCATATTACATGTCATGGCTACCTCCTCTAATTTCAACTGATTTGAAACAAGGGAGAGAGGCGCGCAGCCTTTTTCTGTTAGAGTATTATCTACATATGAATCTGTCCTATTCTGTTCATAACTGGCGCTACCACCCCCAAAAGGGGTGCTTATATTAGCCTGGGCCTTATTATTGGTCATTGTATCTTGCGAAATAGCTTTAGCCTCTGATACACACTGTTCGTCAAAACCCATAGCTTTAGCAGCTTCTTCTAATTTATCAACTGAATCGGCTGGATTATAGCTTTCTTGTTCAGGTATTGTAGGACAACCCACGGCATTATTTGCAGCACCGGTCATTCCAGAGATTTCGGATTCATTAGCCTCATCTTGAGATGTCATCTTTTACTTATATTTTATATTATTATTTTTATTTTATTTTTTCTTCATCAAAATAATTAAAATAATTAAGAAAACTAATAATGCTCCGCCGCCAATAACATACATCTTCTTAAATCCAAATAGATAATTATTAGCTATCAGAATAACTATTTCTTGTGAAATTTTTTCAGTTTTTTTTACTTCAAGTGATAAACTACCAATATCTGCCTCAAGTTCTAAATAAGTAACATTTTGTGCTACACCAAGTGTATTTATTTTCCCTTGAAGGGCGGTTGAAGCAGTCATATTTTTCTGCGCTTCTTCCGCAAGTGTATCAGACTTACTTGCTATTATAAGATCTGTAGGATATGCAATTTTAGAAGTTAATGCCACATCCGATGCTTTTGTTATTCTTTCAGTAATCCTCTCTAATGCCTTTGTTAGCAAAAGTTTATCATCCGAAGAACTATCACTGGCATCAGTGGCATCAGTGGCATCAACTGCGTTACCATTATCATCAATAATATCTCCCCCGGTTCTACCGTCTTCGCATTTACCACCGTTGGGAGGTAAACAGTTAGTATCCCCCAGAAGATCGGTTTCCAATTTACAACAACCAGTATATACTTCGCCTACACCCGGAACGTTTATATAGGCTGCGTCTTCTCCGGGGGTTCCATAATCAGGGCACTCTGGTACTTTGTCCAGTTGATGACACGGATGTTTTTGGTCGTCACTGATGCCTGCCTGCGTGCCCTTGCTGTCGTCGTCATCGTCATCCGACTTGACTTCAGCCTTCCCCGGTATACCACATTGTTGTTGCTGAATTATTTGATTATCAGTCATATCTCCCGCTGAGTAAACTACAGCAGCACAAGATGTAAAATTAGCTTCTACAAACCTACATTCGGGTTGATCTTGAGGATCTATACCACTATCAGGGATACGGTTTAATGATAACTTACTCTTGTTCTCTTCTTGCCAATTTCCTTTATTTATTTCGGCAATAATCACATCTTTTATAAAAGACTGACTGTTTTTACCTAACCAGTTATTACTTTTAATCCAACCCTGAATATTATCATCTACAGAACCCGATTTAACTCCATGATTAGGACAAGCCCATAAAACAGCATTATAAGACTTATCGTCTCTGACATTTGAAAATTGTGTACTTCCAGTTTTCCAGGCTCCATAATTAGTAGAATCACGTGTCATTTTATAATAATCATTTCTAGTGCTCTCATGTGTAGTATTAGTATTTGTGGTAAATGCCTGAAAAGAGCTATCATCTGATAAAATATAAGGACATACGGGGTCTGCGTAATGCTTTATATAGTGAAAAGCTGAATTATTCTTAAGTCCTGTAATTTGAAAAGCATTACAATATTTTGCAAGTATAGTACTCATAGAAGGAACAGGAATTAAACTTCTACATCCCTCGGGGTCTGCAACTTCAAGTCCGTTGTAGAAACCGTTCCAATGTGGTTCGGTATACCTCGAACCGGCCTGTGCAGTTACTTCTGATTGTAAATACGATTGATAAAATCTTCTAAATTCGAGAGTATGGATGGGATTATAGAGTAAATAATACTTAGAGTCACCTGCAGCGTTTTCTGCAGCTGTCTTATCTGATCCAATTAAAATCTTCTCGTCGGCCGGTGTATAAAGAATATAAGTTGAAGCTTTATTCATAACAACTTTAGGATTCATTGCATATACAAGTTCCATACCTTTTCTATATGATTCTCCGGCATTGAATTTACCAGTTCCATTTGCCCCGAGACCGGCCATAGTATTGGATTGGTCATAACTCCGACCTTCTTTTTTAATCTGTAATTTACCTCCCGTTGATGTACTCATTCTTCCCTGTCCCTTTCCACCGGCTTCTTGAGTGTTAGCACTGGTTTGATCATTAGGGTTTATAACAGGATTTAAATATGTAACCTGAGCACTTCCATCGGATGGTATAAAAGATATATGACCCTCTTTAGTAAAAATAAAATTATACCCTTTGACATGCTTTGGCTGCCGCATGCTGAATTTTCCCATAGGCTGATTTGCTAAGGCGTCAAATATCTTTTTAGATTCGCTTCTAGTGAATTTTCTCACTATTAACAAAGTAAGATGTTCATCTCCGTATATTGTATAATCCCCGTTTGCTTTGCTTAAGGGTGTAGTGTAGCTATGATTAGCTGAATCCTTATTAGTACCCCAGTCAGCAAATAAGTTATTTGTGGATGTTGTTGGTATTTTTAACCAACCAATGCCAAAACTGGGTTTATTACTGGTAGTGGTGGGTGGGACGTCGGCTTTGGCCTTGGCTGCGGCCTTGGAGGCGTCTTCAGC
>Ga0160423_10005300_pt1 | contig 10514 bp, 11 predicted proteins | sample CRUFie14St8metaG_FD_108191 | JGI IMG/M metagenome (GOLD analysis project Ga0160423, IMG submission 108191) | Marine microbial communities from the Costa Rica Dome - CRUD Field 142mm St8 metaG | ecosystem: Environmental > Aquatic > Marine > Oceanic > Photic zone | place: Costa Rica: the Eastern... | reverse complement strand
ATTAAAATTTACAGGAGCGGGCACCTCCTCGCCCATATTTACGGTGGACATAATGCCTCCGGCCATATTGCCCTCTACGGGGGCCGACATTTCTTCTTGTGCCAGACCTCCTATGCCCTGATCTACCTGCGCCATCTGCATGACGGGCTGTACCAACGCCAACACCGACTCCGGTGTCGCCTCGGCGTCCTCTTCTCCTACAATTTCTGCTAACTCTGCGTAGCGCTCGGAGATCGGGGCCTCATCGCCCCGCATCGAGTTCATGACCTGCTCAAAGTCCTCTGCCTCGTCCAAGTTCCCAATACCCTCAGATACCTGATTTAGCATTCCCTCTACCGCAGCGGGGTCCATGCCAACCTGCGCGGCCTGCGCCATTGCTTGATCCATTGACGGGTCCTGTGGCATAGGAGCCTGCATCATTGCAGCTTGTTGCGCCATCATCGGCTCACCGCCCATTTGCATTTCTACACCACGACCTTTTAAAATATCTGCGTATGTAACTTTACCGTCACCGGTCAGATCAGGAAATGCCGCACCGCCTTTTTCCATGCCTTGCGGTGGCCTTTCAACCTGCCTCATTTTTTGATTAAACATTTCTTCGTTTTCTTGAATCATTTCCTCAATGGTTTGATCCCCCCGTGGTTGAAACTCGGTAAAGGCTGACATTGGGATTGAGTTTTTAAGATTTCTAAGTTCTGAATTAGATAGCCTTAATATTCTTTCAAACATAGTTTGTGGGGACACACCTTCTGTTCCAGAAAGAAATTGCGCCATAGCTCTCATTTCAATATTGCTTGCATCAGGACGAAAAGTAGGATCATCATAGTAGGTTACGCCACCCGGTATAGGACCGCCGGGTATTCTGCGAAAATCAAAAAACTCTTGTGGTTGAAGCGTGGGGGCGGCACCGCCTTTTTCCATACCAACCGGGGGAGCAATCTGTTCTTGTATCGCGCCAATTTTGCCCATTGGGTTACCAACCATATCAGAAAAAGCAGGTGGGCTTCGTCTTTGTTGTGGTGCCTGAAGGCCCATAATACCGCCCATCGGCGAACCCATACCGCCGTTACTACCGAGAGCAATTTGCAACTGTTGTTGTGCGTTTCCTAATGACTCATTTGCGCCTTGCAAAGAGCGTGAAATGCCTGCCAGTCCACCTTGTTGCATACGAACCGGTCCGCCCATAGCGAACATCTGACGCTTCATTAATCCTCTATTCATCATCCGAATAACCCCGCTCTTTGTGCGCCTGCCGCTGCGGACAAACCGCCAATGCCTAGACCAAGGATCGTCTGGGCTGGTGAAACTGAAGGTGACGTAGAAGCCGCAATAGTCTGTGACGTAGACGGCGCACCCTTATAAATATCTGACAAGAAACTAACGCGCTGATAAGGCTCGTAAGCTTGCTGTAATTCGCTTTGACGTTGTGCTTCAAGAACAGCTTGGTCTTGAGCTTGCTGTTGTTTACCAAGATCAAACAAGAACCCAGCCTGCTGTTGACCCAACTGCTGACCTGTTTCACCTAAAGCAGCCTGACGTAGTCCCAACTGACTCAAACCTTCGCCTGTTGCAAGCTGCTGACGTTGTGCGTTTAGAAATGCTTCTGCCTGCGCTTGTGCAAGAGCCGAGGTCCGATTTCTGTCTATCTCGCGCTGTGCTATTTCGGCTCGTGAACCGCCAAACGCGGACGGTCCTCCCGGTTGGCCCACGGCTCCGAGAGCCGCTTGTTGTGCTTGTATATCATAAGCTCTGTTGATTTCGTCTTGTATGGCCTGTTGAAACGGGTTCATAAACGCGCCGATACCTGACGGGTCGAATGCGGCTTGTGCATCACCAAGGGTATAGCCTGCTTCCTGCAAGTAAGGTTTAAAGCTATCGATACCCGCTTGGGCTTGTTGAAAAGCTTCTTGTTGCAGACCGGACATACCGGCAACTTGTTGTTTTGGTAGGGTAATACCTTGATCTGCCAGTTTTTTAGCGGACTCCAAAAGACCCAGTTTATAGGCTTCTACCTCTGGGGCTTCGCGGACAATCTGTTCTGATTTTTCTACCATTATGCCATCTGCCTTCCACGAGATTCGAGATTACGCATCACCGTATACATGTTGTTTATACCTTGGTTTAAATTACCGCCACCTAAACCTTTTACAGCGTCGGTTGTCATTACAAATTCACCGGGCATTAATAAAGCTCTGACACTGTCTTGGTTTGGAATACCTTCGTTTGGCATGATGCCGCCGTTTCTGCGTGGATAAACCTCACCACCTTCTGCTGCTGTCATTTGAGGAAAAGACGGTCTTTGAAAAGGGTTGTCATATATAATCGGCATTCTTGGATTTAATTCAAAACTTGTGTCAACTTTGTATGGACCTTCGCCAAGTTGACCATATAGGTTGTCTACAAGATACTTACCGGGGTCCGCGGCTATCTTGTCTTCGCCGGTAATTGGTGTTTCGTCTTCTGCATACTCTACAAGGCCGGGATCTTCTTGTGGTGGTTTTTTGAAGCCTCCTGTGGCAGCCAACACCCCGGTGCCCACCGCGCCTACTCCAAGAGCTTTTCTAAACAAACTTGGACCTAATGTCTCTTTAGTAACTTCACTTGCGGCTTGGTTAGCAAGAGTCTCAGCAGCTTGACCGACAATCCCTTGTTTATTTGCTGCGGTAATAGCGTCTTTGTAAGCCGTAGCTTTTGCAGTCATTATTTCGTCGTTTGTAGGTGTCGGACCTAAAACCAGATCTTTTGCTTTTTGTGTTAAAGTTTTTTCTCCAGAAGCACTACCAGCACCCGATCCAGCGCCAGCACCAGCGCCAGCACCGCTTCCACCAGCACCAGCCATTAGACTAGAAATGGTTTCTCCGCCCATTGTCTTAGAGGCAGGACCAAAAGTAGCTGTATCTAAAGTGCCAATACCTGCTTCTCTTAAACCACCCTGTAAGATACCCTTATCTCCAGACATAAACGTACCAATATTCTGTAACCCTGCGCTAAAGTTAGCTGGATTAACAGCAGCCGACATGCCCTTCATAAAACCTACACCGGGGGTCATCGCTCCTTTAATACCACCAGCAACCGCACCAGTAGCTCCCGCAAATAAAGCCGATTTAAGAGCGTCTTTGGCACTTCCACCATTTATTAGTGTAGCTATACCAGAACCCAAAGCACCGCCAAGAGCAGGGCCAAAAAGGGCTGTCCCTACCATAGGTAAAACAACCGGCGCAACCTTCTTGGCTACCGCAACAACCTTTTTAACAACTTTTTTAACCGTCTTACCCACTTTTTTAACAGCTTTTTTTACCTTCTTAAAAAGCTTTTTAATAAAAAAGAATTCAGCAATACCTGTCTCAGGGTTAATACTGTTGGATTCAGAACCCGCTATATAACGGTCTGGGTCTACGCCCTGACCGTCAAAGAAAGCCATGACATAACTTTTAAACTCTTCGTTTTCTTCTAAAAATTTTCTAGGAATAACAAGTTCACCCGACTCAAGGTGAGCCAGCATGTCGTCGCCTTCGCGGCCCATAGCCGCCATTTGTTCAGCAACACTTTCAAATTGAGCAATACCGCCAGAAGGGACTTCTTCTTCGTCAGCGCCATAGATTTCATCAGCAGTCTGGTCATCCATAACCAGTTCAGCAATGCCACCTTCTGGTACTTCAATCTCTTCTTGCATTACTGCTTCAACTGCCATTAACCCGATCCTCCGGCTATCTGTTCAGGCACCGTCACCTGTATACTTGTACTTCTTTTTTCCGATCCCGTCCAACTTTCTCCACAGTCTGGACAATTTCCGTCAGGATAGGAAGCTATTTCTTCTGGCGTATCTACCTCGTTACCACAGCTTACACATTCTACTGTATCAGAACTTGTCGAAGGTTTCCACCTGCTTCCGTCAGGCATAATAAGAATATCTGTCATGAAATCACCACCGTTACTGTTCCTACTGCTGTTGTTCCAAGAGTTGTTCCTCCAAATATATCACCATTTGTCACAATTTTCAAAAAACCATTTTCTTCATACAAGTCACCAATAGCTAGACCATTAGCCGCACTTACATTTGGAATGTTGGATAAAGTAACAAGGGGATTTCTTTGATCTTCAATGACATTGTCTAAGGCTCTTGCAAGCTGATTAAGATAAGCACTGTCATAAGAAACCGGAGCAATAGGAATTATAGATCTGACAATCTTCGTACTCATCGTCGTCCATCCGGTCTCATATCTAATCGTGGGGCACCCAGCCTCCACTTAACGCCTGTCGTGTCGCTTTCGATTTTTAAATTCATCTGCCGACCTCGTAGGCGCATATGCAATTGATTTGTGTAGTTGTCGTCTCCAGAAACAACAGACGTTCTAGTAACGTCACCAGAAGCCGTTCCCTGCCCTGCTACACTACCACTAAAGTTTCGAGCGCCCATTGTAAACTTGACCTCTGGCGCGGTGGCCGTGGACTGTCCAAAGTTAAGATCGGGCAGTATGCGATTAATCAACATAAACTGTTGCCCGTCTCCAATATCAAAATCCGAGGACTGCACAAAAGCGTTAATAGCTACAGCAGGTGTTTGACTACCGTCATCTAAACCAAACTCGTGGTTGTAAAGCACACCATCTGTGCCGGGACTTTGTGGATATAAACGAGAACCAGAGGACCGATCCATCCAAGCCGTTCGAACAAGCGATCCGTAGTACCATGTCTGCTCTAAATAATTATAGATAACGTATCGATCTATTTCATTACTGCCCGCAGAGCAATAATACCACCAGACCTCAGAGTTACTGGACAGGCTGCCTGCAAAAAACTTAAAGGACTGCTGCCTGTTTATATCGTCAAAAACATACTGTCTAACGCTGCACGGTATTGTTTGAATACGTCCATCATAAAGATAGAAGTTCTCCTGACCCATCCAGTATACAACGTCGTTAATACTTATACCGGTGTTTGGACCTGCAATTCTTACGTTTGAACCAATAAGTGCCTGACCAAAAACAAAAGGCGCTCCAACAAACTGAACGCTGTGTAAGCTGTTTTCTGTAAACACCAAGATTTGACGCGTTGTTCGAATAGCACAAACAATCTCAGAACCTTGCGATAAGCGTAAATCGCCTGATGTATTTGTTGCCGTCGGAGTCCAATCGGTAACGCTTTCCTGACTAGACCACCTAATTAATAATGGATCAAACGTTGAACTGCCCAAAGCATTTGAGCCAAAACACAATACGTGCCTGTCAACGTCTGATACCATCACCTGCCTAACTGTAGTAGGGACGTCAGAAGCACCGGCGAGGGTACTTAATTCCACCATTCTTGTGGTTTTACCGTTTGTAGCGTCCCAATAATAAAGTCTGCCATCGACTAGATTTGCAAGTAAATCTTCACCCCAAGAGTCTGACTTCCAAAGACGAAGGTTCTGACCGGCCAAAGATCCTGCGCCAGAACTCCAAGTAAAACGACCCCAAGTACCTGCACCCCAACCATTGCCGAGGAGCGTGGTGTTTAAGCCAATGTCTATTTCCATGGCAGCCGTTACAGAAGATCCACCGCCCGCTGTCGATCCAGAAGAAGCTGCACCGCCTGTATCAACTGTAAAAGTATTAGCGTCGGGGGCCGTGAGTATTTCAAAGTTTTTGTTTATTTCGTCTGCCGTAATGCCGTCCACCGCAGTTGCACCTGCAAGGGTTACATAATTACCAGCTTTTGATCCATGAGAATTAGCGGTAACGGTAATAATACCAGAGCCCGCGGTGCCTGTTGTAATAGGGTTGGCACCACAAGTAACGGTTTTGTTTAAGGGTGTAATGTCGTTGTAATCGCCGCCATCTTCTAAATACGCTTTTTTGTGCGTTCCCATAAACATGAAGTTGTCAGAGTTTAGAGTTACGAAGTTCAACATATTGCGGCACGTGCCGTCAAAAGTTGTTGTTGCTACCTTGTCCCAACCACCAATGCGCTCAACATAGCCTGATCTAAAACGGATTTTATCTCCGTCGAACCAACCACCTTCGTTAGAATAGTTGGTGCCTTCTCGGTTGATTCCCGGCTTGAACTGGAGCTTGGTTAGTGGCATGTAACATTACTCCGCTGCTTGGATCTCGTTGCCGTCTTCTTCTGCCCACTTAAGGATGGCTTGGTAATCGGTGTTGTCTGGATCAAGAGGAACTGACATTGTTATTCCGTTTGAAACAACAGTTATTGAATCTCTTTCACCTGATAGAATGGAAGTAGTATACTGCGCTGATGTAATGTTCATTATTAAAGCTCCGCACTAAATTCTATTTTAGAGGTTTTGTTACCACTTGATAAAATTATACAAGGACGATGTTGAACCCCACCAGAAGCTATGCCTGTTGGGTTAATAGCAACTAATTGTTTGCTAGATCCATCCGTTGTAAGAAGTACATTAGTTGCATTTAAAACATTTGCTCCATCATAAACGGCTATTGTTCCACTGGCTGTTAAAGTAGGAGTGGATCTCATTTCAACAGGTAAATGAAATGTTCCTTCAGCAGCAGTAGCACCGTACATATAAGCATTGCAATATCTAAGATAACTACCGTTTGAAAACTGTGAGTCTAAAACCTGATAATACCTCTGACACTTAGCCAACTCATCCCCAAAGGTTCGATGCTCAAAGTCCGTGGCGGTGTCGCCGACTTCTAGCTGGACGCCAGTAAGGTAGAACGTAGCATTTGTAGTCGTTATAACAGCATCCGTTGTACTAGGTTCACACCAATTAGTAGTGCTATAATTTGCCCAACCAGACGATGTTGAAGAGCCTGAATCATAATCACTGCCAGCGGCTAAATGCCAAGTCAAATAAAGACCAATACCATTATCATCAGTTATACCTCCTCCACTTAAAGTATTAGCTTCAAAGGTTATAGTTTTATGCTCCCACGTTGAAGCAGAACTAATTGTGTATGTTTTATTATGAACTTGTGCTGTTAAAGACCCAGCACTATCATCTTTATACAATCCAATACAAAAAGTGCCTGTCACACTAGACTTTACCCAAAAAGAAGCTGTTAGTTTTTTTGCGCCACTTGTGCCATAAGCTAGGTGTTGTAAATTTTGTGCTTCAATTCTTTGACCTAGAAAAAAATATTCGTCTGATGCAATAGCACTTTCCGCAGTTGTTGTTGTGTATTTAAGACTATTAGAAAACCCATAACCAGATGGCACATCAGTGTCTTGTGCAAGACTAAAAACTAATTCATCTCTTCCCGATACAGTAAAATTAAATCTATCTGTTCCATAAGCATTAGCAGTTAAACTACTTTGATCACCTCTTTGATGGACATTTTGCGCCCCATTAATAATAAGGTTCCTGTTCCCATACTGGTTAACGTTGAGGCCAGCTTCGTTGATTCTTGATACTGCCATTATCCTGCCTCCAATGCCGCTATTCTAGTTTCTAATTTTTTAATTGTAGCAACATATCCAGTCATGTTATTATCCTTTTAGCTACGCTACAAAACTTCCTGAAGTGACATCAAAGTCACGACCACAAATATCTATATCTGCTTTCCACGCATTTATTTCATCTTCAGCAGCAGTATATGCTTCTGATATATATTGTTCATTTGTTTTTCCATCAGCAATATCTATCATTTTAGAAATAAAAAACGTATTATTGTTGTGATTTATTTCTAAAGTAACAAGTTTTTGCTCACCTTGATCTACAAACATATTAACTCTTACTGTCATTTTATTTTCTCCTCATCTTGCTCTTGCACCATATATTGCAATTGTAACTGTTCTATTTAATCCTGATTTATTTTCGTAAACCATTGTATGGCTAAATGTACTCTTATAAACATTGTAGCCAGTAGACCCTGCTGAGTTATTAAAACTATAAGAACCTGAAGCGAATTGGACTGAAGTAACATCACGATAATTAGCAAAATATAAACCACCATCACCTGATCCAGTATGATACACACAAACTAATGCAGCACCAAGCTCTCCACTTGTAAGTGTGATTGTAGAGTTAGTAGCTATTGTAACTGCTTTTCCCGAGTTGTGACGAGCAAGAGCATCTGTTCCAGAGTTCCATGCCCAACTATTCCAATCACTTCTGTAAGCACCTTTTTGAGCGCCAGATCCATCAGATAACACAATATTATTATCTGCAGTACGAATATCTAAATCGTCTTGATTACCATTGAAACGACCAAGTATTGTATTTTTTGCACCACTAGTTACCAGATAACCTGCATCACTACCAAGAAAAGTATTTGCTCTACCTGTTGTGGTACTCCCTGCTAAGTTACCAAGAAAAGTTGATCTATCGTTTGTAGTCATAGCTTTACCTGCTTGACCACCAACCGCTGTATTTCCAAAACCAGTGGTTACTGCGTTTAAAGCTTTATATCCAACTGCAGCACCTTCGTTTGCAGTAGTATTAGCAGCTAACGCTCCACCACCAACTGCTACATTTTCAGTACCTGTTGTATTTGCTTCCAAAGCAGCATTTACTGTAGGACTGTCTGAACCAATTGCTATGTTATCGTCACCAGTAGTAGCCGAAGCTAATGCTTGGTAGCCAATAGCAATACTACCCTGCCCAGTTGTTATTGCCGCACCTGCTGAAGCACCTATTGCGGTATTTCTATCACCTGTTGTTTGTGCGCCAAGCGCATTACTACCTACAGCTACACTATTTCCACCCGTTGTGTTTGCATCTAAAGCTTGATAGCCTATAGCAACATTGTCATCACCAGTAGTAATAGCTGTACCTGAATCTTTACCAATAAGCACATTTTGATTACCGCCAGAAGCTATAGCTGCACCTGCGCCATCACCAATTCTTACGTTGTCTGTACCTTTTGACGCCGTAATAAGATCTGCACCGTCTGCAAAGGTTACGTCACTTTGAAAGGTTCCTCCATCAGCCGCTGAAATAGAGTCATCCATTGACGCTATGTCATACGCAATGACTTTCAAAGTGTCACCTAACGAAGCAGCTTGGGTCAAAACCACTGACGTTTTTGTACTGGCCGTATAGTCTGTTCCCGGTTCAAGACACACGCCATTTAAATAAACGTCTATGTAATTTGAATCTGCGTACTTCAGCGTTTTGCTGTTATCGTCCGCCCCGGAGAACGTGGTCTGGGAGGCCGTCGCTGTATAGATAAAACGGTTTCTTACACCCGTTCCCGGTTGATTACCTATATATGGCATTAATCAGCCTCCTGTATTGTGTTTCCATCTGCTACCCATTCTTGTAGAGCTACCCAATGTCGGTTGTCTTCTACATTTAATGGAACAGATAGTGTTTCTCCGTCTATGACAACAGAAACAGCAATGTTAGTTCCATCTATATCTTCAATATATTGTGCTGACTCTATGTTCATATTTATAACTCCGCATCGGCTGTTAGAAATGCACCATTATTCCAGAAAACTACAGAAGCATACCCTGCAACCAAACTTGAACTAGTTCCCCAACCTTGTGACGTCCATGACCTTGATGTTGGTACTAAAGCACCTATGGTTGTAGACATCCCTGCGTCAGCAGAAGATGCAATATATGCACCAAAAGTTCCACTTTGTGCAGCAGTAGGCGTAGTTCTCATATTTACAGGATAATCTGCTAGAACACCGAATACATTAGTGCCATAGGCTTGCAACATACTAAAATATTGTCCTGAACCTGTATTGTTTTCTATTTTACAAAAATACCTCTGACACCTAGCCAATTCATCACCAAATGGCCGATGCTCAAAGGGCGTGGCTGATTCGCCAACTTCCATCTGGATTTGTGTAATATAAAAATTATTAGAGGTACTATCCATCCAGTTTACCTGATTAGATGTTCCATACTTTGCATCTGCTGCCCAAGCGTCATTAGTTCCATGAAAATTTGAACCCAACATTAAATTAAAACTAACGCCAAAACCATTGCCATTGTTATTTGCAATAGCTCCTCCAGAGCTAGTCATAAAAGTTGTGCTTCCAGCAGTAGGACTTATTGTAAATTCTTTCTTTTCCCATGTATCTGCTACATCAATTGTATACTCTTTTCTGTACATATACGCAGTAGCACCATTAGCATGTTTAAATACACCAACAGTATAAGTGCCTGTTTTATTTGACTTTACCCAAAATGATAATGTTACATTTTTTGCACTAGATGTTCCGTATTGAAGATGTTGTAGGTTTTGTGCTTCAATTTCGTGATTTATAAAAGCGTATTCTCCAGCCGCTATACTTGTATCAGCCGTAGTTACCTGACACTTTAAAGAAAAACCATTTCCAGTTCCATTAGGATTATCCGTAGACTGTTCTGTTGTATATGCTCCACCACTTCCATAAGGTCTAAAACGGTCTACAGTGTTGTAAGAATTATTAGCCGCAGTTGCTGCGGTGGCTCTTTGCCAACATTGCATTTCACCATTAATTATAAAATTACGGTTCGACAAGGCACCGCTATCGTAAACCGCACCTAGTTCAGCTAGTTCTCGTGCCTTGCTCATTATCCTGCCTCCAGTGCCGCTACTTTGGTTTCGAGTGTTT
>Ga0160423_10005299_pt1 | contig 10516 bp, 20 predicted proteins | sample CRUFie14St8metaG_FD_108191 | JGI IMG/M metagenome (GOLD analysis project Ga0160423, IMG submission 108191) | Marine microbial communities from the Costa Rica Dome - CRUD Field 142mm St8 metaG | ecosystem: Environmental > Aquatic > Marine > Oceanic > Photic zone | place: Costa Rica: the Eastern... | reverse complement strand
TACATGGAAAAAGACCATGCAGAGGGCTTCAGTGTACTCGTTAAACCTACCATTAATTACTATCAAGACGCATATTATGGAACTCCAAAGCAGTTCTGGCAATACACTACTAAGCATAGACTAGGCGTGGAAGTCGATGAAGACTATGGAAAGGGGTATTATGTTGTTAAGGTATACAAAGTCGACCCTGTAACGGGTGCACCAGCAGGTCAATTCTATGCAGTGGCAAGAGCGCCGATTAGTCAATATCAAGGAAACCCCGGATTTTTGCTGGCAAAGGTAAAGAAGGTTCTATTCCCCGAGATGTACTTACTATCAGCCGGAGTTGCTCTAAAGACTTCTGAGCGAGAAAAACACTACGAAAAGCAATTAGAGAACGCTAAGAATATGTGGGCGGGAATACCAGACAAACCCAAAACCCCTGTTTCGTATGTTATAGAGCAAAAGTATTCTTATCCTAATGTGTTTAACACATCAAACCAACCTCCGACCTCGCCCGGATTAAACACTACAACCACTCCAATTAATGGGTTGAGGATATACCTGCAGCCAACGGGAATCGAAGATGCGATGAGAAGGATTTTAGATGTAAATCATCCATCGGGCAACGCCATTCAAAGGTGGACTGCAAATGACTTAATGCAGGGGGCTTTAGTTAGTTCCCCGCCAAACAAGTATCAATACATGAAGTATAGTGTAGACCAAAATAATTGGAATAAACTAATAGAGAGATACTATAATACAATTAAGGTAGTATATGCCTTACTAGATAATCCTCACTTACATGCAGGTGGAATAAACAATGCGACATTTGTTAAGACACTCAATAACGGGTCACCGAAGATTTGGAGACAGAGCATGTGGGGAGACGACTCTTGGTTGATTAACGCACCCACTCCACTTTACACACAATATCTGCAAGACGCAGTCAAGATATTCAACTATGCAGGCTGGCCACAGGCCACACCGCAAGAAATCTTCTCCGCAGCGATTGACGAAGAGCAAGACTTGAATGTCATCATTAGCATGTTTAACAAATATATGTCTGAAAATACACCTATTTCACCGGGACAAATGTATGTGCCCGAGTCATTTAATGGAAGTCTTAACTCAGTTATATCGGTAGCATCACAAGGGGCTCAACAAACAGGGCAAGCAGGGCTACCAAACTATAACTTTGGCTTTGATAGTAGAGTTAACGCTGGTAGTCTTTACAAGAAAACCCCAATGTTAGTTCACTACACTAACACAGATGCAGTAAAGAAGCAAAGATACCACAAAGGGGCAAAAACAGTTGTGACAGGACGAACAGAGCAAGCAACTTCCGCCTTCTCTATGCCAATTATAACTCCGATACAGACAAACGTACCGAGAGTAAGAGGTTCAATGGATACAACCATAGGGCAAGCACAACTAACTAAGACTATAGGATATGGCTCTATAGGAATAGCAGCACTAGTTGGACTTTATCAGTTAGTGAGACGTTAAACGAAAATGAAAGCAGTTATTACATAGTGATACTTGGGGGAATACGATGCTAGCAAATCAAAACCAGAGAAATGTCATGGCGAGAGGGTTTGCTGGCACTCATAATGGTTCTATGTCAGCCTACGGAGCAGTAGGAGAAATGGAGACTTATCTTAATGGAATGAGACACACTTCTTTGAGAGCCCTAGCAGGCAAACACGATGGACTCAAGCCAAACTTTTCACCGCAAACTAAGGGAGAAGTAATGGATTCCCAAGAAATATCAACCAAACACGGCTGGTCTGTAGTGTATGTTGTGAAAAACAATGCAGGGTACTATGTTGTCGAGCACTATTGTCCTCGCTCAAACAGTCACTTAGTTGACGGCAAATACCCAACAATGATGAAGCAAAAGGAAGGGCAAACAGAAACGCCTTCCCACTTAGGAATACCGGTAAGGGTGAGGGAATAAGCGGTCTAAACGGATACTCGCAGTTAGGCCAATCAGCAATTGCACCAACAACACTGCTACTTGCTTCAGCAGTAGTAACTTATATCGGATTTGATGCACCGGGCGCTAGACCAGTTCTAAAGCAGATAGCGAAAACCTTCAATGAACCAAGAACTTTCATTCAGAACTCAATGGCGTTCATCGGTTTAGCAGGAGTCACATATTCTCTATTGAAACAGACAGGAGAGATTTGAAATGAAGGCTAGATTCTTTGGTGCAAGTTCTTACGATGATGACTTCGATGACGGAGAGGATGTGGATATGTCCGGATTTGTTGGAGACATGAATCCACCTCAGCCTCCAGTAATTGAGAGAAAAAGAAGCAAGCCAAGCGGAGAAGGTTTAGGTAACATGGCTTCAAGGAGCGTTCCTCCACCCCAAAGTAACATAGGTTACACTGTGCCTATTGTATCAAACGCTGCTGATAACAGTGGTTCTCCTTGGAATCCACTATGGGCGCACGATGACACACTCGGACCAAACATCGTTCCTGTGGCACTCAAAACTGCAGGAATAGCAGGAATCTTCGCAGGTGCAGTATATTCAGCAGGGAGCAGAAGTATCAAAGGAATCGGTGGAAAGATGATAGTAGGCGGAACTGCTGCATACTTGCACCCAGCACTAGGATTAGGGCACGGTGCTATCTCTAACTTAATGGGCAATAGGGCAAATTGGCAAATCTACGGAACTTCATTACTTACACAAGGCATCGGCGGATATGTCTTTTACAGGATTCTAAAGATGTGATACTATGACGACACCAGAGTCTAGAAAACCGATTATAGTAATAGGACTTCTAGCACTAGGTATACTATATTTAAGAGGATGATACTATGAGTTACTTTGGAACACAAGGACCGCCACAAGACAGTGGCTTTATTGGAGGAATCGCTAGAGGTCAAGCAAGACTTCGTAACGCACAAGCAAACCGTGCTCGCTATAGCAAAGGATTAGGAGCAACAAAGGCCATAGACTTTGACGCATACAGATTTATTCCCGGTGCTTCCGACTTCCCAGAGGACTCTATCCTATACAAGAGAGCCAAGAACTTCACCGACTCATACCCTAATGTTCAAGAAACCAAAATAGCCGTAGCAGACGGAAGACTAAGTAAACAAGAGGCAGACCCTTTACTTCAACAATACGAAAAAGACAAGAAACTTATTGCTGAGTGGGCTGAAAGTGGACCTTATGTTCACGAAACAAAGGCATTTGCCTTGGGAGTTGCACCATTTTTACTCGGATTCGCTATCTATGGTGGCTACAAATATCTAAGTCAGCCAAGAAGCACAAAAAGCAAAGCGCATAAGAGTGCATTATCGGCGGTGTTTTCATGAAAATAAACAGAACTACAGGACCAATATTGTCTTACATAGCATTAGCAGCAGGAGCATACTTCATTTTTACAAACATGAATAATAAAAAAGACCCAACTAAACCTACTGTTGCACCTACGCCTCGACAGGAAAAGAATCCAGCATTCACCTACGGGAAGGGAGAAACTCTTGATGATGGAACAGAGGACAAACTAATCAAGGCAATTCTTGACAACAGAGGGCTACAAAAAGACGCCCCTTTAATGAAAGATGGCAGCAAAATGACAGAAGAAGTGTATCAGTTACTTCTTGCTGACATCGACGAGGCAATTGCTTACTACCCTAATAGACCCCAAAAGAACCTAGAAAAGATTCGTGGAGATTTAGTTCAATACAAAGACCAAATCGTTGCCAAAGCGAATGGAGTTGGCATGGGCCCAATCTCCGGCTTCGGTGGAGTCTATTAAATACCCGGAGAAAGGTAGTGATAACATGCCTAGAAAGTCTAGTCACCTCAACAAAATTAAGATTAAGCCAACCGGCCCACTTGCTGACATCATCGGCAGTAAAGCCCGTTCTCGACCTCAAGTAGTCAAAGCCCTTTGGGACCACATTGACGACATGGAATTAAAAGGAGAAACAGGAGACGGAATAACTGTAACCTACAAGAAAAAGTCTGGAGGAACAGGTAAAGCCAAAGGCGGACAAGTTATTCACTGTGGCGAGTGCCCACTGATGAAGAAGTTCTGTGGCGGAAAGAGCAAAGTTGCTATGTTTGAACTAGCAGTCTTTATCGAAAAGCACTCCAAGGCTGCTTAATTAGAGCCAATTGATAACCTGACCTGCTATACCTAGTAGGATAGCGGCTATCATAATGCCCTGTGTAACTTTCCAACGGTAGTCTACTTTGTCTGAGATTTCTTGGAGAGCGTTCTGAAGCATCTCCTTATCCTCGTCTTTTAGTCTTATTTCGACCCCAATCGAGGATAAATCAATCCCCAAAGACGAAAGAAAACTATTAGAACGCTCTTTACCTCTTCTTCGCTCTTTAACTACCGGTTCATTAGGCAAGGTTTCTTCTTTATCGCTCAAAATAAGTCCTCCTTCTGGATATCCTTCTCCGCTCGGATGAAAATAAACGACTTTAATTTGCCCGAAGTGCTTCTTTTCTGGAACTCTTCGGGGTATTTATGCAGTTTCAAGTCCTCAAACATCTGCATAGTTTCGCTACTTAGCACCTCAATGAAGGGAGAAATGTGGGTCGGGCAAACAATATCGGGAATACAACCACAGGAGAGTCGCACCTCGGTATAGAATGGAATGCCTTCTTTCAATAGTATGTTACAGACATTGAATATGGCAACTCTGTGAGCATCGGTGTGTTCCGCACTTAATCGAACTGCATTCATTGGAGTCTTGTAAGAACGGTCAACATAGTTACGCATGAAGTCATTAACCGTCTTTTGGTCGGCAGGGCTTAGTTTCATACAATCACTTCTTCGGGTATGTTTGTCGGAAGCCCTCAACGGTTGCTCGCATAATACCTTCTATATCTTCACCATTAAGCATCTGCTCAATGCGATGAAGAAGGAACATAACATTCGCTTCATGGTGTCTGCTCCACCACTTTAGTTCTCTAATTTCTGCTTCATCCACGCTTAACACCCCAATACTCCATTAAACCATACACTTGTCTAATCGTCAACAAACCATTCGATGAGCGAGCGATGTCAGAAACAGGAACACCAGCGATGTAGTGTTCCTTGACCTTCTTCGCAAACGCCATCAGTTCGGGAATCTCTTGTAGTTTGCCTTCTTCGTCTCGTCTATGACCGAAGTGGACTTGACCGACATGCATGGGAGTTTTCTTCATCCCTGCCTTAATTTTCATACTGCGAAGTCTATCGTAGTAGTCCTTTGCTCTCAAGGTCATACACATTTCCTTGAACCAAGCGTCTGTCGGTTTAGAAGCCCAAGGCAATTCGCCCCAATCGCTCGCAGCGAGAATACAAGTTAGACTGCATTTTGAAACAAGGCTTCGCAAGTCGCCCTCACTAACGCCTTCAAAATTAAGCAAGACGACTCTTGAATACTTATCAGCGTCAGCGATTAACTCACTTAAACCGTTAGGGATGCTAGTCCATCCATCAGCATATACCTCTGTAATAGGATTATCAGAGAAATCTACTCGCATAAGCATATCTAACATCATATCAAAATCATAATCTTTGTCCGGAGGACAGTGTAAATACGCAACAGTTCCTTTACTCATATAATCACCTCATAGCCTCCCGTTTTCAAATTGGAAGTAAAGATAACCACCCATAACCATAAGCATACTTAGGAATATGAAAAAGGGCGAGTGCAGCGTAATGTAGCCCCAAGCCCAATTGTAAGGGTCATACCAATTCCCAGAGGTTGCCGCCCCAAACGAAACCAACAGTAAAGTTACTCCGAAAAAGAAGGCAAGTTGCCTAACTCCATCCCAATCAATGCCTCCGAAAATAGGGTCACGAATCATACTATCATGCCTCCAAAGTTAATGTTAGGCACAGAGTTGCATCTATCGCAAGCAAGGCACTCAACAAGCCCGAAATACAGGTATGTTTGGAATGCCTCATAGTCGTGTTCGCACGAAGAACCGCACTCGCAGTTAATTATGACCGTACTCATGCCCACCACCCACGAACATTATCTTCTTTCCACGCTTCTTTAACTGATTCGGAAGCCCCTGTCACCTTTGCCGACTTCTTATGATACTTACAGTAAAACACAATGGCGTTAACTAAGCAGGGGTTACAAATAGTGTGCCCCTCTAGATTAACATATCCTTTCTCTTCTAAATTACCTTCTATACATATATCACATAACATATCTATCTCTCCTATTTGCTATCATCTTCGCCCCAAAACTCATCGTATAACGATTTCCAAGTTCTGCCGTATATCAAATCAGTGACCGTTCCTTTACCAACACTAAACTCTGAAGAGAGTTCTGAAATAGTCCATAAGACTGAATCAGCATCCCCTTCGTAGTATAGCACTAATATCTCCCAAGCATCTTCTTCAGATAACTTACTGTTATGGTTGTTAGCCCCTGCCACTCGGCCAGATTTGGCTAAGTCATCCATGTTATCGTTATGGTCGCCTAACTTGTGATGGTCGGGATTACAACATAAGCGGTTATGGCATTGGTGGAGGATAAACTCCTCCGGCTCTATGTAGCCTCGGTGAATCATGTAACACATACGATGAGCAAAGAAGTTACGACCTGTCTTCTTCTCACAGTGCTTCTTTACATGGATTCTGCCATATCCAGCACGGTCAAGACCCCCTTGCCACTCCCAGCAAGGTGTATCAAGTGGGCCCTCGTTTTCTTTGATTTTAGCCATAAACGCATCCACCCAATCACTGTCTGCGACTAGGCTTTCGATGTGTTCTCTTTTGGGCATGATAATCACTGCTCGTAGCGTCTGTAACACTCCACACACATACCGTATTCTTGAGACAACTCTATTTCGATAGTCGGAGTGCCGCAGGCACTACAAGGCTTAAGCACTAACCGCCCCTCCGCTTCTAACAAAGTTATCCTTGTAGCACTGTGTCTTGAAGTCACACATTTTGCCACAGAATTGCTCCTCTGGCTTACCAGCAGTAGCCTTAGTCTGACCGTTGTATTCGGGTCTTGGAGGGAATCTACCGTTTTTGTGACCGTTTAGTAAGTCCACAGTCTGAACAAACCACTCTAAGTCCTCGATAAGTCTTTCAAAGTCTCTATCGGTTACCTCGAAGTCTATGGTTCTAACAGAAGGCGGTGCTGCTCGCTTGGCTCGGTCTTTACGCTTATCCACAATCAGATAGCGAAACTTGTTAGTTCCCATCATCTTCGCATACATAGCCGGTTGGTCTTCTGTGATAGCCCTGCCAAGTGTCCAAATTGATTTCCAGTAATCGGAAGCCAACTTCAAGTCACCCACAGAGCCATCTTCAAACACCAAATCAACAAAGCCTCGTAGCCTTATTTGGGCTTCAAGGCGAGGTAGCGTTAGTTCGACACAAGCCTCGACTTCTGTTTTCTCGGTTGCGGGAAGGACTAACGGGTTACCATAAGAGTCCTCTCCGTTTTTGACGGCTTCAAGAAGCCCCTCCGCCCAAACCTTGAGGTCTGAAATGGCATCAAACTTCTCTGCTGCGTTAAGTGGGAGTCCACTTTTCCAATCTCTCGGGTCTTCTGTATCAAGACGGTGGCGCAAATCGTCAGCCATCATTTCAAGCAGAAACTCAACATTATCAACGCCGCCACCCAAGTATTCTTCTAAGAACACTTGGTGAAGTGATGTTCCCTGCAAGGCAGGTGCGCCTGTAGTGCGAGCCAGTTTCTTGACATACTGATACTCGTATTTCTGAAGGCAATCTTTAGCCGTTCCTAGTCTCGATGGGCTAACATCGGGAATCCCGTTGTGAGTCCACGGACCAAACTTGGAGTTTTTGTTGAATGGCACTACTCAATCACCTCTAACTTGCCTAGTTTATGTTCCATAGCAGAAAGAACTCCTTGGTTAAATGCTTGAGTAACAGTGTCAATTGCATCATTATCCCCCATGTGATTGATAAGTCCGATTACTTCGGGCGATTGGAGGTTGTTGTTACGGGCATATCGGAAACCCATTAGGAACATAGCGACTGTGTGCTTGTCCTTGCCAGAGTCAGTCGCTGCTTCAAACAGGGTCTTAGCGAATCCTCCCTCAAGTGTTAGAAGAACCTTCACGCACCCACTTCCTTGAGATAGACTTCATCTTCAACACCGATTAGGTAGCGGTGACACATCTCCTTAGCGACTGTATCTCCCTTTACTACATTCTTCGCTCGGAAGCGAAGGTAGCGACGGTTGCCCTCGGTTTTCTTTGTATCAGAGTAAATAGCGTGGATATCACGGTATTGTCTGTAAGAGCCCTCTTCAAACTTGAAGGATGCTGCTTCTTCGTCAAAAGCAGACTCGGACTCGACTTGAGGTTCTTTTTGAGAAGCCTCTTCGACTGCTACTTCTGCTTCTGTCTTTTCTGGCGGTTGCTCGTTACCTGCAAGGCTCAAGTCCTTCTTGCGGCACTTAGTATCGCCTCCATCATCGTCAAATCGCACAACAGTCCATGCCTTTCTCAAGTCCACGACAGTGCCGATTTTGCCAAGCAGGGCTTCTCTTTCTTCTCCTGTATAGGTAACTCGAGAGCCAATGGCTATTTCGGGTTGCTTGTTCATTCCTTCAATATATCCTTTGAATGCTTTGACTTGTGCCTCTGCGTTCAAAGAATATGGTCGTTCTTCTTTTTCTTGAACAACAGGCACGATTTCCTCGACTTTGGCGTTGCTGACCTCAAGGGTCTGCTCTGCCACCTTGACATAGGCTGGCTTGTCAAGATTCATAGCCTCAACAATCAGCCCGAGTTTTTCGTTTATGCTGTTCAAAACGGTTAGTGTTTCGTTCACTTCAATTCACCTCTTTCAATACATGGTGTAGTCTTAGGCTTATGAAGGTTGTCCGTCAAACCACCCTATTCGGAATAGAATCCGTCAAACTACCCTAAGCGGAATAGAAGGCGAAATAAAGGGGGTTCTCTCTCCAGTTGAGCGAGGGGAGGGTACTTCCACCTCCTTCGGTCTGGCTTCCCCGATGGAGATTCCTTTCTCTACCTCCCCTCACCTATGATATCGTGTGTATACTATAGTATGCGGGGGTAAAGGAAACCGAGTTTCTTTACAAGCGAATAGTCCCGTTACCTTCCGGATTCTTCCCCTATGACCTGTTTCCATAACGGAAAGGGACGGTATCTTTAATAACCTCCATCAATGAGGGGTGTTTGGTGATGGTTGATTTCCGCCGAGGTAGCCTTGACGGATATTCCGCCTAACCACCCTAAACGGAAAAGGAAGTGAAAGAATGAAAGAGAAGAAACACGAATGCAAGTATTGTCAAACGAAACTAACCGCACCCAAGAGCATCAAGCGAAGAGTCGGACCAGAGTGCTTGAATAAGTATAGCCCAATGGCAGCATGCCAACACTGCGTGAGCGAAGAACTAGACTTGTCTAGAAAAGAAGGCCGAAGAATAAACTGGGACAATGTTACGAAGAGAACCGTCTACGATGACTACAAGGAATACAGAAACACTGGCGGGCCAAGTTGCACAAAGAAGTTCGCAGATACCGAAGCCAACCGCAAGTGGGGTTTGGTCGGTAAGACTCATCAATCTATCAATGATTGGGGTAGTTACGAGGACTACTCCCACTGCGTAGTATGTGGTGATGGCGAGTATGTCACTTGGGATGACCTATGGACTGGAGAGGACGGTGAAGGCTGTGCCTCTTGTGCTCGATGCCGAGGAGATGTGAAAGTATGAAGCAAGTAGAAGGTTCAGCAGACGGAATCAAGTGGGTTCCCTTTGCTATCAAAGCAGACGAGTTAGAAGCGAGAGAAGCAGCAGCAAGTTGCATCTTGAATACTAAGCATACCTATGTGCGTATCATAGAGGTGATTAAATGAGTTACAAGTGGAAAAGGCTGAAACAGATAAGACGATTCACTCCCTGTTCTGACTGTAAGGTGCAAGCGACCAGAGAGAACTTTGGTCGTGGCGGTTGCCGTTGGCATTGGGCGAGAATAGAAGGGGGCAAAACTCTCAAAATATGCACTTCATGTTCATCAAAAAGAGGTTTGCCTGTTCCGTGGTTGGCTGATTTATTTAGCGAGGTGAAGGCATGAACGCAGTAAATGTTCACACAGGTAAAAGATACAAGGTCGTTTCAATAGATTTGGTTGATAACGGACAGTTTGTGGATTCGGTCTATGTATTAGAACCCGAAGTTAAAGACGCAATATGTAGTGAAACTATCAGAGTTAATACCTCATATATTCATCATTGGAGGGTGGGTTAAATGAGTGAATTAATTATAGGGATAGTAGTTGTTATCCTATTATACATATTAGGACATAAATTACTACCAGAGGAATATCATCACGCCACATGGGGTAACTTTCCAAAGGAGGAGGAGTAATGACTGAATGGAAAGTCTTACACAAACCGAGTAAAAACATGGAGGCAATCATCTTAACGAAATGGCAGGCTATAGACATCACCTATCAGTGTCCTAACTGCGGTGCTGATAGAGCGACTACATGGCTATTTCCAGACGAAGGAGTGGAATATGTTGATGAGTGTTGTAACCGACT
>Ga0160423_10005298_pt1 | contig 10518 bp, 11 predicted proteins | sample CRUFie14St8metaG_FD_108191 | JGI IMG/M metagenome (GOLD analysis project Ga0160423, IMG submission 108191) | Marine microbial communities from the Costa Rica Dome - CRUD Field 142mm St8 metaG | ecosystem: Environmental > Aquatic > Marine > Oceanic > Photic zone | place: Costa Rica: the Eastern... | reverse complement strand
TTAATTACTTCAATTACAACAATGGATGAATACTTTGAGACTAAAAAAAAATTGGAAAAACAAAAGATAGAAATTCAAAATTTAATTAGCAAATTTAAGGAATTAAAATCCTTAGTTTACAACTATAAAGATGAAAAAGAAAAAGAAATTTTAAAACTATCTGATAATCAAACTATGCTTGAGTTCGAAATCCAAAATCAAAAAAATAATTATGAACATTTGATAGACACAGCGACCAAAGAAATAGAAAATTTTATTCAAAAAAATAATCCAGATTCAAATATTCAGTAAATTGTCAAAAAAATTACTTAGAAAAAAATTAATTTTTATAAGAAAAAAAAAGTTTAAGAAATTTGAAAACGTAGAAACAAAAATTTTTGATATAATAAAAAGCTTAAAATTAAAAATTAATATCATAGGTGGTTACTACCCAATAAATTATGAATTTGACTGTTTGCCTGTTTTACAAAAATTTCTTGAAAAAAAATTCTTAATTTCCTTGCCTATTGTCGGCGAATCCAATCAAATGAATTTTTTTAATTGGTCATTTGATACTCATTTAAAAGTAAATAATTTGGGAATTCCTGAACCTGTATCTAACAAAATTGTATATCCTAATCTTATTTTAGTCCCTTTAGTTGGTTTCGATAAAAATAAGTTTCGATTAGGGTATGGGGGGGGATATTACGATAGATATATAGAAAAAGTTGGTAAATTTAAAAAATTTAAAACTATTGGATTGTCGTTTTCTTTTCAAGAAATTAAAAAATTACCTGTAAACAAATTTGATAAAAAATTAGATTTCATCATAACAGAAAATAAAATCTACTCATGAAAATTTTGTTTTTAGGCGATATAGTTGGTGATGCAGGATGCATTGCAGTAAAAAAATATTTAAAAGTAATTATTGAAAAAAATAAAATCGATTTTGTTATAGCTAATGGAGAAAATGCAGCGATAGATGGGGTTGGAATTACTGAAAATAATGTAAAAGAATTAATTAGTTCAGGGGTAGACGTTATTACAACTGGTAATCACGTTTGGGACCAAAAAGAAACTTTTGAATTTATAAAGTCTGAAAAAAGACTTCTTCGACCACAAAATTTAAATAAAGAAGCCCCGGGAAAAGGTTTTGAAATTTATAAATCAAAAAAAGGTTATAAGATTGGCGTTTTAAATTTAATGGGTAATGTTTTTATGAAAAAATGTGAGGACGTTTTTAAAACAGCAGAAAATTTTTTAAAAGCACACAAATTAAAAGAAAGTTATGACTTCTTAGTTGTAGATTTTCATGGAGAAATTACCAGCGAAAAAATGGCAATGGGATATTACTTTGACGGCCATGCAACAATTATAGTTGGTACACACACTCACGTTCCCACTAATGATGCAAGAATTTTAAAAAATGGAACAGCATACTTAACAGACGCAGGCATGTGTGGTGATTATGACTCAGTTATTGGAATGAATAAGGAAAATTCTTTGAACAGATTTTTTAAAAGAGATTCGCAAAAACATTATCCAGCTAAAGGAGAAGCTTCCCTCTGTGGAATGATTGTCGATGCAAATATTAATAATGGCTTGGCTAAATCTGTATCAAGTTTTATACATGGGGGAAAATTAAAAAATACAATTTAGTTATGGCTGGACATTCACATTGGGCAGGAATTAAACATAAAAAAGGAAAAGCCGATAAACAGAGATCTAAAATTTTTTCTAAGCTATCAAGAGAGATTACTGTTGCCGCAAAACTTGGTGATAAAAACCCTGACATGAATGCCAGACTACGTTCTGCTATACAGGCCGCAAGATCAGCAAATATGCCAAAAGATAATATTGAGAGAGCTATAGACAAATCAACGATAAGCGCCGACTCTAATTTTGAAAATTTAAGATATGAAGGTTTTGGTCCAAACAAAACTGCAGTCATAGTTGAAACCTTAACAGATAATAAAAACAGGACAGCATCAAATATAAGAACAATTTTTCAAAAAAATGGCGGTGGTTTGGGCACCCAAGGTTCTGCCTCACACAACTTTCAACAATTAGGTGTAATTAAAATAGGAAAGAGTGAAATTGATGAAGAATCTATTTTTGAACTTGCAATTGAATGTGGTGCTAATGAATGTTTCTCCAACGAGAATTTTCATGAAATTCATACAAATAATAATGAAATTTATGAAGTAAAAGGTAAATTAGAAAAAAAAATTCAAAATTTTTTTTCTACTGAGATTGAGTGGGTGCCATTAAATACTGTAAATTTATCAGGAGAATATAAAGACAATATGATAAAGTTTTTAGAAACTTTGGATGATAATGAAGATGTACAAAATATTTTTACAAATGCAAAATTTGAGAATAATTAAATGAATTTAGTTGGAATTGACCCAGGAATTAGCGGTGCATTATGTGTTTTGAAAGATGGAAGCATTTCAATGGTTGCTGATATGCCCACAATGATTGAAGGTACAAAATCAAAAAAGCAAATTAATGCAGCTGAATTAGTAAACATTTTACAAAAAGAAAAAATCTCACAAGACGACAAAGTAATTCTTGAAAGTGTAAGTGCGATGCCAGGACAAGGTGTTACAGGAATGTTTAGTTTTGGACAATCTTTTGGGGTTATTAAAGGGGTATGCGCTGCGTTAAAATTACCTTTGATATTAGTAAGGCCAGTTAAATGGAAAAAACATTTTAATTTATTAAGTTCAGAGAAGGATGCGAGTAGAACAAAAGTTATCGAAACTTACCCGTATATATCTTCTGAACTTTCAAGAAAAAAAGATGCCAATAAAGCTGATGCGATATTAATAGCAAAGTACTATTTTGAAACTTCAGGAAAGTAGTAAAATATTAATATCTATATAAAATAGAGCCAAATTAATGACACATTTCAGTGTGAGAAGAAATAATGGAAGCAGATATAACTTCACAAGCTGTTGGTCTAGCAAGTAACACTGACTTTTCAATTTTAAGCCTATTTTTGAGAGCGGATATTATTGTAAAATCAGTAATTATAATCTTAATTGCAAGTTCAATTTATTCTTGGGCAATAATTTTTGATAAGATAAGACTTTTTAGAAATATCAATAGAAGTGCAGAAGAATTTGAGGATAAATTTTGGAAATCGAAGTCTGCTGAAACTTTTTATAACAGTCTACCCTCAACAGTTAATGACCCCATGGCACAAATTTTCAAAAATTCTATGCAAACAGTAATGAAATCAAGATCAAAAACAAATTTGACAGAAAGAATGATGAGTGTTCTTGAAACAAATATAGAAAAGCAAATGACAATAGTGGATAAAAATTATACTTTTCTTGCAACAGTTGGTTCTACTGCGCCATTTATAGGATTATTTGGAACTGTATGGGGCATCATGAATTCTTTTCAATCAATTGCAATTTCAAGAAATACTAGCTTGGCTATTGTTGCGCCAGGTATAGCAGAGGCATTATTTGCTACTGCTTTAGGATTATTGGCAGCAATACCAGCAGTTGTTGCGTATAATAAATTTAGCAATGACTCGAAAAAATATTCACAAAAATTAGAAAACTTTTCAAAAAGATTTATTTCTATAATTTAGAATGGCATTCAATTTAAGACGTTCAAGAAAAGAACCTATAAGTGAAATAAATGTAACTCCTTTTGTAGATGTGATGCTTGTACTTTTAATAATTTTTATGGTTACAGCACCTTTATTAACAGTAGGGGTGCAAGTAGATTTGCCAGAATCTTCAGCCGATACATTGCCTGAAGAGACTGAACCCTTAACTTTGACTATAAATTCTAAAGGAGAAATATTTATTCAAGAAACAAAAGTAGAGTATGAAAAAATCATTGCGAAAATTTTGGCTGTATCAAACAATAGGACAGATACAAGAATTTTTGTCAGAGGAGATAAGACTATAAATTATGGAAGAGTACTTGAAATTATGGGTATGCTTTCGGGATCAGGTTTTACAAAAGTAGCTTTAATTTCAGAGCCATATAAAGAGAGGTAAACTTGTATAAAAGTTTATTTGTCTCATCCATTTTTCATACAGCAGTAATTGTTTTGAGTATTTTTACATTACCATTCATAGCTAAGCAACCATTAGACATCCCTCCATTAGTATCTGTAGAGCTAATTCAAATTTCAGATAAAACAAACATACCTTTTGCACCAAAAGCAAAAAAAATTATAGAAAAAGTAAAAAAAGATAATGAAAAATTAGTTTCAGAACAAGCTCCCCCAAAGAAAGTTAAAAAAGATGAAAAAAAAGAAGTTAGTGTCGTAAAAAATAAAGAGAAAATAAATGAACTAGCGTCAAAGAAAACACCAACTCCAGAAACAAAAAAAGAAATACTCAAAAAAGAGAAATTGGATGCAATCCCGTTACCAGATAAAAAAAATGAAAAACTTTCTGTAGAAGAAGAAAAAAAACAAAAACCTTCACAAGAATTAAAAAAAGAAGAAAATCTAAAGGAAATTATAAAACCAAAAAAACCAAAAATAGATGATACAAAAGTCAAACAAGCATCTGAATTTGAAAAAAAAGAATTGTTTGATCCAAATAATATCGCGGCTTTGATAGATAAATCAAAAGAAGACATTGGAGAAACCAATAAAAAAGTTGATAAAATCTCACAATCCCAAGACGACACTATGGATATTTCAACTTTAACATTAAGTGAAGAAGATGCATTAAAAGCCCAGATTTTTGGCTGTTGGAGTATACCATTAGGTTTACCATACAATGAAAATTTGTTAGTTAGGATAAAACTAAAACTAAAACCAGACGGAACATTAATAAAGTCAGAAATATTGGATCATGCAAGAATGAACATGCCAGGACAAGGATTTTATAAAGTGCTTGCAGAAAGTGCCTTAAGAGCAATTCAATTATGCCAACCTTTGAAAGTACCAACAAGTGGTTATGAAAGATGGAAAAATCTTCAATTAAACTTTGATGCAAGAGAGATGCTGGGAGGATAATGAAAAGATTTAAATTAATTTTATATAGTTTTTTTATTTTATTTTTTACTATTTCAAAATCTTACTCACTTATTGAAGTTGATATTACTAGGGGAAACTTAAATCCATTACCTATAGCTGTTTCACCACTATTCCAAGATAAAGTTTCAAAAATTTTTTTTGAAAAAGAGATAAATATAGACGATTTAGGGTCAGAAATATCAAAAGTAATTGAAAATAATCTAAAACAATCAGGTTTATTTAATCCTTTGAGCAAAGATGCATTTTTACAAAAGCCGGATATTGCACATCTAAAACCTCGTTTTGAAGATTGGTCATTGATAAAATCCCAAGCATTAATTACCGGTAAGGTTACTGCTGTTAATGAAAAACTGAAAGTTGAGTTTAGATTATGGGATGTGTTGGCTGGAAGAGAAATGCTTGCACTAGCTTTTACTACTGTGCCAAGTAACTGGAGAAGAGTTGGTCATATTATTACTGATAAGGTTTATGAAAGATTAACAGGAGAAAAGGGTTATTTTGATACTAGAATAATTTATGTTTCAGAGGAGGGGCCAAAAACACAAAGAATTAAAAAGTTAGCTATTATGGATCAAGATGGTTTTAACACAAAATATTTAACCCTTGGTAATGAACTTGTACTTACTCCAAGATTTAATCCTACAAATCAAATGGTTACTTACCTTTCGTATTTTAGAAATTTACCAAGAGTTTATTTACTAGATATTGAAACAGGTATACAGGAAGTTGTTGGAGATTTTCCAGGAATGACATTCGCTCCAAGATTTTCACCTGATGGAAAAAAAATAATAATGAGTTTTGCTAAGGATGGAAATTCAGATATTTATACTATGGACATAGAAAACAGAATTGTTGAAAGAATAACAAATCATCCATCAATTGATACCTCTCCATCTTACTCCCCAGATGGAAAATTTATCACTTTTAACTCTGATAGAAGTGGTTACCAACAAATTTATGTTATGAATAGTGATGGCTCAAATGTTAAAAGAATATCTTTTGGTAAAGGGCTTTATGGAACTCCAGTATGGTCACCAAGAGGAGATTTGATAGCATTTACAAAGCTTCATAAAGGAAAATTTTATATTGGGGTTATGCGTGTAGATGGTAAGGGCGAAAGACTTCTCACAGAAAACTACTATCAAGAAGCACCATCATGGGCTCCAAACGGCAGAGTGTTGATATTTTATAGAGAGACTAAATCTAACGATAAGGGAGAGGGTTTCAGTGCTAAACTATGGTCTATTGATCTTACGGGATATAATGAAAGGATGGTTGAGACTGAGACGGATGCCTCTGACCCATCTTGGTCATCATTATTAAGCAATTAGTCAGTATTTATAAAAAATCTTATAAATAATGTTGATTTTTAGACTTGAAACATCTAATTAGTTGTGAAAAAGTTCTAAAAAATACTAAGGAGCATTAATGAATTTAAGCAATATCTTAAAAAATACTTTTCTAGTTATACTGTTAAGTATGGTTGTTTCTGCCTGTGCAACTAAAAAAACAGGAACAAAAATGGACTCTCAAATTCAAGGAGATGTTTATACAGGAACGGATACGGTTGAGTATTTGGCTAAAGGTGTTCCAGATAGAGTATTCTTTGCGACTAACGAAACTATTCTTACGACAATGTCTAGGGATACATTAAGAAAACAAGCCGCTTGGTTAAGAGAAAATCCAAGTGTCAATGTAGTTTTAGAAGGTCATGCTGATGAAAGAGGTACAAGAGAATATAACTTAGCATTAGGAGAAAGAAGAGCGAATGCTGCAAAAGACTACCTAATGACTTATGGTGTATCAGCTGATAGAATTTCAGTAATTAGTTATGGTAAAGAAAGACCAGTTGACTCTGGATCAAATCCTCTGTCTTGGTCTAAAAATAGAAGATCAGTTACTGTAAAAGCTAATTAATAATTTTTAATTTTTAAAAAGACCCCTTCTTTATGGGGGTCTTTTTTTTGCCATTTTTATAATTACAAATCACTGAATGTTTTATTTAGCAAGGTGCATAAAGTTTATTTTATTTATTACATATTTATCTTTACCACTTAATTTAAAAGCAGATGTTTCTGAAATAAAAGAAGTTTTAGAGTTAATTCAAAAAGATCTAAGAACTTTAGAGAGAGCTGTTTACTCAGAGTCTTTTTCTCAATCATCAAATTCAAATTCACAGAGTATAGATAAAGAAAGTGAGGATGTTCTGACAAGACACCTCTTAAAACTATCAGAAATTGAAAAACAATTTCAACAACTTACAAATAAATATGAAGAGATTAATTTTAAAATTGACAAACTGAACTCAAGATTATCAAAAGTTCAAGCTGATAACCAACTAAGATTTCAGCAATTAGAAAATGGAAATACTCAAATAAGTAGTAATTCTTTAACATCCTCATCAACTAATGAAAAAGATACGAATAAAGAAAAAATTTTGCCAGGATCAACTCAACCACAAGATTTAGGATCTGTTTCATATAAAGATATGACAGATAAAAACGAGAGCCAATCCATACAGTCTGTTGACTCTACGAAAACAATTATAACTGAAACTTTCCAGTCAGAGGAAAAAATTTTACCCGAGGGAAGTCCAGAAGATCAATACGAATTTGCTACTAGTTTCCTAAAAGTAGGAGATTATAATATGGCAGAAAGAGCATTTAGAGAATTTGTAGACTCAAATCCAAAGCATAAATTATCAGGAAATGCCCAATACTGGTATGCAGAAACATTTAGAATCAGACAACTTTATACAGATGCTGCTTCAGCATATTTAGAAGGTTATCAAAAATATCCAAAAAGTGAAAAAGCACCTATAAATCTTTTAAAACTAGGAGTATCATTGGTTCAAATTGGAGAAAAAGATCAAGGATGTCTAATGATTGCAGGAGTAAAAAAACAGTATCCAGATGCAACTCAATCAGTCCTGCAAAAAGCTAAATATGAAGAAAAAAAATACGAGTGCAAAAAAGAAAATTCCTAATTTTTACTTTAACAAACTAAAAAATCTTAAAATCAAAAAAATTTACTTAGAATTTAGGAAAAACATAAATGAATTTAGTGATAAAAAACTCTGTGTAGCCGTTTCAGGTGGATCAGATAGTTTAGCTTTAACATTTCTTGTTAAGTGCATGTCTTTAGAAACAAAAATTGATTATTTGTACTGTCATGTAGATCATAAATTAAGAAGCGAATCATCTAAAGAAGCAAGTAAAACAAAAAAATTGCTTAAAGATCATGGAATTAATTTACATATTTTAAAATGGTCAGGAAAAAAAAAGATTTCAAATATTCAAGAACAAGCTAGACTAAATAGATACAGTCTATTATTTAAAGAAAGTGCAAAAAATAAAATTAATACAATCTTAACCGCACATCATGTTGATGATTTATATGAAAATTTTTTCATAAGATTGTTAAGAGGTTCTGGTCTAAAAGGTCTTATTTCTTTTAAAAATAAAGTTTCAAGTATAGATAAAAATAAAAATATTTTAATTCTAAGACCACTTTTAAATATTTCTAAAAAAGATTTACTGTATGTATCAAAAAATACATTTGGTAGTTTTGTCAATGATTCTAGTAACAATAACGATAAGTTTTTAAGAATCCATGTCAGAAAAATTATAAATAAATTATTCTCAAATAAAAAAAATAAATTGAATATTGAATTAGCCTTATCAAATTTAGATAGAAGTAATAAAGCAATAGAATATTATGTAAAAAAAAACATAGAAATGAATGTTAAATCAAAATTTGGAAATAAACTAATTATCAGTGATAATTTTTTTATTCATCCAGATGAGGTTGTGTTTAGATCGTTAAATATAGTTTTAAATAATTTTTCAAAAAAAACTAAACTTACTAGAGGAAGTAAGATTGTTAATTTGTATAAAAGCTACAGAAAATCTGAAAAATATTTTAAAACTACTTTATCAGGTTGTATTTTTGAAAAAGTTAGTAAATCGTTAATTATTTCAAGAGAAATATAGTTTTTACAATAATTAATGTACAAAATGACACTTGTTTATTTGTTAATAATTCTTACTTTATAGATATGAATTTTAAAAATTTAGCTATGTGGGGAATTATAGTCCTACTTACCATAGGACTTTACAACATGTTTAAAAACCCTCAAAACTCAATGTCCCAGAATAATACTATAATATTCTCAGAATTTTTGTCTGAAGTTGATAATGGTCGAGTGGTTCAAGTAGAGATACAAGGAAAAAATATTAAAGGCGTTTTGTCAAATGGTCAGCAGTTTAACACCTATGCCCCAGATGATCCAAACTTAATTCAAAAACTCAGTGACAGAGGTGTAAGCATTTCAGCAAGTCCGTTAGATGAAAAAATGCCTTCACTTCTCGGAATACTGCTTTCATGGTTCCCAATGTTGCTTTTGATAGCAGTCTGGATTTTTTTTATGAGACAGATGCAAGGTGGAAAAGGTGGAGCAATGGGCTTTGGAAGATCAAAAGCAAAAATGATGAATGAGGTAAAGGGAAAGGTAACATTTAATGATGTTGCAGGAGTTGAGGAAGCAAAAGAAGAAGTTGAAGAAGTTGTAGAATTTTTAAAAGATCCAAGAAAATTTAGTAGACTGGGTGGAAAGATACCTAGAGGGTGTTTATTGGTAGGTCCTCCAGGTACAGGTAAAACTTTATTAGCAAGAGCTATAGCAGGTGAAGCAGGAGTTCCTTTTTTCACTATATCTGGATCAGATTTTGTAGAAATGTTTGTTGGAGTTGGAGCATCAAGAGTAAGAGATATGTTTGAACAAGGAAAAAAACATTCTCCATGCATAATCTTTATAGATGAAATTGATGCGGTAGGAAGAAGTCGTGGAGCTGGACTTGGAGGTGGAAACGATGAAAGAGAACAAACACTTAACCAGTTGTTAGTTGAGATGGATGGTTTTGATACAAACGAAGGTGTAATTATCATTGCTGCAACAAACAGACCCGATGTTCTTGATCCAGCATTATTAAGACCAGGAAGATTTGATAGACAGGTGGTTGTTTCTAACCCAGATATAATTGGTAGGGAAAAAATATTAAATGTCCATGTAAAAAAAATATCTATGGCACCTGATGTCAACTTAAGAACGATAGCTAGAGGAACGCCTGGTTTTTCTGGTGCAGATTTAGCAAATTTAGTTAATGAAGCTGCTTTGTTGGCTGCTAGAAAAAATAAAAGAATTGTTACTTATCAAGAGTTTGAAGAGGCAAAAGATAAAGTAATGATGGGGGCAGAAAGAAGATCTATGGTAATGTCCGAGGAAGAGAAAAAGTTAACAGCTTACCATGAAGCTGGTCATGCCATTGTAACAATAAATGAAAAAGCAGCATATCCAATCCATAAAGCAACAATAATTCCAAGAGGAAGAGCGCTTGGAATGGTTATGCAACTTCCCGAAAGAGATGAAGTTTCTCAAACTAGAGAACAGTTGCACGCACAAATGGCAATTGCAATGGGAGGAAGAGTTGCTGAGGAAATAATTTTTGGAGATGATAAAG
>Ga0160423_10005296_pt1 | contig 10521 bp, 6 predicted proteins | sample CRUFie14St8metaG_FD_108191 | JGI IMG/M metagenome (GOLD analysis project Ga0160423, IMG submission 108191) | Marine microbial communities from the Costa Rica Dome - CRUD Field 142mm St8 metaG | ecosystem: Environmental > Aquatic > Marine > Oceanic > Photic zone | place: Costa Rica: the Eastern... | reverse complement strand
TCAGTAATTGGCGGGGTCGTCGTCGCCGCCACCCACGACGTCATCGAAGGCCAGGCGCAGGGAGAACCGCAGCGTATTGGCCAGCGGGTTCTGTTGCGTGGTGGCGATCAGGTAGCTCAGGTCGATGTCGAGCACCGTGTACTTGATGCCGGCACCCAGCGTGATGAACTGGCGGTTGCCCTTGGTGTAGTGCTCGAAGAAGTAGCCACCCCGCACGGCGAAGACGCCGTTGTAATCGTATTCGATGCCACCGCCGAGGTTGATTTCGCGCAACTCCTCACGGAACACACTGCCGGGCTCCACCAGGTAAGTGCCATCTCCCTGGCGCTCCACGATGCCGGGGGCATCATAGAAGCTCTGGATGATGCCGGAGGCAACGCCGACGTTGGGGTCGAATCCGCTGACGATGATGTCGTCATCCTCCCCCTCACCGTAGGCCGGGGCCGTGGGCACGAGGAGCTTGTTGGCGTCCATCGTGAAGGTGATGTTGTTGTAGTCGTCGAGGAACACCGTCGCGGCCGCTCCGGCCTTGAGGTTGGTCGGAATGAAGTCCCGCTCGGCGGTCTCGGTGTAGCTCATCTTGGCGCCCACATTGGAGACGCACACCCCCCAGTTCATGCGGCCATCGCGGTCTCCGAACTTGACGTTGTCGTTGGTGTGGAAGACCCCGACGTCCACGGCCACGGAACGACCGGGACGGCTGTCCGCCCCGAGGATGTTGGTGCCCCCGGTGAGGTTGCTGTGGATGTAGCGCGCAGTGAAACCGCCGCTGAACTTGTCTCCGAACTTCTGGGAGAATCCGAAATCGAGGGAGAACTCATTGGGGCTGAAGTCCCGGATGGCCGTGCCGTTGACGTCGGTGAACGTGATGTTGCCCAGGGAGAAGTACCGCAGGGCCATGCCGATGGCCTGGCGCTTGTTGAGCTTGCGGGTGCCGCTGAGGTAGGCGAGCGACATGTCGTCGACCAGGGCGCGGAGCCAGGGCGCATACCCGAGGTGGGACTCGAAGGTCTGGTCCGTGAAGGCCATCCGCGCCGGGTTCCACGCCATGGCCGCACCGTCCGGTGTCAAGGCCACGCCAGCATCTCCGAGCGCACCGCTCCGGGAATCCGGTGCGATGGTCAGGAACGGAACGGCGGTGGTGATGGTGTTCAGCTGGAGCTGTTGTGCCGTTTCGACTTGCGTCAGCTGTGCATTGGCCGAGGGGGCAAGGATGCCGACGGCGGCAAGGATGCCGAGGGCACGAAGGAGGAAATTCCTGGAAGCCATAAGAGGGGCTGAATTTAAGCGAATGGTTCGATTCAATCGGGTCAGTCGAGCAGGACGAGACGACCGGTTCGGGTGGCCTGTCGGCCTTCGGGAGTCGTGAGGTTCAGGCGGTAGAGGTAGGCGCCTGCGCGAAGCTCGCTGCCCACTGCGCTTGTTCCATCCCAATGCCATCCGTCCACTCGGTATCCCGGGGGTGTCTCCTCCCGTTCACCCTCCCAAACGACATTTCCCATGGAATCGTATACGCTCAATGACATCGTCAAAGCCACGCATGCCTGGTTGTGGTCGAACCGGAACGTCGTGCCCCGCCGATCCATGGGATTCGGGTAGTTGATCAGGCCGTCGAGGAAGACCTCCAGATCCGAGACCACCACGAAGTCCAGGGTGGCCTTGGCGCTGTTGTTGTGGACATCCCAGGCCTTGAGCTCGAGCGTGTGGGGCCCTTCCTCCAAATCGCTGAACGGGTACACGACCCGGCCGCTCTGGTACGTGTCGAGGTCGCTCGCGTAGAATTCGTTGAGCACCACGGAGGTGCCGCCATCCAAGGTGGCCTTGAGGTCGTGTCCGATGCCGTTGCCGACCGTGTTCAATCCCTGGTCGTCGCGGAGCCTGGCATACAGGATCGGATGGGGGTCGGTGGTGCCCCCGTTGACGAAGTTGGAGTCGTTGAGGAAGAGCTCGATCTCGGGGCCCTCATTGTCGAGCACGGCGTCCTCGGACACGCCCCCCACGAAGACCTGCTCGGTGTAACCGTGGGCATCGAGATCGCCATCGACGGCGTAATAGCTGATGCGTCCCGGAGCGGGCTCATAGCCGATGTCGCGGGGCACGATGAATTCGAAGCTGAACGTCCCCTGCTCCGCCCGCACGGCCCCCGTGTGGATGCGGTTCCGCCATTCTCCGTAGCTGACGCCTCCTGTGCCGCCGTCGTTGTTGAGGGTGGTCACCTCGGAGCGCTGGTCGAACACCGTGGGGTAGACGAACCCGTTGAAGTCGGTCATCAGGTTGCCCGCCTCATCGGCGACATACCCGTTGACCACGACATGCTCCAGCGCGCTCAACGTGTCGGCCCAGGCGTCCACGGGGACCCCATTGACCTCGCTCGTGCGGACTTCCATCCGGGGGGTGGCCAATTGGAGGGCCACGTCGCCGAGCAGGGTGAAGTTGCGCTTGTTGGAGGACGCGCCGGCTGCGGGATTGTTCTTGGTGCGGCGAAGGATGTCGCCAAGCCGCTGCTGGGTGCCGACCGGCGCATCGAACACCACGTCGAAGAACGCCGTGTTGAGCTGCTCGTTGGCAAAACTGTACACCACCCGGGTGGTCGTCATCATGGCGATGGCCCCGCCATTGGGGTTCATCACCATCATCTCCCCGGCCGTCTCGATGTCCGGATCATCGAACCGGGCCAGCTCGCAAGTGGCCGTGAAGAAGAGCGGCATGCGATCGAGGTTGTCCCAGGCCTGGATGGTAGAGGTGTTCAACACGCGCTCGTGGGCCCAGCCGCGTTCGCCGCCATGGCCGATGTAGTTGACGAGAAGCGCCCCATTCCGCACCCTGCGGTCGATGGCTTCCTCCGCTTCCGGATACCGCTCTCCCCCCGGCGTCGCCAGTTGCGGGTAGGCGTCCATGAAAATGCGCTCGATATCAAAGGCGCCGTGGTTCTCCTCCAACCCGGCCGCGTGGCCGATGCTGTAGAGTGTGTGGCCGGTTTCCGTCGCCCCGCCGTTCCCGTCGAAGTCGTCCGCCACGAAGCACACGCGGTTGCGCCAGGGGCCGTATGGATTGCCCTCCCCTTCGCCGGGCAGACCGGCCGTGGTGCACCCGGCCCCCTCGGGATCCGGATTGGCGCCCGAATAGGCCACCACCTTGGCCACGGCGTCCCAAGCCTGCTCCGGTGTGGACGCCGGAATGCGACCGACGCCAATGGACAGCGTGTCCGTCAAGCGCTCGGAGGCCGCATCGGACAGGAAGCCGAAGTAATCGTCCGTCACGTAACTCGTGGTGGGCGTGTGGCTCTGGGCGCTCTGGAAGGTGATGAGGGCATTGCCGAAACGGGGCAGGTTGCGGTTTCGGAAGGTCCCGTCGCCGAAGAGCTGCAGGTAGCGCGGTTCGAGGGCAGGATTGCCGTCGGCCCGGTCGTGCAGCATCTTCATCAGCATCTTGATGGCGGTGGGGTCGACCCGTCCGGAGCTGAAACAATCGTAGATGAAACTGGGCTCGAGGACGGCGACGTCGAGGCCCTCGGCCAAATGGATCCGCGCCAGGCTGTCCGCCGCCTCGCGCAATGCGGGCGGGGTGATGACCACCAGGTCGACCTGGGGAAGCGCGTGGACGTCGGTGTTCTGGACGGGACCGATCGGCACGGGCGCATAGAACCCGGAACCGGTGCCCGCACGGAACCGCCTGACTTCATCATAGGCCACCTGGAAGCTCAAGACCCCGTCCACCACCTCGTGGGGAATGGCCCTCGGCGCCTGGGGGTCGGTGACGTCCCAGACGCGCTGAACGGACTGCGCGCCGGACACGTTCCATCGCACGATGCGGCCCGGCGCCGCTTCGGCGGCCCGGACGAATTCCTGCTGCGACCCTCCGGACATGTTGGCTTCCCTGGACCCGGTGATGCGCACATAATCCAGCCACCCCTTGGCGTCGACGACCTGCGCGTCGAGGGTGATGCCGACCTGGACGAGCTCGGACGACGGCATCCACAGCCAATCGCCGGTGCCCACCCTCGCCTGGCTCACATAGGTCTGAGACCCGGTGACGGGCGGCAGGATGGTCCAGAGGCTGTCTCCCAGGGAAACCGAGTAGGGACTGGCCATGCCGACGGACCGGCCCATGAGCCTCACCTCGAGCCGGGCGGGCTCGGGCAGGATGTCGGGCACCTGGAAGGGAATGGTGTGCGTCGGATTCTGGTCGAAGACCTCTCCGAAGAAATTGCGGCCGGACCGGATGATGGTCGACTGCTCCAACTCATGGTACTGGTGGAAATCCGTGGCCGTCAGGACGGCATCCACATCCCCACCCAAACCGGGATCCGTCGGCACCCTGACCGGCACCGCATCGTCCACGCGGAGGAAGTACCAGGCCGTGTCGGACCAGGGGTTGATGCCGTGTCGCCACCGGCCCGACCCGTCGTCATAGGTCCATTGATCCGGCCCATCCCCCATGAAGATGAAGTGGTCGCTTCCATCGAACTGGGCATCACCGTCATCCACCATCTCGATGGGGACCGGCACGAGGTCGAGCGGTCGGGGCAGGGCGTTGTCAATGGGCAGGGCGTCGCCACCGTGACCGTAGAGGTTCACTGCGCCCGGATTGACCGCCGTGGGATCGATGCCCAACCCCTCCAGGACCGCCACATCCACCTTGTGAAATCCGGTTTTGGTCGTCGCGATGCGGAACCATTGGCCTTCGGAGAGGGCGGAATGCGCCGGCCAATCGTAGTCGAATTGCGCCGACATCGCCACACTCAAGCCGGTCAGGAAACCCGCGAGCACCGCCTTGCGTATGCCCTGCGTCCGGGTCTGAAATCCAAGCTGGGGCAACGAAAAGAGACGATGGGTCGTTGGGTACATGGAAAGGGTCAGAATCGCTTGCAGCGCAAACGCCAACAGGGCGTGTATTGTTGCTTGTGGGCAAAGATGACGGCCAATTCCCACAAGTTTGTAATTTTCACGACCTTATACAGGACTCTCGTCTTGGGAAATCGCATGGCCATGAAGCTCCCCCAGCCTACCCTTTCCGGCGCACACCGTGCGCTGGCGCTGCCCGTGGTGGCCCTGATGCTCGCTTGCATCGGGACGTTCACTCCGGAAACGGCGTCGGCTCAGGACCCCGAATTCACGCAGTTCTACTCCAATCCGGTGTACCTCAACCCGGCCTTTGCCGGTGCTGCCCGCTGCCCGCGGTTCGTGATGAACTACCGGAACCAGTGGCCCGCCATGAGCGGCAACTACGTGACCAGCGCCGCTGCGTACGACCAGCACATCCCGAGCATCTCGGGCGGTTTGGGCTTCATTGTGATGAACGACCGCGCTGGCCGCGGCACGCTCAGCACGTCCCGCATCAGCGGCATCTACAGCTACCAGCAGGCCGTCAGCCGGAAGTTCTCCATCAAGGCCGGCTTTGAGGCGACCTACTTCCAGAAGGCCCTCGACTGGAGCCAGCTCACCTTCGGCGATATGATCGATCCCCGCAAGGGATTCATCTATGAGACCCAGGACCAGCCGCGCGGCGGCAAAGTCAGCCAAGTGGACTTCAGCGCCGGCATCATCGGCTTCAGCAAGAAGGTCTACTTCGGTTTTGCCGCCCACCACCTGAACGAGCCCAACGAGAGCCTGGTCGTCGGCGTCAGCCGCCTGCCGATGAAGCTCACGGCCCACTTCGGCGCCCTGCTCCCGCTCGACGGAGACTCCAAGTACGCCAGCGCCTTCATCTCCCCGAACATCCTGTACCGCCGCCAAGGCGAATTCCAGCAAATGAACTTCGGCGCCTACGTCAGCAAGGGGCCGATTGTCGGCGGAATTTGGTACCGGGGCATCCTCGGCACCCAATATCGCGACGCGTTCATCGTTACGTTGGGCATACAGTCCGATGTCATCAAGTTCGGTTACAGCTACGACGTCACGGTGTCCGACCTGACCCCCGCCACGGGTGGCTCGCACGAGGTGAGCATGGCCCTCAACTTCGATTGCCGGGCCAAGCGAATCAAGTTCCGCAGCCCGCCCTGCCCCGGATTCTGAACCCATTCCCTGCAAGGAAACTCAATAGAAAGCGATGCAAAAGCTTCAATCCATCCTCCTCTTCTCCTGCGTGGCCCTGCTCTCCGCAGCCGTCTTTTCCTCCTGCTCCGGCGGAGCGTCCGGCTCGACAGGTTGGGCATACAACGACTCGGAGAACGGCGGATTCCAACGCTTGCCGTACATCGGCCAGGAGACCGGTCCCGGACTGGTCTTCGTCGAAGGCGGAACGTTCACCATGGGCCAGGTCGAAGATGACCTGACAGGCGCCTGGGACAATGTGCCCCGCCGCGTGACCGTCAGCTCCTTCTACATGGACGAGGCGGAAGTCACCAACTTCTACTGGCTCGAGTACCTCTTCTGGCTCGACCGGGTCTATGGCGACAGCTTCTCCGAAATCGTGGACCGCGCCAAGCCCGACACCCTGGTGTGGCGTGACCCCCGGGCCTACAACGAGCCCTACGTCAACTACTACCTGCGCCACCCCGCCTACCGCGACTACCCGGTCGTCGGAGTGTCCTGGCTGCAGGCCAATGACTTCTGCAAGTGGCGGACCGACCGCGTCAACGAGCAGATCATGGTGCGCGAGGGCTTCCTCGTCCACAACCCCACGGGTCAGGTGGACGACAGCTTCTTCAGCACGGAATCCTACCTCGATGGCCAATACGAAGAGGCCGCCAAGGCGGCGGACGGCATCAAGGACCTCCGTCCCAATGGTGTGGGTTACCGCAACGTGGCCATGACCGACGGCATCCTGCTGCCGGACTACCGCCTGCCCACCGAGGCGGAGTGGGAATACGCCGCCCTGAGCCTCATCGGCAACAGTGGTGAAGAGCTCATCACGAGCCGCCGCACCTACCCATGGGACGGCCACTACGTGCGGAACGACGACAGCCGCGGCAAGTTCTACGGAGAGATCAACGCCAACTTCGTGAGGGCCCGCGGTGACTACATGGGTGTCGCCGGCGCGTTGAACGACAATGCGGACGTGACCGCCCCGGTCTACAGCTACGCCCCGAACGACTACGGACTGTACAACATGGCCGGCAACGTCAGCGAGTGGGTCATGGACGTGTACCGTCCCGGAACGTTGCAGGACGCCCAGGAATTCCGCCCCTTCCGAGGCAATGTGTTCTCCACCAAGCTCCTCGACAGCGAGGGCAACGTGGCAGACAAGCTGGACTACGTGCAGTATGACGTGCCCGCCATCGAGGTTTCCCTGGAAGAGTACACCGAGACCACGGAAGGCCGGCTCACCACCGAGGGCAACAACCTCGTCGACGCGATCAACCAGAAGATCGAGAACGCCAACGAGAACCTCGAGCTGAAGCGGGTGGAGGACGCCATGATCCAGGTTGACGAGGCCCTCGACCTGATCGAGGAGTCCGAAGCGCCCTGCGCACCGGACCTCCGCCGGATCTGGACGCGCAACATCACCAACACGCCAGGGCAGATGCGCTACCGCGAGGTGACCCTCGAGGAGAACATCGGCCGCCGGAACTACCAGGTCGCCGACAACATCGATTACCTCGATGGCGACAAGGAAAGCAGCATCTATTACGACCAGGACGAGGAAGGCACCGTTTACGAATACGGCGGAACCTCCCTCATCAACGACAACGTCCGCGTGTACAAGGGGGGCAGCTGGAATGACCGGGTCTACTGGATCATTCCCGGCACGCGCCGGTTCCTCGAGGAGGACCAGAGCAGCGCCACCATCGGCTTCCGTTGCGCCATGACCCGTGTGGGATCCCCCCGCGGCAACGCCATGGGCAACAACTGAGTCCAACCGAACACTGTTCATTGCGAACCCCGTGACGGCCCCGAGCCTCACGGGGTTCGTCTTTTCTTGGTCACCATGAACCTCACCTCCAACGACGCGCTGCTCGATTGGTTCGACCGGTCTGACGGGGTCACCACCGACACCCGCCGGTGTGGACCGGGCAAACTGTTCTTTGCCCTCAAGGGGGAGCGGTTCGACGGTAACGCCTTCGCCCTCGACGCGCTGGCCGCGGGGTGCATCGGTGCCGTGGTCGACGATGCATCACTCGAAGGAGAGGGCCTCCTCCTCGTCGACGATGTGCTGACCGCCCTTCAGGACCTCGCCCACCTTCACAGGCAGCGCTTCAGTGGCCCCGTGTTTGGCCTCACCGGGAGCAACGGCAAGACGACCACCAAGGAACTCCTGCGCGCCGTCCTCTCGAAGCGCTACACCGTGCACGCGACCGAAGGCAACCTCAACAACCACATCGGCGTCCCGTTGACTTTGCTGTCGATGCCGGCCGACGTGGAGTTCGCCCTCGTCGAGATGGGCGCCAACCACCAGGGTGAGATTGCCCTGCTCTCCCACATCGCAGACCCCACGCACGGCATGATCACCAACGTGGGCCTCGCCCACCTCGAAGGGTTCGGGGGCGTGGAGGGCGTGAAGAAGGGCAAACAAGAACTGTACGTGCATCTGGCGGGCCGTGGTGGCCTCGCCTTGGTTCCGGCCGATGACGCCGATCTGAAGGCCCTCAGCGACCTCGAGGGACTCCAACGCCGGCTGTACCGGACGGCCGAACACCCGCCACTCCTGTGGCGCGACGGCACCGCACCGGATGCCCCCCTGTACTGGTCCACCGACGGCTCCCGGACACCGGGCGCGTGGCATGCCGGTGGGGCGCCCATTCCCGTCCGACTGGAGGGGCCCCATCAGGTGGCCAACATGGCGGCTGCCGTGGCTGCCGGCCTTCACTTCGGCGTGGCCGAGGCCGACATCTGCGCGGCCCTGGCGGCCTTCGAGCCGATCAAGCAGCGCGGCGAGACCGTCCGCACGAAGCGCAACACGGTCATCGTGGACTGCTACAATGCCAACCCGAGTTCGGTTGAGTCCACCCTGCAGGCCTTTTCTGCAGCGGACCACACGGCCCCCCTCGCCATCCTCGGCGACATGATGGAACTGGGTGACCACGCGGCCGAGGGCCATCAACTCGCCCGGGATGTGGCCCGCGAATGCGGCATCGAATGCTGGGTCGTCGGTGGGCAGTTTGCCACCCACGCACCGGGAGACCGGACCTTCCGGGATCTAGCCGACTTGCTGGCCGCCTTGGAGAAGGACACCCCTTCCGGACGAACCGTTCTCCTGAAGGGGTCCCGGTCCATGCAACTCGAGTCGCTCGTCCCGCATTTGTGAGGCCGTTCCACCGACACCGGACCGTACCTTTGTGACCATGGATTTCATCGCCGAATTGAAGTGGCGCGGCATGCTGCACGACGCCATGCCGGGCCTCGAGGAGCATCTCGCCAAGGAGCAGACCACCGGCTATGTCGGCTTCGACCCGACGGCGGATTCCCTGCACATCGGCAACCTCGTCCCCGTGATGTTGCTCGTACACCTGCAGCGGGCAGGCCACCGGCCGATCGCCCTCGTGGGCGGCGCCACCGGCATGGTGGGCGATCCCAGCGGCAAGACCGCTGAACGCCAATTCCTCGACGTCGAGGTTCTTCAGCACAACCTCGCCTGCCAGAAAGCCCAACTCGAGCGCTTCCTTGACTTCGAGGGACCCGCCGCCGCCCGGGTGGTCAACAACCACGATTGGTTCAAGGACTTCAGCTTCCTCGACTTCATCCGCGACGTCGGCAAGCACATCACCGTCAACTACATGACGGCCAAGGACTCTGTGAAGAACCGACTCGAGGGCGGAATGAGCTTCACGGAGTTCAGCTATCAGCTGGTTCAGGGCTACGACTTCTACCACCTGTGGAAGGAGCACGGCTGCATGTTGCAGATGGGCGGCAGCGACCAATGGGGCAACATGACCACCGGCACCGAGCTCATCCGGCGGAAGGGCCAGGGCCATGCCTTTGCCCTCACCGCTCCGCTGATCACCAAGGCGGACGGCTCCAAGTTCGGCAAGAGCGAAGGCGGCAACGTGTGGATCGACAAGGCCCGCACCAGCGCCTACAAATTCTACCAGTACTGGATCAACGCGGCCGACGAGGACGCCGCCCGGTACATCCGCATCTTCACCCTGCTCGACCGGGAGCGCATCGAGGAGATCGAGGCCGCCCACGCGGAGAATCCGGGTGCCCGACAACTGCAGAAGGAACTGGCCGCCGACGTGACGCGCCGCATCCACGGCGAGGAGGACCTCCAGACGGCCATTGCCGCCACGGGCCTGCTCTTCGGCAAGTCCACCGAGGATGACCTCCGTGCGCTGCCGGAAAGCGAGCTGCTGAGCGTCTTTGAAGGCGTGCCGCAACGGGAGGTGTCCCGCGACGCCCTCTCGGCCGGCATCGGCATCATCGATTTGCTCGCCGGTGGAGACGCCCCCTTCCTCGCCAGCGGCGGGGAGGCGCGCCGCGCCCTCAAGGAGAACTCCGTGAGCGTCAACCGCAACAAGGTGACGGCCGACAAGGTGGTGTCATCGGATGACCTCATCGGAAGCGGCCTTGTGCTGCTCCAACGCGGAAAGAAGAACTACTACTTGGTCCGGGTGACGGACTGACCCCGGCATCAGCCGAACAG
>Ga0160423_10005295_pt1 | contig 10522 bp, 4 predicted proteins | sample CRUFie14St8metaG_FD_108191 | JGI IMG/M metagenome (GOLD analysis project Ga0160423, IMG submission 108191) | Marine microbial communities from the Costa Rica Dome - CRUD Field 142mm St8 metaG | ecosystem: Environmental > Aquatic > Marine > Oceanic > Photic zone | place: Costa Rica: the Eastern... | reverse complement strand
TGGTTGATGGAAATGTCGAGTATACTCACGATGCGAAAATAGCGATAGACAAGGGCAGCCATTCTGTGGATTTAGATGAATTTTGGAAAGGGAACTCTGAAGATATGAATGGAAAGGAGCTAATCGAGTATGAGATAAAGGTGACCTCCGGTGATAATGAGGATTCAATGACCTTCAACGATATCATGAACAGAGAAGTCGATACTGCGTTCATAAAGGTAGCCGAAGAATACGACATAGTGAACAGTCCCAATGATGAGGGCAACAAAAAAGAATACAAAGGAATCTACGTAGAGATGATTGTAGGGCTTGGAAATCCAAGTGCTGAATTTGACTTCGACGATGGTATATTCACTGGCAAGACTCCTCAACCAATTGAGTCTGATTGGGACGCAACAATCAGAGTGTTAGGCGGCCAGACCCATACTTACGAAATTTCGGCTGATGAGGGTATTGCAAACGGTTACGGGGATTTCAATTTTAACTGGGTATCTCTGCATACTGGTGGTGGATATCTTGACAAGGATGACTTCTATGTGGATGATGGTTGTTACACTTTTGAGATAACAATTGAGAATGAGCATGGTGGGACTTTAGTTTCTACAGATTCTCAGATACGTTTCTACTGGGATTCAAATAGTGATGACTGGGATACAAGCAACGACAAAGCTGCTGAAGCGTGCTGAAGTCTGTAGTTTTGCATCACTTAACACAAAACAATCGTTTAAACCATGATTGTACAAAATACAGCCTATGGTAGACTGGTCAATTGGTGCTCTAAACACAGGGTTTGCGCCACCCCCACCGAAAAGCAAGCGTCAGAAAATCTCCACTAGCACCTCAGTAATTTCAGAAAATGCTGGAGGTCCAACGAGCGCAAGAAACGACGGTAAAGTCCGCAAAATTGTAGATGGAAAAGTAGTCTACTTGCGTGTCAGAAAAGTAGTTCGCACTTGATGCTCCTACTCGATTTTACCAGTTTCTTCGTCATCAAGATCAATCGTGTATTTACTAGATACTTCTTTTTCCGCTTCTCTTGCCTTGACCCCTCTAAGAACAAGAGCGCCTATTGCCAATGCGGCCAGAATACCGAATATTATCGGTAAAACCAAACTTGCCGCAGCCTCATCTTCCTCACTCCATGTAACTGAGTTTGTTTCTGCACTTTCATTACCCACGACATCAAATCCTTCAAATTGATATGGAACGAATATTGAGCATTCCAATACTAAATCCCCTTCACTAGCCGAATCCCAGTTCATTGGGATTTCGGCTGTTTCTCCTGCCTCTATGGTGTGCTTGAAGTTTGACAGACCGACGTTAGCAGCCTCTCCTTCAGTTGTGCAGTCGAAAAGGATAGATGCGTCTACACTACCGCTGTTGGTAACAGTTGCCATAACGCCTAACCTATTGTTTATGTAACTCTCATCTGAACTTTCCTCCAATGAATCAAAATTTAGTTTGGGTAGAGGTAGTTCAACATCGAAGTGATTGACCTTTGGTAAATCGCTTATTGTTTGTTCGTATTCACCCCATTGAGTGACTAATACAACCATACCACTAGCACTCTCTTCATGAACAACACCGTTGCCGTCTTGCCACCTAACCATTCGATCTCTCTCATCTGCTGCAATCTCAATCGTATTATCCCCTTGTTTTGTGGGGTCGAATGTGCTGTTGTCGCTCAAAGGAGAAGTACTTATTGAATCATACCCAAGGTCATATCCATAAAATACGACATATCCGTTTTGGACACCGATTGTTCTTGTTGTGAGGATATTAACCCAGTTATCGGTTAAATCTCCTGTTCCTGTACTATTAGTCCAAGTTATAGTAGCATCATCCCACAAGATGATGTCCTCATCGCTTATACCGCCATTTAGGACAGAGTCTTTCACGGTAATAGATGAATATACTTCGATAGGCCCAGTACTAGCCATATTTGCACCATCTAATGTGCATGTTCCATGGCAGGTTATACCAGCCCCAAATATTGAACCAGTTACGATTAGGGTACCATGAATTTCTAGACTCCAGGCATTATTTCTGTCAGGGATAACAAGTGACGTGCCATTCCCAGATAGTTGGTCTGCACTAAGCATTACAGGAGAATTCATTTGGGGTGACAAAGTAATAGATTTAATCGATGAAATTTGGAATGGATTTGTAGTAATATTAACCGAAATGTTAGCCACATCTAAGCTACCATTCCAATCAAACTGAGAGCCGACAAAATCTTCTGTTGTTTGATTGTTGATTTCTATGTCGATTCCGTACAAAATCTCCTCGGCAAAGTTAATCCTCAACACACCAGATTCACCAATATAATCGACTGGAGTGATTACCGATGCAGTGCCTGCTAAATTTAGCACAGGGTCTGCTACTGCGTTCATCTGACCAGACACTAACATTGTACCCCCTTCTTCAACAACTATTGCTGTGTTTTCTTCAATTTCGTATGAACCAGAAACTGTCCAAGTTGCTCCGCTCTTAACAGTGTAATCTCCAGAAAAGGTACCTGATGTATCATCACCAGTCTCCGTCGTTATTTCAGTTGCATAGGCAGATGGCAGGCTAGCAATGAGGACTACAAACATCAGTAATGCTTTTCGCATGTAATGCCCACATCCGAACTGGCAAATGAAACATACGCCACTTCACTTCATCAATATGGCACATCTTTCCAACCTATTTTGTACCCGATTAGGTTGAAAGACCGGTGTAGGATAGGAGTTATGACAATTAGCAAAATCATTGGAATCAGTAAATCTCTCGACCCGTGAGCAGAATTGGTCAGGAATATTTGTCCGAAAACAAATACAGAAATCGCAAATGGCAATGTGTCTAAGAGCGGAGCCTTGCTTGATACATCACCTTCTCTCTTCATACCCTTTCTTCTCTTGAAGTACGACCCAGTCGAGTCACCAATTAGGCTTGTAAATCCAAGAAAACAGCCTACTAAAAATGCGCTGGTAGCCCAGCCACTAGCTGCTTCTGTTGGTGATATGAATACCCAATTCTCTGGAACCATTGTCATTAGGTAGCAAAGCAGTCCGCTGGTAACTGAGCCCCCAATCAAACCATTCCAAGTTTTCCCATCTCCAAGCAATCTGTTGCCATCTTTGTGAATTCTTCCTCCGTCTATCGGCCAAGGTCCGTATCCTGTTTTAGGTAACCATTTACCCCACATCATTGCAAACGTGTTTACTAAGAAACCCGGTAAGTAAATCCACAACGTGAACAACATCATCTCAAAGAGATTGAATTCTTCCATAATATCACGGTGTACTACTAGGCCTTTGAACTCAGTGGCTAGTATTCTCTCGCGATGGGCTTATGAGCCTCTCAACAATGGAGCCGTCATGGCAGGAATGTCTGTATTGGTTGTCGGAGGCGGTGGTAGAGAACATGCCTTATGCATTGGATTAGCAAAAAGCGAATCCGTAACAGAAATACACTGCGCTCCCGGCAATGCTGGTACAGTTGAAATTGCAACCAACCACTCTTTTAGCGAAGTGTCTGATCTTGTTAATCTTGCATTTCAGTTACAGGTAGACTTTGTTGTTGTAGGTCCTGAAGCACCCCTCTGCGAGGGTTTAGCAGATAGGCTATCAAAGATGGATATTCCTTGCTTCGGACCTGTTGCTGCTTTGGCCAAGTTAGAGGGTAGCAAATTGCACGCTAAAACAATCATGAAAGAGAATGATGTTCCGACTGCAGATTATCAAGTTCTTGACAAAAATAGCGACATTGATGCGGCTTTGGATGACTTTTCCTCCAACCCATGGGTCATTAAAAGAGACGTGCTCGCTGGAGGTAAAGGAGTGGTTGTAACCTCTGATAGAAATGAAGCCGTGGAGTTTATTCAGGAATCGATAAAATCGGATGACAAAGTCTTGCTGGAGGGATTTTTACCGGGTGAGGAAGCGAGTGTTTTGGTCATAATGGACAAAAGTGGGTATGTTTGTTTGCCTGCGAGTCAAGACCACAAAAGAGAATTTGAAGGTGATAAAGGTAGAAACACCGGTGGAATGGGGGCTTACGCTCCGGCTCCTATTTACACAGACAATGTCAAATCAAAAACAATCGAGCGCATCGTAGAGCCTATGCACAAAGCTCTCTCAAGGCAAAAAGTGCCCTACAGAGGTGTTCTTTATATCGGATTGATGATTGATGAAAAAAATGACCCTTATGTTGTGGAATTTAACGTAAGATTTGGGGACCCAGAATGCCAAATAACACTCCCTTTGATAAAAACAGATTTGGGTCTACTTTTGAGTTCGGCTGCGAATGATAAACTCGAAGATATTGAACCTGAGTTCTCGGATAAGACCGCTATGACAGTAGTTCTTGCAGCAGAAAACTATCCAGGGGCTGTAGAAAAAGGTCGAATCATCAAAAATGTGCCAAAATCTAGTGCTGATTCATGGGTTAATCATGCAGGCACAAAGCTCGATGGAGATTTATTATTATCAAACGGGGGAAGGGTTCTCTCCTGTACTGGTTTGGGTGACAATCTAGCAGATGCCTCAGGGAAGGCTTACGCCCTAATTGAGCAAATTGAGTTAGCCGGCTCCCGATACAGACGTGATATTGGCCACAAGGCATTGTGAACTTGCAAAAAAAAATGTCACGCAGTATCCCGTTTTCGGTACTGTAATTTTGTAGGACAAATAAATGCCAATAGGTAACGCATAAAAAGGGGTCATTGGTGGCGGCAATGCTACAGCCTTTAGGCTGCACCTAGAAAACTAGAGGGAAACACAATGTCGAATGAAAACGACGGAAAAATTGGAACACAAAATGCGTTGCTTGGGATGCTAATTGCACCCCTTGCAATTTTGCTTGCGTTCCTAGGAAACGCTGGCCTTGATCTCGGTCTTGGCCTTGATAAAGATGGAATTGAACCGTTTGCTGCAATAGCGATTGCCGCAGCACTCGGAATGACGCCTCGTGTCATGAACCAAAATAATCTAATTCAACACAGCACTCTTGTTTCCCTCGTCGTGCTTGTTGTATCGCTGGTTCTATCCGAAGGTGTTGCGATGTACACGGGTTCGAACTTCCTTGGATTGATGTTCTTCATAGTGATGTTTGGTGGATACATACTGGATTCAAGTGGAAGACATGAATGGAATGTAGTCCTGATTTTTAGCTTTGTAGGGATATGGGCTTCAATGGTTGCTGCTGGCAACTTTGCCGACACCCAAACCAAGGAATTTGCTCTTGACGGACAAACCTACATTAGAACTGCAGCATGGCAGGAGGCGATTGGATTTGTCTTTTTCAACACCCTTGCAGTCTTCGTTATACTTGGATTACTTGCAGCTGTCCTCCTGAGAGGAATTACCACACCCGCCACAGACAAGGGCTGGTTCGGATACATCAAGCCTCACGATGGTGGATGGAATAAATCGACTCTACCTCTGCAAATAGCCTTGCTTGTGTGGGCTGCAACTCACGCAGCAATTATGGTCTATTTCCACACCTTGGGAGATCTTGACATCCTAGCAATTTGGTCAGAAGAAGGGTACCACGGATATATCGGTTTCTGGCCGGCCGCACTGACCGGTTTAGTAGCGTTGATGTGTGCATGGATGTGTGCAGAGCGATGGTTCACAAGGGCCCTATTCATCGGTTCGATGTGGGCCCTCTACATCGTGTCCTCGCTCTATGAGTCCGGTCACTGGTCAAACACTAACCTAGAGGGTAACTGGGCAGTATGGATATGGTTTGGTATAACCTTCTTCATCGGGGTTCTCATTTACTGGTTTGCGACACATGAAGATTATGGTGGCTGGATGAACAGAGAACTCCACGAGCCAAGTCAGGCTAGAGTATTCTGGTCCAATCATTGGGCAGGAATTATGACATTTATGGCCTTCTTGGTTGCTATTGCCATCAGAATCCAGTGGTATTTCGTACCATCAATGAACTCATCTGGTCTAGAGTCCTGGGACTTGACCGGTGGTTCTGACCCATGGTACATGAAGCGTGTTGTCGACTATGTTGTTGCTGAAAACGCGCACTTGATATTTGACGCAGACAGAAACTATCCAGTCGGCGGAATCAATCCTCGACCTCCACTGTTTTCATGGTCGATGGCACTGGTAGCAATGCTACTCAGTAACTTGGGAATGTCATCTGAAGAGTCGGTTTGGTTCGCTATGCTAGCACTTCCAGCAATCTTTGGAGCACTAATCGTCTTCCCAATGGCTGGCATTGCCAAGGATAATTTCGGAAAGGGAGCAGGAGTAATCGCTGCGTGGCTAATCGCTTTCATGCCAACACACGTTCAGAAATCAACTTGGGCTATGGCTGACCACGATTCTTTTGCCTTGCTGTTCCTCACAGCAGCTTTCATGTTCTATTTGCGAGCGGTTAAAGCAGGCGGTGATGAGAGACTATCACGATATACAAATGCATCACCTGCAGGTATATTCACCGCCATGGCCGAAGTTTTCAAGCAACGAAGGAAAGCTTCAGCAAATGCCATAGCAGCAGGTGTGTGCTTCAGTATAGTTGCGCTAGGATGGAAAGGTTTCGTTTACGGTCCAGCGATTATATTCCTTGCTTACTTTGTACAAGTGGCTATGAACATGTTTAGAAGAAAGGACAGTACAATACTTTCGTCCCTAAATTTGATGATGCTGGGGACTATCTTCATTATGATTTTACCATTCTATGCACACCCACAATTAGATTTGGTACTAAATTCAACTGGGCTTACTCCACTGCTATTCATTACGCTGTTCACAGTAGCAATAGCATGGATCACTACCGGTTTCCGTGACAAGCCATGGTTACTCGTGCTCGGGTCGTTATTTACCGGAGGCATTGCATTCGGATTAGTATTGTACATACTACAGATTACAGACCAATCCAACGCTTGGGATATCCTTACAACTGGTTCGGGTTACTTCACTAAGAACAAGATTTTCGGAACAATTGCAGAAGCAAGCGCACCAAGTCGTGGCCAGTTGTTTGCATCCTACGGACCTATTGTTTTCGTTCTCGCAATCGTCATGGGTATAATTGCGCTATGGGATGGAATTGTCAAGAAGAGTCAAACAAAATTGGTTCTCGGTATGTGGGTAATTGTTGCTGCATACATGGCATGGTCCGCTGGCAGATTCTTGTTCAACGCAGCACCGGCAATGGCCGTTATGGGTTCTTGGGGAATTGTAACACTGTGGAAGGCCAGTGGAGCTGGCAACATGGCTCGCTCGTGGAGACGAATGGGAATTAGAACGCCAGGCGAGAGAATTAGCAACGCTCGCAAGGCTGTCTGGAAAACACCGCAGTTCTCAGCAATTGGGTTGGTATTAATCATGCTCATTAGCCAACATGCTGCATACGGTATTGACGCAGCTATGCCATCATCCTCTCGCCACGAAGCAGAAATGGACGAGACGATTTACAACATTGCACCTGATATCCTTAGATGGGATGACTTCGGATTCTCTCTACTAGACGGCTCGGATTACGATGAAAACTCTAGGTGGTACCTAGGTTCCTTTGGTTCCGGATACAACGACCGTGGTTGGAACCTAGCATATGACTGGCTGTCTCAACAAGATACCGATGAGACATTTTCACACCGACCAGCTTTCGTATCATGGTGGGATTATGGTTTCCAAGCTTTGGAAACAGGCGACCACCCCTCGGTTTCCGATAACTTCCAGTCTGGAATACCTGCAACTGGAAATATGCTTCTAGCCAGAAGCCAGGAAGACTTGGTCGCCATGTTCATGTGGAGGCTCTCTGAAGCAGACCTTGCATACAATGAAGCAAGAACAGGCGACAGAGTGCATACTAGTTCCTTCTTGTCTACACTAAGCGCCAACGGACTCAGCGACGACCAAAAGGCAGAATTTGTGAAGATTCAAACAAATCTTGACTCCGATGACGTCGTAGATAGATCATTCAAGGTAACCGAAGTTAATGGTGATGTTGTCCTGGCAGAGGGACGATTAATCGAGAACGGATTGTTTGGTAAAGATCAGAATATTTACTACAAGGTCTACGAAGATGGCGTGCCAATACCCTGTCCTTCGGACAAAGATTGTGTTGGAGATTATGCATTTACCACCTACAATGAGGCAAAAGACGTTATGGCGAGCAATGTCCGCAGCATCTCAGAAACCGAAGAAAACATAACACACTACATATTCGGTGATTATTGGTATACCAAAGATCTTGTTGATGAATTTGATTCGGTAAGTACATCAATTCACCGCAAGAATGCGGGTATTGCTTTAGTTACACAACTACTAACTAACGCTCTAGAGCCAGAGGAACTCCACGATCTGTATACTGACATGTCAAACAACGCAGTTTACAGCGTGCAAGATTACAATGGGGCTCCGGGTGAGACGATTACCAGAGACCACGAGATAAGGTACTTCGCCGTGGACAACAGACTGTATCCACGTGCAGGATTGTACAGTTCGGAATATAGTGGAGGCAGTCCAACTGGAATTTTCGGTGCTCCTACGATTCTATCTGGTCAGGATTTTGACACCTTCATGAGCGAGGTATACATGACCACACGTGGTCAATTCACCGACGAAATGACACGTGAAGAGTTTGATGAAGAGATGCGCAAGGATGCATTGAACCAACAATCTGGTGCAACCTTCGATCCGCTAAGTCTAGTAGATGTTAGAATCGATCATACACCAGCGTTCTTCGATACTATGCTTGCTCGGACTTATGTTGGATACGGTGCTTCAACCCTCGGATTTGCGACAACAGAGCAGCCAGGTCAGCATTTCGGACAATCAGGAACTCCTAACTCTATCATGACAAACGCTCTTCCATTGCCTGGCGCTATGATGAACCATTTCGTTATAGCGAACTGGTATAACGCAGAAGACAATGATTCTTTGCTAGGTCAAGCGAACACTCTTGTCAAGATTTTGAAGTACTACCCCGGAGTTGAAGTCGGCGGAACTGTTACTATGGCTGATAATGGGCAACCATTGCCAAACGTAAGAATTCTAATTGAGAGAGATGCCTTCTCCGGAGAAGATGAAACAGATCTCGATAGCGACACCTATTGGATACCGATTGGTTACACAGACGCTGATGAAAATGGCAAATGGTCATACACAGTCCCAGCTGGAAAAATCAGAGTTTCTGCATACGCAGGTGAATTTGATGATGCAGAGGCAAAAGATACTATTCAGACAGGAGATTATGCTGGTGGTCTAGGAGACCTTACTGTGGACACCAACGACAACCGTGAAACCAACATACTGACCGCGCTTCTTGGCAAGGTTGCAAACATGTCATGGATGGGAGAAAGAACCCACAACATCACTGGTGCACAAGCTGACAACGAGATTGCGTTTGATGATAATTTCAATATTGAGGTTGATTCCAGCGGCGTTTCTGGTGTAGTAACTTGGACAGGACATGAATCATTCGAAGGAGATGCTTTGGATGGAATGGATTTCATTCTAAGGAATATCTGGAGTATGACTGATAATTACACTGTTACCACAACAAGTGGTTCATTCACTACCGACCCAGGGGATACTAGGATAGTTCAGGGAACTGGTGAAGTAGTGTTTACTGAAAATGGGACATTTGATACACAAGGTAACACTGGAATAGTCTATGGATTCACTGGTAATTTCACCAGATCGATTATGGACGGTCGCTCCTACACTGCTAACGCCACATTTACAGGTGCTGGTACGATAGTTGCAAACTGGATTGATTACGAGGCTCCTGCATGTGACGAAGAGGAACTTGACGGCGAAACAATACAAGAGTTACCTAGTTACGAGGAAGTAACAGATACAGGTACTGAAAACAAGACACACACAGCTTGCTTGATGGATGAAGATGACACATACCTGTTTGAGGGAACTATTTCAGCAAACGGTAGATTAACAGCAGATGGAGAAGTAATCGCTGTAAAACAACTGGATGGGGAAACTTACGAAGGCACCGGTGTCTACGAGGGAATAGGCTCTGCAAACGGTACTGGCTTGTTTATCGGAGAAGGAACGTTCTCAGGTCCAATGGTGGCACCTGGCTCATTCTATAAGACTGGTTTAATGCCAGGGACATACAACATGATCGCTGTTATGGAGAATGGCAGAGAAATACTTCTTCCATCACCAGTGGAAGTAACTCTTGAACCAACAACAGGTATCGAAATGAAGATGCCTGGTTCTATATTCGAAGATACTCTATATTCTGATTACTTCACTAATGGGGACCAAACTCCGTTAACTAACACAACCATAGAATTGGTTGATTTCGACTTACCTGAAGGAACATCTCCAGTTTTGATACAGACCGATAGTGAAGGAAATTTCAGTTATGGACCAATAGCGGAAGGATTCTATCAATGGCGAGTTGATTTGGATAATGATGGATGGTATGAGGTTGAAGAAAACTTCACAGTCGGTTCAGACTCACAAAATGTGTCCTTGGGAATACGCGTGCCGACTAAGAGAGACGTCGTCATAAACTTAGATGATGGTGGCTCTGGAATGGATATGAC
>Ga0160423_10005290_pt1 | contig 10532 bp, 16 predicted proteins | sample CRUFie14St8metaG_FD_108191 | JGI IMG/M metagenome (GOLD analysis project Ga0160423, IMG submission 108191) | Marine microbial communities from the Costa Rica Dome - CRUD Field 142mm St8 metaG | ecosystem: Environmental > Aquatic > Marine > Oceanic > Photic zone | place: Costa Rica: the Eastern... | reverse complement strand
TAACACTATGTCAGGCTCCCAATACTTATATTCTTCTAATGCTATCTTTTTTAGCTCAGGAAAATCAACTCTATATCTATTAGCATCCAAAAGTATAATGGCTTGCTCTGTGCCATCTTCAGGGTCAAAAATACCCCATGTGGTTATAGCACTATAGTCTGCTGTCTCCTTTTTAGAAAAAGCAGTATCATAGGACTGTATAACTGTGTGACATGCAGGAATATCATCCTGCTCCCATTTTTGCCACCACTCTCTTTTTACAATACTGCCACTTTCTGCTGTTGGGTTTTGCATCCATTGTGCGTTCCATTTACTTATAGGCAAAGAGGCTTTTACACTAAGCAGTTCTTCTTTTTTCCAAAACTCTGCCCATAATGGTTCATCTGACTCAGGCATAATGGCTGGAAACTCAACCACCTCCCACTGATCAGCATTTTCTTCAGATTGTCTTTTTAAAAGTCTGCCAGCTAAGTCTTTATGGCTCCATCTTGTCATGACTAGAACTATGGTGCCTCCCGGCTGTAATCTTTGTCTTGGACCGCTGGTGTACCATTCCCATGCACTTTCCATGGCTGTGGGTGACATAGCATCTTGCTCAGAATGTGGGTCATCAATAATTAAAAGATCAGCACCCCTACCAGTGATAGCACCACCTACACCTGAATAGAAAGCCTCACCTCCATCATCAGTTGTCCACCTACCTGCTGATTTATTATCTGCTGACAATGATATGTTGGGAAAAACATTTTGATATTCTTGGCTATCAATAATGTTTCTTACTCTTCTACCAAACCTAACAGCAAGTTCAGCGGTATGAGTTGCTTGAATAATTTTAAGTGCTGGATTAAGACCCATCATCCATGCAGGAAAATAGGTTGATGCAAACTCAGATTTTGAGTGTCTTGGAGGCAACATAACCATAAGTCTTTTGCATTTGCCTTGTGAAACTCTATTTAATTTGTCTGCAAGTATCTTGTGGTGTCTACCTAAAATGACACCATCCCAAAGATATTTAATAAATTCTAAAAAATCTGTTTGACACTTTTCTTGGCTTTTTATGTTTTTCCATTTAGATATTAAGAGTAAAGCTCTTTTTTGCTCATCATCTGATAGAGCATCAAAAGATTTTATTTTACTTATATCCATGTTTAGGTTGGGAAACTAGAAGCCTAGTTTCCCATTACACTTGATAACATTAAGAGGAGATATATACATACAAAACCAAGTGTTAATTTATTTTACACAATCCCATCAATTTTCCAATCTAAACCTTCATACATTCTAGCTTCAGCTTGCCTTCTTTTAGCTAATCCTTCTAATCTCTTGCCACCAGCTTTATCCCATCTAAGTATTTGTTCAGGCACTTCATCATAGTCAAAAGCATTTAATTTTTTCAAAAGTGTAGAACTACCTAAATTGGTCGGTCCTAAGTTGTAGCAAAAACTAACTAAGGCAGAAAATTGACACTCCTTAAGGGGTGCTTTCACCAAATTTTTTACATGTCCTTCATACTCTAATAGCTCTTCTTCAAGCATGATGTTAGCTTTTTCTTGTGACCAAACATCACCCATCTTTACACCTTTTGTATGCCCATAGCCTATGGTTGGCACATTGACTGCATCAAGATACGCTACACAATTGCCCTCATCATCTGTAGGACAACCCTCAAAATGTTTAATTAATTCAACTCCTGCATCTGATATATGCATATTATTCCTCCTCTTTTTTAGTAGTAACTTGTCTATAATACACAACCACATCTTTGAGTTCTGTAATATATCTTTTAATTTCTTGCATGTTGTAAGCCATAATTTCATAGTCAGGTATTGTCATAGCAAGAAAAACCAATTCACCTTCTTGTTTTTCAATTTTTGCTAGTTGCTCCTCCCAGTTTTCAGGTGTGACTGCAATCCACTCAGGTTGCCTAAGATCAATCTCTCTAGGCATGATAGGTTGAACTATCTGCCTTTCTATAGGCTTTGCACTAACCTGTATTTGTTTAGTTGGAAGTAGACTGCAACTGCAAGCCATTATCAAGACCATCAACAGTGGTGCTGATTTTCTCAATGTCCTCCATGATATGCTTTGTACCATTGTTTATTTTCCTTTGCATTTCAACTGGGTCAGCCAATATCTTTGAGGCTAACTCATAGTTCTGTATAAACTGTGTATATCTATTTAATTCTCTTTGTGCAATTTGACTTTTTACACTAAGGTCTTGTAATTGTTGTGTTTGCAATTCAAAGTCTGCTTGAATTGATTTTATTGCTTCTTCTTGAGTTGCTATAGCACCCTCAAGGGCAATGTTATTAGATTGTAATATTTGATTTTGATTGTATAAGTAATATGAAATTGCAAGCAAGACTAGAACTATGCCTACTAAAACTTTACTCATTATCCATGCACCAATCCCAAGCACCATGATCTTGATATAAAAATGCTTGACATTTTTTATATTTTTCTCTCCATGCATCAGAGTCAAACTTGTCATTCCACTCTAAGCTAGAGTTTTCTGCTATGGGTATAAATTTAGATGGTGTTGAACAACCTATTACAAATATACTAACCAGCAAGAGGATTCTTGTTGTCATCTTTAATTTCCTCTATTTGTTTATCTAGGCTTTCTAAATCAGCTTTGATGGTGGCTATATCTGTTTTAATTTCTGTAACATCAGGTACATCTATGCTATCAACTGCTTTTTCTAAAAATTGCACAGATGTCTCTATTGATGCAAACCTTTCTTCAATGACTTGCACATTATCTTCTGCCTCACTAATGCCACCAATTTTTGCCTCAAGGTTTTCTAGCCTATTGACATATTCAGCACCAGTATAGCCAAAGCCAGCAAGAGTTCCTACTATGCCAACAAGAGCAATAATTTGTGTTGTTTTATTTTGTAACCAATCCATATTACCTCCATATCTCAGGTTGATTTTGCATCATGCTTTGTAAATTATTAATGTTTGTACTTGCATAATCATAAAAAGCTTCTATGTTATCGTTCATGGTAATATTACCATAAATATCTTGAGAAGAATACCAAACATTTTGATCAGGTATTTCATAGGTTGTGTAAGCATTAAACTGAGGTACATATCCTATAAGTGCAACTAAGCTTGACTCATCACTATACTCACCAGTAGATTGCTGTTCTTGTTGCATTTCTTCTTGCTGATCTTGAATGTTTTGAGCAATAATTTTATCTGCTATTTGATCAGCCTCAGATTGTGTCATGACACCACCCACTGCTGTATCAATTTGACCTTGCATGTCTTGAACTTGCACATCAGCCATAACAACTTGAGTGCTACCATCTCCCACATTCATAGGTGTGATGCTCATGGTGACAGATGCATTAGAGCCTGAACTCATAGACAAGACTTGGTTGTTTTGTGCATTAGCACTAGCTATTTGATCAGACATGCTAGGAGATGAAGATGTGCTTATACCACCTGATGATGTGTTGCCACCTTGTGAAGAAACACCACCTGTGCCTGTGGCAGAGGAGCCACCTTGTGAATTGCCACCACCATAATTAATGCTATTGCTTGCAGTATTTAAAGCATTTTTTATTACATTAGAAGCTATTATTTTGCTTTTGGAGGGAGATGCATCAGTGTTAGTTACATCTATTTCTTCTTCTATTTCATCTAGTTCTGCAAAAATTTCTTCTTCTACATCTGCAATCTACTCTTCTTCAATTTCTGCAATTTCCTCTTCTAATTCTTCAAAGACTTCTTCCACAGCCTCTTCTTCAAATATTTCTTCTCTAAACTCTTCTTCAGGCTCATCATTATTAGCTACCTGTTCTTCATCTCTATGTTCTTCATGATGTTCTCTTCTTTCTTCTTCAAACCAATCATCTAATTCTTCAATGGTATTGATGACTAAAAAGTTTTCAGGCTCACTAAAATCTTCTATAAACAAAGTCTCTTGTAAGATAAATTGTTCAACAAACACATCTTCTTGTGGTAGAAAATCATCATGACCACGAAAATCATCAATAAATGGTAGTGGTTCAGGCTCAAAAAATATTTCAAACTCATCTCTAAATGGCTCACCAAATAACTCTTGTGGTTCATTAAAGTCATCAAAAACAAATGGCATATCTTCTTCAAAAAATTCTATGATCTCAAAAGGCTCTTCAAAGCCATGATGATGTTGTTCATCTTCAAATATACCAGTAGCAAACTGCTCTTGTTCATCTATAAAACCATAATCAACATTATCCTCATTGAAAAAAGCCACTGACTCTTCTTGTCTAAAACCAGTACAAAAGGATGCATATTGAGGGTCATCATCACATTGTTGCTGATCATAGGCTTGCCAATAGTTAGGGCAAGATTGACTATAAAGTTGAGTGATATTGCACTGCTGTGTTAATAAGGCATCAGCATATCCTGAACAGCTACTATCATTGAGTGGATTAGAACAATCAATGCCATTGCCACTGCCCACTCCATAAAGACTGCCTCCACCCTCTAGTAGGGTGTTAGAAGATGTGTTATTCCAGTTTGTTGATACACATGAACCACTATTGGTGCTTCCTGTATTACATTCATCATGAAATAGATATTGATAAACCTGTGAGCTATTTGCACCTACCTCACCAATAATCACATCATGATTAGTAATGTCTAATTCATCATATCTATATTCAAAAGAGTGATTTGGGTAGAGTATAATCTCAAAGCTATTGTCAGTATTATTTCTGCCAAATTCTTTCATGTCATACCAACCTAAGATCATTTTTGTGCTATCTCCCCAAGACTTCATTCTTGAGCCACTATCTTGAATTAGGTCAGTCCAAAATGGAAACATGGTATAAGTATATTGAGAGCCTATAGGGTCAGGAGTAAAGTCACCACAATAATTGTTGTAATTTATATTGCCTGTGCCAAGACCAAAATGTGCGCACCCATTTGTGGCAAGTCTCACCTTATCAAAGGTTTGCCCATAAAAATTAAAGTCAAAGGTTAAATCTATGGATGGAGAAAGCTGATCATCACCAACTTCATAGGCTAGTTCACCCTCAAAATTGTTGGCATTTTTTTGTAATTGAAAGAGGTCTTGATTAGCCTCGTAAATGTATTGTGCTGGTATGTTTAAAGAAAAACATACTAACCACCATAAAGCTCTTTTTTGCATTGTTTTTTAGATTTTGTTTTTCTTGTATAAATAACCTTAACTGCTCCAACAACATCTTTGTTTATTTTATCTCTTTTGGGGTTGCGTTCTTGTGTACAGGATTCTACAAACTCATCTTCAAAATCTGCTTTATCAGGTCTTTTTTGTGGGTTAGCCAGCCATAGCTCTTTGGCTTCTGCTCCTATTTTGCCTTCATAAGGTGCTGGTGTGCCTGCTTGCCACATAGCTTTGAAAACTCTTTCATCTTGTGCAAGGAGAGAAATTGCCGCCACTTTCATACCCATGTCGTACAAATACTTTGATAACTTTAATCTTTCACAATTCATGTCTCTTACTGATTTACCACCACTTAAACCAAAGACTTGACCTTGAAAAGCTCCACTTACACCAGTGGTACATAAATCCTGTGAATAACTCATTATGCTTGGTGCTATAGCTGATGCGGGTGGTGCCTCACTTTTAATTTCTTGCTTAATAGTCTGTGTGCTAGAGCTTTGATTTATGTTTCGATTGGTATTATCTGAAACTGTGTTATTCATATTTTGATTCAAATTGCTGGTTTCAACCTTAGATTCTGATTCAGATTTATTGATATTGGTATTTTGTGAAACTGAATTAGAGGTGCTTTGAGAAAAATTATTGTTGTTAACTGTCTGATTTACAGTGGAATTTACTGTAGATGTTGAGGTGTTAATGTTCGTGTTTTGTGAGGTGGCACTTGAGGTCGAGGTCGAGACATTGGTGTTTACATTTGTAGAGCTTGAGACATTATTATTTGTAGCAGTAGATGTGTTTATATTCGTATTTTGACTGACTGAATTATTTGTATTATTCGTGGTCGTATTATTGGTATTTTGATTAGTGTTAGAATTTGTATTATTTGTGGTCGTCTGATTTGTGGTATAAACATTGCTGTTTTCACAATACTGAGTGCCATTTACACAAGCTGTGCCTGATTGTTGTGTTGATTGTGCATTGGCTTTTATTGATATACCAACAACAAGAGTAATTAAAAAAAGAAAGCCTGCCCATACAAGCATGTTGTCATGTTTTCTTTGATCTTTTTCCTTCTTGTTCACTTGGATTAAAAACTCCTAATTCTATCAACTTAAATCTATTAACCAAATGTTCTGCTTCTACATCTGTTTTGCTTTGACCATGGTATTTGACAGCCAAATAATTTTCTATCATAGACACATTTAAATTTATGTCATCTACAATAATCTCACCTAAGACTCTACCATACTTTCCTTTAGAATCTTTTAATTTAGATCGTAAAACTACTTTTTTACCATTTTTAATTGCATCTTCTAAGAATTTTGAAGCAAGTTTGCCTCTTGCTTTTTCGTCTTTGTCTCTTGTTCTTGATTCAGGCGTGTCAATCCCATAAAGCCTGACACGACACTTGTGAAGAATAGAAAAGCCAAGATCAAGAATAACATCAATAGTATCACCATCAACCACTCTAGTGACCTGACAGCCATATTCATACATTAATTGTCATCCTCTCCTTTGAAGCCTTTGCTTTGACCTGACTTGCCTGAATAGACACCAAAGACTACACCCATGGCACCTACTACCACTGAGACTAAAGCTGATTGCTCTAAGTTAGGTTCAGGTAGGTTCATGAACCATATGACTGATTCATACATGAGATAAATGTAGACAACCACAAAGATTCTAGGAAATATTCTCCATGAATCTACTGCTCTTGCTAGATGTATAACCTTTTGCCAAGGATTAACATTGGTTGCATCTTCTAGCTCTCTAATTTTGTCTTTTAGTTGAGATATTTCTTCAATCATAGACATGAACTTATTTAAGTCCATTTCTACTTCATTTCTATCCATGTCTCCTGAAAATCTGCCTGTATGATCTTCCATTATAAAAATTTAGCCAGTATGACACTTACAACAATAAAAGGATAAACACCCCATATCATGTTTTCTAATTTATCAAATCTTTTGGTGCCTGACTCTAGCCTTCTTTCGATATTTGCATATCTGATGCTACATTCTCTTTCATGAGATTCTATCTTTGCAATAGCTTCTTGCAGGTTATCCATGTCACTATTTTTTCTTTTTTTTGACCTTAACAGTTGTATAAGCTTCATTTACATCAGGAGTAGATGGGTCATCTGCTACATATCTACCTTTTTTATTTCTTGCTCTAACCAATTCTGTTTCATGCTCCTCTTCTTTCAAAGGATTTGGTAACTCATCTGCTGGTAAAGGCTTAAAGAAGTTGATTAATTTTTTAAGCCAGCTCATTTATCTTTTGCCTTCCCAACATTAATTGCACACCAATCTATTAACCAATAAACTTTTGCAAGCATTTCATTATCTCGAGGTGTGGGTGTCAAAGCACAAATAAGTGATGCACCTGATATTACCCAAGGTGCTATTTGTATGATTTTTAATATTAAATCTAAAATATGTATCATAATTATTCCCTATTTATTTGTTTCTTTTACAGATTTTTCTGATTCATCTTGCAGTTCATCAGTTTGTTTATCAACATTTTCTACAACAGTATCTATTACACCATCATATGTTTCAGCTACAGTAGAAACTACACTACTAATGTCTTGAAGTGCCGCACCTGAAACTGAGCCTGCTGTTTTTACTGTTACATCAACTATTCCAGTTCCCATGTCTTTACCACCCTCAATAACTGAACCAACAGTTGCACATGAAGTTGCTAATAAGCTTACTAAGATTAAATATATATTTTTCATTTTTTTACCTCTTTAAATTTTAAATTACGAAGTTGGTTCTGTTGGAAACTCGCCAAGTGGTCTTGTTGCAGGGTCGCCACTATAAACATACAGTGCGGCTAAAGCATCTACATTTGCAACTGCATTTATTTTTGTTTTCATATTAGTTGCCGCTGTTCTTACTCCTACTCTATAGTCTAGCCAATCTGAAGGTATAGCTTTAGAGCTTTCTGCATTTCTAACCACCATCCAGTCATTAGGTTGTAATAAACTATAAGCTTGATTGTCTATTGTTTGACAGTGGTTTGTTTTTAAGGTATCTAAATCTCTTGCTGTTGCTGTTCCATAAGATGCTGTTACTTTATTACTACCAAATGCAAACTCTTGATTTGTATTGATGTAATATTTAGGGTCTTTATAATTGGTATTATCTATTATTACTATATATACACCTATGGCTTTAAGCTCTGCTTCTGACCAAAGACTATGAATATTGCTAGGGTATTTAATATCCCCTATGGTTAATTGTGTAGGTTTATTATAAACCTTACTTATTTTACTATCTTCTACTAATGCCCACATAATTTTATATTACCTCAAATTAATTATTTTACCTAGCTGTAGTTGGTATACCAGTTGATGTAACGAACGGGTTTTCTGCGAATGCCCAGTAAATGTAATCTGTATTATTACTGTTAATAGTTGCACTTGAACTTCTTAGTTTAAATCCATTACTGGTAAAATCCATTAAATCTGATAAAGCTGTGTTATCTGCTTTGTTTTTATTTGGTTTTAGTCTTGTTTCAGCAGTGTTAAAAGGGTCTCTTTTATTATCTAAAATAACCCAATCTTCAGCAGACAACTTTTTATACAATACAAAAGCAGGTTTGAAGCCTGTGTGGACAAACGGACCATCTGCATTGCCGTTGCCGTAATACTTGCCAAACTTACTGTAGCCTTGAACACTTTTAAAAGCATAGAACACATAATCAGAGCCACTAATATTTACATTAGAACTACCACCACTTATAAAAAACTTTTCACTATTAGGGTCTAAACCATCCCAAACACCTGATGCTTGTCCAACATCAGCATCTAATCTTAACCAATAAGCAGATGTTAAATCTTTATGCCAAACTGCCCAAGAGCCTGTGCTAACATTTCTCCTTTTTACTATAAGCAAATCTGGAGTTTCGCCTAAACCATGTTTTACATTAGAGTTTGAGCCATTACCTGTATATGTTCCTATAACAAATTTTGCATCTGAATTAAGCTGAACTACAGAATCTGGACCGGTATTTGATAAACTTGAGGTCGTACCACCATTGCATTTCCAAGCCCATGCCACATATTCAGAACCCAAATTGTTTAAGTTATGTTCACTGACTGAACCAAATTGAAAGCCATCTGTATTAATTCCATTATTTGTAGAGTTCCACCAATTTTGATTGCTATTTTCTACAGTCGTATCGTTAGGCTCTAAAAATGGTGCGTTAACAGCAGAACCTAAATTTCTATTGCTATCAAATGCAGCGTGCGCATAATCTGCTGTTCTATTTTTTAACCAAAGCCAGTCAGGTTTTAAATCTGAGTTACCACTAAAAGTTACAGATGTATTTTGTCCTGCACCAGTATAAGTTTCTACTTGAAAATGCGCTGATGGATCGTCTATTGCTGTGTACTTACCCATTAGGCTGTTCCTCCAAATTCGGCTAAATTTTTTGAACAAATTGAATAGAAGCCTGATGGCGGAGCATACTCAAAATTGCCATATCCATTGCCATCCGCATTACCACTTGATATAGGCATAGTGGTAAAGCCACCAAAGTTACCTAGCCAAATAATATTTGTGTAGCCAGTTACACCCATAGTTATAATATCAGTCCAATCATCACCAAGAGTTGAAGATGTTGCCCAAGTAACACCATTAGTTCCATTAGCAGGGTCACCTGAATTAACATAAGTGCCATTCACCGCCCAATATGCTTTTCTATTGTCCATATCCAAAGCAAGAGAAACAATATCGCCGCCTGAAAATCCAGCACCAGTCGCTGAATTATTATCGTTCATAATTACACCATTACTACCTTGCATACCTACAGACCTATTTTGATTGCCACCTGCATAGCCTAAATAATAACCAGTATGGTTTTGTGGTATATAAATATCTGCTACATCTACAAATCCTACAATAGTTGTGCTTGAATTAGGATAAAATTCTGCATACCATTTACCTTTTGATACTGCTATGGATGAAACTGCTGTTTGCCAATTAGAACCAGTATAAAACTTTGTAGCACCTTCACTTATATATCCACTTGCTTGTAAAGGCTGAATTGCATTGAAAGTTGCAAAATTATTGGTCGGAGAATCAGTCGCTTGATCTGCGGCTGTGAGGTTTGTTTCTGCAAAGTCATTGCCATTACCACTTTCATCATCACCTAAGTCTGAAGCATCTGCAAAATCTAAATAGAAGCCATTAGTTCCATAAGAGCCTGAATATGCTTTAGGAATCCAAATACCAGTATCACTATCAAACTCGCCAAAACTATCAGAGGTTAATGCAGAGCCATCAACTGAATGAACTTCTGCCATGTAGCCACAAGACTGAAAAGTGGTTGAACCATTTTGCCCACCTATTGATTGTGCAACAGTATTATTCCAATG
>Ga0160423_10005289_pt1 | contig 10532 bp, 9 predicted proteins | sample CRUFie14St8metaG_FD_108191 | JGI IMG/M metagenome (GOLD analysis project Ga0160423, IMG submission 108191) | Marine microbial communities from the Costa Rica Dome - CRUD Field 142mm St8 metaG | ecosystem: Environmental > Aquatic > Marine > Oceanic > Photic zone | place: Costa Rica: the Eastern... | reverse complement strand
CATTCCAGCAAGCCTGAAACCATAAGTAAAATATAAATAAAAGTTATATTTTCCTTTCACGTTCCCTCACTTCCTTCGACGGGCTCGTGCCGAGCGAGCAGACGATCCGCGCGTATCACGCCATCTAACTTGACTGGTGTTTGTTTTTTTCTGTCTCTGCCATCCATCTTTCCCCTTTCCCGCCATCAGCTCCAGCCCAGTCCACAAGTGCTTGTCAAATCTCGAGGTCTCCTCTTCGCGTCGAGCGCCGGGCGAGTCCACCAAGGAGAGGCGGACGGGCGAGATCTTCAACGCCCAGACCAGGACCAGGAGGAGCGACACCATGCGGCCCCTTACGGCGGACGGGCTGGAGGTACTCCTCGAGGAGAACCGCGCGCTTCAGGCTCACCTGGAGGGCCAGGTCGAGAAAGTCCGGAAGCAGATCGAAGAGAACAGGCTCCAGGTCCGTAAAGTGAACGACCTGCGTAAGTCACTCGAGTACAGGGACAAGTGCGCCCAGGGCCTCGAGGTCGTGTGGCACAAGGACTTGAAGCCCGTCATGGTCCCGCTCGCCAACAAGGTCGTCGAGGTGCCCAGCACCCGATACTTCGTCAGCAAGAGCAACACCGTCCCCAAACCGAACGAGGACGCGGTCAGGCTGTCGGAGTTGTACTCCAGGATGCCCATCCCCTTCGACACCAAGGCCCACGAGTGGACGCCCACGCAGCGTGGCCAGCTCAGGGATCAGGTCAAGGAGGCCGTCGTGAGGATGAAGATGCGCGAGACGTGCGCGGCGGAGGGCGCGGAGAGCCGGGACGGCCTCCTGCGGAACTACCAGAACTTGTACGAGGAGTGCCGGGCGAGCACGACGCTGAGCACGGACGAGGACCGGGAGCTGTTGCGCAGGGTGGACTAGGACAAGGTCGCCGAGGGGGTGGGCGGCGAGAAGAAGGCCTCCGACTGCGAGTGGCAGTGGAAGAACTTGGAGGACCCAGTGCTGCCCAGCGTGGGCTTTACGGCGATCCAGGGGGACAAGCTGATGGAGATCGCCAAGGACTGCGAGATGCGGGACTGGGACAAAATATCGAGGCTGTACGAGTCTTGGGCGGACGGCAGCCCCATGGGCGGGGAGGTGGGGACAAACGCGAAGAGGCCAGTGGACTGCCTGAGATACATCCAGAAGAACCGGAAGAGGAGAGCCGTGGGGTGCAAGTGGTCCGAGGAGGAGGACAGGGCGCTGCTGAGGGCGATCAAGGCGCACGAGATCTTCGACGGGCAGTGGAACAAGTGGGTCAGCATCGCGGCGGCGTTGCCGGACAAGACCAGCAAGCAGTGCCTTCACCGGTGGAAGAACGTCCTGCTGCCAAGGCAGCGACGGCGGGAGGTGGCGGCGGCCGGCGAGGACAATTCAGAGGGCAAGAGGCAGCAGAAGCCGAGAAATGTGTGGACCAAGCCTGAGGACGAGCTCCTGGTCGCCGAGGTGGCAAAGAAGGGCAAAAACTGGTCTGTGGTGGCCAAGGCCATTGAGAACAAGAGCGACAGGCAGTGCAGGGAGAGGTACCTCCTGGTGGACCCGGAGCTCAAGCAAGGCGAGTGGACGGACGAGGAGATCCTGGAGCTGCACTCCCAGGTCAAGAAGTACTACAACGCCCACGACGGTGCCATCAACTGGGACTACATCTCAAGGCAGCTCAGGAGGAGCAGCAACCACTGCAGGAAGCGGTGGTGTCGGGTGCTGCCGAACATCTACAGGCAGATCGTCACGGAGGTCGTGGCGGAGGTCGCAGACGAGGCCATGCGGGAGCCCTGAGAGGATCGGTACAAAAGGACAGTGTGTTACGAACGCGGTTACCGCAAAAACAACATTAACACTTTTGGGGGTCCCCTCCCCTTCCTTCGCCCCGCCTCACGACGAGGTCTTCTTCGCCTCACTCTTTTCCCTCACGAAGTTCAGCAGCTCAAGCTGGTACGCGTCAAGCAAGCTCTCGCTGGCCTGCGCGTCCGAGCACCGATCAAACCGCTCCTGCAGGAGCCGCGCCTGGGTGAACAAGGAGTAGATCTTGTGGTCCACGTACAGCCTCCACTTGTTGCGGTCGGAGAGTTCGGCAAAGGTGTTTCGCTCCTCCTTGGTGGCCTCCCGTTTCTCCGCCCCTGACGTTTGCGACGGCGCGGACTGCACCGGAAAGTTCTCCTCGAAGAGGGCGTGGAATGGGTAGAGCCTGAGGCACGCGTCCCGCAGGGATTCGAAGGGCCGCCCCACCTCGGGCGGGTTGAAGCAGGAGTAGGTGTCGATGGCGGCCAGCTCCACCCCCTTTCGGGACTTCCGCTTCTCCTCGTCGCCGTCCGCGAAGACCACGGTCCTGCCGTCCTTGCCGAGGAGGGGCTTGTTCGAGTTATGAAAGTACGCTGCCTGAGACCCCGGTCCCCCCGTCTGCCAACCCGCGCACGACTGCAACAGGACCGAAGAGGCCGCGAGGTCCCCTTGCGATGACAGAGGCGCCATTCCGCCCGCCCCGTCCCCAGGAAACTTCTGCCTCTTCTTCGTTTTCGACCCGGGGGGCCGTCCCCTCCGTTTTTTCACCGCCGGAGGGCCGGCAGTCTGGTCCGCCGGGACGGCCACCGGGGCGGCCACCGGGGCGGCGACCGGGGCGGGAGCCGGGGGTTGGGTCGACAATCCCGAAGTCGACGCCTGCAGCGCCTTCTGGCGCGACCACTCTGCCGAGGGACCCTCCATCGCGCCTTCTCACTCTCCTGTGCTCGATGATCGAGTCCCTCGATCCCAGCCAGCAGCAGATCGAGAAAGGCCGAGCTCACACCGGCAAGGCACACTTTTTCTCGAACGTCCTTGATGTGGGCATACGCATCGCGGTTGAAGCAGTGCACTCACACCGCGACGAGAGGCAAGGGGGCCAGCGACCTTTCCAAGTCGGCAAGGCGGCAGTCGAGGCGGATCGCGCACCAGGGAAGGGCAGGACCCAGGACGGGCGACATGGGTGGAGGTGGCGGGTACACGTACGACTTTGGCAGACTCTTCGAGTCGGAACCCGTTGGGGGGTCGAAGCACGAGGCGACTGTGTTCATGCTTCACGGCCTCGGTGACACGGGGGATGGATGGTCCTTTGCGGGAAACCAGCTCCGTATTCCGGGCGTCCGATGGGTGTACCCGACAGCCCCGACCCGACCCATAAGTTGCAACGGCGGGATGCCTATGCCGGGGTGGTTCGATATTAAGAACCTCCCTCTGGACGCCTCAGCGCTGGACGAGGGAGGCGCGGTCTCCAAGTCCGACCTCGACAGGCACGTCGACGGTTCGGGCGTGGAGGAGAGCGTGAGGTACCTGCTGGACCTCGTGAGGAAGGAGGTGGAGGAGAGGAAAATCCCCGCAGAGAAGATCGTTCTGGGCGGGTTCTCCCAGGGTGGACACGTGGTGGCGAGGGCGGCCCTGGAGTGCGACCTGCCGATCGCGGGCTGCGTGGTGCTCAGCAGCTGGGTGGGTCACCCAGCCGCGGGGGGGGCCAAGAGGAGGCTGCCCTTCTTTGTGGGGCACGGGGAGGCCGACCCCATGGTCCCCGCCGTCCTGGCCAAGAAGAGCGACGATCTCTTGCGATCCCTGGGCCACGATGTCACCTTCAGGACCTATGCGGGCGTTGGGTGAGCCACCGACCCGTCTTCGGTTTTGGACGATCCGATCCAATCCAATCCAATTCGATCCAATGCTGACCGCTTTCCTTCTACTTTTCTTTTCTCTTCCGCAGGCACTCTTGCAACATGGAGGAGCTCGACGACCTCAAGGATTTTTTGGTGGACTGCCTGGAGGACAAGGCCGCGCTCCCGCCCATGGAAGAGGCCGCGAGCCTGTCGGCGGGCAAGCTGAAGCAGCTCCTTGTCTCGCGGGGTGTAGACGTGACTGGTTGCTTGGAGAAGGGGGATCTTGTCGAGAAGCTCAAGTCCCTGTACTGACTCTAACACGGAAAGAAATGTAAAAAGAATGCAAACTCGAGTTTCAACGAAAAGACTTTTGCCCAACCCCGCTGCGTCACCACGAAGTGAGCGAGTACTCCACCTGGTGCTGTGGGGTCTCCACGTCCGACCTGCTGGGCTTTGGCTTGGCCTTGGTCGCGCTCGTCCAGCTCAGGAACTGGCCGATCGTCCCGCCTACCGAGGCCGGCCAGGGCGAGGCGTTGTGACTCTTCGCGGAGCTCAGGGGCTTCCTCCTGGGGCCTCCCGCGGCGGGGGCGGTCAGGTAGGCCTTGGATCCGGAGACGACCCCCTTTGTCCCCGGGCCCGCACTGGCGTTCTCCTTGCCGTCGGCCTGGTGGCCCCTGAGGGGCGGGGTCACGGGGGCGGCGACCTGAGCGGGAGGGACGGCCTCGGAGCCGAGGGCCTCGGCGAGCCTGAGGGCGGCGGAGGCAGTTGCGCTGGCCTCAGTCTCAAGGCCGTCGCGGCCAAAGCCTGACATCTCCCTCGCGAGGGCCCGGGCGAGGGTCATGGCCGCCGCGGAGACGTCCTCGTCACTGGAGCCCGCCTGCGACGCGGGGGGCGGGGCTTCGGCAGCTCTCGCGGCCTCCCTCGCGGCGGTCTCCCTCGCCTCCGCGAGCTGCCGCCTGGCGCCAGCGAGCTCTCCCGCGATCGCGTCCTTCTCCCTCACCAGGGCGGCGATCCTCTCTTCCTTGGCCCCTCTCGCGGTCCTTTCAGCCTCGAGCTCCTGTTTCACGTTGCGCAGGTCCTGCTCCGCCCTTCGCTGGGCGAGAATGCCGTCCGCCACCGCTCTCTCCAAGCTCGCCACCTTGTGGTTTCGCTCCCCAAGGTCCTTCTCCGCCCTCAACCGCCTCTGCCTCTCCCGCTCCCACTTCAAGCTCTCGTAGTGGAGCTGGACGGACAAAAGAGCGACCTCGCCCTCCGACTGCTCCGCCCGTCTTCTCACGCTATTCAGCGCGACCTTGGCCATGTCCAGCGCCCCCATCACCTCCCTCTCGTTGTACGCCATCCGGGCAGCATTGGGTCTACCGCTTTCGATGTCGCCGTCCTCGACCTCGGCCTTGGCCCGGCTCTTCTTCTTTCCCCAAAACATCTCGGCTGCAGCCTAGACCAAAAAAGCCGTGACCTTTCCACTACCTCGCTCGCTCTCTTGCTATCTATCGATCGTCCTCTCCTGTCTCGTCTCCTCGTCGCGCCCGCACCTTCACGTCTAACGTTCCCCCCCCTGAACCCACCTGTCACTTTGCCCTTTCTTTCGTATCGCGAATTCCGTTTTTCAAACGGCTTTCTTTCTTCATTTTCACGATGCGTTGGGTTCCCCCTGAAAATCAGGGCGGGAGAGGGGGGGAGGCCGATCCCAAAAGGAACGAGACACCATCCCCATCGATCGATCCAACCATCATGTACGAGGGCGGGAGGTGGGAGGACGTGGACCTCGTGCTAAGGCGGGAGGGGGCGTCCGCCCTCACTGGCCCGGGATTCGAAGCGTCGAGCGAACTCGTCCCTTTCCTGCGCTCCGACTGCAGGTGCGCCCACCTACCATCCACGATCACACACACACACACACACACACACAAACGTGCGAACAAACGACCCCGTTGGCCGGCCCGACTGACTCTTCCCCCACTCTTCGGGCTTGACCCCATCCACGCCACGCTCTCCGTTTGGTCCTGCGCAGGATCCTCGTCATCGGCGCTGGCGGGCTCGGCTGCGAGCTTCTCAAGGACCTCGCCCTCCTGGGCTTTGGGAATATTGAGGTTATTGATATGGACACCATCGACGTGAGCAACCTGAACAGGCAGTTCTTATTCCGTATGAAGGATGTGGGCCAGCCCAAGGCGGTGGTGGCGGCGAGTCGGATACAGGAGCGCGTGGAGGGGTGTACGGTTGTGCCACACTTTGGAAGGATCGAGGACAAGCCCGCCGAGTTCTACCGCGGGTTTCATATCATCGTGCTCGGGCTGGACTCGGTGGAGGCGAGGGCGTGGATCAACGAGACCGCCTGCAGCTTCCTCGAGCACGACGAGGAGGGAAACGTCGACCTCTCGACGGTGAAGCCCCTCGTGGACGGCGGTACGGAGGGCTTCAAGGGACACGCCAGGGTCATCCTGCCTGGGATCACCCCTTGCTTTGCGTGCACCATGTGGCTCTTCCCACCTCAGACCAAGTTTCCCTTGTGTGAGTCCCGCGCCAGCCTCTTCGCCGATAGCCTTTCGCGTTCTGACGACCCGATCCCCAACTTTCCCTCGCCCAGGCACGCTGGCGGAGACGCCCAGGACGCCCGTGCACTGCATCGAGTGGGCCCACCTGATCAAGTGGCCCAAGGACAACGAGATGGAGGAGTTTGACGTGGACAACGCGGATCATCTCGGGTGGTGCCACAGGGAGGCCACGGAACGAGCGAAGGAGTTCGGTATCGAGGGTGTGACCCTGCAGCTCGTCCAGGGGGTCGTGAAGAATATTATCCCGGCCATTGCGTCGACAAACGCCATTGTCGCCGCGGCCTGCGCCACCGAGGTCCTCAAGACCATCACCATGTGCAGCGCCGGGATGGACAACTACATGATGTTCATGGGGGGGGAGGGGATTTACACGCACACCGTTAAGTACGAGAGGGACGAGTGCTGCCCGGTGTGCTCTCCTGGAATCTTCCTGACCGTTCAGTCGTCCGTCACGCTGGGCGACCTCATCAAGAGGATCTCAGTCCACCCCAAGGCGTTAGGGAAAGTGGAGCGGCCGAGTGTGAGCCACGGTACGGACAACTTGTACATGCAAGGGCCGCTAGAGGAGGCGACGAGGCCAAACCTGTCGAAGACTTTAGGGGACCTGCTTGGCGGGACGGGGCAGAAGGCGCTGGCAGTGAACGACAAGCGGCTGCCCAGGACACTGAGAGTGACCCTGTCGGTCGTGCCGTAGGTTAAAGATTGATTTGGTTTACAATATGGAAATCGAAACAAACAAATAGCTTCTTTTCAGTTCGCTTCTCCCTCTACTTTCCTCCCATAGAGATGGAGGCCCTCCTGGCAAGGTTGCCGATCACAGAAGCTCGAGGGTTTGGCCTCTCCTTCTTTTGGATTCCGACCTTCTGCAGCTGGACCTCCGAGGTGAAGCCGAGCTCCTCCATCTTGGCGAGGACAGGCTCGAACTTCTCCTTGAACTTCATGTACCTGTTGGTGCACTTGGCCTTCTCCTCCTCCCTCGCTGCAAAGTCCATGTTCGCCGACATGGGTCCCACGGACTTGCCGTCCATCTCCTCGATGTACGAGTCTCCCCAGGTCTTCCTGTTATTCAGCAGGGTGATCGCGAGCTCCGAGAGCTCTGGCAGGATCTTCACCAGGTTAAGGTACAGGGGCCCGACAATGAACTCGATGAAGTTGACCTGGGACATGGCACGGGAGGTGGTATCCCTGTCCATCATCGGAGACTTGGGCAGCCCCTTGGCGGCCTCCTTGTCTCCCTGAGAGAAGAACTCCTCCAGAACGCAGTCGGCCCACTTGGTGTAGATTCCGAAGGGCTTCACCGCGTTGGAGATGTCCGCACTGTGCAAGATGCAGTTCATCAAAAACTGCCTGTCCTCTGGGGTCTCGAAGGGGTTCCCGTCCTTCTTCTCGATCACAGCAGAGTGCAACTCGAAGAACACGTCCATCTGGGACACCATCTTGAAATGGTGTGCCATGTCCGTGTGCAATATGCAGCCAATGATGTTCTTCCTCATATCCCTCCAGATCTTGTCGTCCTTGATATTGGCAAAGATGTTCGAGTTAGGCTTTGAGGTGACCATCGAGTACAGGCACGCCACGTGCGTGTTCTCCAGCACTCCAGAGTCGTTGTACTTGATCGCGAGAGGGTCCAGGGTGTGCACCAGGTAGGCGTTGTTTACTCCAGGGTGGTCCATGTCGTGACTTATGGCGGCGACCATGAGCGACATCCTCTCGTACTGGGTGAGGTCCAGTCTATCCTCCGTGAGTCTCAGGATCCTGTACACATCGTGGGTGACGTCGATGACGTGGTGGAAGTTGTGGTACGGATTGTCGTGGTAGTTCTTCTTCACCTCCTTCAAGAAGTTGCTCAGGAGATCGTCATTCACCATCCCGTTTTCGTACAGGCCAACCTCCATGAACATGGCACGGACGTAAGCGAACATCTCCTCCTCCTTGAGCAAGAACACGTCAAAGTTCCACGAGTTGAGGAAGTCAAGGTCGACGTTGTCGTAAGCGATGATTGAGCGCTTGAACTTTCTTTCTCTCTTCTTCTTCTTGGCGACCGCGGCTGACTCGCTCACACTTTCCGAACCGTCATACTGGTTTACCAGCCATGCCTTGGTCTTCTCATCGATGTTGGCGTCCTCGATGTAGTTCTTCACCATATGGGCTCCCTGGGCTCCTCCCCCGGAAACGTGCTTCACGATTCGGGTCATCTTCTGCACGGCGGCCTCAATGGTGTTGATCTCATCGACCTCCTTTTCGTCCTCGGACTCCTCATCCGAGTCTTCGATGTCCAGTGCGCCCACAATCTGGGACGCGTTAATCCGAATGATGGTGAAGATCCTCTCCAGGGGCTTTACAACCAGCTTGGAGGTGGTCTGGTTCAGCAAGGCGATGAAGCAGATGAGCTCCACGACCACGACGACCACCAGCAAGATGTTCAGCATTGCGTCCTCCTGGTTCTTCTTCGAGGCGTCGAGCCTCAGGGTGATCTGGCCGTCCTTGACGGTGATCTTGTCCTTCTTGCGCGGCGTGTACCCTCCAGAGATGGGCTCCCACGTCCAGTAGTGGTCGTAGATGTCCAGCTCCACAGGCTTTAGCAACCCGCCATCCATTATGAAGTCGTAGTAGTCCGTGACCACCGGCTCCAACTGGGCCTTGGTGGCGTTGTGCTCCATATGAGACTCGAAGACGGTCATCCAGGCGGACAGGGACTCGTCAAACTCCTCGAAGGTGAGCATGGGGGCGACCCAGATGGTGATCATGATCAGCAACGCGACAAGTCTGGAGATGGACTCTGCAAGCTTTTGCCCCAAGTTGGTTGGAGCCATCGAGTCCTCTTCCTCGTCCTTCCGGAAGCAACGGAAGAACAGGGCGAACATCTTGATCACCCTGACCAGACGGACGACACGGACAATCCTACCAATCCTTCCCGCCCTAGCTCCGACCCTCGCTGCTCTCGATGCCCGCTCGTAGGACCCTCCTCCACCCTCACTGCTCTCCCACAGCTCAGTGATCCACGTGATGTCCAGCAAAATCGAGAAGGTGGCGATGAAGTTCATCACCGTCTCCAGCTTGGAGTAGTCATCTCGGATGAAATAGTTGAGGATCATCTCGCCCAGGAAAGACGCAAAGACCAGGGTAAGAATGATGTTCATGGCCTCCGTGACCTGATCTCCGTAAGAGTGCAGGGCGATCACGTCGACGGCGAAGAGGGCGAGCACGAGGCAGACGAACATGTACGCCTGAAAGCCCGCAGAGTCCAGGAACTTGATAAGCATCTTCTTTGTGAGGGCGCCCTTCTTCTTGAAGCTGCTCCGCCTGCGTTTCTTATTTTTGACAATTTCATGGTTGCCGTTCTCCGACTCGATCTCGCCGATCGACGTCAATGGGCTAACCGACTTCACTTCGTTCTTCATCTTTTTGTCGTCTGTAAAGTTCCCAACTATGGCTGTTTTAGGAGCGTCACTACCTTCCTCGGGACTTTTCGTCATCAAAATCTTCCAGCAAATCGCTTAGCGAACAAAGTCTTCATAAATTCAAGCAAATGTGGCCGACGAGAAAGGAGCTAGGCATCCCTACAGCCTCCCGGGTCTGACTACGACTCTCTTTCTCTCCTAACGTGACCCAGCGGGGTGGGTAGGCGACCAGGCAAGGCAAACAAGTACACCAACAAAACACTCGCGACGGCGGTAGACTTTCCCGCGAGCTCCTCTCAAGAGTCGGCAGCCTCCTTCAGTGCGACGACCGCAACCTTTCCCGTTTGGGATTGGACGCGTTCCCGCTCGGAGACTTCTCGTGCCGTCCAAAGCTATCGCCTTGGGCCTCTCTTCACCTCCTCGAGAAGAGCTTTCGTCTCCTCCCCGATCGGTCGGTTCGGTTTCTTTCCAACAAGGTGGGCCCCGCGGTTCCTCGCACGCACTTGACGTCAAGGTGCCCTTGTCCTTCGCTCGGTCCTTGGCCGCTACCGAGCACCCACACCTTGCTAGTTAGTTCTGAGGTAGGTCTCAACCAGTTTGGCTCGCCCCCCGAAAACCTGCCTGCCTGTTTTCTTAAACCTCCAGTTGCTCGTGAAGTGGGAATATGATGATGTGATGAGGGCCTTTTTCTCCCACCTTTCTTCGGCACTTCAAGTTGTAACTACGACCATCGTCGTAGAGTGTAGTTTCAACCCTATTCAAAGAAAATTCCCTTGAAAAAGAGTGAAAAAAATGGGCAGGCATCCAAGACCGGAATCGTACACCACCCACCCGCCGGCCAGTTTTCGGCCCCTTCAAAACCAGATAAGAGTAGAGATTCCCTCTTTTCTCCCTCGTTGACGAGACCTTGCCACGCCAAAATTTTTGGAGACCCTCGGGGAAATTTCGGATG
>Ga0160423_10005288_pt1 | contig 10535 bp, 5 predicted proteins | sample CRUFie14St8metaG_FD_108191 | JGI IMG/M metagenome (GOLD analysis project Ga0160423, IMG submission 108191) | Marine microbial communities from the Costa Rica Dome - CRUD Field 142mm St8 metaG | ecosystem: Environmental > Aquatic > Marine > Oceanic > Photic zone | place: Costa Rica: the Eastern... | reverse complement strand
GAAATCTGCTATGGAAGCACGTAAGTCTGCTGATGAAGCAGTGCGTGACGAGCTTAGAGCGTTAGGTGTTTCAGGCTATTCATCTTCTTGGTCTAGTTTAGATCCAAGCCGACTATATACCAAATGGTATTAAACTTTTGGGGGAGCTTAGACTCCCCTAATTTTTTATGTCGTCTTTGATTATTTGTATACCGGCTTCCATAAGTTCAACCTCTTCCAAAGTCATATCCCTTATCGCTGTGTTTATACCCAGTATACGTCTAGCTTTCCTGAAGATAGTACCCTTCACTCTATCTAGTTTTTTCTTTCTATAGTTTAATCCTTGCTCTGTATCAGGCTCGTCTGAGAGGACTTCTGTTACAGTAGCCTTAACTTTTTTTAACATTTCGTCTGCTAGAAGCCTTTTAGTAGCTATATCTCCCCTCATAAACTTTTTATTCTTTAATAACAGTTCAGACTCTTGCTCTAACAATGGAGTCATAACCTTGTTTACAAAGTTGTCATGCTCAGGAATACCAGAGTACATACTCACTTTCCAATCTGGTAAGTTGACCATACCAAACACCATGTTAGCAGATGTCCTTGGTTGCTTTATCTTGAAGCCTGTCATACTTCTTATAGGACTAGGATCGTATACTTCTCCCTCTCGCACACCAACACGCAACTCTTCTCCCATAAGTTTACCACTCAACATCTCCACAATGTTGTCTACGTAACGACTAGCGTTAACAGTTAGTTTCCCCAAACCGTCAGCCTGTCTTCTATCTATGGCTGTATCAGTGCCTGAAGCAATACCTATAAGTCTATTCACAGGGTCTAATGGTCTTGTAGCTCCGGCTAATACGTTACCAACAGTTGCTCCCATACCACCCATAAGAGCTTTAACTGCATCTCCATCTCCCTCAGTTATCATGCCTTGCACCATAGCGACTATCTTAGTTAGATCACTGCCAAACTGAAGGTCTGTGGCAGCTTGACCAATAGCTAACTGTTGTAAAAGATCTATCGTTAAGTCTTTAGTGTCGCCACCTGCTCCTGATACATTCATGTACCTTCCGGCAACCATAGCCAAAGAGAAAGGGAACATGTTAGTTATATCAACAACGTCACCACTTCCTGTTTCCATTTCGTTCCAAGCGTACCCTTTCTTCTCTTGTTGTGCTTGATAGTCTGAGGCTAGTTTTAAAGCCATTCCTCCAACGAAACCTCTTGATGCAGCTTCAACAGCCTCAATCTTTTTACCTGCAGATACTGCAGCCATAAAAGGCATAGCACCTGTTATAGGATTCCAGTGATACGCTGTAGAAAATACGTTGTTCATAAATCTACCAAAAGGAAGTATGAAGCCAAAACCAGGAAGATTTGAAACTGTTTCAACTCCCTTTGCTATTGACGCTCCAAGATTTCCAGGAGAGCGAAAGAAAGCCTCTGCAGCATTAGCACTCTTAGCTTTTTTAGTGTAATCAAACGCAAACACTGACTTCATAGTGTCGTCAAGAGCAGCATCCATAATGTCGTTATCAACGGCTGTTAAGTCACCCTTTGATAAAACCTCTGAAAAAGATGTCGCTTTTTGTAGGCGCAACTGTTTGTCAATACTAGCCATGAACATTTGACTCTTAGTTACACTATCCTGTAGCTTAACAGCAGAAACCTTGTTAGCAAAATCAACCACACCCTCTGTAATACCAAACGCTAAGTTTGCTTTATCAATATTAAATCTATCTGCTGTTCTCTCAATACCTCCGGCAAAGGTTTCAAATATTCTTCGTCTTGCTTTTGGGTCAGCATCAAGAACTTCAAGGTAAGTATCAAACGTGGTGTAGGGATCAAAGAAGTTTTTTAGTTTTATATACTGTAGCTCAAATAAAGCTTTAGCTTGAGCAAGGTTCTTTGTGCCACCCTCTGTCAAAGGTCCTCCCTTTATAAGACCTATCATTCCATATGTGCCTGTTTGAAATAACTCAGCCACACTGTTCGCAGCGTAGTAGCCACCAAAACCTAACACGTTTGCAGCTGTTGTTTGTGGAGCAGATACTAACAATCGCTTCCATGTATTCTGTATGTAGCTAGGATTTAAGACACTACCCTGTGGTGTCTCTTGCATAAGCTCCACAGCTTCCTCTATTAGTGCATCTGTTTCATTTAACTTAAACTTTACATTACCAGATGCAAGAGCCTTAGAGCTATTGATTGCAGAGCCTTGAACAGCTGCTAAACTTTGGGCTGCGTTTTGTATACTTCTGGAGACAACAGTAGAAAGATTTCTGGCTAAGATATCTGCTGTCTCTCCTAAGTGTATGCCAGTGTCGTGATAGACAATCTTACCTAGCTGTGATGCACCACCTTCAGACATCTGCTGAAGAACATAGGCTATCTTGCCTCCTTCACTCATGCCAGAGGGCAAGCTAATGTTTAATTCGTCTAGCGTATCTAATATATACGTACCGTCTTTCTTAGAACCTATGATAGTGCTTAGAGCATCATGGGATAAGAACTGTGTTTTATCTTTTATAAGTTCAGCAGGAAGAGTTTTTGTGGCAGGTATAAACTTTTCTACTATTAGATTACCGTCAGCATCTTCTCTAAAGAACTTAGCTTTCTTGTTTGTGCCTCTGAACTGCTCTAAGAAAGACTCACCTTTTAAAAACTTTTCTCCTTCAAAAGCTTGCTGTCTAAAGAAAGCGTACTTACCACTTTTCTCAGTCATCTTTCTTACGTTCTTTAGCACTGCCCCTGAGAGCTTTTCTTTTTGCTCTTTCTTTAAGCTAATACCTAGTTGTGTCTTAAACCTAGCTCGTCTAGTTTTTTTATACACTCCAGATATATCTGTTTTTTCTTTTCTTCCTGGAAGTGCTAACATTCCTAAGCTTGTTCCTAAACCAGAACCTGCTACAGAAAATGCTGTTTGATAAAAATCATAAAACTCCCTAGACTGTGCGTCTATTTCTGTAGCTTGTTGGATTATATCGTGTCCAAAAGCAACACCGGCATCAGCCACTCCTGTTACTCCTGCTGCGAAATATGCTTTTTTCTTAGCCGCCTTTTTAACAACATCATTAAAAGCTTGTTGAGCAAACTCTTTGCCATTCTCTCTGAAGCCTTGCCTGTAAGCTTGTTGAGCAGCTTTTTTAACACCTTGAACGGCGGCTTTTCCTGCATATGCACCAACTAATTTACCTGCACCAAGACCAAAATATGTAGAGGGTGATGTTGCTATTGACTGTATGTAGTCTCCAACACCACTGATAGCCCCTGACAGCCCATCATTTACAAACACATTACCTAGTCTATCATATATGGAATAGGCTTCTCCTGCTCTACGCTTGGCAAACCCATCAGCTTTCTTCATATACAAAGCCTCACTAACAGTCACAGCCTCGTTAGTGTTAAAGAACCTCATGTGCTTTGTGAATTTATCAATAACTTCTTCAGCGTCCATGTTGGCAAACTGCTTGCCTTTGCGATCTATCATGTACGCTCGTATAGGCTCTAACAACTCTGGATCAGTTTCTAAGTCAGTGATAGTTAAAGCCTCACTATTGTTACCGGCTCTGGTTGTGAGATCTAGTTTAGCTCTAGGTGGTTGGTATGTAGACTCATACTTATCAAACATTCCCATCTTCTACCTCATGTCTATTTCAAGTTCTTGATCAGTAGGATTTCTTCCAAATTTATCTTTAAACTCTTGCAACGCTTGTGCAATTATTTCTTCTCCACCCACTTTTCCTCTGTTTTGCCTTATCAAACGTCTTAAATCCTCAAAAGCTCTGGGATCTATTGTGGGAGCTATATTAAATGTTTTATCTCCTTTTTTATACACAGGCACTACCTGATTGTTTTTGATCGTGACTCCAACAAACTCTCCTCCATCAAAGGTAGCATCATATTTTGCAGACTGATCCTTCTGTCTAAACTCCTTAGTTAAATCTATGTCCTGAATTGTATATCCTTTACCTGCTTTGAGCATCTCTTGTGTAGTTTTATTGTGAATCTTACCCATATGCTCTTCCAAAGGATCTACAGTTGTAGCTATCATAGGATCTTTAAAACCTTTCTTTTTTATGTAATCGTTTAAAAGATACGCTTGAGAAGCTTTTACTCTTAATAATCTTTTAGGAGCTGCTCCACCTCTAAATTTATCAATATCTAAACTGTAGAAGTAAATAAACTCGTTGTCTGAGGCTATATCTTCTTCTTTTGTTAACTCAATAGGCTCACCAAACTCTGTCTCTAACACGTTAGTTGCTTGCACTGCACTATCAGCAACCTTTGTTACTTCCTCTGCTTCTTTCTCTGCACTGACCTCTTCAGGTTTAGCGTCTTTTAAAAAAGGGAGTTGATTCTTCACGTAGTCTGGTATACCTTCTGAGTAGTACATATCGGTTATTTTATCTTTTGCCATGCCCTCAGCCCATTCAATAAACTGTGAGTAGAACTTTCCAGAGCCATCATTTAGTTGGTTTTGTACCATTATTCTCTGTTTATCACTTAGTGTTAACGTATTCATAAAATCTTTGTGGTACGCTTTCTTCTTATATGATTCACTAAGAGTAAAGTATTGACTTGTTATTTGTCTGGCTGTTGTATCAGAAAGAACTTTTGGTAAAGATTCTATTGAAGGAGTAGCGACTTGGAATGTACCCTCACCAAATATGTTTCTGTAGTCATCGTCCTCTGCCATCCTGTTTAGTTCAGCTACACTTATATTACCAAGATACTTTTCTGTTTCAAGTTTTCTTTTCATTCTTTCTTTGGCATTGATACCCATAGCTCCCATAAACAGATTACCCATGTTAGCTTCTGTGCTATCTGGTTTCTGTACGCTGTCATGCTCTTGTGCCAAATTAAAAGTCTGATTCCAAAAGTCCTCCATTTTTATGTCACCAGTTTTGAACTGCTCTGGTATGTCCATCAAAGCTTTTACCTCAGCAGGACCAAACTCTATGTTAGGATTGTCTAATGTTTTTAGCTGTTGCTTTTGTATTATACCATACAAAGATTGTAATGCAGGTAGTCCATCCTTGGCATAGTACATTATAGCTCTATTAGCCTCCTCAGCATTGAAGTCTGGTTGATCTGATCCTAAAGCTTTTCGTATGGCTGAGGCATACCCTTGAGCTGCCTTCATCTTCATCTTTCTCTCTTTGTATACCTTCATGCTACGCTTGGCTCGTTCTCTTTCTCTTTCACCAAACTCTTCAGCTTTCTTTTGTCTCTCCTGTATACCTCCGGTAAGAGAGTTTAAGAACGCTGTAGCAAACGCTTGACCATCAAAACCCATTACATACTCCTTGACATTAACCCACCACCTGCTTGAGGCTGTTGCTCAGGCATCTCTTGTGGTGCTTCTTGTGGTGGCTCTTGCTCTGTGGCTTCCATAGCTGATACCACAAACTCTGTACCTTGATCTTTTTCGTCAACCTTCTCCAGAAATCTCTTAACAGAACTAGCCAATCTTTGTTTCTCTTTACCCTGCAATCTTTGCTCATCTGTCACAGGCATCTCTCTGAACTCTACACCGTATGTTTTTGCTGTACTCTTTATGACTTCATGTAGAACAGGAGCTATGAGTAGCCCAACATCAATGCTGTGTAAGCCCTCCATTACACCGTTCATGTATATACCTCTCACCAGAGTGGACAAAGGGAAATCGTTTTCTAAAGCCAACATTATATCATCAACAGTTTCGTCCTCTGTTATCTTTGGCAAATAGAACTTTAGGGCATCTTCTGGAGTGTCGTACTCTGGTGGACGCTCCCAAGCGTATTGCTTTGGCTCACCGGTTAGTGACTGACCAGGAATGGCTGTAGTAAAAGTTGGTTCTTGTATCATCTATGATTTCTCCATCAATCCTTTTGGTCTTGGTTCAGGTAATTTAACTTCATCTAAAGCACCTTCGTTTAGATATTGTCTATAATCACCTAGATTTATATTTACAAACTGTCCCTTGCCCTCACCAGAGCCGTACCATTTACCTACTTTTCTTACAAGGTTGTACTTTTCATTTCTAAGAGCTGCCCCACCTATTTCTGAAACCATGTGCAGTAGTTCTGTAACAGACTGAGCGTCCTTAGCATCATTAAAATTAAACCTGTCTGTTATTATTAGCTCACCTTTTTCGTTTATGGTAGCGTCTGCTTGACCAAAAGATGTTTTTAAATTAAACCTTTTGTCTGATAAATCAATACTGTCTGTTTGATCGTACCTAACATCAGCGTATGGATCGTCTGTTTCTAGGCTCTTATCTGTTTTGTAGTCAGCATACTCTATCGTTGCTGTTGATCCTTTTCCTACCTTGTCGCTTTTATTTTTTATAACTTCCATAGCTATTTGACCAAGTAGGCTTTTGTAGTTATCACTCAAGCTTGACTCTGTAAATTGATTCATTCCTTTTAAAAACTCTGGTACTAACAGGTCATTAGCGTATAGTCTAACATTAGGGGGAACATAGTCTAATACAGAGTCCCAACCTTTGTTTAATATATCAAATACACCTTCTTTATCTAAGTCCTTATCTAACATCAGGCTTGCATCTATCTCGTTATCTTTAGGAGTAGATGCCTCTGCCTTGTTAAATAAAAAGTCTAACTTAGGGAGAGAAAATCCTGCTGTTTTTATATTACCTAAATCAACGCCTCTTTTTTGATCCACTGTTTTTTCCTCAACACCCTTATCTTTCTTAAAAGGGTTTAAAAAACTTAGATCAACATTAGGTCTAAACTCTCCACCTAAACCAAGCATACCACTCTGAGCAGATCCCCCACTACCCATAGCCTGTAAAGTTTGATCTTTTACCTCGCCTAAGTTAGTAGACATATTTTCTATAGCCACCTTTAGATTGTCTAGCTTTTCTCTTAACTGTAGTTTTGTTTCCATAGAGCTTAGGTTCTTTTGTTCTATTTCGTCTATTTCTTTTATAGTGCTTTGTATTTCATTCTTTGTTGTATCTGTGAGCTTTACTGACTCCATCATCTCAGGCGTTGCGAACATAGCATCTGCTTTACTCACGAGTAAGTTATCAAGACTGACACCTTTTACGTAATCTGTTGCAGACTTTAAGAGTTTGAAGTCAACACCGGCTACACCAGAAGCTTCAACCTCATTGGACAAATTATCCATCTCTATAGCAAAAGAATCTTTCTCACTTGGAGGTGTTCTGTCTGCCCTCATTGTGTCAGCATCAAAGTCAAAAGGCTTAACAGTCTTCATAGTGTTTAGGACACTCTCAGCGTACTTCTTTGCCTGTGCTTTCTTTAAGCCTGTAGGACCACCGTTGTACTGTGCTAACATTCTGTAGTAATCTGTAGGGTCAGCACCGTATCTATCTCTTTGTAATGCTAGATAAGCAACACCAGACTCAATAGACTTTCGTATGTCATACTCTTTAGACTTAGGGTTCTGCTGTTCTCTTGTTATGTTTAGACCATACTCGTTATTAACATCCTTTAGTGCTAATCCCCTAACCTGCATAAGACCTAACGCTGTTCCTGCATCTCCTGCTGAGGTAAAAGGATTTAGACCACTCTCTTTTATACCAACAGCCTTTACTAACTCAAACGGCAAATTGTATTTTTGAGACATCTCATACAGTATTCTATCCACATTACTTTCTTTGGTGAGGATAGCCGGTGGTTTTGTGTCAAAGTTTATTATATCTTCTTTTGTCTTCACAGGACGACTTAGCTTTATGTTGCCTCCTGCATATATAAGATCTCTAGTTTTTATAGCAGGGTTGTCCTCATTTAGCTTAAGCAACTCTGGTATAGTCATGTTAGCTCTTCGTGCTATCTGTGTTAGCGTGTCACCAGATTGTATCTGATAGTCATACTCTTCTGTTGCATATGCTCCATCGTCATTGTCATAAGCTGTTGCTAGAGCATTTGCAACAACCTTTGATGTGCCTCCAACATTTTTGTTGTCAGCCAACTGCTCTACTTGAACTTCTGCTGTAGGTGCATTAGTTTGTTTCGCTCCTATGCCAAGAGACTCCTTAACATTTTTATCTTCCTCTTTGTCTTTATCAAAGTAATCGGATAAGAAGTTTTCTGTTAGTTGTTTTAAAGAGTTTAAATAGTCCATTCTATAACCTAAAGTTTAAATATACCGTTTACAATAGCACCGGCAAAAGAACCCAACGCTGTAGAAAACGCTGAGTCTCTTACAGCATCTGCATTTAAATTCTCTTGCATCAAAGCAACTCTTCTGTTCTCTGCGTTTTCAGCAGAAGTAAAAGCGTATGCCATTATATCTCGTTCTCTTTGCCAGATCTCGTCAAGACCCTTTTGTGTTAGTGCATTGGCTTGTAGTGCGTCTTGTCTATTAGCTTCGTTTTGAGCGGCGTTATTTATTGTAGCCAACTGCTGTCGCCACTGAGCGTTAGCCTGTGCTATAACAAGCTGATTCTGGGCGTTGAACATGTCTCTTTGGTTCTTTATAGAAGCTTGGAACTTCTCCAGTGCGTTCTCTTCTCCTGCGTTGTACTGAGACATAGCATTTTCTTGGGCTGCATTAAACTCAGAAACCTGCGTTTCTAGCTTTGCAAAGAACTGATCCGTTTGATTTTGACTGGAAGCATTAAACTGTGAAGCTGCATTTTCAGCCGCTATATCTGTAAATAGTCCCTGCACGATAGACTGATTCTTAAACATATCATTCTGTTGATCTGCATCAAAGTTTCTCATGTCTGTTTGTAAAAAAGCATCAGCGTTTCTAATTGCAGCCTGTTGTCTATTGTTTAGGTTTGCCATATCAGCATCAGCAATAGCCGCAGCTTGTGCCATGATAACAGCTTGTTTGTTACCCAAGTTTGTTAAACTTGTTGTTTGAGCTAGTCTAGAGTTTTCTAGAGCTATCTGTACTTCAGCAGAAAAGTTTGTGTTAGCAATATCAGATATCTTAGCTGCGTTCTGTACTCTAGCCTGAAACTCTTGGTCAAACTCCATGCCAAGGAACTGCGCTCTTTGTTGAGCTGCCAACATTGCACGTTGCTGTCTGTTGCTTAAATTTTGCTCTTCAAACCTAGCAACAGTCTGAGCGTCCTGCATTGCTATTGGTAACGCACTCTCCATCGCAGCCTGTACGATAGCTTGTCCTGCCATAGAGCTTGCAGCCAATCCTCTTTGCGCCATGATAGCTGTAGCCTGACGCATAGCACCTGCAGCCCAAGGTGGAGGTTTGCCACCCTCAAAGTCAGACATAAGGTTGGTAAGCTGTCCTTGAACTGTTGCAGCGTTAGATGGCGCACCAGTGGCCGCCTCAATCCCCTCTAAGAATAGTGCTGATCTCTCTGCGTTAGCTGCGCCTGATACAAGCTCGCCCTGCTCTAGTTTTCTTTTTGCAGGGGATTCTACTTGAACTGATTTGTCTGTGGTGGCAGCTTTTACATCTCTTACAGCTAAGTCGTCTTGCTCTATCTCCTGAGCATCTGCTTTAGCTTTATCGCTTAGTGTTAAGTCTGTGTCTGCAAAAGCCTCATCTCTAATCTTTTGAGCAACCTCTTTAGTATCGGCTTTAGTTATGGTAGGTTTAACTGTAGCCTTTGCGTCTTCCGTCTCCCCTTTTGTTACTGTAATATCATCAGGGTCATCTACTTCTCCTGTGTCTTTATCCGTTGCTATTAGTTGTTCGTCTGTTGATTTTAAAAGGTCTACAGGCTGACGAGTTAATATGTCTTCAGGCGTTGACGTTGCTGTTCCAACTGCCTCTGCAGCTGTAGGAGTAGCTACTACACCAAATGCACCAGAAGCAGAAGCTACGGCAGCCTCAGCAGAGGTAAGTTTAACGCCAAGGTTTTCTATCTCATCTACTATTTTCTGTCTTTCTTCGTCTAATGACTCATCAGAAGGATCAAGACCGGCTAGTTTTTGCTGTAGATTAGATAAATTCTGTTGCTCTTCTGCTAGTTTTGCTTGTGCTTTATTTAGATTATCCCTAGCTTTTTCTCTAGGAGTAGGATCAGAGTCATCTGGTGGTGTCACTCCTCTAGTAGGAAATGGATTTATAGTTGTGGGAGTTTCTGGCTCGTTATCTACATCACCACCCTCCTGATACCCTACTAAAGGATCAGCAGTGCCAGGAAAAACCATTGTGGGTTTACCACGAGTTTCTATTACATTGTCAAGATAGCGTTGAACTTCAGGAGACTTTGGTTCTGTACTCGCTGTTCTTTTTACAGCGGCATCAAATAGTCTATTAGATTTATCATCAAATCCTCCTACTTGTCCTCCGTACTGATACGCTCTTTGATTAACAAGGTTCTGTGCTTTGTCGTACATACCGGCTAAGTATTCTGCTGCTTCACGAGAGTTAGCCTTAAACCCTTTTTGTCTTAACATCATACTAGCTTGGTCAGGAGTAAATCCTAAAAACTTTCTCATTGGTATCGCCATTATTTAATATCCCTACTCAACACTCTATCTAGTTTGTCTTCTAGTCTGTGTAACGCTTCCATTACGTGTTGCATCTCATCTTTTACTTCTGCCCTAGACGCATAGTCTTCTCGTGTTCTGTTTAGCAGTATGTCTATACGTTTT
>Ga0160423_10005287_pt1 | contig 10535 bp, 8 predicted proteins | sample CRUFie14St8metaG_FD_108191 | JGI IMG/M metagenome (GOLD analysis project Ga0160423, IMG submission 108191) | Marine microbial communities from the Costa Rica Dome - CRUD Field 142mm St8 metaG | ecosystem: Environmental > Aquatic > Marine > Oceanic > Photic zone | place: Costa Rica: the Eastern... | reverse complement strand
CTCCATGGAACTGCGCCTTTTCTGTCTTTTCGTTTTGTTGGTCGAATCCATAAGTGGATTTTCTCAGGGTTTTACATCCTATTTCACCGGAAATGCCACAGACGCTGTCACCATCCCTTCGGGAGGGGTTTGCCTTATGGGTGGCGCTGCTGAGGACGATAACGGAATGAAGTGGTTCCTTGAGCGAGTCAATGGAGGTGATGTCCTCGTCCTGCGCGCCTCAGGCAGTGACGGTTACAATGACTACTTGTACTCTGAGCTAGGCATTGACGTCAATTCGGTTGAAACCATCGTATTTAACAACCCAAACGCAGCGAACCTCGAAGAGATTCATGATCGAATCATGCATGCAGAAGGGATTTGGTTAGCCGGTGGAAATCAATGGGATTACGTTTCATTTTGGCGAGATACACCTGTTGCATCGCTGATCAATGAAGGCATCACTAATCGCAATATCGTAGTAGGTGGGACAAGTGCTGGTATGGCAGTGCTAGGGGAGTACTATTTCTCAGCAATCAATGGAACGGTTACTTCCGCAACCGCTCTCAATATTCCCTACAGTACGAGCGTGGTGGTCGATTCGACAAGCTTTTTGCACGTGCCGTATCTCGAGCGGGTTGTGACCGATACGCATTACGATGATCCCGATCGCAAAGGACGCCACACTGTATTTTTAGCAAGGGCATTAACAGATTACGGACTTGTAACCCGAGGCATCGCTTGTGAGGAGTATACCGCGGTATGCATAGATGAGACCGGAACGGCGAAGGTTTTCGGTGAATACCCCGATTACGAGGATATTGCCTATTTCATTGTTCCAAATTGTGAATTGCCAAATCCAATGCCTGAGGTTTGCGCTCCGAATAATGCACTCGAATGGAACCATGATGGCCAAGCTTTGAAGGTCTACGAAGTGCCTGGAACAACAAACGGCATGAATACTTTTGATTTGAACACGTGGGGAACTGGACAGGGAGGGACTTGGATGCATTGGCATGTCATTGACGGAATCCTTTACGAGTCGGAGGGAACCGCACCTGATTGTCCCGCCAATGCTGCAGAATTAGCAGTGAATCATGCACTCGCTTACCCCAATCCAACGTCGAATCTCCTTTATCTGACGCTAACAGATCAGGCAATGATTGAACGAGGTAGCTTGGATGTACTCGTGACCGATAACCTGGGTAGAAAGCTGCCGGTGACATCAAGAGTTTCCGGAAACGAACTCGAAGTGAACTGCTCTGCTTTACCAGATGGCTTGTACCACATCTTCTATAAGGGGGTCCCTATGGGCCGCTTTCAAGTAAAGCATTGAATGTGCTGTGACTCAAATTCGTTCTACTTCTTATCGAGATCGTAGGATGGTGCCAACTGTTTTCCTTGCAAACCCAATCAATGAGTCCGAGTCATGCGCTCATTGGTAATCAACAAAAAGTTTCCACGTCCGATGGCATTTGTGTCAGGCGGAAAAACCGTGGCCTGCATATGACAGTGAATGGTTAGAATTTCTAAATCTGGATTTGAATTCTGCAGGTACCACACAATTCCCTCACGGTCTTGGCTATGGTAAGCACCATTAAAATGAACGAATGGCACCTCATCATTTAGGTTAGCAGATATAAAATGTGCCATCGTGGCATCGCGTATGGCCTGAGCCATGGGCAAGGTCTCCGAAGAATGACTTCCTCCCATGGAAAGCATGGCGTTGTACCCCGGTAGTGACACATCAAAGGGGACAGGTAGTGGTGGGAAAAATGCCTTTGCTTCAGGGGTCAAATCCCTAAGAGCCTCCATGCCACGTTGGTAGACGAGTGAGGCATACCTGCGCGGGATATTCGTCGCGATAAAAGCTAACTCATGGTCGCGAGCAGTGACTAAGAGCGGGTGATAGTCCGTGAAGTGATTGGGCCACAATGTCGCTGAAGATTCTAGTTTATCGTCATTGATAATTCCTTTTAAAAATTCGTCGATGACTAATTGGTCGTCTGTTTCGAGCATTTCAGCGCCGAGTACGGGACGTATTTCAGTATCCAACAGGTCAAGAATCAGCTCATGCTGCAGCCAATGCACGATTGGATCATCATGAAACTCTCCGAATAGAACTACATCTGCGATTTTCACTTCTTCAATGAGTTCGGCCCAAGATGTGGGCTTGCCTGCTTCGTCGTAAATCGCATATGCAAGGGGTGATTGCGCACGCGATTTGTTCAATGCTCGTTCTTGTCCATGCATGCGCATAACTGAGCACGCCACAATTAGTAAATACGATGCTACTCTTAACTTCATAGGTGAACTGTTTTGATTAAATCTTGAACTACCTACATGAAGATTTTGGCCTCAACGGCAAGGTACCTTTCGGCTCGCTCCGCTGTGCATTCATCCCGCTACTGTTTTGTCTGAATAGCAGGCAGGTCCCTGATACGAATAAAGGTGAATGCGCATTAACAGACACCTTTGTTCACTCCTTTGCTTAACGCAGGTAGCAGGTTAGGTACATCCATTTGGTGACGATCTCATACGTTACCAAATTTGGGTGTTGCTGTGCTTTTTCAATCCTTGATTGTCACCTCCATCCGTGATGCCCCCGGAACCCGATCCACTTGAACCTGACCCATCGGCATCATAGTACACTGGAATTCCAATGTAACACCCGGTATATTCGCCATCTGCCGTAGTCATTGTGAACTCAATGTCAAGCATTCCGTTTTGGCCTTCGGTGATCACCAATGAACCACTTGATGCTGCCGATGGGAAAATCATCCCCAATCCGTAATTGTACATGTTTTCTTCCGTGAGCACCCCCCCGTCCCATGTATTCAAGGATGGGTTAAATCCGTTCGTATTGAAGGAATAAGTTCCAGTCAGCGAACCGTTTGTATGCAGGTTTAGATAAATTAAATTACCAAAACCAGAGTAATTCGGGATTCCTCCGGCAACCGTGTTTGAGAAGCACCGGACTTCAAAATTTGTCGTGGTATTGTTATAGAAGTTGCCAAAGTTGATTGCTTCGGTTAAGCCGCCAATTGAATATTCCTCATCGGCTTCCACATCGGTAAAGACATTGCCGCATTGTTCTGAAGTATTGCAGGCAGCGATACAAGCTGCGTAGGTTGCATACAACCCACTTCCATTTCCAGGATCGAAGCATGATTGCCCAACACAATTAAAGCTCACTCCGTCGCCGTCACCGCTGCCACTCCCGTCGCCGCTGCCGCTTCCATCGCCGCTGCCGCTTCCATCGCCGCTGCCGCTTCCATCGCCGCTGCCGCTTCCATCGCCGCTGCCGCTTCCGTCACCGTTTCCTCCACCGCTATTTCCATCGTTATTACCTCCAGAGCCATTGCACATTAGCATACAATCCGCAAGAGTTAGATAATCGCCGCCTCGAACGGCTTCGCAATTGCCGTTGATGCAATCGTAAGAATCACGTTTGCATGTGGTGAAAAGGAGGCTGCAACAGATGCAACCTAGAATTGCTATGACGAAATTGTACCGAGAGTTCATGTTTCAAAAATAAACAATTTAGAATCATTCTAAGGAACGCTGACACTTGGCAATCTCATAGCTGAATACGGTCAATTCGGACCAAAGCTTATTGACGTAGGGATTGTGATAGAAGTTTGCTCTAGACCTTTCACATCCTTGAAGAGCTGGAATTTGAATTGAACTCATTAGAAAGGGCCGGCTCCATTGGTTATAAAGCACCTCGTCCACGTTTTTCGCGAAAATAAGATCCGTACCTGTAATCGTTTCGCGCAGATAAAATCGTTGCAGGTGCTCTGGACAATAAATGATCGAGTCGGCGCCATCTTCCAACACATGAGAACGAAATTGATCAAGTGCCGAAGGTTGTAAATGCTGCACCGCAAGGAAAATCCCACACGTCACATAGGGCAAAATAAGCGTGTATTTGACAGACTGGCCCAAGCCTCTTGCCACTGGCAATCGAATAGCCTCCAATCCGTAGGAGAGAACCAATAGCAGTGGTGGTAAAACAGGCAGAATGTGCCTTGGCTTATAGGTTATATTCTGGAAAAAAAGTGCCCATAATAAGTAACTCAGCGTGCACAAAACCCAAATGAGAATAGGCCTTTTGACTAGCGATTGAAATCGAAGTTTTTGGAGCCCTGAGGCAAGCAAGAGAGTGAGGGTAATGGAATTAATTACCGTAATCCAGCTTCGACCTGTCCACCAGAAGCCCAACCCATGAGCAAAAATGCCTTCAACAGCTCCAGTCATCCGCTTTGCCCAAGATGCGTCAGTGGAATAAATGGTGCCCCCCCACTGAAAAAAGTGCCCTTTTATATCGTGAATTGCAAGCTCCAAGAGCTCTTCGGCCCCAGTGGAATAAGCCCAGATTGAAACCCAGATTACGCTGGTTGCAAGGAAACTAGAAAAGACGCTTTGAAACTGACGAAAATCTCGAAAACAAAAAACTGCAGGCAACAAAAAAGGAAGGTAGGATAATCTAATACCTGCGAGCAGCGACGCCAAAACACCCAACATAATTGCAGCTGAGACGTGCCGTCCATGTTTGGATGAAGAGTTCATCTTTAAAAGGAAAAATAACGCCCAAAAAAGAATGGACAAGCCAAACAGATCGGGCATGTACCTATTTGACATGAGCCAGAACAATGGATTAAATAAAATCAACACAATTATGTTCCAGGTCAGCCTGCTACAATCGATCAGCCGTAATAATGAGACAAAGGCCAGTATTAAGCTAAAAGTTGCGAGCCCTCCACTTAGCGCAAAACTTAGCGCCACTGAGTTAAGCACATTGTGAAAGCCACTGAGCAAAAAGCAGAAGATTGGATAACCAGGGAAATGCGGCTTATTATTCAGTACATCGTAATCCACAGCTGCCATGGCAAATCTCATGCTATCAATATCCTCCAAATAAAAAATGGTTGTTAGAAGCCTGGAGGCAATACACAAGAAGAAAATGAGTGGTATTTGCCACTTTAAAAATCGAGGTTCGAGATCTTTGGACCAAGTCATTTTTTCAAGTGGTCGAAACATCGAAAGGCATTCTCCATATGGTCGTGAATGTGGCTGTATTGCACGAGTCCATTTCTGCCTGTCATTGTGAGATTTTTAAATCTTGTCAGGTAATCATGAACCATTCTCGACTTCGCCTGGGTGTCTTTAGTTAATACAGGGTAGGCGTTTTTTAGTACTAAATGGTGCTTGGAGAGAACCTGGTCATCATCAAAAAAACCGCATTCCGCCAGCTTTTGCTGTACAGATTGAAATGCCTTCTCGATGTACAGACTATTTAAATCATCAGAAAAATGCGGGACTTCCACAGCTAATGAAGTTTTACCATGTGGAGCCATGAAAGGACTTCGATTTCTCGGTTCGTAAACCCTCGTGAAAGAATCCTCTGAGGAAGAGAAATACATTGATGCGTTGCCGTTGATACGCTCCTTGTCAATGCAAAACATCAGGAGTAGGACGTCTCGAAACTTGATTGAATCAGCAGCCTCCAAGATGTGTTGAGGTGGTTGTGGGTCCAAACATTTTATTGCGATCCCTAGCGGTAAAGAACACACCACCTCATCTACCTCGTAGATATCCTTGGAGTTTATCTCGATGGACGTGATTTTTCCATCTTTATGAAAGATTCGAGAAATAGCTGAATTTGATGAAAGCTCCTTTTCTGGAAGTTGCTCCCTGATTCTATCAAAAATCACCCCAATTCCATGTTTCGGATAAAAGAATGTCCCATCGAGATGACGCGTCTTTCGCTTATCCCCGAAAAAGCTTTCGAGAATAAATGTTCGGATGTCCAATCCATTTAGCCTGCTACCTGCCACATCAAGTGATAATTGTGATGCAGGAACGCCCCATAATTTTTCTGAATAATCCAGTAGGAATCGTTGAGCAATAAGGTCACCATAGGTGTGCCTTGCAAAATCTTCGAAGGAACTTAGTTCTCGTTTTTTGAGGCTATTGCATAAAACTTGAAAGCAAGCAATTCCAAAATTCAATGCGCCAAGGCTACGCAATAGACTCAATGGAGAAAGCGGAAAGTCGGTGAATTTTCCGTTTTGAAAAACCTGACTGGGCGAGGAGATTTCTTTCAGGTCATCGCCAACGAGCTTCTTGATTAAGGTTGTGACCTTGGCACTTTTATTATGTAATCGGTGTGCTCCAGTATCGAATAAGAACTCACCTAACTGAACTGTCCTGCAGTTTCCTCCGAACGCACCCGAAGCTTCAAAAAGTTTACGCTCATATTGCAGGTCTTTTACCAAGTAATGAGTGCAAAGCCCAGCAGGCCCTCCTCCCAGGATCGCGAGGAACTTTTCCCGTGCCATAGAACGTAAAACTACATGTATTTAGAGCCTAGCAAAATACCTCGATAACGGTATTGCTTAGCATGGCGTATTCCGGGCTCTTTGTTATGATGATTTTACTCACAGGTGCCGCAGGCTTTATTGGGAGTTCGATTGCGAAGACTTTTTTAGAACAAGGTCAGACTGTAATTGGAGTCGATAATCTTAGCATCGCACGAGAGGATGAAACCCGCGCTTTGGCGTGGGAAAATCTAAAGAACTACCATGGGTTCATCCCTGTGCAGGAAGACCTAAATTCGCCGGTTCTACACCTCTCACTTCAGGAGGCGCAGGACGAGTTTGGTCAAATTGAAATCGCACTTCATTTTGCCGCAATTCCAGGAGTTCGAAATTCCCAACTCAGGAAAGAGGAATATTATCGTAATAATGTTGAGGCCACAGAAAATTTCTTGACCATTCTTGATTTTCTCGGTGTGCAGAGGCTCATTTTCGCCTCTTCTAGCAGTGTTTATGGACACGCACAAACTCCTTTTCACGAAAATACGAATGGTATTAAACTGTTACCCTGCAGCTACTACGGCCAAACGAAACTGATCGGAGAAAAACTGATTCGTCAGTGGACGAATGAACGAAAGCGGGCCATTATAATCAGGCCCTTTTCGGTTTATGGTTCAAATATGAGACCTGATTTAGCTATTCCAATATTCATTCGAGCACTGCAATTAGAAGATACACTAGAAGTATTCGGTGACGGCTCCACTACTCGCGATTATACGCACATCGACGATTTACTTCGAGCAATACACCTAGCAATCAAATGCCTCACGATGATCCAGAATAACCTCGAAATAATTAACGTTGGAACTGGGAGGCAAACATCCATTGCTCAGCTAATACAGTTGTTGGCTGGGTGTTTGCGTGTTGAGCCAAAGATTACTTTTTTGCAGCCAAATAAAGAGGAAATGCTGGTAACAGAGGCCAATACTTCTAAGGCGCGCAACGTTCTGGGCTTCGAAGCACAGATTACAATTCATGATGGACTTTCCGAAATGATAGATAGATGGTCACCTTGATTGAAATACTGTATTTCTCTGTGGCAGGTTTGATGGGGGTAGTCGTCAATTATGTTATAACAATCCTGCTTCGCGAATTCACAGTTCTTTCCCAATTCAAAGCAAATGGTTTGGGATTGAGCTCTGGTTTAATCATCAATTTTCTCATGAATAAATATGTTACGTTCGCTTGCCCAGAAATAGATGCGACAGAAATTATTCTTTATTTCTTAGTCGCTGTACTCACCCTCGTATTTAATCACTTTATCATCAAATTCCTTGTGAATCGGATGGGCCAGAATTTCTATTTCGCAAAAGTGCTAGCGACATCAGTCTTATTCTGCTGGAATTTTATCATGCACAGTAATTTCACATTCGCGTGAAGTGACTCCATAAAGTGTAAAATCAATCACTATAACAATTGAGATTTCACTCAATTGGGTAGTTATGATGGTTGCAAAGACGACAAAACTGAAAAATAGAAATCAGTATCGCATCACTGTCAATTTGGTTCCATGTAAGAACCAGATTAGCACCAAAGACTTGCAACGATTAGAAATCACAGGATGATACCAAGCTTGAATTCCTTGGGAAAAGAGTATGGTTAGGTCTGATTTCATGTCCCTAAATATTATTTAGACTGAATCTAGATTACCGGATTTGTGGTATTGGCAGACTCGATTGGCGAAAAGAAATTTGCATCCGCTTTAAATCATAAAATCAAGAAAATGAACACAACGTTCTCCTCACTCAAAGGCGTATTCGTCTTTGCCCTAGTGGCGACTTTCGCCCTGACCTCTTGCAATAGAGATACAGAAGGATGCACTGACCCAGCAGCCGAAAATTATGATGCTGACGCAGATACTGATGATGGAACATGCTCGTACGCTGTTGTAGCTCCTGACACTTATGAATTTACTGATGCAGACGGGAACAGCACAGTTAGCTACAGCGGGCAACACCAACGCCTGAACATGTTGTCCGAGATGTCTTCCTACTTGAAGACGGCAAATGATGAAGGCGTTGCAGTTGACGCTGACGTGCTGAAGAATATGTACGCAAACGAGAATCACACTTGGGAAGATGAAGAGGGCCTCGGCATGACAGGTTCCTCCAAGCAGTTGAAAAACAAAACTGTTGGCGGGGATACCGAGTTTACGAACATCTTTGAAACTTGGATGGATGAAGTTGCTGCAGCTAGCGATGGTTCAGGAGCCGGCTCTGCTGGTGTGGCTGGAGTAGTACTCTCTACAACGAACCCTGCTAAGCAATACCTTCAAAGTGCCCAAGGTCAAGAGTGGACTCAACTCATCGAAAAAGGACTGATGGGAGCGTGCTTCTATTACAACATTTCGGTGGTTTACCTGGGAAGCGATAAAATGGATGTTGACAACACTACACCTGAAGATCCCGCGAATGGTAAGTTTTACACAGAAATGGAGCACCACTGGGATGAAGGCTACGGTTACTTCACAACGGCAGTGGATTACCCAAATTCCGGTACTGACCGCTTCTGGGGTAAGTACGCCAATGGTCGCGAAGACCTTTTGCAGAGCGCGTCAAAGATTTCAGCAGCCTTCCGCCTCGGACGAGCTGCGATTTCAGCAGACAACATGACTGTTCGTGATCAGCAAATCGACATTATCCGCACTGAATTGGAGTTGGCTGCTGCCGGTACAGCAATTCACTACTTCAACTCTGCAATTGCCAACTTTGCCGACGACGCACTGAGAAATCACGCCTTGAGCGAAGCAAAAGCTTTCATGTGGGGTCTTCAATTCGGAGAAAACACATCAGTGGATTCCGATGAGGTCGCGCACTTGCTCGAAGATTTGGGAGATGATTTCTACTCAGTTACCACAGCGACTTTGACCGAGGTTCGTGACGAACTCGCCGCAGCGACAGGTTTGTCCGACTTAGCTGATCAACTGTAATGAGTGATAGCTTAATCACACTAAAATTTGGAAAGAACTGGAGCTCCTTGGCGGGGCTTCAGTTTTTCCTTTTGCTCATTGTACTCGTCGTTGCAGGTTGCAATCCAGATGAGGAAAATGATCCCGGGGATTCATTTGATCGAGAAGCATTTTTGATCAATACTGCAGATAACCTCATCATCCCGGCTTACCAAGAAGCGGTGGTTTCTGCAGAAAATCTGTGTACTGCCCTTTACGACGGGACCTTGGACGATGCTCGGGTAGCACTAAAAGAGTGCGCTGTTAAATGGCAAGCGGTGGCTCCTTTTGATTTTGGTCCTGCAATGGATCGAGGTCTTTTGAGCACGACAAATACCCACCCATGTGATTCATTAGACGTTGACGAAGACGTACTAACCGGAAATTTGGTGCCTGGTCTCCCAAGCACCTTGGATCGGACAGGATTGCCGGCATTGGATTATTTGTTGCACAAAGGAGAATGGAACGCAGAACGACTTCAGCACGCCTCTTTCTTAGCGAACCACTTGCACCATGAGCTTCAGGCAGTCCACGACGGCTGGGTTGAGGAATATAGAGATGATTTTGTCAGCCGCACTGGTACGGATATAGGAAGTGGTCTCGGCATGATGCTCAACGCCTTCAACCGAACGTATGAAGGCAACGTGCGCAAGGGCAAACTCGGCCTCCCAGCAGGTGTGTTCTCTTTTACAGGGAACCCGAAACCTCATTTGACAGAAGCCTATCACGCCGGTGACTGGAGTGTTGATTTGCTCTACGAGGCCATGTTGGCAACGGAGCGGATTTATCTGGGAGGAGAGGGTGTTGGTCTTGATGACTACCTCCAATCTTTAGGTGATGTATCTTATGGAACCGAGTTAGATGCAGAGATAAAAGCACAGTTGGCGGCGGCACAAGCGGCAGTACTCACATTGGAGGACCCCTTATCGGAGTATGTTGTAACGAACCAACCCGCTGCACTCGACGTCTACAGCGAGTTACAGGCTCTCGTCATTCTCTTGAAGGTGGATATGATGTCCGCGCTCGGTGTTCTTGTGACGTACCAAGACACAGACGGTGACTAGACTGGTCTCGGTTGCCCCACTGGTAACGTTAAGGAGACTATTTGCAGTCCTGACCCTCTGCAGTACGATTCGTTTCATCGGATACGGCTGGGTTGACACGCAGATTTTGCAGCCGAATTGGCTGTTTCCTTTTGATGGATTTGAATGGCTCCCTCGTCCAAATGT
>Ga0160423_10005286_pt1 | contig 10536 bp, 6 predicted proteins | sample CRUFie14St8metaG_FD_108191 | JGI IMG/M metagenome (GOLD analysis project Ga0160423, IMG submission 108191) | Marine microbial communities from the Costa Rica Dome - CRUD Field 142mm St8 metaG | ecosystem: Environmental > Aquatic > Marine > Oceanic > Photic zone | place: Costa Rica: the Eastern... | reverse complement strand
TCCATCGTCCGCGGCCCAGCCGAGGGGGGGGAGACTGACGTTGGGAGGAGGGCGCGGGAGGGTACGACACCTCAGTCGGGGTGGTGGTCGTCGACAACAAGTCGTCCTCGTCATCCAAGTGATCCAAAACCAACCGTCGTCGTCGTCATGTGCGGTATTTTTGGGTACTTGAACTACAACACCCAGGTGGACTCCTCAGAGGTCGTGCAGAGGTTGCTCACTGGGTTACGTAGGTTGGAGTACAGAGGGTACGACTCCGCAGGCGTGGCCTTCGACACCACGAGACATGAGGATGATGATGAAGACCTCGTGGTGGTGGTCAAGGAGTGCGGGAACATTGACAGGCTGAGCGCCAGGGTGGAGAGGACCATGAGGGAACGCGGCGAGGAGATCGACTTCAAGGCGGTCAAGCAGACCGGCCACTGCGCCATCGCGCACACGAGGTGGGCGACGCACGGCGTCCCAAGCGAGGTGAACTCCCACCCTCAGCTCGCCCGGTCGCAGGGCTCCGGCCTCGTGGAGTGGTGCGTCGTGCACAACGGCATTATCACCAACTACAGGCCCCTGAAGGACTTTTTGTCCTCCCGGGGGCTTCTCTTCGAGAGCGACACCGACACCGAGGTGATCCCCAAGCTGTGCAAGTACGTTTGGGACGGGTACGACGACGCCCAGCGGGGCGAGGTGAGCTTCAGGGAAGTGGTCTCCCAGGTCGTTGGGGAGCTGGAGGGCGCTTTTGCCCTCCTCTTCAAGTCAACCCACTTTCCGGGCGAGCTGGTGGGTTGCAAGCGCGGGTCCCCGCTGCTGCTGGGCATAAGGCAGCGCGGTGGCGGTGACGACGATGGTGCGTCCCCTGGGGCGGCCGAGGTCCACGAGGGGAATGGGGTCTGCTTGAGCCCCAGGGGTGGGGTTGGGGCCGGGGGGCGGGACCACAGCGAACACCACGGCGGCGGCGCATGCGAGTTCTACTTCTCCTCCGATGCGAGCGCCATCGTGGAGCACACGAAGAGGGTCGTGGTGATGGAGGACGGGACGTGGTCCACGTCAGCGGAGGCGGGTACTCTGTGTACGCCGCCCCGCAGCAGAGGCAGCACGGCCTGGGAGGGGCGCCCTTTGGGGCGCACCACAAGATCTCGCGCCAGTTGGAGACGCTGGAGATCGGCGTGGAGCAGATCATGAAGGGCGGGTACGACCACTTCATGCAGAAGGAGATCCACGAGCAGCCCTCGGCGCTGGTGGAGACGATGCGGGGCAGAATCGCGCTGGAGGTGGAGGACTGCTCCGAGGGGGATGGCAGCGAATGCACGCTGGAGCGGCAGGGCAGCCTCAAGCTCCTGGACTCCCTGGACCTCCTAAAAGAGGACGGGGGCGGGGCGGAGCCGCTGTGGCGGGGGGCAACGCCAAGGGTGAAGCTCGGGGGCCTGGAGCCTCACGCCGAGAACATCCTAAGGTCCAGGAGGCTCATCTTCGTGGCGTGCGGGACTAGCTACCACGCCTGCCTCGCGGCGCGGCAGGTCGTGGAGGAGCTGACGAGGGTGCCGGTCGCGTTGGAGCTGGCCTCGGACCTGCTTGACAGGCAGGCCCCTCTGTATAGGGACGACACGTGCTTCTTCGTGTCGCAGAGCGGGGAGACCGCGGACACGCTGAACGCGCTACAGTACGCCAAGAGAAGGGGTTCCCTGTGCGTGGGGATCACCAACACGGTGAGGTCTTCCATCTCCAGGGAGACGGCTTGTGGGGTTCACGTCAACGCCGGCGTAGAGATCGGGGTGGCGAGCACCAAGGCCTACACGTGCCAGATCCTGGTGATCGTGATGATCGCCCTGAAGCTGAGCGAGGACTCGATCTCCAAGGGCAAGAGGCGGAACGAGATCATGAGGGACTTGCTCAGGCTGCCGTCCATGATGCGCCGGGTGTTGAGGGAGGAGGGCGTGATCAAGGACCTGGCGCGAGAGCTTGCGCAGGAGACGTCCCTGCTGGCGTTCGGCAGGGGCTACAACTATGCCACTGCCCTGGAGCTGGCGCTCAAGGTGAAGGAGCTTAGCTACATGCACAGCGAGGGCATCCTGGCCGGGGAGCTCAAGCACGGCCCCCTCGCGCTGATCGACGAGACCATGCCAGCGGTGGTGGTGGCCACGAATGACGCCCTCAGGGAGAAGATGTGGTCCACGATCCAGCAGCTGCTGGCCAGGAAGGGCAGGCTGGTCCTCCTGGTGAGCAAAGGGGACGACGACATCTTGAACTACTTCAGCGGCGAGGAAAATGACGGGAGGGCCAGGATCATCACGGTGGACACCGTGTGCGACTGCCTCCAGCCCATCTTGAACATCGTTCCGTTCCAGCTCCTGAGCTACCACCTCACCGTGCTCAGGGGTTTCAACGTGGACCAGCCCAGAAACCTGGCCAAATCGGTCACCGTGGAGTGAATAGGTGTGATTCGTGTGTAGAGAGAAAAACATGGATAAAGTCACATCACGCCGCGGGCCTCTTGGCCTTGCCCTCCCTGTCCCTGCAGACCTCCCGGACCGCCCTCTCGGTCCTCTTCACCGCCCTCTCGTACTGCCCCTTCCAGTCCCCCAGGCTCAGCAGCGTTACCCCGCTCTTCGGTGATTCCACGACCTCAAAGTTCAAAGAAGGGGGCACCCCGGTGAGGTCGTCGTTCCCGGACAAGGGTCCAAAGCTCTTCGAGTTGACGTGGCAGAGCGCCAGGACGGAGGCGTCGCACCCCTCGCGCGCCCTCCAGGGCAGCAGCCCGACTCTCTCCATGGCGCCCCCGTCCGCGAAGGGGCCCTCGTTCTCCCTTCCAGGGATATCCACCCTGGCGAAGAGGAAGGGGATTGCAGCACTCGCCGCGACGGCCTCTGGCAAAGGACCGCTGTCTACCAAAACGTAGTTCCCCTCCGCGTCCAGCACGGCGCAAGCAAAGTCCGTTTGGAGCTCTTCGAAGGTCGCTGGCAGCAGCTCCCTCAGCCTGTGTACCACGGCATCCAGCCTGAGCAGGCCCTTCCAGAAGCACAAGTTTGGCCTCACCAGTTTCCACGGCGGGTCTTTTGTCGTTTCCCTCAATATGTCCTCCGCGGTGTATCCCGCGCAAAAAAGCGCCCCTGTGAGCGCCCCTGCGCTCGTTCCCATGACCCCCCTGACCCTCGCCCCTGACTCTTCCACGCCTCGCAAAAAACCAGAGTGGTTCGCAAAGGCCAAAAAACCAGAGCTCAGCACGAGGTCGCACTCCAGGGCGGAGGGTTTCGAAACGGAGGGGGGCGGAATAGAAGACGATGATCCAGATCCAGATCCAGACTTTGCCAGGACCCACCTTGGCATTATCATCTTGGAGGAGAAACCATGCCTGAGACCGAGGACCTTCTGTTGGCCTTGAGGCCTCCACCTACATTGCGACGGCATACCACCCACACTGCGCCCCGCTCTCCCTCCGCTTCCCTATTCTAAAACCCCTCGCTCGCACCGCCTTGTCCACCCGCCCCCCGCGGCGACTTGGCCCGGTCCCTGGTCGGTGCACAGCCGAGTCGATCTGCTTGCCCCGCCAAGTGGATGATGAGGATCTCCCTCGAGCGATCTCCCTCGGGCCCGGAAAAATCATTGGAAAAATCATTGGAAAAAGTTTGAAATTGTGTACGAAAAAAGCAAGAAGAACGCGGGGAGAAGGACAGAGCGAAAGAGGAAAGAGGCCATTGGGGCCTTGGCTTCCTTCCGCCATCATGTCGTCCACGGACATCCAGTTCATCGTGCAGAACCTCAAGTCCCTGCTGAACTTCGACCTGAGCCTCGTTTCCTTTAGCGAGAAGACGAGCGAGCAGCTTCTCAGGCTACTGGTTCGGACCTTCAGCGAGCTCAGCGACATCTTTGCCAAGCAGATCCGCGGACACGACGACAACCTCCCGTCCCTTGCGGAGAGGTGCGCCCAGTTCTTGAGGTCCGTCAAGTACCAGCCCTCGTGCGACCCTCAGGCCTTCTTGGACGGACTGTTGCAAGGGGACCCCGACGTGGTGTACCCCGTGTTCAAATGGATCTTGCACCCGAGCCAGCGCGGCACGCTCGGGGAGCGGGCCTTCGTCGGATACTACCTGAGCGACCTCCACCTTCCGGAGGACTTGTTGAACGACTACGATTGCTTGGAGCTCAGGCAGCAGATCAAGGTCTTGCAGCAGGATTTTGTTAGCAAGCACAAGCAGGTGACCGATCTGAGGCAGAGGGGCCAGGACCCCAAACAGGTGAAAAAACAGATCGCCAAGCTGGACCAGGAGAAGGAGCTCTTGCACAGTAAGATCGACAAGACCACCACCAAGGTGAAGAGCAAGGTGCACCGAGAGCGGCTGGATGAGCTCAAGGAGGTCTGCTCCGCACTGAGGAGGCAGCATGATGAGGAGAGCTATCTGAGGCAGGCCATGGAGCAGCAGCACTACCAGTTTCAGGTGGCGGAGGAGAAGTACAACGCCTCCTTCGCGAGGCTGCAGGAGATCAAGGAGTCCATCGCTTCGAGCGAGATCTCCTCCCCGGAGTCCCTGCTCGCGCAGCTCCAGGACGAGACCGCCCGGAACAGGGAGAGCGTGAACGACAGGCTGCCGAGGGAGACGGAGCTCAAGCACAAGCACTTGTCGATCTTGCAGTACGTCCTTCAGGAGAGCACGCAGAACGAGGGCTGGACGGAGCGCAGGCTGCAGGAACTGCAGAGGAGCAACCAGGAGAAGCAGCAGGACATCAGGGCATTGGAAGAGAAGCAAAGGGAGAGCATGAGCAAGAACGCGGGGGACCTGCAGCTTGTGCAGCAGAGGCAGATGGCGTCGATGGTGGAGAGGAAGAGGATCGACCTGGAGGGGACCGTGGAGACCCTATCGCAGAAGAAGGAGAAGCTGGCGATCGAGTACGAGGAGAGGTTGTCGCAGGGGGACCCTCACAACAATGAGGGTGAGGAGGAGCACACCCCGGAGGAGGTCGAATCGCTGAAGAGGGACGTGAAGAGGCTGACGAGGCGGTACCAGCAGCTCAAGGCCTCGGCCACCGAGCTCAGCGCGGAGATGCTGGTCTTAGAGAGGACGCAAGGCCTCCTGTTCAGGGCTGAGGGCGCAGGTTCGGAGGGGAGCTCGGAGCTCAGCCGCACTGCCAAGCAGATCGGCGAGGTTAGCGTGGCAAAGTCCGAGGTGGACGAGATGAAGTCCGCCCAGCTAGAGAAGATCTCTGGCTTGGTGCACGACATCAACAAGAGCATCAAGGAGAGGAAGGCCAAGCTGGCCCCGCAGATCAAGGAGCTCAGGGCGCTGAGGGCCACGTACAAGGAGGCAGAGGAGGCATACACGCGGAGGAAGAAGGAGAACCAGGCCAACCTGAACAACTTCGAGGCGAGGGTGGGCAAGCTCGCGGGGGAGGAGAGGCAGCTCAGGTCGCAAGTTTCGAAGAACGAGACCCTGTTCCACCTGCTGAACTGCTCCTCCAAGCTCCTGCAGACCAGCCAGAGGAGGGCCACCAACCCCACCCTCGCGGACCGCATTTTGCGGAAGTACGAGGAGAAGCTCGGGTCCCAGGCCGCACTGCTGAAAGAGTACAACGGCAGGGCCTCGGGGCTGAGGCAGAACCACTCTGCGAGCGTGGACCAGGCCGAGTCCATGCAGGGCCTGCTGAGCGTGCTGGAGATGAAGCTGGGGCACCTGTCGAGGGGGAACGTGGGGGGGGCGGCCTCCCCTGGGCATGGCGCGCACCAGACCTTCGACACGAGGGGGGGGAACGTTCTGCAATTCTAAACAAGGGGCGCCAGCGACCAGCGCGCGTGTTAAACGAGGCAATAAATCTGTCGTCCTTATCGTCCGTAAGTCTCTCGCCAAGAAGTCCGCGCCCGCCGCCACGCCCGCGTCTGAGTCTAAGCAGCTCAGGCCAACAGAGAGGACAGGCCCTTCTTGGCCAAAAAGTCCTCCACCGTCGGCAGGTCTGGCGGGTCCAGCTCGTCCGCCTTGAGCGCCACCGCGAGGTCGAGCCCGTGCTCCGCGAGCTCGGCCTTGACGTCCTTGCCCTTCTGCCTCATCTTGAGCAGGACCACCAGCACAAACTTCCTCTTCACCTCGCAGCCCTCGCACCCGTCAAGGATGGTCTTCAGCAGCGACAGGTCGGCAGCGCCTCCAGTAACACACGCACCGATCGACTCCCCGATAAGCTGTGGCGCCAGCGGCACGTCGATGGCGAGGTCCTCGAGGTTGGCGGTGTGCGCCTTGAGCCCATTGAGCAGAGCATCCGCTGAGACGGCCTCCCTCGTCCTCAGCCCCACCAGGAGCTCCAGCAGCAGGTTCTTTTCGTTCTCCTTGACGTTGTCCAGCAGCTGGGCAATCACCAGTTCCACCACCTTGGCCGCCTGCCCCTCGTCGCAGTTGAACTCCTTGATGCAGAGCATGGCCTCCGCAATGTCCGCGCTGGACATGTACTCCACCAGGGTGGACTTTGTCCTCTTCTCCAGCTCCTCAGGGGTGGAGGGGGCCTTGCTGGTGGAGGCGTCCTCCTCCTTCTGCTCGGTCTTCTTCTGCCGCGTGGGCACAGGGGGTGCCTCGCCGATCAGTGCGGAGAAGGTAGTCTTCTTGCCATCTAGGTAGTTGCTCTCCTGCTGCTTTCCGGAAATGTCCCAGCCCTCGTCGCCGCCGCGCAGCGCCGGCAGAAGCTCCTGCACGAGGTCCTCCTTAGTGACCATGCCGCTCAGGGGGGCGAAAGACTTGGCAAGGCTGTCGGGCATTACCGCGATGCCGAGCTCGGCCTGAGCCTCGGCGTGGATCTCACTGATGGTCTTGGCGGTCACAGCCTCCTTCCTTGGCACGTAGTTGGCGCGCCTGAGCTCCTGCACATCCTTGATGATGAACCTAACCCGGGAGCTCAGATCCGGGGAGGCGGCGAGCTCCGCGAGCTTCGAGAAGTACTGCTCCACCAGCGGGACGGCCTTTGGGGTCTCCCCAAGGAGCTTAGCACAGAGCGACAGGATCTCGCACGCGCACTCGATGCAGTTTTCGTGGACGCCAAGCTCCCCACCCAGCAGCTGCTGCACGCAGACCAGCACGATCTTCTGGTTGATCACCTCGCGGGTGAACAGGTTCCCGATGAGCTTGACGTTGCCCAGCATCCTCCTCTTGGCCTTGGAGTTCTCGTCGTCCTTGTCCTCCGCGTCCTCGTTGCTGAGGCCCTGCAGGGAGCCCTCAAACTCCTCCTGGCACGTATTCAGCAGCACGCGCCTAAAGGTCATGGGCTTGGTGTCCCCGCCGCTCGGGGGGAACTCAGGCAGCTCCTTGCTCAGCCTGAGGCACAGCTCGGCGTTGAGCGAGCAGAATATGGGCTCCGCCACTGCCTTCTCAAAGAGCATGGTGATGCTGCCTGCGAGGACCTCCGCGGTGGTGATGCTCTCCACGAGCTTGGTGAAGAGCTTCTCGAAGTTCTCCGGCGTGAGCTTGTTAAGGAGTCCCCTCACCTGCCTCAGAATGCGCTCGCTGTCGCTCGCTGCGCACGCCGGGGCCCAGGCCTTGAGGCCCACGTCAGAGGCCTTGACGATCTTGGACGAGTCCTTGGTGCCCGCTCCGGGGGCGACGCGGCCGTGGGAAGCGGCGGCGGAGGCGGCAGGCCTAGCGCCCTGTCTCCCCGCCGAATCCGCTGCCTTTGCGCCCTGGCCTTGCTTGCCCTGGCTCCAGCTGCCCTGGGCTCCCTGCGAGGACCCCCCGGCGCCTGGCTTGGCGCCCGTCGGGGCGGGCTGCCTCCACTGGTCCGCCTCCCCGGCGCTTCCACCGGCGTCCTCGTCCCTCTTCGAGTGCATCGCGGCGATCTGAGCCTCCCTGGACTCGGTGTCTCCGGGCTGCAACACCACCTCAAAGCTGGTTCCCTCCAAGTCGGAGGGGAGGGCGGTGAAGTGCTCCGCGTACTGCAGGAGTTCGGCCCTGCCGAACTTGACGATGGGGCCAACGCGAGCCTCTCCGAAGACCTTGCCCCCTATGACGCGGCCCTCCTGGTCCTCCACAGCGACGGGGGCCAGGCTCCCGCCTCCCTCGTACCTGCCCCCACCGCCGCGCTTGCCCCGGCTCCCCGCCCCGGCGAAAGCCCCGAGGGCTCCGGAAGTGAGTCCGCCGTCCGCGAGGTCGAAGTCGATCTGCTTTCCCTTCTTCCCCTTTCCACCCTTGTTTCCACTACCTCCCTTCACGTTCCCCTTGGCGCCCAACGCGAGTCCCGCAAACGGAGAGCTCACCTTGTTTTGTCCATCCTTGCCTTTATTGTTATTATTATCCTTGTTTGCTTTGTTCCCGAGGTTCGGTCCAAGGGTAAGCCCACCAAGGTCCATACCACCCGGCCGCAAACTCATCAAGCTCGCCTTGTCCAGCATGATGACCAGATACTATCTGTCCTAGGTCAGGTCGTCGTCGTGCTCGACAACTCCTACCGACACACACACAACTTAACTTGGTTTTCTCGCCCGCTGCTCCCAGCGCTGGAACAACAGAGCTGAGAGATGCTTTTCGCAGGAGAGATCCGTGGCGCGCTTCACAATAAAGCGATTTCTACACGATGCGCTGGTGGCGGCGTGGGGCAGCCCATTGCCCCCGAGCGAGCGAGAAGAGCCTGTTGGAAATTTCGAGGGACAACAAAGGAAGATGGAGACTCATGCTCAGGGAGGAGGGAGACCTCGAGGACGAATGCAATACAACAGCGCGGGTTTGGTTTCGCGATGCAAACCCACACACACGCACACCTTCCCTTCCCGATTACCCGATTAGAATCTTCTTCTTCTCTTATTGTCTATGTTCCCGCAAACAACACGGTTGCCCCCCTCGCTCTCATATCTTCTTCCCCTTGTAGGACTTTACCTTCTTGGACTTTTCCCCTGAGCTTGAGTGCACCAGCTCGTAAAGCCTGTCGAACTTGAGCAGGTCGCTCCCCAGAGCGAGCTGCCGCTTCCTGTGCTCTCCCGCCTCGTCGGGGTCATACGGCTTTCGCTTGACCATCGTAACAAGCTTCCTGCCCCATACCATGGTCAGTTCCTGCTCGCAGCAGTGCTCCACTTCGAGGCAGGGGTGGGAGGGGAGCCAGTCCCGTGGAATCTCCCCCGTGACGGCGCTGGGAAAGAAGTACACAAGCCTGCCTCCCACCACCAGGTGCCTGGCGCTCAGGTCGAGCAGGTCCACCACGCACTCACTCGTGGAGTACGCTGCCGTGCTCGGGATGTGGCTGTCCTTCCTGTCCTCGGGGACCTCCCTATCCCTCATCCACGCCTGCCTCCCGCCCTGCTTCCTGCCTCCCGCCCTGATCCCGTAGGGCGGGTCGCAAACCACAGCGTCAAAGAGGTCCTCGCTGCACGCAGCTTGCCGGCGGAACGGAAGAGAGGACGCGTCGCATCTGATCAAGCCCAGAGGCCTCGGCAGTCCGTACGAGTCGAAGTTGGTCCAGACGTCCACCTTGCCGTTCTGCACGAACTCCCCGTGGCTCTTCACGTCGCAGCACTCCTTCTCCTTCCCCCAGATAATCACCCTGACGTCGATGTCCCCGCCGTAGGTCATGGCGCCGGCGTGGGAGCAGGCCACCAGGATGCTCCCAGTGCCCACGTAAGGGTCGAACGCCAGCTTCCCCGGGCGGCACTGCGCCATGTTCGCCATCAGGGCGGCCACCTCGTGGTCCATCGACGTCGGACCGAGGTACTTTCGCTCACTCAGCTTGTAAGCGTCGTACCACGTGGTGGTGCGGCACAGCAGGAGGCCAAAGTACCAGTGGTCCGGAATGGATGGAAGGTTGTGCTCCTTGGGCGACACCGCGGTGTTTCCAACGTAAAAGTCGTACTGGGGTTGCTTGAGGCTGACCTTGCCCACATGGCCGCACGCCCTGCACAGCACGTCGATCACGGCGAGCTGCTCCTGCATGGGAATCCTGCGGCCGAAGCCCTCGCAGGAGAACTTGAAGGTGGAGCCCTTGTCCGAGAAACAAGCGACGCGGGACTTGCGGTCCTCGACGCCGGGCCTGAGAGCCGCGTCCTCCACCGCGCCCTGACGTAGATCGAGCGCCATTGCCTCCAAGGTATCCCCCTCGGACCACAGGTCGACCAGGCACTTGACCAGCACGCCCCGCTCCCCCACGACCGCCGCCAGCTTCTCTGCCGCCTCTCGTGTCGGCGCCCTCAGGTACCAGAACGGCCCGTCCCTGGCCTCCTCTCCTCCCTTCGGCGCTTCCCACTTGAACATGGTCCCCTTTTTCCCTTTCCGCGGGCCCTCGTTCTCGCGGTAGAACCCCAAACCACACGCCATCTGTTCCAGTGCTTCCACCTCGGCTAAACGAAAGTCAATGTACCGCATCCGAAATACGCACAAGAGGCGGAACCCCCACTTAGTTTCTTCACCGGAGGAGGAGTTGGCTGTGGTGGTGGTCTGAGGTGAACCCATCATCGCCGTCGTCATCGCCATCCTTATTCTAAAAAACCCTTTAAGGGTCCGAGGGCGCCAGGACAGCGCGACACCTCCTGCCTCCCAGACTGATAGAAAAAGTCTGGATCCGATCCGATTCATGCCTTGCTTTTACGAAAATCCC
>Ga0160423_10005285_pt1 | contig 10537 bp, 11 predicted proteins | sample CRUFie14St8metaG_FD_108191 | JGI IMG/M metagenome (GOLD analysis project Ga0160423, IMG submission 108191) | Marine microbial communities from the Costa Rica Dome - CRUD Field 142mm St8 metaG | ecosystem: Environmental > Aquatic > Marine > Oceanic > Photic zone | place: Costa Rica: the Eastern... | reverse complement strand
TTGGAGCCCACTATTTTTTTTGAGAATGGTTTGTTCGAACCGCTTGAGTCTAAAAAGTTGATTTTATCTGGTGCTCTGCTGGATTATAGCACGCGAATTAAATGGTCTCTAACTAGAGCTCGCGATAAAGATCTTTCAGTTGGTGATCTTCTTAAAAATTGAGTTAAACTTATTTGCAAATAGGAAAATTGATGAATGATCTTTATCCAATTAAACGTGCTTTAATATCAGTATCTGACAAAACTGATATTATTAAACTCGCGAACGCTTTATTTCAGCATGGGATTGAAATCGTATCAACTGGTGGCAGTGCTGAGACATTAAGAGCATCCAATATACCCGTTAAAGATGTGTCAGAGTTAACAGATTTTCCAGAAATGATGAATGGCCGGGTAAAGACCTTACACCCAAGAGTACATGGCGGTCTTCTTGCCTTGCGAAATGAAAAAGATCACCTCTTAGCAATGAAACAGCATAGGATAAGTGAAATAGATTTATTGGTTGTTAATTTGTATCCATTTGAAAATTCTGTGGCTCGTGGTGCTGATTATGCAACATGCATTGAAAATATTGATATTGGTGGTCCAGCAATGATCCGTGCGGCAGCAAAAAACCATCAGTTCGTGACAGTAATAACGGACACTTCCGACTATGGAATTTTTATAGATGAATTTGAAACAAATAAGGGGCATACGAGCCTAAATTTTAGAAAAAAAATGGCCTATAGAGCCTATTCGCATACTGCTGGTTACGATGCATCGATTTCTTCATGGATGAGTGCACAGGAAAAAGATGATTATCCTAAGAAAATAATTGAAGTTGGTTCATTAGTACAAAGTTTGAGGTATGGTGAGAATCCACATCAAAGAGCTGCATTTTATAAAGATAATAGCAGTAGCGTTGGTGTGGCCTCAGCGTTTCAGCACCAAGGTAAAGAGTTATCGTACAACAATATCAACGACACTAATGCAGCATTTGAGTTGGTTTGTGAGTTTGATCAAAATTCAAATCCAACTTGTGCAATAATCAAGCATGCCAATCCTTGTGGAGTTGCCACTGGTGCAAATTTGAAAGAAGCGTATAAGTCTGCCTTCAATTGTGACCAAACGAGCGCGTTTGGAGGTGTTGTGGCCCTCAATCAAACTTTGGATAAATCAACTGCAGAAGAAATTTGCAATATTTTTACTGAGGTTGTTATTGCGCCTGGTGCAACAGCGGAAGCTCTAGAAGTATTTGGAAAAAAGAAAAACCTTCGTCTCCTCACTACGAATGGCTTGAAGAGCTTGAGAGATAGTCGAAAATCCATTCGGCATGTTTCAGGAGGATTTTTGGTACAAGATAGAGATACTGAAACTATTCTGGCCAAAAGCCTTAACTTCGTTACCAAACGAAAACCTACTGATGTGGAATTAGAAGACATGATATTTGCTTGGAAAGTTGCTAAGCATGTAAAATCTAATGCTATTGTCTATGCAAAAAATAATGCGACCGTTGGTATTGGCGCTGGGCAAATGAGTAGAGTTGATAGCTGTCGAATAGCAGCGCAGAAATCGATTGATATGGCTGATAACCTATCTTTGGATTTTCCATTAACTAAGGGTTCTGCTGTTGCCTCGGATGCTTTTTTTCCGTTTTCAGATGGTCTTATGGTTGCTGCTCAGGCTGGAGCTACAGCGATCATCCAGCCAGGAGGGTCTATGCGAGATGAAGAGGTTATAAAAGTTGCAGATGATGCCAACCTTGCGATGGCTTTCACAGGTATAAGGCATTTTAGACATTGAAATGAGAAAGTTTTATTTAATATTCGTAGCTTCTTTTTGCTTTGATCAAATTTCAAAATGGTTTGTAGTCTTTTGGCTAAATTTAATCTCACTAAATTCAATTGATGTATTACCTCCATTTTTGAACTTTCGAATGGGCTGGAATTATGGTGTTAATTTTGGCCTTTTGGGGCAGCAAGGTGAGTTAAAGTCATATTTTCTTATAATGCTATCAATTATTATTAGTGGCTCAATTACCTTTTGGATCTACAGGATAAAAGCGAGTAACTTTCAAGCTACATTTGGTGCTTTATTATGTGGTGGCGCGTTAGCCAACGCCTTTGATCGTATCATCTATAATGGAGCAGTTGCTGACTTTCTGAATATGTCTTGTTGTGGCGTATATAATCCTTTTGTATTTAACTTTGCAGATGTTTTTATTTTTATTGGAGCAGTTGGTTTGGCTTTTTCCAAAGAAAATAAGACGGAATAAAATAATTTTGATAAATTATGATTTTATTTTATGTAAATTCTAGGGAGAATTAAATAGTTTATGCGATCATCTATTTTTTCAGCTATTTTTTTGTTTTTTTGTTCGGGATGTAGCTCCGATAATGGTGGAGTAGTTGATCTTTATGATATAGATGTGAGTGAGGAAATAGTCGTTGTTCCATCTGATGAACTTAAAATCCCAGAAAATTTGGATGTTTTGCCAGAGCCAACGCCAAATGGCTAGAATATCACTTGCACAATAAATAAAGCCGAAGAACCCTTGATAAGACCTATCTATTTTTTTAACAGATTATGCAAATTTACCTTGGCAAAACCAGCCAGATGACATTAACCCGCCATGTGCATAATAAATCCACAAACGATCGCCTGTATTGCACTGAATAAACCAATAATCTCGTACGCCACTGCGCCACTTTGGATCATCTAACCACCATTCAGGCGAAATTCGTTCTGGCCCGTAGCTTTCAGTAATATGCCATATTTTCCCGCGCCATTTGAACTCTGATAAGGGTTTTGGTTTGTCTGGCGCATTAATAATTTCTGGAACCCATAGTTGGATCGGTCGATAAGATTCTGGCTTTGGCCACTCTTTTGCTTGTTCTGACCATGCTGCTGACAACATAGTGTAAGTTTTTTCAGGTATATTACTTTTTGCTGGGTGTAATCTGATAATATTTTCTAATCCAATTCTAACACCCAACTTGGAGATTAAGTTTTCTGGATTTATATTTTTTTCAATGCGTGATGCATTGTGCTCACCCACTAAAACATGTCCAATATGCTTATATTTAGTGAGCACTTCAGTCTTGGTGGCTTCCAATCGTAAAATGTCAATTCCAAATTGGACATTCAGATCGTCAAGTTTAATTATCACTAGATCACGAATATGCATAAAAGAATTAGAGGGTTGGGCTAATCCCACTTCAATACTTCCTATTGTACTATCCGTTCGGAAAGCTTGTAATAGAACTTTCTGTGCGCTTAGATTTTTCTTTTTTAAATTAGAACAAAGACGATCTAATATACGATCAATACCAGCTATAATATCAGACTTTAGTCCAATTGGATCAGGAAAACTAATTCTTACACCAAAATTTAGCTCTGGCTGTAATGGCGAAATAGGTTCTGGCAGGTTGCCCATTGCTTGGTCTACTCTTTTTAGCAAGCTAAGGCCAAATCTGCGATTAAGGCTTGCCCTTGGCTGGCTTATAATATCTCCAATTTGGCGGAGCCCCAGTTGAGCCAATGTATTCTGAGTTTGAATTTCTAGTCTAAGAGCTGCAACTGGAAAACTGGAGATTGACTGTCGTATTTTACCAGGCGGTGCAATAAAATATTTACTATTTTTCGTAATTTTTAAATTATCTGATATGTCCTTAAAAGGTCGCTTTGCAGAGCGAGAACGTGTTGCCCGCGCTTCTTGCTCAATAGCATTACCATTTCGATAGTTTTGTAATGGTTTTTCAGAATATCGAGATAATGCCCATGCTGCTCCTACTGTATCTGCACATCCTATTTTAGTCGTCAAACCAAGTTCATCATATGCAAGCAAAATATGGCTTATCATTTTATCTTCACCACCAAATAAATGCGAACATCCGGTTATATCCATGATTAACCCGGTATTCCCTTCCAGTGCTACCCATGGACTAAACTTACTCGACCATCGACAAATACCTTTCAGGAATTGAGTTTCTGCATAAGAATTTTGAGTTTGTACGAATAAATGTGGGCAGATGGCACTCGCGTCACGTAAGGGTTGCCCAACAAAAAGGCCTTTATATTGAGCAGCAGCAGAGATAGAGGAGATAACCTCACTTTGAGATTTTTTGGCTACAACAACAACTGGTTTCCCTAGGCTGTGTTGGGTTTTGCGAAAAATACGTTCAGCCCCTATGTATGGAAACCAGATTGCAATAACTCGACGACCAGGCATTTCAAAACTTTAATTTTTGTTCACTATTTGTTCTTTAGCTGAATTTAACTCTAATAAGCAATTAAAATTTTCTGTTCTTACCTAGAGATAAAACTATCTTATCAGAATAAGTAATGGAGAATTTAATTTTGAAAATTGTTGTTTATTTACTACCGAGCGCATTTTTTATGTTTTTTAGCTCAATATTATTTGCGGCAGATAGTGGATATGTTGAACGTTCTAAATTAATGCAAAATATTAGATTGGAGTTTTCAGTTCTTGCTCGGATGTCACGAGAAAAAATTGAGTTTGATGAAAGTCTGGCTGAATCTGCGCGTATAAATCTATTGAAACTTGCCGCTTCTACACCCGCTATTTTTGAAGATGATGATTTACCAATTAACTCTGAGGCTTTACCTGCGATTTGGGAAAACTGGGACGATTTTGTAAGTAAATCTGAGGACTTGGAATTTGTTTTGGAGGGAGTTGATACGTCAACCTTAACAGATTTGAGGGGCTCACTGGGAAATGTCGGTGCTGCATGTGGATCCTGTCATCAAAAATATAGAATGAATTAATATTTTTTGTATTTATCTATTTCCTACAGATAAAAATTTTTTCTTGGCAAGTCAAAGGCAACCGTTCATGTTGTAGTTGGTGACGTATTAATGGGGGTACCAATGAAAACAAGAGCAGCTGTTGCTTTAGAGGCAGGGAAACCTCTTGAGGTTATGGACGTTAATTTAGAAGGACCTAAAGAAGGCGAAGTTTTAATAGAAATCAAAGCTACTGGGATTTGTCATACTGATGAATTTACTCTTTCAGGTGCTGATCCAGAAGGATTATTTCCGGCAATACTTGGCCACGAAGGAGCAGGAGTTGTCGTTGAAATAGGATCTGGCGTTAAAGATTTGAAAGTTGGCGACCATGTCATACCTCTTTACACTCCCGAGTGTAGACAGTGTGAATATTGTCTAAATCCCAAAACAAATCTTTGTCAGGCGATACGTGAGACACAAGGCCAAGGATTAATGCCGGACGGAACCAGTCGATTTAGCATGCTCGATGGAACTCCTATTTTGCATTACATGGGGTGTTCAACCTTTTCAAATTACACAGTTCTGCCAGAGATAGCATTAGCCAAAATTAATCCCGATGCTCCTTTTGAAAAGGTTTGCTACATTGGTTGTGGCGTGACTACAGGACTTGGTGCAGTTATGAATACTGCGAAAGTTGAAATTGGCAGCCGTGCCATAGTTTTTGGCCTTGGAGGAATTGGATTAAATGTAATTCAAGGTTTAAAGCTTGCAGGTGCAGATCAAATAGTTGGTGTAGATTTAAATTCTGGTAAGCAGGCCATGGCTGAAAAATTTGGTATGACAGACTTTGTTAATCCTTCAGATGTGAATGATGATTTGGTCGCACACTTAGTCAACGTAACAAATGGGGGTGCAGATTATACTTTTGATGCCACAGGTAATGTAAATGTTATGAGAACTGCCCTTGAGAGTGCTCATAAAGGCTGGGGAGAAAGTATAATAATTGGGGTTGCTCCCGCGGGTGCAGAAATTTCAACTAGGCCTTTTCAGTTGGTTACAGGTCGCGTTTGGAAAGGTACAGCTTTTGGGGGAGCACGCGGTCGGACGGATGTTCCAAAAATAGTAGATTGGTACATGGAAGGAAAAATTCAAATCGACCCTATGATCACGCATAGCTTTGCTTTAGACGATATTAATAAGGGTTTTGATTTAATGCATGAAGGTAAAAGCATAAGAAGTGTAGTAGTATTTTAATAAAAATCTTTTCGTTCAAATACCTTACCTAGTTTAAAATGCAGTTAAATGATTGAAATATTTTATAAGACAATTCCGTTTTTTGCTCTTATTGGTTTAGGGTATTCGGCGGCTGTAACTCGGTTTTTTTCAGCCGAAGCAACCGCATATTTGACAAAGTTTGTTTTCTATTTTGCTCTTTCGGCAATGCTTTTTCGGTTTTCATCGGATTTATCATTGAGTGAGCTTTATGACCCTGAATTTATATATGCTTATCTATCAGCGTCACTGATAATTTATTTTTTAGCAACAGCTGTTGCTATTTTCAGAAAAAAGGTTCCGTCGGAAGCTGCGGTAGAGGCTCAGTGTTCTGTTATTGGCAACGTAGGTTTTTTGGGAATACCTATGTTAGCTATTTTGATGGGGCCTAAATCTGTGGGTTTTATAATGATTATATTAGCTATTGATTTAATTGTTTTTGGGTCATTAATTGTTCTCATAATTGTAGCTAGCAAAGACAAAAAATTAGATATTTTTCTTTTTTATCGCGTACTACTTGGACTAATGAAAAACCCCATGATTGTCTCTATAATTTGCGGTTTGCTATGGTCTGCAAGTGGGTGGTCAATTCCAGGGCCCATTAATGATTTTATAGTAATGTTAGGGTCTGCCGCCACACCTGGCGCCTTGTTTGCAATTGGGGCTTCTCTGGCACAAAAATCCACCGAAAGGTTTGAGGTTGCCGCATGGCTAAGCTTTTGCAAGCTGGTGCTACATCCTTTTGCAGTTTGTATAGCAGTATTTTATATTTTTGAGGTTGAATTGTATGCTGCAACTGTAATGATTGCTGCGGCGTCACTTCCAGTAGCCGGAAATATTTTTATGGTTGCCCAACACTATAATGTTGCGCCTAAACGTGCATCTGCAGCAATTTTTTTATCTACAGTATTTTCTATATTTACAGTTTCTTTTACTATAGCGTGGGTTAGCAATCTCAATTGACCCTTTTGAAGGACATTTTATGAAAACACAGTCAGAAAACAAATGCTTTGAAGGAATGCAGGGCGTATACCAGCATTGGTCAAAAGCTTGTAATTGCGATATGACTTTTGGAATATTCATGCCTTCAATTGCAACGAGCGAGCCCGTTCCGTTAGTTTGGTATTTGTCAGGTTTAACTTGCACGCATGAAAATGCTATGACAAAGGCTGGCGCTCAGGCAGCTGCGGAAGAGTTTGGCGTAGCAATAGTTTTTCCTGATACATCACCTAGAGGTAGTAATGTGCCTGATGATGATGAATACGACCTTGGGCAGGGTGCGGGATTTTATTTAAATGCCACAAAAAAGCCTTGGGTTAATAATTTTCAAATGTGGGATTATATCACCCTTGATTTAACAGACCTTATAAATAAAAATTTTAATGTTGATATGGCACGCCAGTCCATCATGGGGCACTCTATGGGCGGGCATGGTGCGTTAACAATTGGCATGGGAATGCCAGGTCGATTTAAATCAATTTCTGCTTTGGCACCTATTTGTAATCCGACAGGGGCTGATTGGGGAAGAAAGCAACTCGCCGCTTATCTTGGTAATGACGAGCAAAGTTGGATGAGGCATGATTCAAGTATTTTGATGTTAAATGAAGGTTTTGACGGAAAAGTATTAATCGATGTAGGTAGCAAGGATCAATTTATCGATTTGCTTAGACCAGAAACATTAGCTAATGCCATGACAGAGCGGCGTCAGTCAGGCGAATTCAGGATCCAATCTGGTTATGATCACAGTTATTTTTTTGTTTCTACATTCGTTGATGATCACCTAGCGTTCCATGCAGATTTATTAAATAATTAATAGGAAAAATATTGGGTTTTAGCACGAAATCTCAAAAATGTTATTTGTTTAAAGTTTAGCTATGAAAATTTATGTTGATGCTGATGCGTGTCCAGTAAAAAAAGAAATAGAGCGAGTTGCTACTAGAAATAAAATAGATGTTTTACTTGTTTCAAATGGTGGTTTGCGTCCTATCTTGCATCCGTTTATTCAAAATATATTTGTTTCTGCTGATGCAGATGCTGCCGATAAATGGATAGTTGATAACGGTCATGCAAACGATTTGGTTATTACGTCTGACATAATTTTGGCCGATAATTGTATCAAAAAGGGGATGCTGGTTTTGAAACCAAATGGTGAGGAATTAAACCAAACAAATATAGGAAATTCTTTATCTTTAAGGGATTTTAGCTCAGATTTACGAGCTGCAAACCCGTTTTATCAAGGTTCTGGTAAAACCTTTTCAAAACAGGACAAAATTCAGTTTTTAGATAGGCTCGAAAAAATAATTCGAATTAATAACCAAAAAGATAGACACGCTTAGACTTTTTATACGCTCTTTAAGTCCGACCCTGAATAATTTTGCTGTGATATTAGTATTTTAAGCATATGAAAATAAAAATTTTGTTTATAGATTGTGAATGTCAATATTGCGAAATGGAGATACCAAAGTGCATATGATCTCTTATCAGGATTGTGATCCTATTCTGAGTTGGAAAGGTTTAAGTGAAGCTTTCCAGTCAGGGCATAAGCTAAATAGGGCAGAAATATCTGATACATTTTTATACCGCAGTGATGATACGTTGCTTTCAAGATCAGCATGGATTGATGGGATGGGAATTGCCATAAAATGTGCAACAATATTTCCAGGGAATAAAAATTTTAAAAAACCAGCAATAAACGGTGCCGTAAATTTATTTGATGATCAAACTGGTCAGTTAAGCGCTGTTATAGATTTTCATTTGGTTACAAAATGGAAGACGGCTGGTGATAGTATTCTTGCTGCCAAATTACTAGCCCGACCCAACAGTCGAAATATTTTGATTTTGGGGGCTGGGACTGTTGCTTATAGCCTTCGTCAAGCCTATGGAAATTTTTTCCCAGATGCTCATTTTTCTGTTTGGAATAGAACTTCGGATCGTGCGAAAAAATTTGCGGCCAATTTCCCAAATACAATGGCTGTAAAAGACTTAGAAAAGGCCATTTCTACAGCCGATATTATTTCAGCGGCAACGATGTCAAGTGAACCCCTGATAAATGGAAAATGGTTAAAGCCTGGGCAGCATATTGATTTAATTGGAGCTTACCGCCCTGATATGCGTGAAGCCGATGACAACACCCTTAAGAGATCAACGATCTTTGTTGATAGCTTTGAAACTACTATTGAGCACATAGGTGAATTAAAAATACCAATAGCCAGCAATGTGATCAAACGTGAAACGGTGATATCTGACTTTTACAATATTGAAGCATTTCAACGTTCTTCGGATAGTGAAATTACTCTTTTTAAAAATGGGGGAGGTGCTCACCTAGATTTGATGACAGCACACTTTATTCTTCAGACATGGTTGGAGAATAATTGATTATAACTCTGTTACTTTTTTTAGTTTTCTTTTCATTACCCATATTGAAAGAAGCTACCAAAAAAAAATTAGGGGAAAAGGAAAGAGCCAATGCACCCGGTAATTTTGTAACCCTATCCAGGGGCGTAGTTCATTACCGTTGGTTTGGAGCAGAAATGGGCGAACTTGTAGTCTGCATACATGGATTAACTACGCCCAGTTTTGTGTTTGAGGGTTTGGCAAAGCATTATGCCAATATGGGAAAGCGTGTTTTAGTTTATGACCATTACGGGAGAGGATATTCTGACCGACCCAAGGCAATTCAAGATAAAGCTTTTTTTATTAATCAGTTAGATGAGCTTTTAGATAAACTTGAAGTAAAGAAGCAAAAGTTCGAATTAGTAGGTTACTCTATGGGCGGGGCAATCGCAGCTGCTTATGCTGTATATAATCCAGACAGACTGAATAAACTCGTTCTAATAGCATCTTCAGGGGCGGGACATAATCTTGGGTTTTCAGCCAAAGTAGCAAAAATCCCTTTATTTGGTTGGGCGTTATTCTCAATGTTTTTTGGGTGGCAACACGCTCGCTCAACAAAAAAAGAAAGCGAAATCAAAAGTTCTGTTACCAAAGTTGTTGAGCGACAGTTGAATGAATTGCTTTACAAAGGATTTTTACCATCAGTTTTAGCAAGTATAAGAGGCATTCTGTCAAGCAATAGTTACGAAGATCATATAGCTTTGAAAGACGTAAATTTTCCCATTCTTGCAATATGGGGTGGTGTTGACTCTGTAATACCAATTTCGTGCAAAGACATACTCATCAGTTGGAATCCAAAAATTAAAAATATTGTGATACCACTCGGCACCCATTCTATTACTTACACGCATGCACAGGAGATTATTAAGAATGTAAAATCAAACGGTTAAAGTTTGTTGGCCCTTTTCTTTTATAGGAAGATGAATTATTGCGCTAAATGCACCTATTCCAACACCTATCCACCAAACTGCAGTATAGTCGCCGAAAGTATCATACATACGGCCACCAAGCCAAACCCCTAAGAAACTTCCCAATTGGTGTGAAAAGAATACAATTCCATAAAGTGTTCCCATATACCGCAAACCATATATATGGGCTATTAATCCACTTGTTAGGGGAACAGTCGCAAGCCAAAGAGAACCCAT
>Ga0160423_10005284_pt1 | contig 10538 bp, 8 predicted proteins | sample CRUFie14St8metaG_FD_108191 | JGI IMG/M metagenome (GOLD analysis project Ga0160423, IMG submission 108191) | Marine microbial communities from the Costa Rica Dome - CRUD Field 142mm St8 metaG | ecosystem: Environmental > Aquatic > Marine > Oceanic > Photic zone | place: Costa Rica: the Eastern... | reverse complement strand
GCCTCCTCGTCCTCTCCCTCTCCCGCAACGGCCTCCTCGTCTTTATCAAGCAGATCGGCCGGGCTCCTGAATGGGCTGTGGTGGGGGGAGTATCGCAGCAGCGAGGAAGCGGGCGTGGCGGCGGATGGGGCGCCAGAAGGCTGCGATGGCGGCCCGCCGGACCCGGGCGCCACCCTCAAGCCCTGGTCCTCGATCCCAATTTCGCCGTCTTCGGCATCCTCCAGGATCATCCCCCGAGGTGCGGGCGCAAGCACCGAGTCCCGGGGCGCTCTGGGGCTCCTCGAACCTCCGCCGCCATGGTCATTGCCACCGCCGCCGTCCCACGACGGCAAGGCCTCTTCGTCACTCCAGCTGCTGAGCACCTCCCTTCTGGTGGCCGGCGGCCTCCTGGACCGCACACTCGTTCTCCTCTCCTGTTGTACTCTCACCGCCGTCTCGATCTGCGCGTCGAAGTCTGCCTCCATCTCGGCATAGCTCACAGCCTTGGTCCTGCGCCGGCTCCTCCTGGCCCCCTCCTCGTTCGTCTCGAAGGCGGACTCGTAAAATCCGGCGCTGACCGCCGCAGACCCAAGCTGAGACCTCAGCCTCTGCTGTGCGGCTCTCACCCTCTTGGCGTGCTCCCTGTGCTCCGCGATCGCCAGGGCGACCTCGCCGCCCGTGAAAGTGTCGCTCACCTCCGCAACGAACAGCTGGTGGGAGCCCTCCGAGCAGTGCTTTCTGCCAAATTTCAGAAACTCGGATGCGGACGAGCACACCACCTCCCACATGGGCTCCGGCTCCGCCACGTCGCCCTCCCAAGCCCTTGAAGAGACGGGATGCGACTCCCTCACCAAAAAGCAGTGTCCCTGCTCCGGGTATAAGTTCAGCAGCCAGTACCTCCTGCCGTAGAGGTCGGTGGCGTAGACCTCGCCAAGCCTCATGTCCTCCGCAAACTCCATCCCAGCGATGAGCTTGTGCGTCTTGCCGGCAATGGTGACCTCCACGGACTGGTCTCCGGGCTCCATGGCGGCTGCGATCTCCCTCGCCCGCTTCGTCAGCTGGTGGTTCTGCGGGTTCGAGAAAGCCGGCCAGTGCTTGTTTGTCAGCATTGTCTGTCTACGGAGAGAGAGAGAGGCGGCCCCAACACCAAAAAATCTTCTCAATGTCTCACCTGGACTGCAGCCTCGAGCCTGGCCGAGATGGCCGGGTGCCGCTCGCAGCAGAGCTCGCACAGGAAGCTCAGAATGTGAAGCCTCTCCCTGGGCGTGATGTGATGGTAATATGCCCGCCAAACAAAGTCTTGGTCTTCTTCCTTGGACCTGTTGACGGCACCGTCATTGGCCTGGAAGAGAGAGGGGAAAGGGAGGTGCGGGCAAACGAGATGCCACGATGAGGAGGCGTCCCTGGCGACGTGGTCCAGCCAGTTCACCCTGTTGGGGGGCAGCCTGACCCTGGGGTGAATTCCCCGCAGCAGCATGACGTGGATGTCGGCCAGCAGCTCTGCGTCATACTCTCCCTCCTCCTCCTCCTCCTCGTCATCGCCATCAACCTCGTCGTCATTCTCGGCCGACTCGGCGGCCAGTCCGCCCTCGCTGCCGGGCTCCCGCTTGACGCCCGTGCTTCCTGCCTCCGGCACCTCCTCTTCCTCCTTGGGCGCCTTCTCTTCCTCCTTCGCCATTGCCCGACCCTCGACGTCGCCGTTAGGGTGGCTCGCCTCTTCAGGCGAGTTCAGCGTCAGGCCCCTGAGCAGCTGCCGCGGGGTGAAGAACACCGAGGAGAAGATCCTTTCGCAGGTCGCCAGAGCCAGAGGGGGCGGGGGTGGAGGCACGCGAGTCAATATGGAGCGACGAGGAGTACGAGGGCGGCGACAAGACGAGAGAGAAGAAGCTCTTGGACACCAACCTGTTGTCGTCGTAAGCGGCGAGGCTCTCCTGCGGGTATACCTCCCTCTCCCTCCTGGAATGCTTTTCCAAAAACTCACAACACTTGGAGTGCACGTCCCGGCCGAAGCGCGAGAAGAAGTCGAAAACTCCTGCAAACTCAGGCATACGGGCGATCTCGCTGCCACCCAGCAAGGGGCTCAGGTGCGACCGGTGCATCTCGGCGTCCTCTTCAAGGATTGGTTTCAGTGGAACTGACCTCACAGGTTTTGTGATGAAAGTATTTTTTGTTCTGGTCTCCTTGGTGGAGGTCGAGGTCGACTTTTCTCCCTTTTTCCTTTTCTTATTTCGCCTGTTCCGACTTCGCCCACGCCCGCGCCTGTCGTTTGATGCGTCATCGCCCCCGGAGTCGGAATCGAACTGATGACGTGGCAAGCAAAAGAACGGCTTGAAGTCAGACAATACACAACGAAAACGCATATGAGCAAGGGAGGTAGACTGTGGAGGTCACAACCCAACTTACGTCGTGGGTTTGGCCTGCGGTTTGGTACGTGAAGAGGGCGGGCTTTCGGTCCCTGCACGACCGGCGCGGCCTGGAGGCGAAGCCCTGGGCCTCCTCCGCTTGAGGCGCCGCGGGATCCTCCGTGCTCATGGGTCCCGGGGTCATGCTCCCCTCCCGCTCCCGCGCCCTCTCGATCGCGATCTCGATCGACTTCCGCCTCTCCCGCCCTCTCCTTCCAGCAAAATCAAAATCGGCAATATTTCCCAGGAAATCTTGCCCCCAAAAAACCTGACCCATGCTTCTGAAGAGTGAAAAGTAACGCTCTCTCGTCTCGTGTCGCGGCGGCGGCGGTGGACGATGAAGCTCCGGGATGATGAGCTCATGGGGTTCGCTGGGGTGTGGCACAAGGCCCAGCCCTTCGTGAACGGCAGCGTCGCCGCGAGCATCGCACTCCTTTTCGTTCAGCCCGCGGACGTCTTCAAAATGAGGTAAGACGAGCGCGGCGCTGTGTCTTCTCCTGATTACTCTTTAGTGTGCTGTGAGTGAGTGGCGGTCGGCGGGTCGGTCGGTCGCGTCGGAAGGAAGGGGGATCGATCCCCTCCAGCTCCACCTTTTCTCTCGATCGACCTCTCTCCTCGCATCGCATCGCAACACAAGGCACACGACGCACCCACTTCTTTAGCCCTCTCACTTCAACCCATCCCATGTCTCTCTGGTCAATCTGACCTTCTCGCCTCGCCCCGCCGTCGACAATCCGCGCGTGTCAGGTATCAGCTCGGGTCCCAGCTGGGTTTCAGGCACCTTGCCAGAAAAATCGTAAAAGAGGAAGGTTTGAGCGGCTTGTACAAGGGCCTGGACGCGGGGCTTGCGAGGCAGATGACCTATGGCATGACGAGGCTAGGGGTCTTTCGAACGCTTTCGGACTGGTGCAAAAGAAAGATCGAGAGGGAGAGGCCGACCGGGTCGGCAGCGGGGGACCAGGCGCCCGTGCAGCTCCCGCTGTGGCAGAAGGGGGTGTGCGCCCTGACAGCCGGCGGCATCGGCGCCATGGTGGGCAACCCGGCAGACCTCGCCGTGGTCAGGCTGACCGCGGACGGCGGCTTGCCCAAGGCCCTGAGGAAGAATTACGCAGGGGTGTTCGACTGCCTGTCTCGGACGGCCAAGCAGGAGGGCGTGCTCGGACTGTGGAAGGGGAGCGGGATGACCGTGACGAGGTGCATGGCGGTCAATCTGGGCCAGCTGGCGTCGGTGAGCCATGAAAACCCTGCGCCTGATGCGGATCCGTCTTCCAACACAGTTCAGCGAGCTGACCGCATCCTTTCTTCCTTCCCAATCTCTTGCTGCCTTTGACAGGCGGACCAGGCGAGGGACGTTCTGGAAAACTTGGGGGCCAAGAAGGGCGGCGCAGTGAGCATCCTTGGAGGGTCTGTCGTGGGCGGCTTTGTGGGTGCGGTCTTCTCCATGCCCTTTGACTACGTCAAGTCCCAAGTCCAGAGCATGCAGCCAGACAAGCTGGGCAAGCTGCCATACAAGGGGGCGGTGGACTGCGCAAGGAAGACGATGGCAAGGCACGGCCCAGCAAGATTCTACGCCGGCTTCTTGCCCTACTTTTTCCGCCAGGGTGGGTCCCTCACTCTTCCTCAAGGATCGATTTTTTCTTCTTTGGCTGACCACCAGAATTCCACCCAATACTCTGCCCGTAATGACAGCCCCACACGCGGTGAGCAAAAAATGCGCCGTCCCCTCCTTCCCCTCTATCGCTGACCCTCTCTCACACACACACATGTTCTGTGTACATTTTGAAAACATGGGAACCGAACAGATCATCACCCTCTGCCTGTTGGCGGAACTGACAATGATTGAGGACCACCTGGAGGACGAGCTCGAGCAAGAGATGCACCATCCCAAGCTTCACAAGGCGAAGCGAGCGCTCTTCCCAAAGTAGTAGTAAATTCAAATTTGAAAACCTAACAAAAACACAAGCGCGTTCACCTCTTCCTCTTCTTGGTCTCCTCGTCCTCCTTCTCAATAAGCCTGATCAAGGTGTCCACCCTCCTGCCGAGCTCCTGCGGGGTCCTGGACTTGATGAACCAGTCGAACCTGAAGAGCCACGACGACCTGATGGCCGCCTTCAGTTCATCCCACGCCCCGTACCCAAGCTTGTGCGTCATGCACAGCATGAACCTGTCCTCGTCTTCGTTGTAGGCCTTGCCCTTTGAGGGGCCGTAGCTCAGCTTCAGGTCGCGCCAGGGGTTGGTGTACTGGTTGAGCTTCCCCTCGATAATGTGCACGATCTCGACCTGCCTCTTGATGCGCTGCTCGCCCCTCTCGATGTTCTTGATGTGCTTCTCAAAGTCGAGGATCTCCTTGTAACGCGCCCAAAAGGCCTCAGAGTACTCCTTGACCTCCTCAAACGTCTTGCCCTCGATGTCATTGGCAATGGCCGCGACGTCCTCCCTGCCGTGCTTCTCGTTCGCCCTGATGAAGTAGTTGAAGTCCCTCTTGTTCCAGTTGCTGAACCCTTCCTCCAGCAGCCTGTCCTTCTCCTCCACCTCCTCCTCCGTCAGCGGATGTGGTGCGTCCTCCTGGGGCTGGAACTGGGCCTCGACCTGCTCCTCCGACGCACCCTGCTGCAACGCGTGCTGCCTCTTCTGCTCGAGCTGGTGCTTGTGCTGCTCGTACACTGACTCCTTCTCGAACAGAGTGGTGAGCCTCGCCGTATTAAAGAACTGAAAGTCATGCATCTGCGGAATCTTGGGAAGCCTGGGGCCCTTGGGCTGCGCCCTGCCGCCCCCCATGGCGTTGCGGTAGTAGTCCGACTCGTTGTACTTGACCTTCTTCCTCTCCCTGGTCCCGGGACCGATCCAGTTGGCAGCCACGTAGGACTTGAGGTCCACGCCCTGCGGCACCCCAGAAAACTCACCCCCCCTCTCATCCTCGTAGTCATACACAGACATTCCTCCGTCCAGGGTGAACTTGATGGCCGACTCCGAGAACTTCTGCAGCTTGTTGTTCAGGTCCTCCGTCTGCTCCTCTCCCTTTCGGATAATGGCTTCCACGTCCTCGTCGGAAATGGTCGCGCCAGTCGCCGAAAAGATCTTGTCCGCCCCGTTCCTGACCATATCCAGCAGGTCCTCCTTCTTCACCGACTTGTTTCCGCCGGCGTCCTGCAGCCTGCCCTGCTGGATCACGAGCGCGTCCAGCTTGAGCTTCTTGTACGCCTTCTCGATGACCTTCTCTTCGATGGAGTTCTCAGAGCAGAACCTGTACACGTGAACCTCCTTCTTCTGGCCAATTCTGTGAGCGCGGTCCATGGCCTGCAGGTCCACCTGCGGGTTCCAGTCCGAGTCGTACAGGATGACGATATCGGCGGTGTACAGGTTGATTCCGAGGCCACCTGCCCTCGTGGAAAGCAGGAAGGCAAACTTCTCAGAGTTGGGGGCGTTGTACGCATCGATGCTCTGCTCCCTGTCCTCTCCCGAGGTGTTTCCGTCAATCCTGCAGTACTGGTGCCCCCTAAAGAGCATGTAGTCCTCGAGGATGTCGAGCAGGCGGGTCATCTGGGAGAAGATAAGGACGCGCGAACCCTTCTCCTTCAGCCTGGGCAGGAGCTTGTCCAGCAGGACCATCTTTCCAGCGTTCTCGATCAGATGCATGTCAGTCGTGAACGGAGGTCCCGGCTCGGCGCCCTGGAACAGGTAAGGGTGATTGCAGCACTTCCTCAGCTGCATCACGATGTTGAGCAGCCTGCTCCTCTCCCCCGCACCGTTGATGGCGTCGATGTCCTTCTGCATCAGGTTCTTGTACCACTTCAGCTGCATCTCGCTCATACCAATCTTCAGGATGGTCTCCTTCTTGGGGGGCAGGCCCTTCTCGACCTCTGCCTTCACCCTACGCAGCAGGAAAGGCCTCAGCAGCTTGTGCAGCTGGTGCACGGCCTCGTCCTTCTGGGAGTCCGAGTCGATCTGGAACCACTCATCGAACTTTTCCGCGCTGGAAAAGACGTCCGGCAGCAAAAAGTTGAGGAGAGCCCAGAGCTCGTGCAGGTTGTTCTGCAGCGGCGTACCGGTGATCAGCAGTCTGTAGTTCGAGTGGAACATCCTGATGACCCTGCTCAGCAGCGAGTTCTCGTTCTTGATCCTGTGCGCCTCGTCGATGATGATGTACCTCCAGTGGAACTTCTTCAGGTGGCCCTTCTCCTTGATGACCATCTCGTACGAAGTCACGCAGACGTCGAACTTTCCTGGCGAGATGAGCTCCTCCTTCTGCTGGTTCCTCTCCTCCTGGTTGCCGTGGAACTTCCTGGCGCGGATCACGGGGCACCACCTCTTGAACTCATTCATCCAGTTGTGCAGCGTGGACTTGGGGACGATCACAAGGTGTGGGCCGGTGATTCCCCTGAACTCGTGCAAGTAGCCCAAGAGAGAGATCGTCTGCAGCGTTTTTCCCAGGCCCATCTCGTCCGCCAGGATGCCGTTGATTCCGTTGTCGTACAAGTGGATCATCCAGTTCAGACCCTGGAGCTGGTAGTCGCGCATGGTCCCGAACTTGATGCAGCTCGGCTGTACGGTCAGTCGATGCGCCTGGGTCAGCGCCTTGCCGTCATCCATCTCGTCCTTGAGGAGCTCCTTGTCCTCCTCCTCCTCCCTCTTGCGGCCCCTGGCCCCAGCGCCCTCGCCCGCCTTGGCCTTTCCCTTGCCCTTGGCGTCCCCGCCGTCCACGTTCATGAAATGCTGAAAGATGTCGGCCTGCTTCAAGAGGTAGCGCATTCTGTCCCTCGCCTTGGACTTCTCGTCCTTGCTAGCCTCCACGTTCATCTCGTCGCGGTACTTGTCCAGCGCGGCCTTCCTCTCCTTCGCCAGCCTCTTCAAGCGCTCTCTCTCCTGTTTCGCAATAAGCGCCTTGCCCGGGGACAACGGCGTTCCCGAGGTACCAATGGGCTCCGCCTCATCCTCCGTCTCGAACGACTCCGAGTCATCGTCTACAGTCAAACGAGGAGAAAGAGGTCAGCGATCGTGACCACAAAAAAAAAAAGAGAGACGGGACCCCCTCCTGGCGTTACTTTCACGAGGCACCAGCGCGCGCGGTCGGACCGTGGCTACCGCCCGAGGCGCTTGAGGCCCGACCGGAGAGGCGCCGGCGCGAGGTCGACTTCATATCCTCCCGTCGATCACCTCGGGGGGGTATGCTCGTTCGCGCTCGCCTTCGGCACTTACCCTGTTCGTTGTTGTCCTCCGCGGAGCCCTCCTTTTCAAGGACCTCGGCCTCCTCCTTCGTTAGAGGGTCTCCCGACGCGCTCTTCACGAGGACCGGCGCTTCGTCCTCAGCCGCCGTCACCCCCACCATGATGGCGTCTCCCCGCTCCCCGCGCTCTCGCTCTCTCTCGCTCTCGCTCTCTCTCGCCTCGCGCTCTCCACGCGCCGCTCTGGCCAGATCCACCGCTTGGTACTGCTTCTCTACGGCCTCCCGTCGACTTGCCGCGACATAAAAATAGGTGTGGAAATGTTGCGCCCAACAAGGGATTTCTACTCCAGAAATGTTTCCCATGCTGCGATCGCGAACCCCCGCGATCGATTCGATCGCCCCGATCGATCGATGGCGGGAAAGCTGGAAAACAAACAAAAAAAAAGCGCGGGCGGGGAAGGGTCAGTCGGGCGGCCAACCGAAGCGATCGATCGTGATGGAGGCGGGGGGCGAGAGGACAGCGGAGCGCCGCCTCGAGGAGGCTTGGAAGTCTCTCGAGAGCGCGCTCGCCCTGCAAAACAAGGAACTCTTCACGTCATTGTCGACCACTGCGTCGGGGGCGGGACCCGAGCAAACGACGAAACCATCTGCATCTTCGAGCAAAAATACACTCGCTCGGCTCGTCGAGGGGTCGTTGCTTCCGCTCACCAAGCTCTCCAATGAGGTCTGGCGGTCTGTCGTTGGAGAGGCCGGCGATTGCTCTGGAGGGAGCCAAGCGCCAGCCGTCACCCCAGAAACCATACGCAACCGTATTATCAACGCAGCGTCCAGGAAAGCTTACGTCCAGCATACGAATAGTACAGTAGACGAGTTCGAGGAGGACGCAAACAGCCCCTGGCTCCGATGGGAGCTGAGGTGCATGCGCGATCTCACATCAAAATCGGAGCGAGAGGCTTGTGTTAGGTTGCGCAAGGCCACTAAAATGGCGGCGAAGCTGCACGCCAGGGTACGCTCCAGCAAGGGGAAGAAGGAGCCAAACGATGCGCTCGTTTTGGAGGTCGAGGCCATGTCTGCCGGGCTGGAGGCCGGATCCGCCATGAACGTGGCCTCGTCGCCGGCAAAGTCTCCGGCACCTCCTGCCTTGTTCCGGCCGAGCCCTGGAGCCTCGGGGGGTCTGCAGACCCCCGCCAAGGCCTGCGCCCTGGCCTCGCCAACGCAGGCCGCGCCGCCGTCTTCGTCCAAGAAGAGGTCGAGGATGACCCCGGAGGAGAAGGAGAGGAAGCGCCTACAGAAGGAGGCGGACCAGCGCGCCAGGGAGGAGGAGAAGGAGAGGAAGCGCCTACAGAAGGAGGCGGACCAGCGCGCCAGGGAGGAGGAGAAGGAGAGGAAGCGCCTACAGAAGGAGGCGGACCAGCGCGCGAGAGAGGAGGAGAAGGAGAGGAAGCGCCTACAGAAGGAGGCGGACCAGCGCGCGAGAGAGGAGGAGAAGGAGAGGAAACGCCAACAGAAGGAGGCGGAGCAGCGCGCCAAGGAGGAGGCCGCCGCGAGGAGGGCGGCGGAGGAGGAGAAGCGGGCAAAGGAGCGCAAGGCTAAGAACCTCAGCCTCTTCGCCATGATGGGAGTGAAGAGCAAGAACAGGGCAGGCGAGGCCCGTAAGGCGGACCCGGGCTCTGCAGGCACCAAGGCGGAGCCCAAGGCCCCGCTCCTGGCCGGCGCCGCCCTGAGCAACCTGGACGAGAGCCTGGCGATCGCCGGCGGCGCCGCTGGGGAGAGGCCCGCGGCGGACCTCGTGGGCGAGATGCTGAGGAGGGCAAGGAAGGCGGGTGAGGCCTCGAGGTCCCTCCGCGCTTTTGGCCGCCCCCCGCCCTTCTCCACGAGGAGGGCCAAGGGCAGCAGGAGGCAGGGCGGCGGCGGCGTCAGCGTCGCCCTCGTCCCCTCTGCCCTCCTGAGGAACCAAGAGGAGGAGGAGGAAGGTGCGGCAAGCCTCGCGGAGGTCCAGGAAGTCGGCGGCAGAAGGACAAAGGGCAGGAGGTCGTGGAGGCGGAAGCTGCTGCAATTCTGCGAGAACAGGAGGCCCGCATACTACGGGTCATTCTCGCAGCTCACGTCGCAGCGCAGGCCGAGGAGGAACCCGCAGCACAGGTACCTTGGCGTGGACTACGATGTGGACTCGGACGAGGAGTGGTGCAGCGAGCCTGAGGGGGAGGACCTGATGGACTTTTCCGACGGCGAGGAGGAAGGCCTGGAGGCCGACCTGGAGGACCACGAGGATCCTAACGGGTTCCGCTTCGTGGTCTCTGACGACGACTGCGGCGACGGGGAGGGCGGTGGGGATGAAGACGAGTCCGGGAGCGAGTTTGACGAGGACTTTGACCCTGAGGACCCGGAGGGCCTGAGGTGTGAGAGGGACGGCAGACAGCTGGAGCGGCTCGTGTGCCTGGCGCAGCGCAGGGCAACCAAGATGGTGGTGGAAGATGCGGAGCTCCTGTCTGTGCTGGACCCTGTTTGGCTGTCATCGCCCCAGAAGCCCAAGAGCCCCGCAGCGGCCACGGCGGATGCGGAGGAGGGAGCGGTTGCCGGGCAGGCGAGCCCGGGAGAGGCCAAGGAGAAGGTGGCGGTAGAGGAGGAGGGGGAGGCGGAGGCAGGCGACCCTCATAAGCGGCAGGTCAAGGAGGCCGAGAAGGAGAGGAAGGGCGGTACCCCCAAGGGCAAGGGGAGGGGCAGCCCCGATGCCAAGGGTAGGCAGCTCCGGATGACGGACTTCAAGCAGCCGGCCTGCAGCCTGAGTGGCGCGGAGCAAGACAGCCAGCCGCCCTCGCAGCAGAACGAGGCCCGGGCGGCGCCTCAGGTGGTGGCCCTCGACTAGGAGAGGCCGTTAGCAAAATTTGCAAAGGAAAAACGTATACAATAACTAAAAGAGACGATGTAAGGGTTTCCTTTTCCTACGCCTGGGCGGCCGATGCCACCTCTCCGGCTCCTTCCGCCGCCACCTC
>Ga0160423_10005283_pt1 | contig 10538 bp, 6 predicted proteins | sample CRUFie14St8metaG_FD_108191 | JGI IMG/M metagenome (GOLD analysis project Ga0160423, IMG submission 108191) | Marine microbial communities from the Costa Rica Dome - CRUD Field 142mm St8 metaG | ecosystem: Environmental > Aquatic > Marine > Oceanic > Photic zone | place: Costa Rica: the Eastern... | reverse complement strand
TTGTCGTAGCGCTTGATCAGCTGGAGCTCTCGATCGCTAATCAGATCCGCTTTTTGATACGTGTCCCACGGCACCTGCCTCCTCAGAACCTGGTCGGTCACCTCCTACAACGATGGCAAAGGAAACGAGGTCAGCCTTAACGTACCCATAAAAAAAAAACCTAGGGCAGAAAAGGGGTGAAGTGAGTGTGGTAGAGAGCAACTATGGCTTCTTACCTGCGCCTCGTCGCGCATGGAGTCCGCCTGGCCCTGGAGGGAGCGAAGGTCCTCAAAGTTCTGCTGGCTAGAGCTCGCGGCGGGATACCCCATCGTGTTGTTTCCTCGTGAAGGTTGTTGTTGTTGTTGTTGTGGTTGTGAAGGTGTAAAGAGGGGCCGGGCGGCGTTCGAAGGTTGGCCAACGCCCAACGTCGTGAGTTCCTGGTACGCCGACCTCGGAGACGAGGGCGCAGACATGAAACAAATCAACACACCACCTCGATCGCGGCACCCTCGCTTCTCTCTCTCTCTCTCTCTCTATGCGAAACCCCAAGATGTTGGGAAATGTTTGCGGAAAAAGATTACTCGAGATTACTCGAGGATTATCATACAGATCAAACATACATAACATACATAACAGATCATTAGAGTGTCTGCACAACCTCGACCTCTGCCAAATTGCGGCCGTGAAGCTGCGAAGAGATCCGGTGAACGGACACTTAAAGATGGGATGCCGCAACTTGCAGCGGTATTCTCAACTACAAACCAGTGAACAAACACTTTTTTTTTCTCTCGCCTCCTCAGTGCAATGGGTGCTGTGCGAAACACAAAAGATAGACAAAAATAAAATAAGACGTTGAAGATGATTAACCACTAAGTTGAGACAGCCACCCGTGGGTCTCTCCCACCGGCGGTATCCGGAGGTCTTCCGGAATGGCGACCGACGAGATCGAGTTCGCCCGGGCCCTGCTACGTCCCCCCAGCAGCAGGCTCTCCCAGAGCTCGATCCTCTGTTGGCCCCTGGCCTCCTCCTCCACCGCCTCCGCCTCCGCTCCGGCGTTCTCGGAGACAAAGTCCCTGAGCGCGCGGAAGAATTGCTCGCCGATTCTCCCCTCGTCCGAGTGCAGGGCATGCGCCTCGCTCTCCAAGAACACGGAGGTCTTGGAATCCGACGTGATGAGCTCGAAGAGGGCCTCGCCGTGATCGTGCGGAATGACCTTGTCGTTCGTGGCGTGGGCCACCAGAACGGGAAGCGAGGGCGGCAGGGCGGCGACCCTGTCCTCGTTCTCGAACTTGTCGATCGGCTCCAGGAACGAGCTCGTCAGGCCCGCGATGGTGGAGTTGAACATTGGAAACTGAGAGCCCAGGGATTGGAGCGCAGCCCCAAACTCGTCCTCGTCGTCGTAGTCCACGACGGTCTTGATGGCGGTCAAAAATGGCGCCTCGAGGACGAGGCCGGCGAGCCTAGCGTCACCGTCGCGGGTCGGGCGGGCGGCGATGGAGGCGGCGGCCTCGATGGCCAGGGCCGCGCCGAGGGAGTGCCCGTACAGAAAAACAGGGACGTCCCGCCCCGCATGAGAGAGGAGCCACGAGGCGGCCGCCATGGCGTCCGATGCCAGTGCTTGCTCCGACGGCACGCCCCTCGGGCCGCCATCCATCGGGCCGTAGCCCGTGTACTCCACAGCCCAAACCTCGCACCCAACCTCGCGCTCAAAGTCAGCCAGAGTCTCCGCGGCGCCCATCAGGTTCTGGTTGTTCCCGTGAAAGTACAGCAGGTGGCATCCAAGTTTTGCGCCTTCCGCGGCTTCCGGCTCGCCCTCCCGGCGGTGGATCAACAGCACCGCATCGCTTCCGCCGCCGTCACCTTGTTTCCGGACGTACATCGGATCCCAGCCCAGCCCCACCAGTTGCGTTGAATTGTACCAAGGCGTCGTTTCCGTCCCCGGATTGTGGTGGCCGTAATACAAACCCCGATGGACATACCGCTCCACCATGGCCCGTCCCGCGTTGACCACGACGGCGTGCAGCGGATGGCTCGCGGTGACGGCGCCCTGCTGGCACAGAGCATCCTCCGTGAGGAGGGCAGAGGCAGTCAAGAAGACCAACAACCTCGCGAGCCAAAGGGCGGGGAAAGGTCGCCCCGAGGTGCGCAACATTCCTCTGGAGGGGGGGGGGAGGACAATGGGGTCGCGGTCGCGCGCGGAGGTCCACTCGACGCCTCTCTCTCTCTCTCTCTCTCTCTCCTGAGCGGCACCACGGCGCCCTGCTTCTTGGAAAATTGCGAGACGTTACAATTCTGGTTCGCGAGTTTTGTGTTCTGCAACGACTCCACATCCAAGATGTGGCAAACAAAAATGAAAATCGATAGTGGGATTGTGGGCAAGCAAAGTAGAAGAATGATTGATTCTATTCTTTCATCCGCGCTGTTACGCGCGCGGGCCGCTGTGCCGTGGAAGCGAGCGGCCGCCAAAAAAACCTCACAAATAATGGCGATCCAAACACGAAAAATACAAGACGAAATCGCGCTGGTCTTCAAACCTCCCTCTCTCTCCCTCCCCCACCACCCCGCGCACCTACTGGATCAGCGCGCCCACGTCCCACACCTTGACGACCTCGTCGTCCCCCGCGCTCGCCAGCACTCCGGGGTCCTTGGGGTTGAACCGGACGCAGTTCACGTCTCCGTCGTGGGCGCCTCTAATTTCCTTGACCAGTTTCAAGACCTGCCGCGAGGCGCCGGGGTCCTCAGGCGAGCCCTCCGCCTTCTCGGCCTGCAGCAGCGAGATCGAGTTGTCCGCCATCCCGGTGGCGATGAGCCCGCTTGGCGACCAGTCCACGGAGTACAGCGCCGCCTTCGTGGGGACCATGTTTCTGGACACCAGCTCCAGCGCAATTTCCGTGTCGCCCCTAACGACCCGCCACAAAAGGATCATCCCCTCCGCGTCGCAAGATAGGACCCTGCTGCCCTCCGCGTCGCAGCACAAGCCCCACACCGTGCTCTCGTGGCCCTGGTAGGCCCCGTCCAGCGTTTGGGTGCAAACCCACTCGTCGTCGTGCTCGTTCCACACCCTCACGGTGTTGTCGTACGAAGCGCTCAGCAGAGCCCTCGTTCCCGGGACGAAGAGCACGGACTTGACGTCCTGCGTGTGTCCCTGCAAGACGTCGAGGCACTCGAACTGGTCGTCGATCTCTTTGAGCCAGATCCAGATGGACTTGTCTCGGCCGCAAGTCGCGAGAAGCTCGCCATCTTGTGACCAGCAAAGGTCCTTGATCTCAGACTCGTGCCCCTCCAGCGTGACCAGCAACTCGTGCTGCTGCTCGCCCCGGGGCCTCTCCCACACGCACGTCGTCGCGTCGAAGCTCACGCTAGCTAGCATGGAGTCGCACCTCGAGAACCCACACCTTCTAATGGTTTTTGTATGGGTCTTCTCCAAAGTCTCCACGCATTGGTACTTGCGGTCCCCTTGCGGCGTCTTCCGCCACAGTTTGATCGCCCGATCACCGCCGCACGTCGCGATCGTGTCCCCCGCGTTCGCCCAGCAAACGTGCCAAACTCTGTCCCTGTGCCCCTCGAGGACTGCCAAGACGCAGGACTCCGTCGAGGACGACGACGACCCACTGGTAGACGCACACGCCATCCCTAGGTCACCGATTCGAGTTTTACGATCGGATGGACCAAGGTACCTTCTAGAGCCGGCCGCTGGTTGTCACGATCCGGCTCGCCTGGAGGGCGAGGCTCGGGCGCCAGGAGAGAGAGAGCAAAAGTCTGCTATCTATGTCTGTCTTTCTTCGTGTCTTTGGTTCAGGTTTTGTGTGTCCGGCGTCGGTACGAAGCGAGCGTAGGTGCTCAGCGGGTTGAAGGTCGAAAGGGACTGATCCTCCCGCCCTGCGCCGCACCCTCCCGCGAGGATATTACCTCCCTCGATCGCCACCACCACCGCGCCGTCTTGGCCACCCCCCTGGCTTCTGCTGCTTTCGACACGCGAGTGTCGTCAACATTTCTGGAAAAAAAGGTCGCGTGGAAATTTTTCCTTTGTTTTTAGAACGAAAAACCCGCCAACTGCTCAGTAGGGAAGGTCAAATCAGGCGCATCCTTGATCATTTCAAAGGTGGCAGGGGGCGCGCGAGGAGGCGCTTACTAAGCGGCAGCAGCGGCAGAAGATGGCAGAAGAACCGACTACAGAGGTGCCCCAGGAGACCATGGAGGCGGAGGCAGCGGTCGTGACGACGGAGGCAGCGGAGGCCGCCCCAACGACGCCGAGCGAGCCCCCAAAGCCGCAGGAGGACCCTCACTACGAGGTACGCCACGCCCCCCTCCGTTCCCGCAGCACTGCCCTTGCCGTGCGCTGACACTGAACTTTTCTCTTTCTTTCTTTCGTGCGTGTCGGTCGCAGGGCGGGTCCGCGGAGGCCGCGGCGGTGCAGATCTCCGACCAGCTCACGCTCCAGTCCTTGCCCATTCGGCAATATTTGGAGAGCACTGTGGTCACCCTGTTGGTAAACGGTTTGACAACTTTGGTGAAAACGAGGCCAGAGGACCCCGTGGAGTGGCTCGCATCCTACCTCTTGAAGAACAACCCCAAAACGAAAAAGTAGAGATGGGGTTTGGGAATAATGGGGAAATAGGGGGGGATGGGGGGCGCGTGCCGTGGTACGAAGACTGTCGGATTTGACTTTGTAGAAAAAAAAAAAAACATGAATTCAAGACTACACTCAACGAAAGACACAGACACCAAGCACACAGGACAAAGCGCCAGGGGCACCAGCTCTACGACGACTCGGCCTTGGGCTTCCTCGTGCCGCCCCTCTTCTTCATCGTCCTCTGCACGATCGTCAGCCTCTGCTCGAGCACTGCGGCGCAGTATCCCAGCTGCGACACGGTCTTGCTCTGCTCAACCAGGTCCCTCCAAGCGTCCCTCTCGGCGTTGCTGAACCACAACAGCTTTTGCCGCATCTTGCGCTTCATCCTGGCGAAGCCCTCGAGCGACCTCTCGTCGATCTCCTCGTCGCTGCTCGAGTTCTCCATCAACTCCGCCGGCCGCAACTCACTCTCGGTGGCAGGATTCCCGGCCATGGCGGCCCTTTCGGCCTCCTCGGCGTTGGGGAAGTATAGCCAGATGGAGTGCTCCATGTCCAATAGGAGGCGCTCCATGGAAGTCGAGGAGACCCCGCCTTCGTCCTTGAGCGCCGCCCTCATTGCCAGAAGCCAAGGCTTCCACCCCCCCGGGCTCTGCTTGGCCTCCTCCTCGCCCTCCTCCGCCATCTCCTCGTCCGCGGCCGAGTAAGGGACCCCACACTTCTCAGCGGTGATCGCGATGGATTCCATCTCGTGGCCGAGGAACTCCAGCGAGTCCTGCATGTTGTCGAGGGCGTCCGAATCCTGGCTCCCAGACGAGAAGCCGTCCCCGCCGCCAGCGTTGGAGGTCGTGCCGCCGTTGCTCAGGCTCCTCAGCGAGGCCACCCTGGTGGACGACCTCTGGGGCCTCGAAGAAGGCTTGGAGCTCACGTCCTCGCCGTCCTTGCCGAACGCGCCCTTGATCGGGGCCTGGCGCCTCGCCAGGTTGTCAAGAAGCACGCTCTCGCGCTGGCCCCTCTCGTCCAGGGCTGCCAAGAAACCCTCCAGGGTCGCGACGTCAGTGAAGCAGCGCCACTCGCCCGTGTGCGGAATCTCCGCGTAGACGGCCGCTTTCTGGCCGGCGACATTCCAGTAATACTTGACCATCTTCCGGTCCCTGCCAAGCATATGCTGCCTGATGGGCCTCTTGTCAAGCTCCCTGTCCAAGAAGTCCTGAGTTCTGTCGTGCGTGGACTGCTCCTGCTCGATCTGCTTCTTCTCCTCCTTCAGCCTCGATTGCTCCTCCCTCTCCTTTTTGTTCTTCTCCCTGATGTGCTGCTCAAACGCCCTCTGAAGCCTCTGCCTCTCCTGCTCAACCCACTTCCTGTGAGCAAGCACGCCCTTGCGGTCCATGGGGTCTCCGCGGTACTCAACCTGGTCCTCCGGAATTTGAAACCTCAACTCGTCGTCCTCGCCATCCTCGCCACCGTCCGAGTTCGCCTCGAACTCCGCAGCAGCAGCGTCGGGGTCCTCGCCCCTCTCCCTCGCGGCCTCCCTTGCCTTCTCCGCGTCCTCCCGCCTCTGCTTGCGCTCCTCCTCCTTCCTCCTCCTCTCCTCCTTTGCCGCCTCGGCCCTCTCCCGCCTCTTCCTGTTCAGCTCCATCCTGCACTCCCGCTTTTGGCTCAGCAGGTCCTCCCTCTCCTCCTGCCACCGGTCGACCTCGAAGTGCACCGTCCTCGTCTCCACTACGTCGTCCAACAGGAAGCACAGGAGCTCCACGTGGGACTCGTACTCAATCTTCTGGTACTCCTTGGTCCTGAGCTGCTCCGCGGCCCTCTTGGTTGCATCATCCACGTTTGGCTTTGTCAGGATGTACCTCGCCAGCACATCCGGCCATGCGATGGCGCCCCACTCGCTGGTCATCGTGTACACCCATCGCCTTATCCTCCGCAGGCCAGAGGGGTGCTGGCTGCCATCCAGCAGCAGGACAGACAGCAGGTCGCGGTACAGTGAGGCGAGCCGCGGGCCCGGGACCTTCACCGTCTCCACGAGCTCATGCGCCTTGAGCGGGGCCATGCCAAGCATCTTGCCAAAGGTACAGAGGCACGCAGCAACGGACAGGATCTTGACGAAGGTGCCGTCCACGACCTCCTTGACCTCGGGCAGGGGCCTCGGCTCCTCGATGTCGAGGCCGCGCTCCCTCATCTTGGAGATCTCCAACGCCAGCGCAGAGTCCTCCAGCGGGAACCTCCTCTCGAGATTGGCCACCTCCTTGGCCCTGCGTCTCTCCTCCATCTCCCGCTCCCTCCTCAGCCTGTTCTGCTCCTTCTCCTCCTCCCTGAGGCGCTTCTTCTCCGCCAGCGCCTTCTCCCTCTCCAGCTCCCTCTGCAAGTCCTTGTCTGTGGTGAGCTGAATTGCGGTGTAGTCCCCGGACTTGATCAACGAGATCGACTCCGCCTTCACCAGAACCTTCTGGGCTTTCATGAGCTGGTCCCTCGCGGCGTGGAGCTCCCCAGTCGCCTTCTGAAGGAGCTGCTTGTTCGCCAGCTTGGCCCTCTTTTCGGCATTCTTCCTCTCCTTCACGTACGCCTCCGCCTCACTCTTCAGGCGCGCCTTCTCCTGCTCCACGAACTTCCTGTGACCCACCACGGCCTTCCTGTCGTACTCGTCGCCGGTGAAGATCTCCAGCTCGGGGTTCCAGATGAGCTCCGCAGGAACCTCGATCTTCTTGGGGCGTTCGCGGCTCTGAATCTCGATGATGCTGGTGACCTCGCGGACCTGCTCCTCGGCGCGGGCAACGCGCTCCTCCAGCTTTGCGATCGCGGCCTTGGCAACCCGGACCATGCTCGACTCCTTGGGCTTGCCGGAGGCCTCAATCCCGCTGGCGCCGCCCTCTGCCGCCGGCCTGCCGGCGCCCTCCCCTGGCTCCCTCGGCGGGCCCTCCACGATCACGGGAGCTTCCTCCCCCCCCGCCTTGTCCGCCAGCCTAAAGACCCCCCTGTCGACCTTAACGAAGAGGTTGGGCGACGACGAGAGTGACCCGAAGAGCTTGTTGTACGCGGCGTTGATCGCGGCGAAATCCCGCAGACCCCTCTCCTGGGCTCTCTGCATGATCTCGTTCACGCTCAGGCCATTGGGTCCGACGTTCTTCAGGACCTCGTACGCGGCGTGCTTCATGCTGCCGCGCCTGATGATCACGGCGTTCGGGTTCCTCTCCTGCTTGGCCCGCTTGGGCCCCTCCTTGGCCGCCTGCCCTTGCTCAAGCTTCCTCTTCTCGCGCAGAGCCTGCCTTTCCTTCTTCTCCCGGTTTCTCTTGCTGAGCGCCGGCTCGAAGCTCAGGCTGGGCGGCAGGTCCTTGCCCAGCCCAAACTTCTCGCACAAGTCCTCGAGCACGAACCACGCCTGCTTCTTTCTGCTGCCCCTCACGTCCACATGCTTGTTCTCGTACACCGTCTTGGACTCCGCGACGTCCCACAGCCACTTCCTCACCATCTGCTTGTTCAAAGGGTGCTTCTTTCGCTTGATGAGCTCTCTGGCGAGGCAGGGCAAGATCGCGCCGCCGTCCTTCTCCATCAGCTTGAAGTTGGCGTTCTTCGTTCCGTTCTTCAGATTGTGCGTCTGGATCGGATCCCTCTCCTGGTCCGCTTCTCCCATCACCACGTAGTCCTTCTCGCCAACCCTGACCGACTCGCCGGGCACGAGCTGGCCGGTGAAGGTGGACACTATCTTTCTGACCAGCTGGTCCACGGACAGGAGCGAGTGGTGCACAATTTCCAACGCGGGCTTCACGTGAGTCCCGGGGAGCTCTTCCGTGTAAAGGCCGGCCTTGGTCTCCGACTGCAGGGCCTCCTCGAAGGTCAAGTTCGAAACTCCTGTTAGGCGGCACGTCCACTTTCTCGCGGCGTACGACCGATGACACTCCAAGTAATCGTCATACGTCTCGAAGACCTCTCCTGTTGTTCTCATGACATACACGTCCCGGTCGTCGGCGAGGATCTTGGTAGGAGGGGCCGGAGCCTTGACGGCGGGCACGGCGGTAGCCTGTGGATCATTCTCCTTCTCGATGATGCCGTTCGCTCCAGGCAAGTTGAGCTTGGCCTTGTTCTCCTCGTCGCCGCCGCCCTGCTCCGCCTTCTTGGCATACGTTATGCCCGCCCTGCCGGGCGTCACCCGGTGAACCTGTCGCCCCAAAAGCGGCATGTCGCTATGACAGCCCGCGCGGTCGTCTACCCTCCGATCTGCCTAGCTTCTATGCGACCTCTGAGATCAAGCGTTTCCTTCTGACCCTCCACGAGACCCGAAAGGCGAACTCGAGCACACCACCAAAGCCCACAAAAACGAGGAAACGGCCGGGTCGGGAGCTCTTCGTCACCTGGGCGCGCGACGTCCCACGGAATCGGCGGGTGCCGCCCTCGGTCCCGTCCCGCTGCGTTGCCTCCTCTCCTCCCCGCTCGTCTAGCCTCCCGCGTCGCCTCGCTTCGCGCGCGCCTGCCTCAGCTTCTTTCTTTCTTTTTCTCTCTTATATTTTTTTGCGCTCTAACCCCCACCACCCACCCCCCGAGCTGCTCAGAGCAGCGACGCAGGAAGGCGACCGCGAGCGGCAGACGCCCGACGTAGGCCAAAGAGGACGCGTTCGCGATCGAACTGAGGGGCCGTGATCGGACCCGAGGTCTCCTCCCCTTGACCTCGATCGATCGCGGAGCGCGCGCAATGGTGGAAACGCTTTGCTTCCTGCGCGCTCACTAGGCTCGTGCGGCTGATCGGCTTGCGATCGCGAGCAGCAAGCGGGTGGCCAGGAGTGTGGCGAACAACAAAGGATTTCTACACGGAGATCCGCACGGGTAACGAGGACCCTTTTGAGTTTTTAGCGGGAAACATCTCGATCATGATTTCCAAACGGGAATTTTGGAAAGGAGGCCGAGGGAGGGGAGGCTTTCGTTCCGCAACGGTGGGGAATCACTCCGATCGTGCTGGACCCACGTCGCGTGCGATCAACACGCGATTAGTGCATGGGGCCTTCCCCGCATTGGAAGAATTGCATGCCCCATACATTCCTCGTCTTCGGCCTTGCAATCCCGAGGCATTTGGCCCGGTCAATTGGCGTGGAAAACGCGTGTTGGTCCAAGTACAAGATACAAGTCAGTATCTTGGAGAGTTCAAAAGTAAGCAAGGCTCGGTTCCCGCCGGTGAGTATACGCCGGTGCGTTAATCCCGTGCTAATTCCCTCAGCATTCTTGTCGGCTCTGCCCTGCCAGCCTGTAGGTCCTGCAAGGCTCTCCCCATGAGTGTTATGGAGATCGTTGTTGTGTACGAATTCATACTCTCGTTGTTGTGGTTTGTTGTGGAGAAATTCTTCGCCATCAGGAAAATGAGGCGTGTTTTGGAAAGAAAAGACGTCGGTCTTGGAGCGCCCGCAAGAACGAGGCCAAGCGAGCAGAGAAGTTAAACCTTGGCGCGGTTGGTCTGTGTCCAAAAGAAAGCAACAGGGAAAGGCGCCGTCTTTCTCCACTTGCAATTTGTTCGCAACCGAGTGAACTAGAACACACTACCAAAGGTGAGGAAGACTACGAGCGCGCGAGCGCGCGCGCACGAGGCGCGAGACCCTCCCGCAGGAAAACCCCGCGAAACCAAGGAGAACGTTCCCTGCCGCCACTCCCCGAGGGTTCCGCATTGGGGGGAACGGGGCCCGAGGGAACTCCGATCTGGGCGCGAGCGAGGAACAAGGCGGGGAGGACCGTGCATTGCGCCAATCTTGCCCCTTTGCCCTCTCGCACCTTGGCCGCGCGTTCTTTTTTCTTTTCTTTCTTGCTCACCAAGACCTCGCCTTCCCACCTCCCGCCTCTTCCCAAACCGACGCAGATGGCCGACGACGGAGAAGTGTCTGCCCTCGTCTGTGACAATGGGTCCGGAATGGTGAAGGCCGGTTTCGCCGGAGACGACGCCCCACGCGCCGTCTTCCCCTCCATCGTGGGAAGGCCAAGGCACCAGGGCATCATGGTTGGCATGGGACAG
>Ga0160423_10005282_pt1 | contig 10538 bp, 14 predicted proteins | sample CRUFie14St8metaG_FD_108191 | JGI IMG/M metagenome (GOLD analysis project Ga0160423, IMG submission 108191) | Marine microbial communities from the Costa Rica Dome - CRUD Field 142mm St8 metaG | ecosystem: Environmental > Aquatic > Marine > Oceanic > Photic zone | place: Costa Rica: the Eastern... | reverse complement strand
GTCCTCGATGACGGTATGGCGCCTCGAGAGGTCCCTCGCGCTCCGACTCCCACGCGCGCGCGCGCGCACTTCCTCTCCCCTCCTGGTCTCGCTGGCCGGGCCGCCCCGCCCGCCTTCCGGTTTATTAGGCGCGGGAAATGTTCACCATGCCCCCAATTTTTCGGCCAGGGATGGATCGAATCGATCGAAAAACCAAGATCGATCGCAAGGTGGGGAGCTTGGCAGTGCTCGAGCTGGGCATGGTGATGAGGAACTGGGCATGGTGATGGTGATGAGGAGCGAGGAACGGTAGGCACAGGCTTGATCGACCGCGGGCCCGCGAGGGAGGATGACCAAAGGTAACCCGCGAGGCGAGAGGAGGCGCGGGGTCCTGGGCATGGTCCGGTCGAACTGGTTCGCCCTCTGCCTCCTCGCCTTCTTCGCGTCGAACCTCGTGTTCTACGTTACGCTCGAGCCTTCGGGCGGAGGCACCTCGACAGCAACTGGGGCGGAGCCCCTTCACGGGTCGAGGACCCCCGCGTCCCTCGTCCTGCAGGCCTCTGAGCCCGACTACTCCGAGGAGCGTTGGGCAACGCTCGGGGAGGTCGTGAGAAGGGAGCCGGAGCTCTTCGAGACCTACGACGCGTTTTACGGCTCCCAGTCGGAGATCTGGCGCATAAAACGCTACGGAAGGGTCTGCATCGTGGCAAACGCCTTCATGGGACTGTCGCTCTCGTCCGGGCCGGGAACTGCGCTCACCACCCTCGCGGAGAGTCTGTCCAGGTCCGGTTTCGAGGTCACGCTGCTGTACACAAGGGAAGGGGCAAAAACCGACGTTGGAACGATCGACCACTGGGTCAAGTACTACGCCAAACTTGGCCTGAACCTCGTTCCCCTACCGAGAGGTGTGAACTATGACGTGGACAAGGACGTGGAGACCGCCCACAGGGTGTTCATGTGGCTCAGGGCGCAAGAGATCTTTGACGTGATCCACTTTGCTGACAGCAAGGGCCTCGGGTTCTTCGCCACCTCGGCCAAGAAGCAGGGCCTCGACTTCTTGCAGACGATGCTCGTGGTGCACTTGCACGCGCCGCACATGTGGTACAAGATCTCCTCCCTAAAGCTGCTTGACCAGGTCAACGACCTGGTTTCAGACCACCTGGAGAGGGAGACAGCGGCGCACGCCGACTACTTGGTCTCGCCATCGCACTACATGGTGAACTGGCTCCAGGACCACTCTTGGCAAATTTCGGAAGACAGGGTGATCGTCCAGGTGAGTCCTCCCTCCCTCTCTTACTTCCTTTCTCGTTTTGAAGTCTCCGCGGAATGAAAGAAGAGAAGAATTGTGCCGTCGCTCACGCTCAACGTTCTCAACCTTCCTCGTTTTCGATGGGGGCGCACGCAGAAGCACGTGGCCCCAAAGTGGCTGAAGAAGCACCAGAGCTTGGGTTTGGAGCTGGGCAGCGAGGAGTCCGTGAGGATCACGGAGCTGGTGTATTTTGCGAGGGCAGAGCTTAAGAAGGGCATAGTGCTCTTCTGCGACGCGCTGGACAGACTGAGCAAGAGGAACCTGCCGGAGTTCACGGTGACATTTTTGGGAAAGTTTCCGAACGAGCACGAGGAGTTCCTCACCCTCCCCGGCAACATCAATGCGAGGATTGAGGACTACATCAAGCACAGGTCGGTCAAGTGGAACTTCGAGTGGAGGATCGAGCCGGACCAGGCAGGGCCACAGAACAGGCTCGAGTACCTCAAGGGGGAGGCGAACCGCACCTCGGACGGGGCGGAGGGGAGGAGGCTGGCGGTGATGCCCTCCATTATGGAGAACTCTCCGCTGAGTGTGCTGGAGTGCTTGATCGCGGGGGTGCCGCTCCTGGCCACCAGGGTGGGAGGAGTGGAGGAGCTCGTGCCTCCGCACCTCAAGGAGCAGATTCTGGTGGAACCTGCGGCCAAGGAGATCGCCAAGAGGCTCGAGGCCGTGCTCCTAGGCGGCGTGTACGCGTCCTACGTGGACTATAACGCCTACGCCGGCGAGAATTCGAGGGTCTGGGCAATCTGGCACCACACCCTCAAGCACCAGGCCCGCGCCTTTGACCTCTCCGCGATGCACTACGGGACCCCGCTTGTCTCAGTCTGCGTGGTCACGTACAACAACCCGGCCCTGCTGAAGCAAACTCTGGAGAGCATCGAGCACCAAGACTATGCGAACCTCGAGGTCATCGTGGTGGATGACGGCAGCACCTTGGAGGAGGCGAACGTGCTTTTGGAGGACCTGAGGGCCAAGTTCGCGCCAAAAGGATGGCAGGTGATGCAGCAGGCCAACCGCGGCCCCGGGGCGGCGAGGAACCAGGTGAGTGAGCGTGGGACGGGAAGAATGGGGGGATGAGCGGGGAAATGAGAGTCTGACCAATGAATTCTTTTCTTCTTCTCCTCTTTTCGCGTTGGCCAGGCCTCCAAGCTCGCCAGCGGGGAGTTCCTCTTTTTCATGGACGACGACAACTACGCCAAGAGGGAAGAGATCACCACTTTTGTCAATGTGGCCGCCTTCACTGGCGCGGATGTTTTGACCTGCGTCAACGACTACTTCTTTGGCAACGACCCGCCGCCCTACGGGCTGACCCCCACAGGCCGCTGGGTCCCCATCGGGGATGCCAAGACCGTCGGAATGTTCCAGAACATGTACGGGGACACGAATGCAATGATAAGGAAGTCCGCTTTTGACGAGGTCGGAGGCTTCCCTGACGACTACGGGTATGCCCTAGAGGATTGGGAGCTCTTCAGCAAGTCGGTCCTGTCCGGTTTCAGGCTTGTGACCATCCCTTTGCCCCTGTACTGGTATCGGCTTCGAGTCACGTCACACAGTAGAACGACGGCGAAGATAGGAAACCAGGTCAGGACAATCAGGCCTTATCTGGACACCATTCCGACCTCGCTGCACCAGCTGGTGCTCTTTGCGCAGGGGATGAAGGAGTCCCACGACAAGAACAACGCGATGCTAGAAAAGGAGAGGTACACCGCTTTTGAGCTGCAGAAGGTCGTCAAGGCCATGTCTTCCTCGCTTCAGGTAAGTGTGCGGGGGGCGGAAAGATTACCGCGCCGCCCATCACCTCATTACCTGACTCTTTCTCTTTTTCTCTTTCCCGCCCAAAAACAATGAAATGACAGATCCTTTGCCGGGAGGGGCGGATTCAACAGAAGGGCCAGAACCTCTTGAGGAATGCCCAGTTTGCGTACACAGGCCCCATGGACTACCCAAGCGCCGGCTGGAAGGCATTCATGGATGGGTACGTGGTGGACTTTGACGGAGGCAAGAAGGGCGGCACCTCCATTGACACCTTTGCCATCAAGATGAAGAGCTCAGATTGGAGGCGGACCCACGCCGCATACCAGGAGGTTTACCTGCAGCAGGAGAAGCCGGAGGCGGTGGTGGTCTCGGGGTGGAGTAAGGCTGAGAAGGTCTCCGGCGTGGTGGACGGGGGATACGCCGTGTATGTCGACATAGTCTTCAAGGACGGCTCGGTCAAGTGGGGTTACAACATTCCCTTTGACGTTGGCACCCACGGCTGGCAGGTAGGACCGAATTCCAAGCGCTCAAACACACACACACACACACACACACCAAGTCAACTGACGCTCTACTCTCCTCTTCTGTTCTGTTTTGTGTTTGGGGCGGCAGTTCCGGGCAGGGGTGATCGACCCGGACCAGCCCATTGTGGCGCTGCAGCTTTACTGCATGTTTAGAGGGCACACCGGGGAGGTTTGGTTCGACAGCCTGTCCGTCACGCTGCTTACCCACGGCCTCTGCGACTACACCCAGCTAGTTCTGGAGGGGGTGGGCACCTGAGGAGTGTTTCTTGTAACGTATAGTTGAGTTGGGGAGAGAGGGTCTTGTGACATAAGTTAGGTATTTTATGAGAAAAGCAGAATAAGAAGTAAAAAAGGCAGCGTTTCACGCTTTCCTAGCGGCGCCCGTTCGTAGTTCTAGTCCTGTCCTGGGGCGGAGGCTCCCACACCAGAGAGACCCTCGGCCCTCGCAGTCTTGGGGATGTCACTCTCCGGCCACCTCGCGGTGATGGTCTTCCACTGCGTGTAGAACTGCATTCCGGCCTTGCCGTAAAAGTTGAGGTCGCCCCTGAACGATCCCCTGGACCCAGTGAAGGAGAACATCGGCAGCGGCACCGGGATGGGAATGTTGATGCCGACCTGGCCCACGTCAATCTCGTTCTGGAACTTTCTCGCAGCCGCACCATTGGTGGTGAACAGGGAGGTCCCGTTGCCGTAGGGGTTGGCGTTGATGATCTCGATGGCCTCCTGCAACGAGTTGGCCTTGAGACAGCAAAGCACGGGGCCGAAGATCTCCTCCTTGTAGCACGTCATATCGGGTGTGACGTCTTTCAGGACGGTTGGGGCCAAGAAGTTGCCCTTCTCGTAGCCCTCTGGCTTGTAGCCCCTGCCGTCAAGCACGCAGACGGCCCCCTCCTCGATTCCCTTGGCGATGAGGCCCTCGGCCCTCTCCTGGGCCTTGGGGCTAATCATAGGACCGACGTCGCAACCTGGTTCGAGCCCACCACTGACCTTCAAGCCGGTCGCCTTGTCAGCGATCTTGTCGATGAAAGCGTCGTACGCGTCGCCAACAAAGACGGCGGCGGAGATCGCCATGCACCTCTGGCCCGCCGCCCCGGCGAAAGCTCCCGTCAGGGCGGACACCGTGGCCTCGACTTGGGCGTCAGGCAGAACCACGGCATGGTTCTTGGCCCCCATGTTGGACTGGACCCTCTTCCCTGCCGCGGTGCCGCGAGAGTACACGTGCTTTCCAGCGCCGTCGCCTCCGACAAAGCTGATCGCCCTGATGTCCTGGTGGTCGCAGATCGCGTTCACGATGTCGTGCTGGCCGTGCACGATGTTCAGCACGCCCTTGGGCAGGCCGGCCTCCATGGCCATCTCCGCGAGCATGAGCGAGGCCCCTGGGTCCTGCTCGCTGGGCTTCAGAACAAAGGTGTTGCCAACGGTGCAGGCCAGCGGGTACATCCACAGGGGAACCATGGCTGGGAAGTTGAAGGGGCAGATTCCCGCCACCACTCCGAGGGGCTGCCTGATCGAATACGTGTCGATCCCCCCCGCCACGTTCTCCATAAGCTCTCCCATGGAGATGGTCGGCACGCTGCACGCGAACTCGACAACCTCCAGCCCCCTGAAGACGTCTCCCCTCGCGTCCGCCAGGGTCTTACCCTGTTCGACCGAAACGTTCACCGCGAGCTCCTCGAAGTTCGCCCGAATCAACTCCTGAAACTTCAACATCACCCGAGCCCTGGTCTGCACGGGAGTGTTCCTGGCAGGGAGAGGGGGAAGCGAGGTGGGTTAGACAGACGAGAGACAGGACGCGGGTATGGCGGTCGGGGGGTCAGAGAAGGGAGGCGTGGCGAGCTCACCTCCAGGTCTTGAAGGCCTCCTTGCTGGACTGGACGGCGTTCTCGAACTCTTGAGGGGTGCAGAGCGGGACGTGACCAATCACCTCCTGGGTTGCGGGGTTGGTCAGTGGCACGAACTCTTTCGCCTGCGACTCAACGAAGTTGCCGTCGATAAGCATTTTCACGCTCGGCACGGACGTGACGCCAAGAGGTGCGGTGTCGCTGGAGCTGCTGCTGGAGAGGGAGCGGCATCCGATCACGGAGGCCCTGCCCCCGAGGGCAGAGCTAGACGATCGCTTCACTAGCTGAAGGGCGGCGCTCCACATCATGCTCATAATGGCTGCCGAGGGTTTCCCCTTTTCTGCCTTGACGATGATTCAGCAGCAATTGGAAAAGTTGGTGGAAAAGTCCAGAACAGATCTGTACAGAAGAAAAGGCGGAAGGTGGGGGTGCGATCGAGATCGATCGGAGGGCGCGGGCGCGGCCATGGCGTCGGGGTCGATCATGTCGTACGAGGGGATCCGGCAGGACGGGAGGCGGTGGAACGAGCTGAGGAGGATGCAATGCGACCTGGAGGTCGTCTCGGGGGCGGACGGGTCGTGCTCCTTCACCTGCGGCAGAACAAAAATAATCGCATCATGTTTCGTGGTCCCCCTTTCGAAACAGAAGGCAAGCGCCGCGAGAGTGCCGACGACGGCGACGGCGGCGGCGGCGTCCACGGCCCCCCACGTGGAGCTTAGGGTGTCATGGCTTCCGTTCGCGACGCAGGAAAGGAGGGAGAGGGGGCGGACGGACAGGCAGGTTGTGGACCTTGAGGGAATGCTGAAACAGACCGCGTGCGCCATGCTCGACGCTTCGTCGGCCGTCGTCCAAAAGCAAACGGCAAGCGGCAGGGGGTCGAGCGGGGCGGCGAGGGGCAACAACATGGAGGTCCAGATCAAGGTAGCGGTGCTTCAGGCGGACGGCGGGGTGAGGTCGTGTTGCGTCAATGCCGTGACCTGCGCGATAGGGATGGCGAACTTGGTGTGCGGGTGCTTGGTGGTTTCGTGCGGGTGCACCGCGCAGCAGCTCGGCAGGACGCTGAGGGAGACGAGGATGCTCCAGTCCCGGGGAGAGGAGGAGGAAGGTGGGCGCCGAAGAGATCGAAAAACTCGAGCCTTTCGCACCAAGTGCTGACACAATACGCGCCAACTCAACACGCTCTATCTCTGCCTTCTTGACCCCCCCCCCGGTTTCAACGACGCAGGGAAGAGGCTGCTTCTGGATCCCAACGGCGCGGAGACGACCAAGCTGGGCGAGCTCAGCCTGTCTGTGACCTCGGCGGCGGACAGGCGCCAGTTTCAGGACGTCGTGAGCATCAACTGCGAGGCCAAACTGACACCCGAGGAGTTCGAGGAGGCCGTGGAGACCTGCGCGGAGGGCTGCAGGGCCGTCTCCAAGTTTCTGAGGAGAAAGCTGCTGGACTACATGACCAAGGTGGCCACGATCTCGTCGCACTGACGGAGAAGTTCATCATTCTAACCCGGAGAAATTGTTGTTTGATACAAAAAGTTACAACACGAAGAAGAAGGAATCAGGCCCTGGCTTTCTTGTGCTTGGGCCTTGGCTTCGTCACGTCGCGGCCCTCCGGGGCGGAGCTGTCGTGGTGCCTCCCCTCGTGGGTGTACACGTCCTGGTCGAGCCTGAGCACGTCCGTGGCGATTGACTCCACGGTGGCCTCCCTAGCGTCCTTGGCCTTGTCCACCTTAAGAACCATGGTGGTGCACGTTGGCACAACGCTGCAGTTGTACAGCTGCCCCTTCAAGTCGACCCTGAGCTCGACGCCGCCCTCGAGCATGGACTGGTCGCCGTCCTTGCCGCGCTCGTAGGGCTTGCCCCCCTTCCACTCGATCCTGCGACCCTTCTTCGTGACAAGGAACCTTCCCACGGCCCCAACGTCTCCGCTTAGGTCGAGCTTGGAGCTCGAATTCTTGTCGAACTGCACCAGAACTTTGGTGCGGCTCACGCCCTTCTCCGGCAGGACGACCACGAACTCGCTGCTTCTGCCTCCAGGCTGCGAGCTCGCAGGCTTTTCGAAGTCCTGCGTTCCCTCCGTCGCGTCGGTCTGCTGGGTCTGCTGGGTCAGCACGAGGTCCTCGTCCAAGGTCTGCTGTGTGGGGGTCGGGGTGTCGTCCGTGAGATCGAACGCGACCTGCGGCTCACGTTTCTCAGGAGGTTCCTCCTTCGCGACCCGCTTCCGCTTTGATGAATTCTTCCGCGCCTCCGCGGAACCGGACTTCTTCGTGACCACGGAGGCGAGTGGAAGGTCGTCATCTGACTCCTCTGTGCTGGACTCTTGGAGAACGATTGCCCTCGACGCGGCAGCCCTCTTTGGCCTGGGCTCCGCGTTGGCCACCTTTAATTCAGAAGTGGCCTCCTCGGGCTTATCCATAAACTTATCCATAAGTTCGTCAGGGAACATCATGACCTCGCGAGGTACCTTCTTCGAGGGCGACTGTGAGACGCACACATACATGCGTGTGATGTAGGATCTGGTCAGTTCGATTTCTCACTTAATTTCGAAGGAAACGAGGGATCGCTCACCTTGTGCTCCTTGATCCAGCTCGGGTCCGAGCTGTCGCTCCCGCCCAGGAGAGAAGACGCCATCGCGGCGGTGGCTAACTCCTCTCAGCCCTTTCGCTCGCCACTGTCCCCAATCCTCCCGCGCGCTCCCAAGACAGAACTCTGCCTTTTTTCGCGCGAACCGGGAAAATTGTCATTTCCAAACCGAAATTTCGTGGGGCGAGATCCCACGGGATGGAAAGCTGCCGGCGCGGCTGTCAGAGACAAAGGTGCGAAGGTGCGAGTGAGCGATGTCGATCGCGGGGGGTCGTGGCGAGATGAACGGCCACGGGACCAGACGCGGGACGGAGTCCTGCCAGGCCACCACCAGCAACAGCCACGAGGAAGAGGAAGAGGAGGAGAACAAGGTGTATTTCGACCTCCCAGCACCGCCGCCCCAGACCGCCCTCAACCGAAGGCTTATGCTCAGGAGCAACGCGCTGAAGAACGTGTGGTCCAAATCTCCGTACAAGCTGACGTCCGAGGAGGTCCGCGAGAAGGGAAAGTTTCGGGAAAAGTTCAAGCGGCTTAGGTACGTGCACCCTCCCACCACCACCAAGCACTTTCGTAAAGCCGTGTTTTTGGGCCCCAACGCCTCGTTCCGGCCGGCCGGTCCCGACGACAAAGCTCGTCATCATTGGCTAGAGAGGTTGTGTTTAGGCGTTGGATCGGATCGGATTTCTCGAGCCTGTGACGCTGAGGCGTCGCATCGCGAGCCCCTCTCTGGACTGGAGCCCCCGCGAGCTCTTGCTTCTGTCGCCAACCACGCCATGAGACATTAACCGTCTGTTTGTTTGTTTGTTTCCTCGCCCGCTACGGACGACAGGCTTTGCACGACACTGAACCCGGAGCACTTCCCGGAGGAGCTCTTCTCCAGGAACTCGAGGGCGAGGACGAGGGAGATATCGAGGATTTCGCAGGATGACACCAAGACACTAGGTACAATAGCTCGACCCACGACACCGTTCCCGCCGCCCCAGGCCCTCCGCTGTGCTTTCGTGCGCTAAACCCGCCCCCAAACCCCCACGCACACGAAATGAAAAACCGAAAACGCAGACAACCTGCGCGACCTTAGCAGGGGAGCGGACGCCCTCGTGGAGAAGCTGGCGATGGCCGAGGAGATGGAGGAGAGGTACAAAAACGAGAATGGGAAGGCCTCCAAGGAGATGGATGGTGCAGCCCAGAACGGCAACGGCGTGGCCGTGAAAGTGAAGGTCGAGCCGAATGGGGAGCGGGAACCCGGATCCCGAAAGAGGAAGGGGTCGGATCCATCGGCGGAGGACGTCAAGGCGGAGCCAGGGGAGGCCGAGGACGACGAGGACGACGAAGAGGACGACGATTTTTACGATGATGAGGCCTACGGCAACTTTGATGACGATGACGATGCCGACCCCTACGACGACGGCGACGAGGAGGGCGCCTTCTACTGAGGCGTCGCGCTCAAAGCACCCTCGCGCTGGCGTGTGTACAATATTTTATGCATAGAAAATGGGTGTTTACTTCTTCATGCTTTTTCTGCACTCTGGGCAGTACCACTTCCCCTTTGGCATGTTGTGCGGCAGGATTCCGACGCACCCGATGTGGAACCACTCCCAAGCGCAGTCGTCGTTGTCGCACCCGACCATCTCCCCGAAGCTAACCCTGTTGCAGTAACAATAGGTCGGCTCGTTGGGGTCCACCTTCATGTCCATCAAAAAAGGCTGGACCGCTCCGCCCGCCGCCCCGGCCGCCAGCTGCTGCTGCCCGTGGCCAACCCTCGCGGCCGCCCCCTTGAGCTTCCCGTCCAGGCCGCGCTTTGCGCCCTGCCAATGATGGAGGCGAGAGGGGGGTGGAAAAGTCAGCGGTCAACTATGGAGGGACAAGAGCACAACACGCACGCACGCACGCACGCATGCACACAAACTCACCTTGGCCTTTGCACTACCCGCCTTGCCCCTGCCGGCATTGCCTCCACCGGCGGTCGCCGCCAGGGGATCGAGTGGGTCGGCGTACTTGGGGTCGTACATCGCAGCCATCCGCCTCTGGCTGCGGAGCTCCTCCTCCATGGACCGCAATGCCTTGTCCAGACAGCAGGTGTGAAGGTCCGCTAAATCGTAGGTCTGAGCGGCGAGAGAGACCTTCTCCTCGCTCCTCTCGATGAGGTCCTGGAACTCGCGGGCGATCTCGTCGTGCGACGCGGACGACGACGACGACGAGGCGACGTCCTTGCCGACGGCCGCGGCGAGGAGCCCTCTGGCCTTCTTCACGAGTTCCTCCTTTCTAGACTGCGCCAGGTCATCGATCTCCCTGATCCGCTTTAGCTTCGCGTCCAGATCCGATCGGAGCTGGTCCACGCCTGAGAGCAAGACATACATCATGAGCGAGCATACCACGAGCGGTCAGTAAGCTTTGTAAGAGTACGTGTTTGGACCGACTAGCGTCTCTTGCCCAAGGTTGCTTGTGGGGGCAAAAAAAAAAAAAAAAAGGCGAAACCGCCCGCGACCCATTGCCCTTGACGAAAGAATGGAGCGGGGGGGCCCCCCCCCGCCGCCGGTCCCAGACGGCCCCAGC
>Ga0160423_10005281_pt1 | contig 10541 bp, 16 predicted proteins | sample CRUFie14St8metaG_FD_108191 | JGI IMG/M metagenome (GOLD analysis project Ga0160423, IMG submission 108191) | Marine microbial communities from the Costa Rica Dome - CRUD Field 142mm St8 metaG | ecosystem: Environmental > Aquatic > Marine > Oceanic > Photic zone | place: Costa Rica: the Eastern... | reverse complement strand
TTTTGCTCTAAATCTACCTCAACCAAATCATTTACATAATTTTCATATTCTTTAATTTCTTCTGTCAGCAAATTGTCAGCTTCTTCTTGTGTGATTGTGTCGCCCTCTTTTACGCCTTTAGTTGACCCATAACCAATAGTTAAAACATCTGCCGCGCACTTATAGGCTGTAAGCTCGCAACCCTCAAACTTTTTAATTAAACAAAGTCCCTCTTGTGATATTTCCATATTATTCTTGCTTGTCGCTAGTGTGAGATGCTCCGAAATAAAACGAAATTATTGCACTTGCAAGTCCTCCTAAATAACCTAGCACTAAATTGATTAATGCTTCTGAGTTTTGCTCTGGTGGTTGCAAGGTTACTAAAAATATATATCCAAGAAACCCAGCTATAGTCACTAAACCAATAATACGCGCAGTCCAATCTTTGCTAAACATAGTTCTTGCGTGTTGTTTTTCTTGTGCTTCAAGTTTAAACACATCTACATCTAGTTCTTTCATTTGCACCTCAAACTCTTGTTCAGCTTTTTTAAGCTCAATCATTTGTTCTGGTGTTGCATTTTGTACTGCTTTTTCTACTGACTTATGATCTGCTGGACAACCTAAGACTTCTGCAATCTTGCCTAATGCCATATTACCCATCGGGCCTGCTATAGCAGTTCCAATGGTAGGTGCTACTGCCCCAACTATGTTTTTTAAAATACCTTTCATAAAATGACCGTTACTATCGCAATAGATAAAGCTCCAATAAATCCAAACACTCCAAATGTTGCCATTTTCATAGTGTTGTTAATTGCTGCTATTTCTTCTTTTATATCTGCAAACTCATTAAATGCTGTTTTCCAGCGCTCTTCGTTTTCTTTTTTTGAAACTGCTAAGTCTGCTGCAACATCACTTGCTGTTATTCTTTTTGTAGTCATATAGTTGTATATATATTTAAGTATTGTTCTTTACCTTTTACCTTGATAGGTTTCAACGATTTTAACTTAAATTTACAATTTTTTGCAGTATTTTCTCCAATTAATATATCCACGCCTGCTTCTTTGGTAGATGATTCAAGTCTAGCTGCGGTGTTTACAGCATCGCCAATAGCAGAGTAATCAAATCTTGTATCACTACCCATGTTGCCTATGACTGCTTCCCCTGTATTAATACCTATGCCAATTTTTAACGGCATACCAGACACTTGCATCGTTTTTTGTATTTGTATTGCCGTTTGTATGGCAGCTTTTTCGTGATTGTCTTGATCTATAGGTGCATTAAAAATAGCCATCATAGCATCGCCAATATATTTATCTACCATGCCACCATGCTCTTTTACTGCGTTTGATTGTATTGTTAATGATTCATTAATTAATTTAGTAACCTGCTCAGGCGTAAGCTGTTCTGATAAAGAAGTAAATCCTCGCACATCTGTAAATAAAAATGTTGCGTAACGCTTTTCGCCACCAAGTTTAAGTAAATTTGGATTGTCTTGTAATCTTTTAACTTGCTGCGGGTCAAGATAGTGTTCAAATTGTTTTTTTATTTGTTGTCGCAATTTATATTGTTTTTGGTAGTTTAAATAAAAGGCTGTTGTAGATGTAAGTATTTCTGATATAAAAGTCCATGAAAAATCTAATAAAACACCTTTTTGAACGCTAAAAACTCCTAAGAAGCCTGTAGTGGCCAAGATAATTACGGATATACCTAAACCCTTAACCATATTGAAATAATTGATTGTGAGCCATGTCAGAGACACAAAAATTGCTAAAATTAAAATTTCAGCTATTTTTGACCAATCAGGTATGTGTGGAGAGTTTTGGAGTAATATTGATTCAGATAATGCTGCTTGTATCTTGTGTGGTTCTAGTAAACCAGTCGGTGTGGCAACTTGTGGCATGATACCTGGCGCAGTAACACCAAGAAAAACAAATTTATCTTTTACATTCATTTCTTGTAATGTGGTTTGTGGTGTATCAACCCAACTAATCCACTTACGCCCTAAACTGTCAGTTTTAACTGGTGGCAAACCTTTTACCATAATTTCTTGTATGCCAAGATCATTAGTTGTAATTATATAAGTTTGTGCGCCAACCAAAGTTTTTAAAACTTCTGTACCAAATGAACTTACATAACCATCTGGCGTTCTATATAACAAGGGTATTCTTCTAACTAGATTATCAATATCGGTGGGCGCAGCAGATATACCTTGCTGGATAGTTTTATGTCTAAGGTCGTTGGTATTTTGTACCACGCCCTTTGATAGCATACCACCAACATCAGGACCTTTGATGACTGTACCAACAGTTTTTGGGTATATTTCATTTGGGTATTCAAATGAAGCCAAAATAGATGTACCATAACGAAGAGACTCTGCAAAATATTTATCTCCACCAAATCTGTCAGGATGCGGAAAACTAACAACCCAACCAACACCTAATGCGCCTGCATCTATAATCTCTTTATGTATATCTCCAAGCCTTTGTCTAGGTATTGGCCAACCACCCTCTGCATTAATGTCATCTTCTGTAATATTTAGAATTGTAAAATAACCAGATGGATTTTGTTTAGGCACAAGATAGTCAAAAGTTTTTAGTTTTAATATTTCAGTTGGTGTGCTTTCAAACAACAAAGGCAGAGATAATAATATAAGTATTGGTAATAATAGTTTATTCATGTTATTTATTAACTGCTTTGTGTAATTTTTATTGTACTACCTGTACCGCCGTTTATTTTAACAACTCTTGACACGCCATCTTGTATAAAAATTACAGTATAACTACCAGATGTATCTACATCTACTCTTGCTGTATCACTAACACTTCGCATAAGTGTTAATGTTTGTCCTGTTACATAAGATGTTATTTGTGTGTTTAAGTCTTGTCCTATTTGCGTACCAACTATATTAATACTTGTAGCATCTTGCCCTAACTGATCTTCTTCTTTTATTTCTTCAAGCGCATCTAAAACATCTAACAAATCTTCTAAAAAATTAACATCTAAATAATTTATATCTAATTCAGTAAATTCTAGTTCTTTTTCTGCATCTAAAAAATCTTCATCAAGATAATCAATATCCAAATCGTTAAAATCTAAAATGCTTTTGTTTTGCGTTTGTGTTGTTTCTTCTACAATCGCTTCTTCTTTTGGCGGATTTACAATAAGCATATTATCTATAAGCTCTAAAGTTAAATCTAAAATGACTGGCTTTGTAGGAGATTTTTCGTAAACATCTACGGTAGTTGCTTCATAGGGTTTATTAAGAGTTACAGTTCCCATAGCTGTTGTGACTAATATTTCCCCACTTGCTAAACCATTGATATTAGGTAGTAATATTAATAAACTTCTGCCAGTCTCATCTACTGTGACAGTAAAATCTGTACCACGAATTGCTATGTTAGCCGTAGGTGTTTTGAGGTCTATGTTTTGTTTGTCTATTTTATTTAGATTGCCTGTGATAAATCTAGCAGTACCAAGTCCAAATGTGATAGCCATTTTCGATTTACTTGGGTTGGGATCAAAGATGTATTCATCTATGGTTAGTTGTGAGTGTTCTGTGAGTTTGACCTGTGAATCATCTAAAAAGGTTATAGCCATACGGCCATTAGTAGTTATAGCTTCATCGTTTTGTTGTATGTCAAACTTTAACTCTGCGTTATAAGGCTTGTCTCTTACAACTCTAGCAGAGCCAGATAATTCAGAAATATTACCTACATCAACAGCTTGTGCTTGTACCCTGGTCGTTTTGAACAACGCACACAGTACCACTATTGCCAGTAGAAATAATTTTAAGCCAGTCCGATGCAAGCGTTGATGATTGTGTAATGTTGAATGTTCTGCTGTTTCCTGTTTGGTCAAGATAGAAATACCCTCCTGCTTTACCTGAACCTGTAAAATTGACTGTATTGCTATCGCCATCGACATCTACATAGTTAGTAGCACCATCATAGTTTATATCAAAATCTAAAGTATTGCTGTCGCCGTTTATTATCCAATCTAAATCTAGTGTGCCAGCTAAAGCCGTTGTGCCTGTATCTAAAGTAAATGTATTTGATCCGCCTGTTACATCTACATTGTAATCTGAGCTATCAATACCATAAGTGTTTGTAGGGTCTGCTTGGATTGTAAAGGTATTACTATCGCCATCAAACTCAAAAAAGCCTGTTACAGAATCGCCGTAGATGTCTCCTAAAAATTTGTTTGTATTACCTATTTGGTTAATATCTAGTGTTAGATTTAAACCATCTAAATCAAAAGCTGTAAGTGTGCCTGCAACACTATTTAAACCTCCAATAATGTTAGATGATCCTAACTGTTCTAAATCTATATTTGCTGTAGCACCTGACTGCTCAACATATATTTCATTGTCAGCAGCAAAAAGTGTCATACAAAGTGTCATACCTACTATGCTAATTAATTTTTTCATCAATACTCCAATATCCTTTAATTGTACCCTCTTTTATTGTTTGTAAAACAGCAGTTTCTATTGCTGTTTGCAGCGCTATATTGATTGACTCGTTTCTGACTAGACCGTTTTCTATTTCAACAAGTTCGGTATTATCAGTAATAAAACGAAATATATCTTGATCTATTGATGCGCTTAATATTGTTTTTGTTACTAAAACTTCTAGTAAAACTTTACCCGTACTAACAGATACAGTTCGTAAAGAAATGGTTACTGTGTCTTGTTTGTATTGCCTTGACATTCCAATACCTAAGTATCTTGCGCCAGCGCCTCCACTTCTTACATTACTTTCATATGATACCACGCCACCTTGCATTAACAAACCTGCAAACATTAATGGCTGTAATTTTGTATCTTCTTTAAATTCTTGTCGTGTACTGCGTATTATTTGTCTTTCTTTTGTCACATTGTCTAAGCCAACACGCTCAACCACATCAAAAAAACCATTATGATTACTGCCTGCGTGTTTTAACGCTCTAATCAAATAAGCATCAGGAGCTTGTGTTACAGCAGAAGAAAAGGTTGCGTAAGAGCTATTGCTTCTCCTTTGTCCTGTTTGGTCTGCAAAAGAGTTAGCATATATAGCAACAACAGGCTTTTGCTCTTGACTTAGTTTTATATCTGCTAACTCAGGTACAAGCAAAGCACCTATTTCTGGTTGTTCTATTTTTTTATATGGTGGTAAGTTGTTTTCTAATGGATCAATAAGTATGGCGCAGCTAGAAAGTAAAATTACCAATAGGGAGAGATATTGTAGTTGTGCCATCTGAGTTTGTTATTGTTAGTGTGATTATTCCGTTTACTACTTCATATTTTATAGTGTTGCCCTCTAATGTTAAAGTTCCCTCTGTGCTAGGGTTTTCTCCAAATAGGTTTTCTACAAGCTGTCTTGACAGTTGTGCATAAATTCTTGATTCTAAATTTCTAATAAATCTTGCAAGAGTGGTGTTTTCTTTATCTCTTTCTATCTCATCTTGTAATGCTTTTATTTCAGCTTTTAATGATATCTTACGAGTATATTGCTGATTCTCAATAGTGAGATAATGAGCAGATGTGCCTACGCCAGAAAATGATGGAGACTTAAACTGATGGACCATTTCATCTGACCATAAGGGGTTAGTTAAAATTGCAAGCAAGAAAAATAGCATAAATCCTGCTGTAATTCTATATCTTAACAATCTAGCTTCATCAATCTTTTCTTTGGTCATGTCTGTCTGCTTTTGCTATTTTTTCTATATCTATAAGGTTTGGAACACCAAGTAATGTTTTAAGTAAAACATCCTGTCTTATGCTTTGATTGTCCATAGCTCTTACTCTATCTATGAGACTTACAATAATACCATACTGACTATCGAGTTTTGTCGCAACTCTTTCTTCCATAGTATCTAAGGATGTTTGTACTTTTTCTTCAAGTGTATCTAGTTTTGTTATCATGCCATCAATAATCCTATTGATGAGCTTCCAAACAAATACACCAAGACCAAGAGCAGCAGCTATAGGAAAGCCAACCTCAGTAATTAAAGCTACTGCGCCATCCATATTTATTTATGTTTTTTTATTACTGGAAAATCTGCTGTTAATGAAGCGCCTTTGTGTTTGACAAACTTGCCTGTGTGTTTCATAAGTTTATAAGTCTTACCATCTTTCATAAAATGATAACCTTTAGGTGCTTTAACTTTCATTTCTTTTTCTTTTTAAGTTTTTTAAAATCAGCAGCAGTTATTTTTTTTCTAGGTTTTGCAACCGCAGCTAATTTTTTTTGTTTTGCTGAATATTTTTTAAATGGCATGATTATTTACCCTTTTTCTTTTTGCCTTTTTTCTTTTTAGGCTTCATTGGTTTACCGTATCCGTATCCTGGCATAATAACTCCTTATTATTTTTTTTTAGTTTTTTTTGGTTTTAATAAATCTGCATCTGCTTTTCTTGCACCGCCTTTGCCTGTCGCAAAACTGCGAACACGCCCAGAGGCCCAACCATGAGCAGATACGCCTGGTCTTGATCCTGAACTGTAATATGCACCAAGACCTCGCTTGTAAACTTTTCTTAAAGTTGATCTAGAAATACCGCTTGATTTGTGGTACTTGTCAATTACTTCTTCTTTACTTGCCACTTTTGCTCCTTTGTTTAGATATTCTATTCATCATAGCTTTTGTTAGTTTTCCAGCTTTATATAGTTTAGCAGTTCTTTTGATTTCTGCTTCGCGTTTTTTTTTATTCTTTGCACCTGCAACATATTTTTTAGGCACACCACCTTTTGTTTTTGCTACTTTTCTAAACTTTCTTACCATTTTTTGCAACTCCAATATCTTGCAGTTAATTTACTAGGCGGGTTGCTGTCGCATTTATGCCTAGCTCTAAATGATTTTCTTCTAGCTGGTTGGCTTTTCTTAATTTTCATGTTTGGATCGCCAAATCTAACTAACTTTACTTGGTCTTTTACTTTAGCTAACACAGCAAACTTTTTAGATTTACCTGGTGTTCGTTTCGGTTTGTTATAACCGCTAAATCTTTCGCCTCTGTAAGTAATAGCCATAATTATTTTTTTATTGGATTGTCTTGGCTTGCTACACCTAGCAAGGATAAACCTGATGCACCTGCTAAAATGTCTGCTGATCCTTTTTTCTTTGGATCAAACTTAGCAAAAGTAGATCTTACTGTTGTTGGATCAAAAACAACAGTTATATCAGATGGCTTTTCCATCATTTTAGCAGCATATCTCATTGCTTCATCCATTTTTTCTTGCGGAATCTTTGCATTAATTCTTTTGGCTTCCAAACTTGTTTCTGGTAATACAGCTCTATATCCTAGTTTATTTAGATAATCTGTAGCATCAATAAAGCGTGAAGTATTACCAATGCCTGTATCAACAACATCTTTAATTATTAATCCTTTGTTATTCACTTGTTTTGCTAATTTTGCTAATTCATCTGTTGTTATGATGTCATCAGGATCTAAATTAAAAACTTTGGATGCTTTTTTAACCTTACCATCAGGAAACTGTACATTTAATTTATTAACCTCTAATTGACTCCATAGCATACCTTTTTCTGTAGGTTTTATTTTTAAATAATCTTTATTTTTAGTAAACACAGGATAAACAGAAGCGCCAACTGTATCTGAAGTTCTTTTATTATAACTCGATGCCACTCTTGGAGAATCACTAAAAAAAATACCTGTATCTGCTGTACGAGTTTGACCTGTTTTTTGGGATGGAAGTCTAAAAGATTTTATATCTGCTCTAGTACCATGATAAACAGGATTATCTATGTCAAATCCCATTTTTTTTGCGTTTTTTAATCTTTTAGCAATATCAAAACCTCCTTTTACACTTTTCAAAGGCGCAACACCCATTAAAACTGTATCTAGGGGTGTTTTTGGTGTCAAAAAACTACCAACTGATCTACCAAGTCTTTGCATATTAGCAATTACAGGATCATTACTTAATTGTGTGTTTTGTATTTCAGCTAGTTGCCTTGCGGATAAAGGCTCGATTGAGCCTACATCTAGTGTTCTTGTAACAGATGGAGTACCTACCATTGGTTGATTTAGCATTAAATCTTGTATTGTTTGTAAGTATTCCTGTGTAACCATTGTTAGTTTATTTTAGAAACTAAGTAGTTCCATATATTTTTGAGCCAATTCCATATAGTCAAACATACTGACTTTATGCAATCCCAAATTTTAATTATATATTTGTTCATTAGTGTATTGTCCTTTCTTCAAAAAATATTATCTCAGAGTTTTCGTTAATCTCGCCATTAGACATTACTGACATGATTTGTAGAGCATGTTCTTTGTTTTTTGCTCTTATGTCTTTACCCAAATAAACCAAATCGCCCTCTAGCACCTCTATATCAAATATTTTGTTGTGGCACATTGTTTGTAAATAATCCCTGAGCTTGATTTTTTGCATTTTGTCTAATAGTTTCTCTGTCTCGCTCCATAATAGCATTTATTTCAGCAATATTTAATTGTGCGCCATATTTAGCTTGTAACTCTAATGCCTTTATGCGTATTTGTGCCTCTTCAATGTCTCTTTGTCTATCATCATCCATGATAATCTTCATTCTGTCCGTTTCTGCATCAATAATAGCTTTTTGTGCCAAGTTTTGTGCTTTCATAGCCTCAGCTTGCGCTAATATTTCTTCCGCAGATGGTTTTTGTTGCTCTGGCGATACAGGTGGCATCGGCGGAACTTCAGTATTAATGAATGACTGTGCATCTTGGAAGCCTGCCATTTCTATCATTCTAGTCAAAGTGTTGGCATATTGTTGCAAATTGACCAAAGGATTGTTTGGTCCTAGCGTAGTCATAATTTGCTCTTGTTTTGATGCTAAAGATGACAAGACTTGGAACTTTTCTTCATCAGATGACTTAGAAATTGCAACATTGATGACTAAATCTTTATCATTGTCCCAATATCTAGGATCTACAGGTATAAATTTGCCGTTTAATCTAAATACATCTTGTGCGTTTTGGTGTTTTATAACTAGATTATTGACTGTTTTAAACATAGTTTTCATGCCACCCTCAGCAAAATGTCTGCATATAAGCTCTATTCTGCCAAGCGCACCACTCATAGTAGCAGCTACGGCTGTTTTGGTAGATGATTGTAGGGCATCTGCGTTTAAGCCTGCGCTTGCTTTAGATACTCCTGTTCTATTTTCTTTTGCTTCATCAAGATAACCCAAAACTGGGAACGCTTCTTTGCCTACAAAAGGTACAGCAAAGGGTTGTACCATGCCTGGCGCTCTCATTCTTATGGGTTGGCCTATGTCTGTGTTTAAAACATCATCAATATTTACCTGTCCCTCAACAACACCCATTCTTGGGAAGATAGCGTGTCCTAATGAGTCTAAAGTATCACGCATAATTTGTGATTTTGCTGCCTGTATTGGTTTTAGGTAGTCTGCTGGACATGAACCAATCGCTGTGTGTGGTTCAGGATCAGGACAGAACATACATATTGGCAAGTCATCCCATTGTTCTATATTTAAAATATGTAAACCATCGCCAGCAGTACATACTCTAATGCGTTCATCTATGCCATCTCCATCAAAATCATAAAATAAATAATGCTCAACATAGTAAACATCTTTACCACCAGCATCGTGTCTGTCTGGATATACCATATTATCAAATGGGTTTCTTGCTTCTTGTTCTTCGTAGCTTTCAGGATCTAGTGAACTACCACCATAGCCTGCATATTGTTCTATCTCTTCTTGGTCATAACCCATAGCTACTAAATCAGATACAGATTTAATCATGCGGTGTGCAACATAACTTGCTTCTTCTAGGTTGCGTGCGTGTCTTGATATTAATACTTCCTCTGGTGGTATTGATTCAATACATACTTGGTCTTTTGGTTTTAATCTGCGTATAGTTAAGTCATAACTTACGGGCATTTGTTGTGTAATTTCTTCTTGGGTTTCAGGGTCAATAGTAGTAATGCTTTCTTCCATCACAGACTCTTTTACTATTTCAACATTTTTATCAAGAATAAGTGCTTGATATGACATTGGATCAATGTTGGTATATTCGTGTGTGCTTGCGTGTATGCTGTCATCCCAAAATACTTTGACAAACCCTGTCTTTCTAACTAAGGCATCTTTGAATACATCGTACAAGACTTGAAAGCCAGGATTCTTTTGTTGAATGATGTAATTAATATAATCTGTTTGTTGTTGTGCAAGCTCTATGTCCTCTGGACCTTTTGGCACAAACTCTACAACCTTTTTTGTACCAAAGAATGTTCTCATAATTGATGGCAACATAAACAATACGCTCTCGCGCACATCGGTTGATATAAACTCTGATTGCACACTTGATGTACTTTCTGGTTCGTTGCCTAAGTAATATTCTGTTGATTCTGCTCTTTCATAACCTACTTGGTGTATAAAGTCTTTTGCATCATCCATTTCAGATTTGAGAGTACCAACTAAGTTCTCCATATCTGTTTCTTCTTGTAGAACTTCTAAAACTTCTTCTTCTTTCATATTTTTTGCCATGTCTTATCCTACTCTGATAATTCTTGATTTTAGTGGTTGTTTGAAATTATAACCCAAAAAGCTCGTACTACCACCAAAACTTGCAGC
>Ga0160423_10005278_pt1 | contig 10546 bp, 8 predicted proteins | sample CRUFie14St8metaG_FD_108191 | JGI IMG/M metagenome (GOLD analysis project Ga0160423, IMG submission 108191) | Marine microbial communities from the Costa Rica Dome - CRUD Field 142mm St8 metaG | ecosystem: Environmental > Aquatic > Marine > Oceanic > Photic zone | place: Costa Rica: the Eastern... | reverse complement strand
GCAATCGTGAACTGGGTTCAGAACAATGTCCACTACATCAAGGACATTCACACCGTCGAGCAATTCCAGACTGCACGTCGCTTGCTGAAAGACGTAGAGGAAGGGAGGAGTGCAGCAGATTGTGACGACTTCGTGATTCTCGGCGCGTCTTTGCTTGGCTCCATCGGGTACCCAAGTGGAGCACTGATTGTAGACTCCAATGCAGATGGTGTGTTCAACCACGTCATGTTGCTCACTCGAACAGTAGCTCCAACCAAAGAATTCGGCAGCAAATGGATTCCAGCAGAGCTTATCTTCCCCACGTTCAAGCTTGGTAAGTCAGTGAAGATTTCCAAGGTCTACCCCCTTCTTGCAGACCCAAACAGTACGAGAGTTCCAGTGATGCAACAACAAGTGAATGGCCTTGGTCAGCGCCCGATGCATTCTTCAGTACAACCCTCCTCAGGGCTCTTGGGCGCACTGACGCCGAGACCCGTAGTTTGGGCACAACGATGGCTTGGGAGGCGATGATTTGGTCCACAAGCCGTTCATGGGTGTCGCGGAGTCTGCTGACGACGGACCCATCTTTGTCGACACCCTGTCTGGCTCTGGCGACGGAAAGATGGTTGCTAACCTCGGGAACTCCGACATGAAGAACTTCAAGACCAGCGACCACGCAATGGAACTGGTCAATTCAGAAGCAGTGAGGTCAGAGTTTGGCCTCGGAGAGGTAAGCACCCATAGCCACACACCAACACCCATGCCTACTCCTGCTGTGCGCTCTAAGCGCATGGGAGACTTGAATGCGAAGACCGGGGAATTCTGGGGACTCGCAGGATTGGCCTTTGCGGCAGGGGTTCTCGGGAAAACACTGTTTGACCGCTACTACAAGTGAAGTGATTACGATGCGCACAACTCATGAACTCGCCCGAATGAAAGCCCACACTCTTGGTGCAGTTACCGCATTCGGTGACAAGCAATTCTTTGGCGACAAGGGCCAAGACCGTGACGGTGGAATCTTCTCGAAGTACAACACCTTCGGTAACCTCGGAGCGCCAAGCGGTGTCAAGTACACTCGCGCTCGCTCAAGCGCCTCCACTGCACTCATCGCCAAGGCCGACCAGTTTGAAGACGACTTCGTTGCCCCGAACAACACCATGTCTGAAGGTGGCCTCGGTAACCTGGCTTACTTTGGCTCTGACCCTTCCTTTGTGCGCCGGGAAGGCGGAGTCATGGCTTCTTCCACCACCTTCGGCAACTTTGCAGGCCCCCCTGCTGAGGTCGCCCACGGGACCTACGTGGCTCGTGGCTCTCTCGGAACCCTCGCCACAATCGCCATCATCTGCATCGGCGCGAAGAAGCTGAAGCTCATCTGAGGTGAGCTTCGTGCTCGGCCAGCAGGGTGGACAGTTGGAGAATCCCGGACAGGGGCAAGGAAGCTTGCGTCTTCGCCCTTCTTCGGAATTCCACCCTGCCTTGCGCAGCGACGCTGGTTATCTTCTGACGATGTACGACAAAGCCTACGGCTCCTACATGACTGCACGAAACGAGAACGAGTCTGCTCTCCAAAGCCTGCAGTCACGACTTCAGACTGCCGAGCTCAGGGTCGCTTCCCTTACTCGGGATAAGAAAGAGTTGATTGCCTCCGGTGCACGTTCTTTGGTCGAGCTCAAAGAGAAGGAGACCAAAATCGCCAACATCGACCGCGAGCTCAGTTCCCTGAAGCGAACGCACGCTTCTCTCAAGTCTGAGCTACAGACAGCGAGAGAGAATCGCTCTGCCCTTGAAGCTCGCCTCGAAAAGGAAGCGGCAAACCACTTCAAGGAGCTCGAAAAGCTGCAAACCCAACTTAGCAAACTCCAGACCACCCAGCAAATCAACCAGCCTGGCCCCCTCGAAGAGCTTATCTCTCTCCAGACCAGGACCTTGAAAAGTGTAGGCCTCAGTGGGATGTCCAACAGGCAGTCCCTTGGACTCGGGGGCCTCGCCGTTGCGCTCGGAATTTTGGGAATCATTGGGAGGATTGACTGATGTTGGGAATGTTGGGATTTTCGAGTGGTGGCTCCCCTACGGGCATGAATGACGTCCGTAGCATCCTGAACACAGTGAAGACCGTCGATGCTCAGATTGCAAGGATGCGTCTTGAAATCGCCAACGGCACAGTCGCCAACGAAGGCATGGCCATGCGCCGAGTTTCTTTGCTTGAGCGGGATAACCGTCAACGCAAGGCCTGGCTTACCCAACATGAGGCCACCATCAAGGCACTCGAGCGAAACTCTGGACCACTCACTCAGCACCGAGATTCCTTCGTTACCCCCGATGGTCTTCGCCACCGTGGCAACCGTAGCGCCCCTACTGTGTCGATTACGGACCTCCGTGCGCAGCGTCGCTCTGCCATTACTCCCCTCATCCCACCTACTCCCAAGGTTGACCCAGCCAAAGCAATCGGCAAGAAGTCAGCCGTCGCTCCCTCAGCCAAGCTCAGTAAAACCACTGAAGCAATCAGTCTCGCTACTCAGATTGCAGCTGAAAAGAAGGCATTGGCAGTGAAGAAGGCGGAGTACATGAAGATGGAACAGGAGTGCCTCAAGCAAGGCAAAGTCCTGGAAGCCGAGCGCATTCGCAACCGTCGCCTCCAAGAAGAGTACACCGCGTTCCGGGAACAGGCGAAGAAGGACGCCACACGGAAGAACGCAGAAGTGAAAGCCGCCCGTGAGCGGGCGCTTAAGATGCGTCAACTTGCTACCGAGCAAGCACAGAAGCTCACCGCAGCGCGCAAGGCGCATGAGGCCGAGAAGGAAGAAGCAAAGCGTGCACCACGGTTTTCTATTCCTCAGAAGACCGAGTCTCGCAATCAGAACGTCAAGACCCCTTCCCGTCCAGTTGTTCAGAAGGATGCTGCCCCCGGCGGTAACCAAGCTACAGACGACCGCAACCGCGCAGCCCGCAAAGCCTTCTGGGCCAACTTGCAAAAGGAGATGGGGCGGACGTGGTCGGAACTGAAGAGGGTCTCGATGCTATCCCCCGACCAATACTTCAAGGAAACTTCCAGCGGCTCTGAGTCCAGGGATTTCGTCCTTTCCATTCAGACCCTCTCCAAGAAGCTCGTTATGGATGTCAACGACCTCGCTACGCGATGGGTCAACGGTTCCGTTTCAATGACCTCTGCAGAGTTCCAAGCCGCCCTGGGCCGCCTCTATCAGACGTTCAAGTCTACTACTGAGCGGATGATGAAGCAAGAGATGGCAATTCAAGAAGCTAAAGCCCGACCTAAGAGCATCGCCCAGCCCAAGCCAGGCGTCATCAAGGTTGACCCACGAGTCACCATGCGAGCACAGCAACAGGACAAGCTTCTGCTCAAAGACCAACGCCGAAACCAACTCCGGAATCAGAGGCAGTTCAAGGCCATGGGCCAGGCCCCCACGGCTGGCTCTTCCTTCCCTGCCCTGCGTGCCAGCATGCAGGGAGTGTTGAAGCGATGAGGCAAGCCATTCTCCACCGCCGCCGCTCGCCCTTCTCTTCGGCGCTCGGCTCCATCGAGTCGGCTCCTGAGATTCGAGAAGTCCGTCTGGCACAGGTAAGGGGCCACGAAGGCAAAGTCATCGTCAAGGACGGCTACATGCCGAAGACTACGTTCCCCATCCCCCCTGGGCGCACTGTCACTTTCCGTGCTCGCCTGAAGGGAGTCGGCTACTTTTGGGCATGTGTCATGGTCGGTGGTCGCAAGCATCTGCTCTTTGTCACGCCCGCTTCTGAATACGTAGAGAAGACCATCTTCCTCGAAGTCCCACTTCAGGAGCTACAGTTTCACATCTCCCAGTCCGTTCCCTCTGACTTTTCTACCCGTGCCCTTGACCCTGAGTCACGGAAGTTCCTCCGAGAAAACCCCGACTCCTACCAAACCCTCGGATTCATCCCCACAGAGCCAGCAGTTGACGTTGGAAACTCTTCAACGGATTGGAACGGTCGCCTGAATGACCATTCCTGGAAGTACGGCTACACTGGTACTCAGAAGAAGACCACCGGAAAGTACTCCCCGTGGATTCCCAACTTCAACGGTGCTTGGGCCGGTACTTCCGCCCTGTACAAGTACACAGAAAATGGCTGGGAGACTCTCAAGGCCAACGACAACTACCAGAACGTCGGCACCGCACTTTGTCTGGTTGGCCAAATGGCGGCCTACAGGGACACTCTGGGTCTTGGTGGAAGCTACTTCATGTACGGGACCGACGATTCCCAGTACGACGCTACCAAAGTGCCAGGCTCTACCGTCCGGTTTGCCAACATGAGCAAGTTCAACCGGCTCTACAACGAAAGCATTGAAGCCAACTCCTACGCTGGAAAGTTCCCACCAACCCAAAAGAAGGGAGGCCACATTCCTGGCTGGCGCCCAGTTCTTGGCGGGAAAGTCTCAGTCAGCGACATTACCTCCTACTGCGCAAAGCTTGAGTGGTGGAACCCAACCACGGAGAAGTGGAGTGCGCCGTCCATCTCCCCACCTTGGGACCTTGATTTGAACGAACATGGTCGCTTTGCAGTCTACTTCCGCTTCCCCCGTCAGCTTACGTCAAGTGACGAGTTCTACGAGAAAACCCCACAGTGGCAGTGGGAGAAGACCTCGACCTGCTACCCTATGGAAGAAGAGAACACCTTCACCCGAGTCGGTGGCCCCCAGAATGCAGATGGAACCTTCCTCAAGGTAGAGGACGTAGTGTCCTTCGTTTCTCGTCCAGAAACTGACCTGTACTACCCTATCTTCACCCCTCCGCGTAACAACGACAAGGACAAGTCACCTTTCTTCTCAGAAGGTCGCGACAAGGAAAGCTCCACTGTCTTCCTCGCTGGTTCGTACAAGGTTGGTGCAGTTGACCCACATCGCTTCAGCTATGCGGACAACCCTGACATCCTGAAGGCATCATGGTATCAAGGGAGCTTCAAGCCCGGTGGTCGAATCCTTCTGATTGGTAAGGCAATGGACATGATGCCCAGCATGTGGGTCTCCTCCAGTGAGCTCGACCCAAGCAAGGGAGGTACGAGCCCATTCGCCCTCGTCGCTGCTGAGATTGACGAGAACGTTGTTCGTGACCCAACCAAGTACCCACCAAACTCACGCACAGCAGACCGCCTGAACTTCACAACGTTCCGCTCTACCGACCTTCAGACAAGCAAGAAGGCGAGCTTTGAGGCAGAGTGGGCGAAGGTCTTCCCCAACACCCCGTGTACTGAAAGCATCATCTCGCTGATGCTTCGAGGAGACCAGCTACCCGACCTCGAAGGCATCAACAACACCAAACTTCCTGGGTTCTTGGACGATGACCCCCTGCGTTACGCAGTCGTGCACAACGGGGTGAGGTATCTTCACCCCTACACCTTCGCCTTCGCCCAAATCCCTGAGGCTTGGTATGGTCCGTCCATTGAATTCGCAGAAGACGGCACCACTACCAGCAACGTAGAGAACGTCTGGATTGGAGCCGCAAACATCTACCAATACATCAAGAGCGAGAAGGTCTCACTTAAGGAAGAGATTCTCTACCAGCGCGAGCTTGTTTCTCGCGGGTACAATGCAGCAGAGGCCGCCGCCGGTAGTGAGCTTGAGAATCCAATGGACGACATCACCAATGCGTCCTACCAAGATGCTCAGGACCGAAACAACGCTCCTACCTCCCCGGCACAGCAACAGGAAGAAGGTGGACTATTGGACTGGTTCTTCCGAAGAGATGAAGTCAGCCTCCGCCACCAGCAGTACATGTTCGGGGGCTTGGGCGAGGTCGGTTCCGTCACGGACGTCACCAACAAGTACAGCGCGGACCACGTCACTTCGCTCGATGGAGTGAGCCCCCGTAATGTCCAGCAGTACGGCTTCAACGACCTGTTCATTGTCAATGGAATGGGCGATGGTCCTACTATGGTCCTCACTCCTCCCAGTGAACCATCTTCTTCCTCCCCTACTTCCGTGAAGACCTCGGAACACTTTGGTTCCTCTTCCAAGCATGCCCTTATGGCACGTGCTCAAAAGCGCGGCAACCCGATGAAGTACTCCACGGAGTCCTCTCTTGGAAGCATCGGCGTTGGCTTTGGTGCTCTTGAGGACACAGTTGAAGAAGAACTCAACAAGCCAAGCATTGACCGTGTAATGGGAGATGGTACGGCCAAGAGCATCCGAAGTGGTGCTGCGCTTGCCGCCCTTGCCGGTGTCGCCCTCCTCGCCTTCCGCCCCCTCCGCCTTGCAGAAGGGCTGTTCAACGTCAGTGCAGCCCGCTCGCGAGCAAGGGAAGCGAAGAAGCGAGCCGACAGAGCCTGAGGTGATTAGATGCTGGAAAAGTCAACTTTCGACCGCGAGATGAATTCGTACCTCCTTGAGGTGGACGGGATTCTGAAAGGACGGGGCCTCATGTCCATGAAGGGTACGAGCAGCCTTGATGAAATTCAGAAAGAAGTGGAGCTGACTCTGAGCAAGATGCGAGAGAACCGCGCCACTGGAAAGGCCAACGTCAACAGTCTGCGTGCCCTTGCAAACGACAGCACCCGCCGGGTTGCCGTCTTTGCTGACCGCATTCGGTACAACCAACACTCGTCCCTGTCAGGTCTCGGTGACCACGGTGATGACTTGCTTTCTCACCCAGAGTGGAAAGTTGCATTCACCCAAGTGGCCGCCGCCGTCTCCGACTTTACCAACCGCTACTCTCGTCTCATCTCGAACATGGACCCGGTTGCACGCTCCCAAGTCGACAAGGCACTGGCCTCAATCATCGACAACGCTACGACCTCCTACAAGACCTCCCCAACCGACGAAGGGGCTCAGTCCTACAGCCAGCTTTCCGCCCGCCAACTTGCAGCCCTCGAAGCTGAGCTCTCAAGCAAGCTCGCCAAGTCAAGCGCAGCTGAACTGACGGTTCTTGTGCAGCAGAAGGACCAGGAGCGCGTGCGAATCCTCTCCAACGCCAAGCTCGTCGAAAGCAAGGCCTCCGCCGCACAGATGAGCGTCATCAACGACGCAAACCGCCGCGCAATGAGCACCCTTGAGGAGATTCTCTCCAACCAGAGCTCCTATGATGCTGCTATCCGCCAGAAGAAGTTCCGCCTTGTTGACGGAGACCTGGCCATGATGCAGAAGGCGGTTGAATCAATTCGCTTTGGTGGGAAACTTGGGACACCACCTGCCCGAGGTGGTCCCCGTTTTCGCGACGCCTCCGCTGAGTCTCTCAGTGGGGGCGCTTTCCGCTTCACGTCGGCAGACCTGAACACCATTACCCAAGCACAGCTCGTAGAAGTCGTGCGCAAGAACACGGCCTACCTCCGCCTTTCCCGCCATCTTTCTCCCGAAGAAACCACGGAATTCAGGAAGCAAGTCAACGCGCTCACCATTGATGCGTTCGACGGCAAGGCTACACAACTCAAAAGTTTCCAGGACTATTCCCTGAGTATGCTCTCAAAGAGCAGTAGCCTTGGTGGAGTTATCATTTTGGATAAGCCCCGTAAGGCGTGGCCTAACGTTGCCCGTCTTGGGATGAGCATGATTGCTTACCCAGGTGCACTGATTCTTCTTGGCTTGGTCAGTTACAGGCTGCTGATTCCGCCCAACACCCCTTAAACAGTATCGTTAAATGAACTGAAGGCCTGCGAACGACAGAGGGGAACAAAATGGTACTGGGTTCAAGCTCCGATGTTCTTGGCGAAGGAGAGGTTTCTGAGTACCTCGGGGACTTCTATAACGACGAAGGCCCCGACAATGACCACGCAGATTTGATGGCTGCTACGGGTGGAATCATGGAGAACCCACGATTCACCTCCCTCTTCGCCTCCCCTCGCGGATGGCGCATGCTTCGCCTTCCTGGGGCCCGTGGTGCAGAGCGCCGTGGCTTGCTCAACTTCCTCTCTCAGGTTATTCCCTTCTGGAAGGGTGACACGATTCGCGACTCCCCCTTTGCCGCGATGGTCCCTGCCCGCATGTGGAACGACTACATCAACAACATGACCGCTACCGATGATGCGGTCGAGCTTGCTGCGCCTCACTCCCAAGCAGAGGAGCTCTCCCTCATGCTCTTCTGTGAGGAATGGGCCAACGACCCTGGCCACACGGCCTTCCGTCGCCGCCTGATGAACCACCCAACGGTGGAAGTCAGTGACGCCGTGATGAAGGGCAACCTCATCTACAGCCTCGCTACGGGAGACCTCCGACTCCGAAGTGTCCCAAGCAACGCCCCCAACAAGCTCCCCTACCGTCTGATGCTCGACATTTTGGCCTCTATCCCCTTCAAGGACTACTCGTACTACGAGCTCAACAACGTCCACATGGACGAAGGCATGCAAATCTACACTGATTTCTTGAGCCGCTACACGCCTCTCACCGCTACGGAAGTGGCGATGGTCGAGGAAATGAAGGCCGGAGTGACTGGCGCAGGTCGCGGCTTTGCTTCTATGACCACCAACGTCAACGGCGACCCAGTGGAAGCCTACGCTCTGATGCAACACACGGTGGAAGCCTACGAAGTGGGAGACACGATGAGCGTTCGCGCGAACATCAACACCCTGCAGTCGCCTCCTTACAACTACCGCTCCGCCGCCGCACAAGTCAACATCACCGGACCAGCCGGTGGGAGCTTCATCTCACCCTCTGAGGTTGCCTACCTCAAATTCAAGGATGGCGACGGACCACTGACCGGCGATAACCACCCAAGTAACAAGAAAGCTGGGGGGAAAATGCATGTCATGCTCCGTACCTACATCACCAATGACGGGCAGCGCAAGAACTGGGACGGGAACATGGACTCTCTCAAGAACCTGGGAGGCTACTTTGTCCAAATGTCCCCCAACGGCCTCTTCGTCCAGCAAGTCTGGGAAAACATCACCAGCGGCAAGCCGCTCTGGCGTCCTGTCAACGAGAACAACTACGCCACCACCCTTTCTGGCTTCATCAACTCCATCGCTACCGGAAGGGAGCGAGGGGACAGTCGTGACCGCAACCGCGACTCACGAGCAGGCTCAGGAGGCGGAGGCCCCAACCGTGGCGGACGTCGCATTCGCGGCGCTCGCTCGAACCCCGGTGTCAAGCAGAACTTCGGTGGCCCTAAGTTCACCTTCGATGGACCCGGCAAGGGCATCACCGCCATTATGGACGTGAAGGCCACGGAGAAAAGCAAGTTGACCATGTATGCCCTCGTCTTCGGAGCTGCCACCAAGACCGCAGCTTGGTTGAAGAAGGCTCACGAAAAGGGCGACGTCTTCATGGAGATGGTCATTGACGGAACCATCACCTTCGATGAGAGCAAGAACGTGGAGAAGGCTTTCAAGAAGAAGAAGGTCGGAGAGATGTTCAATGCGCTCGAAGCAGTGGGCTACAAGCTCCAACCCCAAATGTCTGCTATTGCTGGGGCATTCTTTTCCAACAAGGGCACCCTCATGACTGGCAAGGAAATGACCGCCATGTACGACGCGGGCGCAAAGAAGCTCGACAAGCTTCTCGGAATCCGGGGCAATCCCTCCTACTCTTCCCGTGCTCCATCCTTCAACACCGTCTTCGACAACCCCAAGGGCCGCTTTGGTGCGGAGACAACCCTGGGTCGCGGCAAGTACCTCTACATTCAGATTCTGCCCGAGACACGTGTCGAATTCAAGGGCAAGGCAAAGACGGGGAAGGGCAAGCGCGCCGACTCGAAGCAAAAGAAGGGCGGCACTCGCGTGACCGACCCCACTGGCTTCGGCAAGGTTTTGCCTGGGTCCATCGGCAAGGGCTACTACATCAAGACCGGGATGCACAAGCGCACCGGAACCGAAGAGCCCTGGCTCATTGCCCTCCCCCGCGAGCACTTCCGTGCTTTCACTGACTCTACTAAGGGTGGGCAGAAGGGTATGCGCACCATCAAGCCATTCAAAGCCAGCGAGTCTGTCAAGACAGCCTGGAAGAAGTTCACCAAGCACTACGGCCACCCGGTCTTCGCCGGTACCAAGGGCAACCCCAACTTCTTCCGCATCCACCGTGACCACAAGGGCACGTACTACGACAAGCTGAGGGCAAAGCCCACCAAGAAGGAGTGATACCATGAATTTTCTGAAAGACGACAACCAGCGCAAGGTTTTCCTCACCGGAGCAGCCGTTGGTGCTGCGGCTTTCATGGGCGGCCTTGGCCGCTGGGTTGACTCCCGCGTTCCTGGCTACGAGCGCAACAAGTCGAGCGACCCCTACTATCTGATTGTTCGCGGTGCCTTGATTGGTGGTTTGATTGCCCTTCCTGGTAGCGCCTACCTCGTCAACCGAGGAGTCAACATGAAGGTGCTTGGTAGCGCCCCCACCGCTAAGCGCCCTCTTTGGCACGACTTCACTGTTCCTGAGTCAAGCGCTTCAGATGGAAGCATGTCGTTCAAGAACGACATTGACGGAACGTCTTATTTCATGCCGGCCCCTCCCAAGAACGTCTGAGGGGTGACACGACATGATGTACGCCATCCCACGCTCACTTCGAGGAGCTTCTCTCGGCACTGCTCACGCATGGGTCCGAGAGCAAATGGCCTACTCCAACCCCCGCCCTACTATGGGCGATTACACCCTCCGCGACTCTTCTGGTAAGCG
>Ga0160423_10005277_pt1 | contig 10548 bp, 9 predicted proteins | sample CRUFie14St8metaG_FD_108191 | JGI IMG/M metagenome (GOLD analysis project Ga0160423, IMG submission 108191) | Marine microbial communities from the Costa Rica Dome - CRUD Field 142mm St8 metaG | ecosystem: Environmental > Aquatic > Marine > Oceanic > Photic zone | place: Costa Rica: the Eastern... | reverse complement strand
TGCCTGCTTTTAAGCATGCTTCAACATGAGTAGCATTTGCCACTTCAGTAGCCGTTAATAATCCAGTTTCTGCTTTTGCTTTGTTTAGCCACTCCAAACCAACCTCACCAATGCCTTCGAAAGATCCCGGTCTTGTTCTTGGCTTCCATATACCAGCCCTCAACACATTCACTCTTATGTCTTTGGCAACTTCTCTGGCGGTACTTAATACTTGCTCTTCCGTTTCCGCACTACAGGGGCCAGAAATAATCATACGGTCTTTTATTCCTAATCCCCAATCTTTAATTCTTTTAATATTATCTAAACTCATTACCTAAAAAATTTATTCAAAATAAGGATGGTTGCATAGTGTAAACAATATTTTGATTTTTGTGATAAACCACGTAAGCTTGTTTAAACTTGCAACCATTTAAAAAATAGCGTGCACAAAGATAGTGTAGAATTTGAGTTGTTCAAAATAAAATTTGCCTATTCACAAAAAGAAACGTTATTAGTAAAATATAATTTTAAAAAAACAGTTTTTTCATCCAAAAAAGACATAAAAAATAAAATTTTCAAATAAATATTTGCCGAATGTAAATAAATCGAAATAAGATTTTTTGATTGATGAACCAATTAACGTTTAATTTGTAAAGTTTTGCGAGTTCAAAGTTAGTCTTTAGCTAACCATGCGTTGACGTTATGAGATAATTTTGCCTCTGCAAGTGCTTTAAGAGCTGCAATTTTTTTATGATATGAACCATAAGAAACTCGGAGCAATCCAGATTTGGATTTTCCAACTAATCGCGCATCTGTAAAACCATCATTTTTAAGTTTTTGAACCATTTTAATTGCATTGGATTTTACACCAAAACAACCAGCTATTACATGAAATTTAGGTTCTCCCGCAGTTTCAATTGTTTTATTTACGGAATTTACTTGTCCACAGGTATTAAATTTGGCGTCAATAACTGCTTTTTCAGTTTGAATTTCTTTTATCTTTTCAAGGTTTTCAGGTTCTTTTAAATGTCCGTAGTCTTTGAAGCATTGAACATCTTCTTTGGTAAGAACTTCTCCAAATTCTTTATATTCAGCCTTCTCACTTTCTAGCTTAACAAAATCAATGATTTTTTCATCAACAGTTTTTGAAGTTTTTTCACTTTTAATAACAGGAGTAAAACTTAAACTTAAATTTTCGTTTGTATCGCTTTTCGTTAATTGAAAACCTACAAAAACTGCAGACAAAATTACGGCAGCTGCGATACTCGAGTTTCTAATTGTTTTTATAATTTTTGGCGATGCCTTTTTTTGATCCAACCCACGTTCAATTCTTTGCGCGAGCCCAACTCTTTCTATAGGAGATGCATGGACATTTGTTAATCCAAAAGCATCACTGGAAAAATTGGTTTCGTTGAATTGCTCAAAAACTAGGTTTTCTTCTTCATTTAATATGAAAGACCCCAATCCCTCTAGCTCTAAATCTTTAGATTTTTGTAATTCATCTTCCCAAAGATGAACTTTTAATTGAATAGCTTTTAAAGCGTCATTATAATTCAAACCTGTTTTTAAGGCAACATTTTGTGCGAGCAAACCGTCGTTTTTACAAAGTTTTGCATTAAATGATACACTTTTACCTGGAGGGAGTATTATGTTTTTATTTGGCTCAAGAAGAGCGGGTTTGTATTGCGTGATGAATCCTCCAAATTCTGGGATAATTACACAATCTTCGTCAATAAGAAGCTCTTTTGCTATTTTTTCTAATCGAATATTCATTTCATCAATTCGAGATAAAGATATATATTTTACCCAGTTATCCTCCTCAAAAAATACAAATAAAAAGCCCTCGTTTTCAACTGCCTTATTGACAAGTTATTAACAAAGTTGATTTAAATATATAGCCTTCACCCACTATAAAGTAAACGGGTTAAAAATTACATTTAATTTGTATTGCTAACTTTGCTGTCTATTTATGTTTCAATTGAGTGAATATATTAACGAATTAGGAATACATCTCTATGTAATTGGAGTAATCCTGCTAACTGTTTTTTTCCTTTACAGGGAAGTTTATAATACTTCCATTACTTTTTTGGGTGCAGTTGCACTTTTAGTGATACCAGGTATTGTATCAACTGATGATGTCTTGTCTTCTTTTGCTGATGAGCAGGTGGCTGTTATTGTAATGTTGTTGGTTATTGGTCAGTTTCTAAAAAGAAGTCCTGTAATTGAGAACATTTTTCAGAAGTTATTCTTGAAGACAAAAGGCTATTTAAAATTTACATTTAAAATGACGGCTTGCGTATCCCTTTTTTCGGGATTTATGAACAATACGCCATTGGTTGCCCTGTTGTTGCCTTATGTTGTTGATTGGGGAAAAAAGAATGATGTTTCACCTTCAAAACTTTTAATACCCCTTTCTTTTGCTGCCATAATGGGAGGCGGATTAACACTAATAGGGACTTCTACTAATTTAATAGCCAACAGTATAGTTGTTGGTGAAATAGGTACCTCTGCAGGGTTGAGTATGTTTTCATTTTTTCAAATAGGAGCTCCTCTTGTATTGATAGGAGTGGTTTATATTTTAATTTTTGGTAAGAAAATTCTTCCCGATAATTCTGGTATGATTTCTAATTTCCATAAAAACAAGAGAGAGTACCTTGTTGATTTATTGGTTACAGAGAATTCTCCGTTGGTAGGAAAAACAATTGGAGAATCAAATTTAAGAAGCTTAAAAGGGCTTTATCTTGTAGAGATTGTTCGACCCGATAAGGTGAGAACAGCCCCCGGACCAAAGGAAATTATGCGCGCGGGGGATTATATAATATTTGCCGGAGAAACGGATAATATAGCCGATATTGTGAATCTAGATCTAGGTTTAGAAATGCCGAATGACTTAGAAAAATTACAGCGTAAAAAAGAGGTGGTCGAGGTTATTGTTCCCTACAACTCATCTTTGTCTAGAAAGAAAATAAAAGATACCGACTTTAGAGCTAGGTTTGATGCCGCAATCATTGCAGTAAGAAGAGATGGTGAAAAGTTGTACGGGAAAATAGGTGAAATGACTCTGCAGAAAGGCGACATGATGTTGTGTGTTGCTGGACACGATTTTTATAAAAGAATAGCTCAAGCGAAAGAAGTCACATTGATTTCCAACGTGCGTCAATTACAAGATATTGATGGGAAGAAGTCAACTTCATTAATTGTTTCAACAGTGATTGCTATCCTACTTCCTGCTATTGGTTTACTAAGTCTTTTTCAGTCGCTTTTACTTTTATTTGTGTTTTTGTTGTTAACGCGAGTGGTTTTATTTGGTGAGGTAAAGCGAGCAATTAATATTAATTTAATTGCAATAATGGGGGGCGCACTTTCTATAGGTGTGGCTATGGACAAAAGCGGTGCTGCTAAGTTCATAGCAACTAAAGGCTTAACCATTTTAGAGCCTTTAGGGGTAATGGGTATTTTAGCTGGCGTATATTTAATTACCAATTTATTAGCTGCTTACATGACAAATATCGCGGCAGTTTCTATAATCCTTCCAATCGCTTTAAGTTTTGCAGAATTAAAGGGGTATGATTACAAACCTTTTCTTTTTTGTGTGGCTTTTGCGGGTTCTAAAACTTTTTTAACTCCCATTGGATATCAAACCAATTTAATGGTATATGGTCCAGGTGGATATAAGTTCAAGGACTACTTTAAATTTGGATTTCCTTTAACAGCCTTGTTCATGGTGTCGACACTTATCATTTTAAAGCTGATTTACTTTTAAATCGTGTATTTATCCTTTATGTAATATTCGTGATAAGCTCCTTTAACTGTGTTCTTTGGCTGCATTAAAATTTATTTTTAAGCAGCATCAAGTATGTCTTTGTTTTTGTGTTTTTTCTTGAATTTATTGGCTGCAAGCATACCTTTAAAGAGATAATAAATAACAATTATTTTAACAAAGATACCTTTAACAATACTTTCTGGATCTCCAAGTGCTGAGAGGCCTATTACCAATAGATATACAATTGTTCCTGAGAGCAAAGCTGCATATGGAGCCCTTGCGGCCAGGAAACCTAGTCCTAAGAAAATTCCAGCAATAGTACCTTGAATAATTGCTGACAGATTATCACCTTGTGAAAGATAAATGAATAGTGGGATTATATTTAAACCACCAACAATCAACAGTGTGTTTCTTCCAGACTTAATAAAGTCTTTTTTTTCTGTCTCCAAGGATTTTTCTTTTCGCTTTTTTACTGTTTCTGAAAATTTTTCTCTTGATACCAATACAGTTTTACAATATGGACATCTGATAGCTTTTGAATTGATTTTTTTTGAGCAAGAGGGGCAATTCATTTTTGTTTAGTTGTGGTATTTGTCGTTGATGTTTTTTTATTCAAAATTAATTACTTCTTTTGGGTTCAGAGGAGAGCCTTTGAACCATATTTCGAAATGTAAATGAGGACCGGTTGTGAATTTACCACTATTTCCTACAATGGCAATTACTTCTCCTGCTTTAACAATAGCTCCCTCTTTTTTTAATAAAACAGAATTATGCTTATAAACGCTGATTAAATCGTTCCTGTGTTGGATGGCAATAACATGTCCTGTTTCCACAGTCCATGCCGAAAAAATCACTTTTCCATTTAAGGTACTTTTTACACCGGCATTTTTTTCTGCTACTATGTCAATTCCATGATGGCCCTCATTTATTTTTAACTCTTTAGATATAAGTCCTGTAATTGGTTTGAAAAAATGAAAATAGGCCAATGATTTTGATTCCTCTGAAAAGGATAGGTCAATGAATTTATCGGGTAACAAGTCATTATTTCGAGTCTCTAAATTCACTTTTTGAAAGGTCATTTTGTTTATAGAGTCAACTGGAATTCCAAAATCTTTAAAAGTAGAATCAAGCTTTAGACCATATTCAATTTTATTTTGAACTTTTTCCTGAAGTTTAAACAATTGCTTGGTGTTTTCTATTAAATGGGCATGATCTGAAGCCGATTCATAACCAGGAATTATATATGATTTAACAGGGGTAAAAGCGATTATTAGATACGTCAATAAACTTACCGAAAAAGTACTTGCGATTATCCAAAGAATTAATCTCCCAAGCGAAATGTTTCTGCTGTAAACTTCAATAAGTAAATTTTTATTTACGATTGATAGGTGGTAGCGAACTTTCAATCGTTGCCAGAAACTTCTTTTTGCATCTTGATTTCTCCCCATGCTTTTAATCGCGATTTATTCAAATAAGGATTTTAGTTCAGCAGCATCTTTTGCAGACATTTTTCCAGCCATGATTAAATTGAGCTGTCGTCTCCTCAATGCTCCATCATAGCGTTCTTTTTCTTGATCCGATTCTGGAATTAACTCTGGCACCTCAATTGGACGGCCAATTTGATCTACCGCCACAAAGGTGAAAATTGCTTCATTATGTCTTTTTTTATCTCCTGTAATATGGTCTTCAACCCATACATCCATAACAACTTCCATACTGCTGGTAAATGCTCTTGAAACCTTTGCCTCAAGGGTCACAATATCTCCAAGTTTTATAGGTTTTTGAAAAGCAACTTTTCCAACAGAGGCAGTTACAACAACTCTGCGGCAATGTCTGTGCGCACTTATTGCTCCAATAACATCTAACCAATTTAAGAGTTGCCCCCCCATTAAATTTCCTAAAGTATTTGTATTGTTTGGTAAAACAATGTGTGTTGCCGAAGCAAAAGTGCTTTTTGCTGTTGTTGATTTCATACATCTAAATTAAGCAATTATTCAACTATCTCGATTAATCAGCTTACAATCACTTATTTTACTTCATTCCTTCAAATCGAGTTGAGCGATTTATTTTTTTCTTTTTTTTGGGAATTTTATGTTTTTTGGAGGGAGCATTATAACTATCACGTTTTCTAAATAGTTTGAACTTAATTCCAACAATTTCTCTGTTTTCATAACGACTGGTTCCCTTTGAGCCATATGAGTCCTTAAATTTTGAGTTTACTTTTCTCGAATTGCTTGAGCTGTATGAATCTCTAAATTTTGAGTTTACTTTTCTGGAGCTGTTTGAACTGTATGAATCTTTAAAGCCAAGTTGGCCTTTTCGGCCTTTACCTTTACTGCCATAGGAATCTCTAAAACCATGTTGTCGTTTTCGTCCACTTTCTCCACCGTATGAATCTCTAAATCCATGTTGGTTTTTTCGCCCACTATTTCCGCCATACGAATCTTTAAATCGTATTTGGTTTTTGTGTCCGCCTGTTCGACCATTGTAGGCATCTTTAAATCGTATTTGATTTTTACGTCCGTCTGCTCGACCACTGTAGGCATCTTTATATCCTATCTGATTTTTACGCCCACCTATTCTTCCACTGTACGCATCTTTGTATCGTATTTGGTTTTTTCTTCCTCTTGTTCGACCACGATAGGAATCTTTATATCCTATTTGGCTTCTTCTCCCAGTTTCACCTCCATAGGAGTCGTTAAATCTAATTTTATATTTCCTACCTTCTCCTTTTCCACTGTAACTGTCATAAAATTTCGAGTTGCAGCCAGAAAAGATTGTGGCGTATATAAAAAGAAATATAGCGAATCTTGTGTCCATTAATGAATGACTAATTTACGGTTTACATTTAATTTGGTTTTTCTTTGTATCTTTGAAATGCAAATGAAAAATGATAGCGCCAATACAATTCAAAATACAGCGATAATTACTGCTATTGCTACTGCTATTATTACCCCTTTTGGGGCGTAAATTTCACAAATAACATACCACTACTATTATTTCTGACTAAATCTTTATTTAGTCACGACATAATTCAATATTTTTGCGCCTCTGGCGCACAGTTAGAAATAATTAAATAAAAAAGAAATGAAGGTTTTAAAATTTGGAGGAACATCTGTAGGAACAGCAGAATCTATCAAAAAGGTAAAAGATATCATTGCGAATGAAGCCAAAGATGATCGAGTGATTGTAGTTGTTTCAGCAATGACACAAGTTACTAACAAACTTCTAGCTGCAAGTCAATTAGCCGAAAACGGTGATGAATCTTACAAAGAAATTATAAAGGAAATTGAAAACAAACATTTTTATGCAATCCGTGAACTTGTAACCATAGATCAACAGAGTGGAGTTATTGCCAATGTTAAAGTTCTCTTAAACCAACTGGAAGATATATTAAATGGAGTTTATTTAGTGAGAGAATTGTCTCTTAAAACATCTGATTGTGTTGTGAGTTTTGGCGAATCGCTTTCATCAATAATACTTAGTAAATCTATTGGAGCTGAATTGGTAGATTCAAAAGCGTTGATATCAACAAATACCGAGCACGGGGGGGCTAGTGTTTTGTATGATATTACGTACAAGAAAATTCAGGAATTTTTTCAGTCGAGTACATCAAATGTTTTTGTTGCACCCGGTTTTGTTGCTTCCACTGAAGAAGGAGTAACCTCAACTTTGGGAAGAGGTGGGTCAGATTTTTCTGCGGCTTTGTATGCTGCGGGATCAGATGCTGCTGAATTGCAGATTTGGACAGATGTAAGTGGTATGTATACTGCGGATCCAAGGAAAGTAAAATCTGCATTTCCAGTTAAATTCGCTTCTTACAAGGAGGCTATGGAGCTTTCGCACTTTGGTGCTAAAGTTATTTACCCTCCCACAATTTTACCAGTCTACAAAAAAGGAATTGCTTTGAAGATTAAAAACACTTTTTCTCCAGAAGATCAAGGTACTTTAATTACAGCAAGCGCTGATGAGGGTATGCCTATCAAAGGGATTAGTTCAATTGATAAAATAGCATTAGCAAGTTTGAGCGGTTCTGGTATGATTGGTATTCCTGGGATATCAGCACGTTTATTTAGTGCGCTTTCTAGAGCAAAAGTGAATATTATTTTAATTACTCAGGCATCATCTGAGCATTCAATATCGTTTGCAATTAATCCAGAAGATATAATTATTGCGGTTGATGCAGTTAAAGAAGAATTTGCGTTTGAAATTCAAACGGGAAAAATTAATAGTCCAAGAGTTGAAACAGGTTTGTCGGTTATTGCACTGGTTGGCGAAAAGATGAGTGGACAGGTTAATGTTAGTGGAAAAATGTTTAATACACTTGGAAGTAATGGAGTAAATATAAGGGCCATTGCTCAAGGGTCATCAGAAAGAAATATTTCAGCTGTGATAGAAGAAAAAGATGTAAAGAAAGCCTTAAATGTGCTTCACGAAAATCATTTTGAAGGATCAAATAAAGTTCTCAATCTTTTTGTGGTTGGTGTAGGAAATGTAGGAGGAACTCTAGTAGAGCAAATTAAGCAACAACAAAAAGTGTTGCAAGAGAATTCAAATATTGTTGTTCGAGTTGCTGGATTGGCGAATTCAAAGAAGATGTTCTTAAATCCTGAGGGAATTGATCTAGATGGATGGCAAGAAAAAGTGGAGGATTCTTCTGAAATTTTTGAAAAGGAGGCTTTGATTCAACAAATATCGGAACTCAATCTTAGGAACTCTGTTTTTGTAGATTGTACAGCAAATTATGAAATAGCATCAGTTTATAAAACAGCATTGGAAAACAACATTAATGTTGTTACAGCAAATAAAATTGCTTGTTCTTCAGATTATGAATTATATCAAGAACTCAAATCCATTTGTTTGAAGAATAATGTTAAATTTTTATACGAAACAAATGTAGGTGCTGGTCTTCCTGTAATAGGTACCATTAACGATTTGGTTCATTCCGGTGATAAAATCCAAAAAATTGAAGCTACGGTTTCCGGGTCATTAAATTTTATTTTCAATACGTATGATGGTAAAAATACTTTCCATGATGTTGTTATGCAGGCGAAAACAGAAGGCTATACTGAACCAGACCCAAGAATAGATTTGTCGGGTGTTGATGTAAAGCGTAAAATATTAATATTGGTCCGTGAGGCTGGAATTAAAATGGAATTTGATGATATAGAAGTTAAAGATATTCTTCCTAAGGCTTGTTTTGAGGTAGATAGCGTAGAAGACTTCTTTAATTTGTTAAAGAATGATGAACCAACTTTCCAAGAAATGGTTGGAAATGCGCAGTCTGAAGGTAGAAAGTTAAGGGTTATTGCCAAGTACGAGGATGGAAAGGCAACTGTTGAACTTCAAGCTGTTGATTCAACTCATCCATTTTACAATTTGCAGGGAACAGATAATACAGTAGCGCTCTACACAGATAGATATGTTTCACAACCCATGGTTATTCAAGGTGCAGGTGCAGGTGCAGGAGTTACAGCAGCAGGAGTTTTTGCGGACATTGTAAGAATTGCTAATTATTAAAAAATGAATCAGGTAAAAGTATTTGCCCCAGCAACTGTTGCTAATGTAGCGTGTGGTTTTGATGTTTTAGGTTTAGCGTTAGATTATCCAGGTGATGAGGTTTTAGTTACAAAAACTGATCAAGAAGATATCGTAATCACTGCGTGCCATAATGCTGAAAATTTGCCTTTAGCTGCAGATAAGAATGTTTCCGGAGTAGCGGTAAGAGCTCTTTTAAATAAACTAGGTTCTAACCAAGGCTTTGAAATTGAATTGACTAAGGGCGTTAAGCCAGGGAGTGGAATAGGCAGTTCTGCTGCTAGCTCTGCTGCTGCTGTCGTAGCTGTAAATGAACTGTTGGGAAACCCTTTTACAAAAAAAGAGTTGGTTGAGTTTGCGATGGAAGGAGAGCGATGTGCAACAGGTGTTGCGCATGCAGACAATGTAGCACCATCGATATGTGGTGGGTTTACTTTGGTGAGATCCTACGAACCGTTAGATATTATTAAAATAGATTCTCCAAAAGAGCTTTGGACAACCGTTATTCATCCTCAATTAGAAGTTAAAACAAGAGATGCTCGTCGAGTTTTAAAGGGTGGTATAGATCTCTCTAAAGCAATTACCCAATGGGGTAATGTTGGAGGGTTAGTTGCTGGATTATACTCTGAAGATTATGATTTAATAGGAAGGTCATTAGTAGATGTCGTTATTGAGCCAATTCGTTCAATACTAATACCGGGTTATGAAAAGGTTAAAAGAGCAACCTTGGAAGCCGGAGCCTTAGGGTGCTCGATTTCAGGATCAGGCCCCTCTATTTTTGGTTTAACCAAAGGAGAAGAATTAGCAAATAAAGTTAAGGAGGCGATGGCTGATGTTTACAATCAATATGGAGTTGATTTTGAAATTCATGTTAGTCAAGTGAACTCGGAGGGAGCAAAAATCATTGGATAATGAAATATTATAGCACAAGAAAAAACTCTGAAGAGGTATCGTTTAAAGATGCTGTAATAAGAGGACTAGCTCCGGATGGAGGATTATATTTCCCTGAGCGAATAGACAAGTTACCAGAGGGTTTAATTGGATCTGGAGCATCTATTGAAGAATTAGGGTATGAAGTTGCTAAGCGTTTTGTTGATGGTGAAATTCCAGACGGCGACCTGCAACGCATAGTCGCCGAAACGGTTAATTTCCCTTTGCCTATTGTTGAGGTCGAAAAAGATGTATACTCCTTGGAGTTATGGCATGGACCAACTTGTGCATTTAAAGATGTTGGTGGTCGTTTTTTAGGGAGATGTTTATCACATTTT
>Ga0160423_10005276_pt1 | contig 10549 bp, 9 predicted proteins | sample CRUFie14St8metaG_FD_108191 | JGI IMG/M metagenome (GOLD analysis project Ga0160423, IMG submission 108191) | Marine microbial communities from the Costa Rica Dome - CRUD Field 142mm St8 metaG | ecosystem: Environmental > Aquatic > Marine > Oceanic > Photic zone | place: Costa Rica: the Eastern... | reverse complement strand
CCTTGGCTCGGGGAAACTGAAGCCGTGCCAGACCGGTCTCGGTGAACTGCGCGCGAAACGGTCCCAGATCGGAGTCAATGAGGGCGGATTTCACGGCACCAAGCTATCGCGCGGTCAACGAGCCGCAAGCCAAACCGGTTTACAACTGCGGAATGAGTAGGCTGAGAATGCTCCAGAGTATGGCGATGAGTACGAGCGTGAGGAGGATGAAACGGTTGCGTGCCACGCGCGTTTCCTTGCGCAGGGCGGTATAGCCGTGGTTGCGCCCGGCCGCGAGATAGGTCACCAGCTTCTCATTGGGCGTCGGCTCCGGCGTCGTGTCCGGTTTCCTCAAACGCTGCCACCATCCATGCAGATCAAACTTCCGCACACCTTGGTCATTATATAGGCGAGGGGAATCGGGCTCGGGCGGAAATAATTCGGCGGGGGTCGAATCGTTCGAGAGGATGGGATCCCTCGGCAGCGGCGAAGTTTCCTCCAGCTTGGTGCGGATCTCCGTAGCGTTGCGGGAGGTGGAGACGTGTTCGAGATCGGAAATCTGCTGTTCCAGCCGCTCGATTTGGGAATTTAATTCCCGCGCGCGCGACTTCATCACATCGGATTTGCCCCCAAACCACCCCATGAACCCCTAACCTTTCATCAACAGGACTGTGAGGATCCCGGCGCCAATCAATAACATGGGCCAAGTAAGCGCCAATCCCCAAAGACACATTTGGCCGAAAGACCGCGGCATGGATATGCCGCCCGAACCGGTGGCGGCCGGTGCAGAGAACACGCCGGCTTCCTCATCGCTTTCGCCGTTGAGTAGGGTCCATTTCAGGCGGGCTGAATTCAACTCCATCCGGGCGTTTTCGATGGTGGTAAGATTGCGGGTGAGCAGCACCTTCCATTGTTCGTCGTGCGTGTCCACTTCCTCCAAGGTTTCCACCTTGCTCATGGCATCACGCAAATCTTCAATGGTGCGGGCCATTTGCTCGGCATCGCGCCGGGTATCCATGTGCGCTTCCTCCATGAGGCCGAGGCTGCGCGTCAGCTCATGCATCATCTCCTCTCGGCCGGTTTGAAATTCCGAGAAGCGTCGGCGCGAATCCTCCACGGTGGCCTTCTCGCGTTCGAGCTTCTCGCGGGCACGATTCAGCTCGGCCAACTTCGTTTGTAATGAAGTGGCTTGGTGATCCAATTCCTCCCGGTCATCCGACATCACTGTTGTGCGCTTGGTGGTGACGGGAAAATCCTCCTCCAGTAAATCCGGCTCATCGAACGCAGCCATGGCAAAAACGCTAAAACGCCGAAGAGCAAAAGTAAAGCACAGGTTGGGGTGTGCTGCTAAAAAGACCCCAACGGGTGGGGTTAATGCTCATAATTGCGAGCGCGCTGGAGGCCATAAGCCAACGGGCCGAAGCCGACCCCCAGCGAGAAGACGAGGAACATACCGACGTAAATGGCCTGCTGGGTTTCATCTGCGCGGCCGAAAATTTGCCAGGGCGATCCAAAGGGCGACCCGATTCCTAGCATCATTACGGCCATGCCGATGTACACAAAGCTCACCACCAAACAAAACGTGCCGCCGAAGCCGGAGACAATTTTACTCGGGTTATCCTCCTTGAGATCCGGGTACATCACGCCCATGCCCATGGCGAGGCCGTTCAGGGCCAGAGCCATCACGGAGATGCCGCCGCAGAAAAACACTTTTTGGGCTGTCGGCAAATGCAGCATGTTGCTTGAAAGCCAAATGAGCGGAATGGAAATCGCCAGCGAAATGACGGTGGCTAGCATGAACTTCACTCCGACCACGCGGTTTAATCCAAGTGGAGAGAGGCCGACAATCCAGAGGCGTTTGCCTTCCAGCGAAAACTGCGGGTAGACGAAACGCGTGGTCAACGTGGCGAGGTTCAGCGCGCACGCAGCGAGGTTCATAAAACTGACGAGCTTGGAAAAATAATCGCCACCAAATCGGCCTCCCGAAAACAGCGAGGTGAATTGATCCGTGAAGAACCGGAGGTTCAAAATGTAAATGCCGAGAATACCAAAGAGGATGAGCGATTGGCCCCACTGCGCGGTGTCGCGCCAGAAGATGCGGATATCCTTGAGCACAACGGCGCGCACATCCGGTGAGAGGAAGGGTACCCGTTGCAGGGTGCTGTCCAGAAAGCCGGGGGCAAAATCGAAGTCCTTGCGTTTTTCCAGTTGCGCGCGATACCAGGCTTGAAAGCGGGCGGTCAATGAGGTTTGCCAGATTACACTGATGATTTGTGCCAAAGCCGTTAATAGAATGATCCACGCGCCGGTTCCAATTAGCGAAAGATGTTGCAAGGGGGCTTCGCCGCCGAACGCAGTGAGCCATTGGTTGGATTGGAGGAGGAACACGCCCAGCAATCCCAGAATGCTGCTAGCCGTCAGCAAATGGGCGCTGCGGGAATTCAGCACCCACGAGACTACGGCGAGCAACGGAATGAGCCCCAGCCAAATGGGGCCCAGGGCGGAGACGGATTTATCGGCCGGCGCGGCGGCTTCGTTCACGGGCGCCAGCTTGGTGAGCTGCCAATGGTTGAGTTCGGTTTCCGGCAGGTCGGCGTCGGGTTGCTGCCAAAGTTCCTGGGCGGTGGAGCCGCGGATGTGCTCAGTAAAATTGGTGCTGGTGAAAGTGAGGCGAAGATGGTTGGTGTCTTCGCGGGTCAATGCGCCTTCAAAGTAATTACCGTGATCGGTGACATTAAATGTTTCTCCGGTTAGCTCATCGTTTTCATCTACCTTTTCCACTTCGCGGCGGAAATAAAGTCGATAGGTAGCATCGGTCTTAGGTTGGGTGTCGCCGGCTGGAATCAAAAGATGATTGGTGTGGACGGCGGGGCGCGGGGTGTTGTGCAGATCCTGCACCTGCAGGGCTGGCGCATCGGGCATCAACACCGCCTCCGGTTCGGCGGCAAACTCCGCGGCCGCGCCTCGTAGATGATTGCGGCCCCGGACAAGGTCCAAGCCAGATAGGGTGGAACGTAAATTGGCATTGATGAGATACTCCAAGTCCGGCCCTAACTGTTGCATCTCTCCTGAGGCACTACGTTCGTAGAGGAGACGTAGGCTGGGTTTCAATGCGTATAAGCCATCCTGCACCAGCCGTGGTTCCAATTGCGCCACCTGGTTCGTAGTCCAACGGCCGAGATCAATGGAGGCGATGTCCGGAGATTTTTTCTGGGCCGCATAGTTTTCGGCTAAAGGCTCGAATTCGCCGTGCCAGAAATCCTTGATGCTGCTGAGATTGACCAAGGGCAGAAACCACGCGAGCAGGATGATTTGCGAGCATAGCCGCGGGGCGAAGGACACGGCTTGGCTCCAATCCCCGGCTAGACTGCCTCGGCTGAGCGTGGCGGATAGGGATTGGTAAAAGGTTTTGCCAGTGCTGGTGAAGCCGAGGAAACCGAAGAACAGGACATTGGCTGTGAGCACGCCGATGAAAAACTGTGCCAGAGTACGTGCGCCATCCACCCAGTTGGTGAGCGTACTGGAGAGCCAGTAGCTGGGCAGGAAAGGAAACTGCGCGAATTGGGTCTTGGCCAGTAACCGGTCGGTGAGATCCAGCACGCGCGTTTCTAGGGTTTGTTCAGTTGCCGCCTCAGGTTGGAGGTACACCTTCACCATGTACACGATTGCCAGCAGCAAGAGCACGGCGGTGGTTTGAAATAAACTGCGGTCGAGATAACGAGCCATGAACACCGCAATCCAGCAACCGAAGACCGCGGGCAAGATGATAAATAACGCCACCAAAAACGGCGTGACCAAATAAAAGCCCAGCGCCGCCTTTTGGTGAATGCCATAGGCGACCACCAAGGGCGCAATCAGCAGTAGGAAGGCCCACGAAGCCACCACGGTGGTTTCCACCAGCTTCCATTGGAAGATGTGGTTGGCCGAGAAAGGGAGGGTTTGCAGAAAACGCGTTTCCTGATTTCGAAACATGTTGGTGTAGCCAACCACCACATTGGAAAAAAGCAGCAGCATGAAGAGCATGGCAAAGAGCAGGAACACCAGATGCTCAATCAACAGGTCGCCCAGCCCAGGAAATTTGGAGACATAACGCAGGCCCGCCCAAAACAAGCCGGAGGCGATAAGCGGATAAAAGATCAGAAACACTGCCACCATGAACGACAATGTGCCCGAGCGCGAACCGGCCTGTGCGACGCGGCGCCACGCCTGCAGCAGGTTTACCTTTAGCAACAGCAGGAAAGGCGACGGAAATCGCTGGGAGGAATCGCTCATCAGCCTTGATGCAGTTGGCGTTGTACGGCCACGTCGGATTCTTCCCGTGTCAAGGCGAGGAAGGTTGCTTCCAGCTCGGAATTGTCTTCGCCGCCCAGATTATGTAGCTCCTCCTCAGTACCCACGGCCACCAGCTTGCCCATGTGCACAATGCCAATGCGATCAGCCACTTCCTCGGCCACGCTAAGCTGGTGCGTGGAAAGAAACACGGTCATCCCATCCGCCGCACGTTCCTTGAGCACTTCCTTGAGAATATATTGATGATGCGGATCCAAGCCCACCATCGGTTCATCCAGCACAAAGACCTCGGGGTTGTGCATCAGAGCCGAGACAATCGCGATGCGTTGGCGTGTGCCGTGGGAAAGGCTTTCGATGTTCTTGCGCAGGTACGGGTCCAGTGAGAAGCGGGGGATGAGATCGCGCGTGCGTGTTTCGATGTCCTGCTCGTTCATGTGAAAGAGCTGGCCGGTGAACCGGAGGAATTCCCACGGCGTAAGCTTATCGTACAGGAATGGAAAGTCCGGCACATAGGCGAGGCGCTTACGCACCTCAATGGGCTTGGTTTGCACATCGTATCCGCACACCTTGGCGGTGCCGGTGGTGGGGGCAATGAGGCCGACCAGCATCTTGATGGTGGTGGTTTTGCCGGCGGCATTCGGGCCGAGCACAGCGAAAAATTCGCCTTTGCCGACCGTGAGACTCAGGTCATCGACGGCGGTCAGGTCGCCGAATTCCTTCACGAGATGGGTCAGTTCGATCATTGATCACGGCGCAACCGGCCGTAAAAGTTCTGGTTGCGCAGAACAATGGATTTGGGCAGGTCGAGCTTGGAGGTTTTGCTGATGGTATCAATCAGCACATCAGGAATCTCCACGCGCAGGATTTCCCCGAGCGTGTTGACGTAAATTTTCACGAGCATATCTTCCACGATCGGCACATCAATCCGATAAACCTTGATGCGCGAGCGTACGCCGGGCAGCAGGTCAATGTGGGCCTGACGCGGGAGTTCCAGCTTGAAGTTCAGCGGGCGATTTTTGAGTTCCTCTGAGTTCAGAAAATTCTTCACCATCAACGAAGCTCCGCTGGCCGCGAGCGCCGGCACGCCGGCCAGCTTCAATCCGGCGCCCACCAGTTTCTCCGGTTTACTTAAGTTTTCCAGTGGAACGTCTACTTCCTGCTCGGCGCCCTCCAGACTGGCACGGAGGGTGACGAAATTATTTGTGGAATGGGCATCCACGGCAAATTCGAATTGGCGTTCACTGATCTCGCGCTCGAGTTGCACCTGCATCGAGGTCCAATGTTGATCCGGAAACGGGCTGAGGCTGATGTGAAAATCAAATATGACATCTTCCCGGGAGTCTGCGGAATGCAGGCGGCCACGGCTAATATCTAAGGTGTACTCGCCGACCTTTTCCACCATACCCTCCACGTTGCCGCCTTGGGTGGTGTCACGCACCACCGAAGGTGTCCAATCCAATGCGCCAAGCAATTGATTACTGCGTTCATCCACTACCTGCAGTTTGGCCTCGTCCTGAGCGTTGAGGATTTTTTCCCAAACCACTTGAATATCCACGGCCGCCCCGAGGCTTTGACCAGCGTATTCGACCTGCCATAGGCGATAAGTCATAAACGCCCAAAAGGTGAAGAGGATGACAAGGATAACGCGCTGCATGGTCGGGTGTGCGCGGGGAGTGTACTATTCCCGAGTAGGAATAATCAACTCCTGACCGATCTGCAGTTTGGAGGGATTCAAGCCCGGATTGGCGGCATATAGTTCCTGCAGTTTAACCCCATATCGTCGAGCGATGGCCGTGGGGTTCTCTCCAGATTGCACCTTGTGCTTACGGCCGGCTACCGGTGGCGTCTGGGTTGGGGTGCCACCGGGTTGGGGTAATTGAACCGTACTGTTTGTGGCCGGTCGCGGATTGGGGTTAATACCGCGGGATTGGAGCTGATGCCGTAGGGCCTGATTTTCGGCGGCCATTTGGTTGAGCTGCGAGCGAAGTTGTTGGATGGCTGTGTCGGGCGCGTGCTGTGGTGAGCCGAGAATATCCCTTGCCAAATCGCCCTTGAGCGCCTCGATATGGTTTTGGACAATCTTGCCTTTGGGAGCGTCAGGGTCGAGGCTGAGATAGCGTTGGAGATGATAAATGGCTGCGGCCGGATCGGATTTGCGGGTAAAGTAGAGCAGCCCAATTTCGAAATGGGCCAGTGAGGAGCGGGGGTTGGCTTCGAGGGCCTTGTGGAAGGAACGCTCGGCGCCTTCAAAATCGAGCTGCTGCATTTGGCGGCGGCCTTCCAGGAAGTGCGGTTCCTTATCCTCGGCATTAACAGCCCCTCCGGTGGGCTCGCAACCGATCCAAGCTGTCGCGAGGATTGCGATGAAAATGGCCAGAAATTCACGCATCAACCCCACGCTATCCGACGCGACACGCACTGGCAATCGGCAGTTGTAAACAACTGCAAGCCGGCCTATGCGAAAGGGTTGTCAGGTCGGCCCTGTGAAAGTTCATCCAATTCTTCTGCCTCGTGGTCCTCTTCGGGAGCATCCTCGTGGTCAAAGGGATTTTCGGCGGTGTGCACGGCGGGCGGCAGGAAGAAGGGGGCGAAAAAGAGAAACAACCAGCCAACAATCAAATGAAGCAGGATCAAGATCAACAAACCCATGAGCGGAAGAAATTGCAGCGCGTAACACAGACAGCTCATGATTAACAACGCTCCGGCCGGTAGCCAGGCGGCGGTGGTGAGCCGCCATAGTTTGCTCAAGCCGCCTTCACGATCGGCAAAAAAGGCGACCGTCTTGGCCGGCCATATGCCGAGGAGCCCAAACAACAACGTCAGTAGGCTGTAGCCCACGCCCACGGCTACGCTGGCGCCCAGTAGGAGAAACGGCCGGCGCGAGCCCCACCAGGGGATGTGGGTTTCGCGGTTGATGCGGAATTCCTCCACGGCGTACGGGAAATCCAGATAACCGAGCACGGAGCTGAGTACCCAGGTATTGCGGCGAAATTCCAGTTGCAGGTCTGCCAGTTGACCGTGTTGTTGCTGGCTGGTGGGGTCGATGATGATACGCAGGTAGCCGTTTTCGGCGAGCACGCCGGTTTGATCGGCGGGCCAATTGAGCTGGCCTTCGCTTAGGCCGGCTTGTTCGGGTAGTTGCGCCACGGCGGCATCGAGCACGGGCGCCCAGTATTGGCCCAATACCAACATCACACTGCCGCCCAGCGCGATGGCGAGGACGGCTTGCCACAGGAGTAACCGTCCCCAGCCGGTGGCGGCGAAGGAGGCGACACTGGAAAAACTAAAAGGGAAGCCCGAAGGAGCCGAAGCGTTTTCCTCCACCGGCACGCATTCCTGAGCTTCAGGCGTTTCGGCGGGTGGTGCGGATTCTTCCGGCTCCATGGGGGGATCAGTTTCCGGCGGCTTCGGCGGGCGGTTGTTGCGGGTCTTTTTGGGGCGGCATGAGCATGACGGGAAAGGGGTAACGCAGCTTGAGTACGTCATCCACGTTGACCTCCACATGATACACACCGGCCTCCTTGAATTCGACATTGCCGAAAAGGTGGACGTTGGTGCGGATGTTGTCCGGCTTATCCAGGCCGTATTTCATCTTGTTTTCACACAGGGTTGTGGTGCTGTCGGGGGAAATAATTTTAACGTGCTCGATGAATTCACCTACGCCGGCTGTCCAGCGGTTAAAGCATACAATTCTGGAAGCGGTGACAGGTAGTTGCGGCACGATCAACTGCGTGAGCACGCCGATGAGCATGGGGTTGCCGTTGGCTTCCTGACGGATTTCCTCACAGAGCACGGAGCACTGGAGATCGGGGAGAATACGGGTATCTGACATGGGTTAAGATTCGGGGGTCTCAAGGTTGAGGCCATTGGCGCGGGCGGCGGCGCGGATGGTGTTGCGCAGCAGCATGGCTATAGTCATGGGGCCGACGCCGCCGGGGTTTGGGGTAATGCGGCCGGCAACGGGTTGTACGTCGGCAAAGTCGACATCGCCCACGAGGCGGCTGCCATTTTTGGCCTCGGGATCGGGAATGCGGTTGACGCCGACATCGATGACAACGGCGCCGGGTTTGACCATATCCGCCTTCACAAATTCGGGCACGCCCATGGCGGCGATGAGGATGTCGGCACGGCGGCAGTGTTCGCCGATGTCGGCACTGCGTGAATGGCAAAGGGTGACTGTGGCGTTAGCGTATTCGGATTTTTGGCAAAGGATTGCGGCCATGGGTTTGCCGACGATGTTGCCGCGGCCGAGGATCACGACCTCGGCGCCGCTGGTGGCGACGCCGCTGCGGATGAGCAGCTCATGGACGCCGGCGGGGGTACACGGCACAAAGCCGTCGGTATCGCCGAGAAGCAGTTTGCCGACGTTCAGCGGGTGAAAGCCGTCGACATCCTTGTTGGCCGACACGGCGGCGAAGATGTTGGCTTCATTGATCTGCGATGGCAGGGGCGCCTGTACAAGGATGCCGTGCAGGGTGGGGTCGGCGTTGAGTTCGCCGATGAGCTTAAGCAGATCTTTCTCGGTCGTGTCTTCGGGCAGGATGCGGGTTTGGGACTGGATGCCGAGGCGGTCGCAGGCCTTTTCCTTCATACCTACGTAGACGCGGGAGGCGGGGTCTTCCCCGACCCGGACAAAGACGAGGCCCGGCGGCGTGCCGTGGGCCTTTAAGGCTTCGACGTGCCGCCGGGTTTCCTCGTGAATCTGATCGGCGATGGCGCGGCCATCGATCAGGGTGTCGGAAGCCACGGAGCTTAGTTGGCTTCGGGTTTATCCTCCTCCGATTGTTCGGGGGTGGATTCTTCCGGCTTGGAGTCTTCTTCCTTGGCCTTGTTTTCCTCGGCTTCCTGCTGTGCCTTCTCCACGGCCTCTTTGCGGGCAGCGGCGATCTTAGAGATAAACTCCTGAGTGAGCTCGCCCTTGAGGGTGTTTACTAGCAGTACGGGGGTGTTCGCGTTCCGGGCGTCGAGGGCTTCTTCGCCGCTGACGAGGACTTGTTTGCCGACAAACCAGTTCAACTTGAGAGCAACTTGTTCGTCCAGGACGAGGTAGTTGATCTTCTTGCCGGATTCAAGGTGCTCCAGTACATAACCGGTAGGGGATTGGATATCCAGCGTGCGTCGCACGATGCCTTCACGGGTCACGATACGCACGGGCTTTTCGGTCTCGGGCTTGGTGAGCGTGGGCGCGGGCAGGTTCGGATTCACCTTGGCGATCTGCACAGGCTTGGGGGCTTCCGGCTTGGGCGGCGTGGGAGCCTCGGGCTTGGCCGGGGTGGCTACTTCAGGCTTGGGTTTCACGGCCACCTCGGTGGGTTTCACGGGTTTGGGGTTGGTGATTGAGGGATTCTGCTTCACTTCCACGCCATGGGGGGTTTGACCGTTGCCTTGGCCGAGCTCCTGAATGGGCAGAGTGACGGTAGGGTTATTCTGGCCGGTGGGCTTGGGCGGGGCCGGTGTCACTGGGGTGGGCACCGCGGGTGTGGGGGTGGAGGTAACCGTAGGAACGGGCGGGACTTCCACGACACCCACACTGGCTTGTTGGCGGGTGACGAATTGGGCGGCGACAAATACCGAGGCGTTTTGCGGAGCGAGCACTTCCATCCATTTACCCTTGGAGGCACCCGTGAGGACGAGCTGGGAGCCGCGGGGCATTTTGGCGAGGACGGGGAATTGCTCGCCGGCACCGCCGCGAACATTGAGGTTGGTGGCACGTACGGAGGAGACGTTGAGCTTAACCGGTTTGCCGGCAGCATCCACACCGTTCAGAATATTGGCGGCTTCCAAGAAATCGGAGTGGACCCACAGGCCGGCATCGGCGGGGACTTGCACGCGGTACCATTTGCGGGGTTCCCCGGCCTTGGGCGCAGCAATGTTGATCTCTTCGAGAATGTTGACAGGCTCATCTTTGTTAAATTGAAACACAAGTGAGCTGAAGATCGTAGCGCGGCCACGGGCACTGACGCGGGTGCCATTCACCAAGCCAACACCAATGGAAGGATCGGAGACCGGTTGAACAGGCGTAGCGGTGGCAGCGAGTGCCGGAGTAGCAGGGATAGCCGGAGTAGCTGCAGGCGGCACAACTGCCGGAATTGGTACAGCGGGGGTGACCGGTGCGGGTGGCACGGGCACGGCGGCCGGCGGCGGGGTGACCGGAGCCGGAGTCACGGGTGCCGGTGGCACGGGAGTGGCCGGCGGGACTGGGGTGGGAAAGGGTTCGGGTTGGCCTTGGGCCACGAGTAGGGTGGTCGCGGCCAAGCTCAACGCGGGGATGATGAGTCGG
>Ga0160423_10005275_pt1 | contig 10550 bp, 8 predicted proteins | sample CRUFie14St8metaG_FD_108191 | JGI IMG/M metagenome (GOLD analysis project Ga0160423, IMG submission 108191) | Marine microbial communities from the Costa Rica Dome - CRUD Field 142mm St8 metaG | ecosystem: Environmental > Aquatic > Marine > Oceanic > Photic zone | place: Costa Rica: the Eastern... | reverse complement strand
ATAGCGGCCATTGCCGGGAATCTGGCAGCAGAAGCTTACAATCTCCATATTCGGGCTCGCGGTATTCAGGACAATCAAGATAACAGAACACGATTCGTTGTGTTGCAGCAGGCGAAAGCGGCTCCTTCAGGGGTCGATAAGACCAGTATTCTAGTATACACCCGCAATGAGCCGGGGGCGTTGTTTCGGTTGCTCGAGCCTTTCCAGCAGTTGCAGATCAGTCTGTCTAAAATTGATTCGCGCCCATCGAAGAAAGAGGCTTGGGCCTATGTCTTTTTTATTGATTTTGAAGGTCATGTGGACGACCAGAAAATCGCGTTGCTGTTTGACAAGTTAAAAACTTGTACGGAAGAGATAAAAGTTCTTGGTTCTTATCCAGCCTTTAATAAGGCAGCACCGGATCGCACCGACAACCTTTTTGGGGCAACGGCGAGGACCAGTCGGAACGGGCCGAAAGGGCTTCAGCTTGCATCGCTTAAGAGTCAAACAGTAGCTATTATTGGGCTTGGGATGATCGGTGGCAGTATCGCGCTGGGTCTTCGGAGGAAATTTCCAGATCTTGACATCATTGCTGCAGATCCCGACCAGCAGGCCCTGAAGAGCGCGAGAGATGAGGGGACTTTGACCGGCGCAGGCAGTGCCAAGGAGGTTATTGCTGCTGCTGACCTTGTTGTCCTCGCGATGCCTCCGTTGGCGATCCCGGAGTATCTGATCCTGTTGCAGAAGCACGGCAAGCCCGACGCGGTATTCACCGATGTTGGTAGCGTGAAATCTCATGTACTGGTCAGCCTCGCCGACCACGAAACCAGCCTTTCAGCCCGGTTTGTCCCCGGACATCCGATAGCAGGTTCGGAAAAAAGTGGCTATGTGTCTGCAAAATCCGAGCTGTTCGAGGGGCGCCGAGTCATACTGACCCCGCACGCAGATAACGCAGCATCAGCAGTGGCGGAAATTCATCTCATGTGGCGGTCTCTGGGCGCAGAAGTCCTAGGAATGGGTCCTGAGAGACATGATGAAGTGCTTGCGGCAACGAGTCATCTTCCCCACCTGCTTGCCTATTCAATCGTTGACCTGCTACTTCATCAGGATGCCAGCGCTGAGGTGTTTCGTTATGCGGCAGGGGGATTTGCCGATTTCAGCCGAATCGCCTCAAGCAATCCACAGATGTGGTCGGATATCGCTCTCGCCAACGCAGACGCAACTGTGGCGATTCTGACTCAGTACATCGAATATCTCGATGAGTTAAAGCGACTTATCGCGCGCCGGCAGGGGCAGGACTTAAAGTTCCTCTTCCAGCGGGCTAAAGAGACAAGAGACAATTTCATCGTTCATCAGCAAGACTTATCACGAGCAGCGGCAATGACTAATGACGCGAAAAGCTATCGGCTCAAGCCCGGTGGTTCAGTCTCTGGAGCCCTGAGGGTTCCGGGGGACAAATCAATGTCACACAGGGCGGTAATCTTTGGCTCGCTTGCAAAGGGCGTGACTCGAGTCGAAGGCTTCCTCGAAGGCGAGGACGCCATGAATACCGTGGCAGCATTCAGAGAGATGGGTGTCACGATAGTCGGACCGGATTCCGGAACACTGACGATATACGGGGTTGGCATGCAGGGATTGAAAGCGCCTCGGGCTCCACTTTACATGGGAAACAGCGGGACGGCGCTGCGGTTATTGGCGGGGCTACTGGCGGCCCAACCATTTGAGTCGCTTCTGACTGGCGATGAATCCCTTAGTGCGCGGCCTATGGGCCGGATTGTGAAACCGCTGACAGACATGGGGGCGACTATTGAGATGGCTGCTGCCGGCACTCCGCCTTTGCAGATCAGCGGCGCTGATCTGATAGGGATTGACTATGACATGCCGGTCGCTAGTGCTCAGGTTAAGTCCAGTTTGCTCTTGGCTGGACTCTTTGCTGAGGGGACAACCCGGGTGACTGAACCGGCGATCTGCCGGGACCATACTGAGCGGATGCTACGCGGTTTTGGTTATGAGCTTGAGGGCGGATATCCGGAACCGGACGTCTCGCTCTACGGTGGTGGCACGTTGCGAGCCACGAGTATCGATGTGCCGGCGGATATCTCCTCTGCCGCCTTCTTTCTGGTGGCAGCGGCCATTACTCCCCGTGCGCGGCTGACCCTTCACCATGTAGGCGTCAATCCGACGCGAACAGGTGTGCTTGAAATTCTTAGGCAAATGGGCGCTGATTTGAGTCTCGACAATGAATGTGAGGTGGGCGGTGAACCGGTAGCAGACATCAGCATATGCTATGCCCCATTGGCCGGAATCGAGATCGATCCCGCCCTGGTGCCTCTGGCAATCGATGAGTTTCCGGCGCTGTTCGTGGCTGCGGCCTGCGCTGATGGAAGAACAGTCCTTCGGGGCGCTCAGGAGCTAAGGGTAAAGGAGAGCGACCGTATTGAAGTTATGGCAACTGGATTGCGGCAACTGGGGATCAGCGTGGAGACCTTTGAAGATGGCATTGCCATTGACGGCGCGTCAGTACTTGGTGGGGCGACAATTGACAGTCACGGAGATCACCGAATTGCGATGGCATTTGCTGTGGCATCACTACGAGCGGAATCCGAAATCACTATCAAACAGTGTCAAAACGTGGCGACATCATTTCCTGACTTTGTGGCCATGGCTTCTCAAGTAGGACTTAATATAGAAGAGTTAAATTATTGAATAAATTGAATATTCCAGTTATTACAATCGACGGGCCTTCAGCGACTGGCAAAGGAACACTGGCGGCCTCGCTCGCGGCACACTTGGGTTTTCATTTGCTTGACAGTGGTTCGCTTTACCGGATTCTGGGTGTGGCAGTTGCCAGAGCCGGTTTAAGTCTCGATGAGCCTGAAGTGATTGCGCAATTAGCTAGAAATTTGGATATTCAATTTGGTCTTCACGGTTCCGGCAGCGTTGCGCTTGACGGAGAAGATGTCTCCATTGTGATTCGAACCGATCTTGGTAGCGATATGGCTTCAAAAGTAGGCGCTATTCCGGCCGCGCGGGAAGCGCTGCTCGACCGACAATTGGCTTTTCGGCAAGGGCCCGGCCTGGTTGCGGACGGCAGAGATATGGGAACCGTGGTGTTTCCCGACGCCAGTGTGAAGTTCTACTTGACTGCCAGCACTGAGGCGCGCGCGCAGAGGCGCTATAAGCAGTTGTTAGATAAGGGAATTGATGCTATATTCCTCGCCCTTTTGCAGGAGCTCGACGAGCGCGACAAGCGTGATCGAAACCGTTCAGTTTCTCCGATGCAGCCTGCCAGCGATGCAATAGTGATTGACACCACAGAGCTGGGTCGCTCAGAAGTCATGGAGCAGGTTCTCAGCTGGGTTAAGGAAGCGCTCGCGCGCGAACCCTAACCGAGTTTCGCAAAACTGTTTTTGGAATCTCCGTACTTACCAATCCCAGTCTGGTGCGCGGCGATGTTTTTATAATAACCCCATGGTGGCTGGACCACGGGAACAGTTAGCAAGCGTTTAAAAATTCCTAGAAAACACTTGAAACTAACTGATTTAACGGAAAAATCAATGAGCGAGAATTTTGCTGAACTATTTGAACAAAGCCTGAAACAAGTCGACATGACGCCCGGTGCCATTGTCACAGGGACCGTGATTGACATAGACAGTGACTGGGTTACCGTCCATGCGGGGTTGAAATCGGAGGGGGTCATACCCCGCAATCAGTTCCTGGACGAGCAGGGAAATCTCGCTCTGGCAGTAGGCGACGAAGTCAAAGTCGCGCTAGAAACAGTGGAAGACGGCTTCGGTGAAACCCGCCTTTCGCGGGAGAAGGCGAAACGCGCCGAATCTTGGATGGAGTTGGAAGCTGCGCATGAAAAAAATGACATTGTCACTGGCGTTATCAATGGCAAAGTCAAAGGCGGATTCACGGTCGACCTTAACAACATCAGGGCGTTCTTGCCCGGGTCTCTGGTCGATGTAAGACCGGTGCGCGATACGCTGCATCTCGAGGGGCAGGAACTGGAGTTCCGCCTAATCAAACTTGATCGGAAGCGTAACAACGTGGTGGTGTCGCGCAGAGCAGTGTTGGAGTCTGTTAGCAGCGAAGAGCGTGATGCTCTGCTCGAAAAACTGCAGGAAGGCATGTCGGTTAAGGGCATTGTTAAGAACCTTACCGACTATGGTGCGTTTGTTGATCTCGGGGGCGTGGACGGCTTGTTGCACATCACAGACATGTCGTGGAAGCGAATCAAGCACCCGAGTGAAATTGTAAACGTCGGGGACGAGATCGATGTAAAAGTGCTCAAGTACGACCGCGAGCGCAATCGCGTCTCGCTGGGCCTAAAGCAACTGGGCGAGGACCCTTGGGTTGCTATCAAAGCCCGCTATCCGGAGCATTCAAGAGTCAAGGCAGTGGTAACAAATCTGACCGACTACGGCTGTTTTGCCGAACTCGAAGAAGGGGTTGAGGGCTTGGTCCATGTGTCAGAAATGGACTGGACGAACAAAAACATCCATCCCTCCAAGGTAGTCCAGTTAGGCGATGAGATCGACGTCATGGTGCTGGATATCGATGAAGAGCGTCGCCGGATTTCGCTCGGTATCAAGCAATGCTTTCAGAATCCTTGGGATGGTTTTGCCGAAAGATTCCAAAAGGGCGACAAGATTTCCGGCAGTATTAAGTCAATCACCGATTTTGGTATTTTCATTGGCCTTGACGGCAATATAGACGGACTCGTTCACCTGTCTGACATTTCGTGGGATGAGACGGGCGAAGAGGCTGTTCGCAACTACACCAAGGGTGATGAAATTGAGACGGTTATCCTGTCCATAGACCCAGAGCGCGAGCGGATCTCACTGGGTATTAAGCAGCTGGAAGAAGACCCCTTTATGGATTACGTCGGTCAGTTCGAAAAGGGTAGTATCGTCAAGGGTACTGTGGTGTCGGTTGACGCTAAGACAGCCGTCCTGACCTTGGCTGATGGCGTCGAAGGTATCCTGCGTGCGTCAGAAGTCAGTCGCGACAAGGTCGAGGATGCCAGAAATGCATTGAAAGAGGGTGAAGAAGTCGAGGTTAAGGTGGTCAGTGTTGACCGGAAAAACCGAGCGCTCAGTCTGTCTATCAAAGCAATCGAGATCGATGATGAAAAAGCAGCGATTCAGGACCATAGGAACTCCGACGCCGCTGACGTCTCGCCGGGAACCATCGGTGATTTAATCAAGGCTGAAATGGATAAAAACTAGTTGTTACAATGGTTTACGTTCTGATACGCTAGTTGCTCAAATCCGACCATGTCAACAGAGATGGCGACCGAGGCAGGAGGATGACAATGACCAAGTCTGAGCTGATTGATCGCATTGCGGAAAAACAAACTCAGCTATCCTCCAAGGACGTCGAGTTGGCGGTAAAAGCGGTACTGGAATATATGTCTCAGGTGTTGTCTGACGGCGGCCGAATCGAGATTCGAGGTTTCGGCAGTTTTTCTTTGCATTATCGGGTACCGCGGATCGGGCGGAATCCGAAGACCGGTTCTCCGGTTGCGCTGAGTGGGAAATACGTACCCCATTTCAAGCCCGGGAAGGAACTCCGAGACAGGGTGAACGAAAGTATGCTCAGTGAAGGCACGCCAAGTAAGAGCGTTTTCTGACTTCGGCAGCCCCCTAGTTCGATTTTTCTCAGATACGCCAGAGCTGAAAGCTCTGGCTGTTCACCCGACAGCCCTCAAATCACAGTTCAACCCGAGACAAGCATGCCCGTTCCATGCGCTCATTTCTCTGTGATTGGTGCATAAAGCTTTAAGCCATGCGAAATTTAAGCAACTTGCTGTCTAGATTTGTTCTGCTGTCAGTTTTTGTCGCCGCAATCACATTCACTTACTTCAACACTGACTCAGTTACTATAACCTTCGGTACAATAGTCTTTGAACCGCTGCCGGTTTCCGCCTGGATCATCGGAGCGTTTGTACTCGGGAGTATGTTGGGTTTGCTCCTAGGGCTGCCTTTCCGCTCTCAGCTAAAGTCAAGAGCCCAGCTTAAACGCATGAGTAAAGATCTCGAAAACGCCCGCCGGGAGGTCAAGCAATTGCGTAATTTGTCCTTGCGGGACCTTGACTAGATGGAAGGAGAAGCTCTTTATGCGCTGCTGCTTGTCGCCATCTGCACAGGCTGGTTGCTCGGACGATCTGGCTCACGTTCCATTAAATTACCGCCACGACAAACGAGGGATATTTTTCATGAATATTTCGTCGGGCTGAACTATTTGCTCAACGACGAGCCCGATGAGGCGATTGATACCTTCATTAAGGCGCTGGAAATCAACGGAGAGACTGTGGAGACGCATCTCGCGCTTGGTGCGCTGCTTCGGCGGCGAGGGAAGGTCGATAAAGCCATTAAAGTGCATCAGGCGTTGCTGGCCCGTTCAGGTTTGGAGGCGTCACTGGCAGATGCAGCGCGCCTTCAGCTTGCAAAAGACTATATTTCTGGGGGGCTTCTTGATCGAGCTGAACGTCTACTGACAGAGCTCGCGCAGGGGAAGACTGAAGGAAAATGGGAAGCCCTTCCGCTTCTTGTCAGTATTTACCAGCTTGAAAAAGAGTGGCACCGTGCGATTACTTGTACAAGAGAATTGCTCTCGCATTCAGCGTACCGACGGAGCGCAGAATGGAACGCCCGTATGGTGCACTATCACTGTGAAATAGCGGAAGGGCTGCTTGTCGAAGGACAGTTGAATGAAGCTCGTCAGCAGCTGCGAAGAGGGGCCGGATTTCAACGTCACCATCTTAGGGCGAGTTTATTAACGGCGAGGCTTGAGCATGAATCCGGTAATTTCAATGGTGCTATAAGGGAATGCAGGCGCATCGCAGAACACAGACCTGGGTTTGTTTCTCAGTTGGTTGATGTGCTGGCGGCCAGCTATTCTGAGCTTGGTCATGAGGGAGAGTTGATCAAGTTTCTCGATGGTTTCCTTGAAAAGCAGGCGAACCCGGTTGCGCTTCAGCTAATGACTCGACTGATCGCTGAAACTGAGGGCGCTGAAAGGGCGATTCAATATGTCCGTCGTCATCTTGCTGCTCAGCCCTCGCTTGCAGCAGTCGCCGAGTTGCTGGAATTTGAGTTAGAAGCCAATCAATTCGAACCCGCAATGCTCAGCGATATCGAAAAGATTCGTGAGGTTTTGCTTGCTCATCTGGCCAAGCAACTCGGTTTCCAGTGTGGCTACTGCGGTTACGAAGCGAGGCAGCTGTTCTGGCTTTGTCCCGGGTGTCATAGGTGGGATAGTATCCTGCCAAAACTTGAGAAGGAGCGCTGACGGTCATCTGAGTCTGAGGTCGATCATAACCGCGTTGTGTCTCGCCATGCTCTGTCGCAGGCACTTGTCTTTTTTATTAGCGTCAGATGGCACACATACAGGGGGTTCACTTGACTGAAAAGAGAATAATTATCGCTCTGGATTTTCCAACCGCTGCTGCGGCTGAGCAATTCTTGTCCGGGCTAGACCCCGCACGCTGCAGGGTAAAAATTGGCAAAGAACTATTCACAGCTGCGGGGCCAGATTTTGTCAGGCGCGTGGCTGCTAGGGGCTTTGATGTCTTTCTTGATCTCAAATTTCATGACATTCCAAACACTGTAGCTGGGGCTGTCAAGATTGCTGCTGAACTGGGCGTCTGGATGATAAACGTTCATGCATCCGGTGGGGTTCCTATGATGAGCGAAGCCCGTGCGGCGCTCGAAGACGTTTCCGGCACCCGACCGTTGCTGATTGCAGTGACCATCCTGACCAGTCTGGCCGGAGACGATCTCACCAGACAGGGGATTTCGTGCAGTCCGGCAGAACAGGTGGTTCGCCTAGCGGAGATGACATTTGAAGCGGGGCTGGATGGGGTAGTTTGCTCAGCCGCCGAGACGCCCTTGCTGCGGGAGCGGTTCGGCGACAGATTCACCTTGGTTACACCGGGTATCCGGCGAACGGAAGACGCCAAAGGGGATCAAAAAAGAGTTGTTGGTCCGGCTGAAGCGGTTGCCATGGGCAGCACTTATCTGGTGGTGGGAAGACCGATTACTCAGTCCGCGTCTCCCGCGCAGGCTCTTCGGGAATTTAATTCAGCCGCTTCTGGCGATCGCTGAAATACCTACTGCGGCTGACAAAAGCGGTTGGCGCCTATGGTTGAAATTCTAATGACTGATAAGGATATTGGTGTGAAGACTCTGACCGAAACTAGGACCTTGAGCCTGACCACATTTTGCTTATTTGGTACAACGCTGCTTTGCTTGTTGTTGGCTACAGCGGAAGGGATCCAGCCAACCACCGAGCCAGTTATCAAGCTTGATACAAATACAGGACATGCTGCAGCTATTGCGGCAGCCCTTAACGGTATCGGGCCGGCCAAAGCCAAGGGAACCGTGGCTTATCGGGAAATGTTTGTGAGCTTCGCGCACTAGAGGAATTGCTGGCAGTTCCCGGCATCGGGGCAGCGACCTTGGAGAAAAACAGCAGCAGGATTCTTATCACTGACGACCGGAATTAGTTGCTTCGGGCGCTCTGGATAGCACTTCGGCGCCCGAAATATTAAAAATTTTTCGCGAGAACCACGCTATAATTGTTTGATTAATTGTCTTGGCGTCAAGGTCAGCTGTTATGAATACCCTGATTTTGCTGGCAGTGAGCTTTGTGACTGCGGTTATGCTGACTGGTTTGCTAAGGTCAGTTGCAATACGCATCGGTTTCCTCGATAACCCGGTAGCTCGATCGTCGCATTCCATACCGACACCCATTGGTGGCGGGCTCGCGGTCGTATTGCCCGTTTTTATAGCATCAGCGTATGCAGTTTACATGGGTCAACTTGAAAAGGGATTTTTTCTTTCGCTCTTCGGCGCATACGCCGTTGCCATACTGGGCTTGATCGACGACCTGAAAAATGTTCATGTCATTTGGAGGATTCCTCTCCATTTTTGCGCTGCGCTCTGGTCGCTATTCTGGCTGGGTGAACTTCCCGCACTCGATTTTGGCTTCTTTACAATTCTTAATCAGTCTGTCTTGTTTACCCTCGCACTTCTGGCCCTGGTATGGTTGACCAATCTGTTTAATTTCATGGATGGTATTGACGGCTTGGCCGGTGCAGAGCTGTTATTTGTAACCGGCTTTTCGCTTGTTACAGGCATCAGCGGGATAGAAAGCGGCGGTTCAGGGTTGCTTACTGTAGCCTGCGCCTCGGCGGCGGGGTTTCTCGTCTGGAATTGGCATCCTGCGCGAATTTTCATGGGTGATGTAGGGAGCAGTTTTGCTGGCTTTTTCATTGGTATAATGGCGTTATTCACTGTGCAGGCCGGTGTCATGACTTATTGGACGTGGCTTATTTTATTGACGACTTTTGCGGTGGATGCGACGCTGACGCTGACTTGCCGGTTCTGGCGCGGCGATCGCTGGTTCGAAGGACACAATACTCATGCGTATCAGCATGCTGCCAGAAAATTCCAGAGTCACCGTAAAGTGACGATAGCCACTATACTGGTTAACATCTGCTGGCTGACCCCATTCGCAATAGCCAGCGTACTGTACCCAAGCTTAGGCGGTCTTTTCAGTTTGATTGCTGTAGCCCCCTTGGCTATGCTGGTCTTGGGCTTAGGCGCGGGCAGGCCCTGACGGGTCAGGAGATAACATGCGGATTCCTACCATTCCTCTCTCTCGGTCATTAAAGCAGGCGCTCATGATGTCCGCCGACGCGCTGATGCTCTTTATGTCGCTGGCGTTTTCATTTGCTTTGCTGGACGGTGATGCCTTCGGACAGGGGCAGCGATTTTACGGTTATTTCACCCTAGCAACGGCGCTGAGCATCGTGTTTTTTGCCCGTCTTGGCCTGTACCGAATCGTGCTTCTGTATATGGGGTTGCAGGCCGGCTTTCTGATTCTTCAGGCAGCGACCTTTGCTACTGCGCTATTGGCAGCGACCTATTTCTTTACTTCTACAGCGGCTGCCGCTGATTTCTCGATATTGCTCATTTTCTGGATGATCTCTCTACTGCTCATTGGTGGGAGCCGGTTTTTTGTCAAAGTACTCCTCCAGGGCCTTATTCAGAATTTCCGACCGAAGGAACCCATCATTATCTACGGTGCCGGCAGTTCTGGCATGCAGCTGGTTGTGGCGCTGCAGAACGGGGATCAGTATTTGCCGGTGGCCTTTGTGGATGATGGGCATCGTATGATTGGCAGCTCGGTGCATGGCATCAGAGTCTACTCGCCCAATTCGCTCTATGAACTCATTGAAACGTATTCCGTCAGGCAAATCTTGTTGGCCATTCCGTCCGCAACTCACGCTGAGCGAAAGGAAATTCTGAACCGTCTGGAACATCTGCCGGTGCATGTAAAAACGGTACCAGACCTGTTCGATATGGTTTCTGGCAAGGTTGGAGTTGATGAAATCAGAGATATTGACATCGAAGACCTCCTCGGTAGAGATATCGTGCCACCTGATCCGCAGTTGCTTGGTGCCTGCATAACGGGTCAGGCGGTAATGGTAACAGGTGCCGGTGGTTCCATCGGCTCCGAGCTGTGTCGTCAGATTGTGACTATCAACCCTTCTCGGT
>Ga0160423_10005273_pt1 | contig 10552 bp, 7 predicted proteins | sample CRUFie14St8metaG_FD_108191 | JGI IMG/M metagenome (GOLD analysis project Ga0160423, IMG submission 108191) | Marine microbial communities from the Costa Rica Dome - CRUD Field 142mm St8 metaG | ecosystem: Environmental > Aquatic > Marine > Oceanic > Photic zone | place: Costa Rica: the Eastern... | reverse complement strand
GGATCGCGGTGGAGGGGCAGTTGTGGCGCATCGTGGCGAATTGACGGCCGAATTTAGCGCCTCTCCGAGCATTCTGACCTTCCCATGTGCGGAGGAATCTCATCGCACGTGATGGTTTTGCAGTCTATTGGGTCAGGCAGACTTTTCAGTATCGCATGCGTCTGCGATTCGGAGACCGTCTGATCTTGCGTTTGTTTCCGTATCGGCTTCGATTGCGGCTGAAGTGGTAGCCACCCTGATGGATGACTTTTCCAAAAGAGACCATGAGGGTTCCGTACCAATCATCGTTGGTCGGATTTCCTCTAATCACCGGCACATCTTCTATGAAGCTGTGTGCGGTTAGGCTACCAGCTTGCGGCCCCGCGTCATCCAGAACGGCTTGGTTGGATTGACTGGACAATGCCGCTCCGATGCCCACCATCTGTGCCGGGTCGGCATAGAATGATGAAATGTCGTCGAGGTAGTCTGAATTGGTCCATCGGACTCCCAATTCAAGGCTCAGGTAGAAATCATTGATGCCACCTCTCTTCTGTCCGGCAATGAGGGCCATGAGACCGAAGGGTATTGTGGTCAGGGAAGTCTCGTAAGCCACCCCTTCAGTCTGGAACTGAGCGAGATCATACCAGCGGTCAGGGTCAAACCCGAATTGGGATGAAAAGTCGTCGTACATCCGATTCCCTGGATCCAGTTGTGCTTGAGGATTGTGATTCAACCGAGCCACACCCACAAAGCCCCGGATGGTCATTCTGGCTCGTCGTTGTCGTGCCCATGTCAGCGGTGCTTGAAAGAGGTCGCGCTCCAGGCGAAGCGACACTTCAAACATTCGGTTTCTGAAATGGAGATTTCGTCCCTTGCGGGGCGCATATTGGGTGTTTTTGTCGCTCCCCGCAATGTGGATCTTGGTGAAGTCACTGCGGAGGTGCCACAAACCCGATTGGTCCAGTTTGCGGCGAACAAATATCCCGAGGGCGGGTCGGCTCTTCAGCTCTTGGAGATCCCAGATGAAGGCTCTTCCTGGCCCTTTTCCATCACCGATGTCCCCGATGTAGTTGGATATGCCCGCGGAAAGACCGATGTCCCAGTCTCCTTGTGCACGGGCATGTGAACCAGGTATTCCGACGAGAAACGTCAGAATGGCCATTGCATGTGCAGACAGAAGAATCGAGGTTCTTCCCTGCCCAGAAAACCGGGCCTTGAATCGAAGAGCCAATGAGGTGGTTTTCTTCCGTTTCATGACATGACCAAGTTATGTTCGTTCTTGTGTTACGGCATGAAGGCGCCGTGGGTTGCCTGAATCGCGAGTTTGTTTCCATGTCCAGTGCGCACCATCATCCGCAGTTTCTCTGTGATCTCCTCGGTATTCGCCATCCGATCATCCAGGCCGGGATGGTCTGGTGCACGGGTGCAGATCTGGTCGTGGCCGTCGGCCGTGCGGGAGGACTAGGCACCCTCGGTGCCGGGTCGATGTATCCCGACGAACTCCGGGCGGAGATTGCCCGGGTCAAGGCGGCCTGGGACGGCCCGTTTGCGGTCAATGTGCCCCTACTGTACCCGGCAGTGGAGGAGCACATGGAGACCTTGGCGCGGGAGCGCGTGCCGGTCGTGTTCACGAGTGCCGGCTCGCCGCGCAAATGGACCGACCACCTCAAATCCGCAGGGGCGACCGTGATCCATGTGGTGTCCAGTGCCGCCTTTGCGCTCAAGGCCCAGGCGGCCGGTGTGGACGCGGTGGTGGCCGAAGGGTTCGAGGCCGGTGGACACAACGGACGCGAGGAGACGACCACGATGTGCCTCGTCCCGGAGGTGGTCGACGCGGTGGACATCCCGGTCATCGCGGCCGGCGGTTTGCAGGATGCCCGCACGCTGTTGGCCGCCCTGGCGCTCGGTGCGTCCGGGGTGCAAATGGGGAGCCGGTTCGTCATGACCCGGGAAAACCCGGCGCATGCGGCCTTCAAGCAGCGGATCGCCGATGCGGGGGCCGGCGAGACCCGGCTCATGCTCAAGGACGTCACGCCCGTCCGGCTGTTGCGCGGTCCGGAGGGGTCCTTTTTCGATCAGGTGGCTGCCGCGGAGGAGGAGGGCGCCGATGTGGAGGCCTTGCGCATTCTGCTCGGTCGTGGACGGGCGAAGCGGGGCATGCGCGAAGGCGACCTGCTTGAAGGCGAGCTGGAGATCGGCCAGGTGAGCGCGATGCTCGATGACTTGCCCGGGGCCGGCGAGCTCGTCGACCGGATCGTGGCCCAATACCGGTCATTCGGGACCGCGGGAATGGCCCCCGGATTCCACTGGGATGCCCTCGCGCACAATCCCGGATGACGTTCGGAAAACAATCGCCGGAGGCAACCGTTCCCTTCGTGTTGGCGTACAACTTGCGCCTGCGATGATGTCCGTTTGGTCCTCCTTCCGCTTTGTGTGCGCCTTCCTGCTTGTGCTGGGGGCCCTTCCTGCGTTGGATGCGCAGGAGTGGAATTGCATTCAGGTGCTCAACGACGGCACGGTCGATTTGAACTGGGAACCGGACGCCACGGGCGCAGCGACCTACAGCGTCGTTCCCCTGTTGCCACCGCCGGACTACACGCCCCTGCCCGCCTCGGACTTCGACCTGGCCACATATCCCACGGGCGCCAATTGGCCCCTGCTCACGGCCAACCAGGAGTTCTGCTTCACCGTCTACGCGTTGGACGGAGCGGGAAGCACGCTGGCCGGGCCGTCGGACACCCTCTGCAGCATCTATCTGGAAGTGGAGTCCGGCTTGATTCCCGGCACGGTGGACCTCGGGTGGAACAGCCCGTTCCACTTCAGTCCGCCGGCAGGGTTCAGCGGCACCTACGCCGTGGAGCAGCTGTTGCCGGACGGATCCTGGACGGTCGTGGCGTCTGCCCCCTGGCTGATGGGCAACTCCAACACCACCTTTCCGGTGACCCAATGTGCTGGCATGGTCACCTACCGGGTCACGCTGACGGAAGACGGCCTGTTTGGCGCCCCCGGCTGTACCCACCAATCCAACCAGGCCTCGGTCGCCGTGACCGATGAACTGGATCCAAGTCCGCCGCAGATTGTGGCCATCGACGTCGATTCGCTCAGTGGGTTGGCGGAAATCAGCTGGGAGCCGAGCCCCGATTCGGACGTGGCCGGCTATATCGTCTACGTGTGTTCGGGTTCGATTGAAACGGTGCTGACCACCATCGAGGACCCCAACCAGCTCAGCTGGACCAACCCGTTCAGCAACACGGCCAATACCATCGAGTACTACAACGTCGCGGCCTTCGACAGTTGCTACGTCGGGGGGGTGCCCGACCCCGGCGCCGCGAGTCCGGCCTGTGCGCCGTCGACGTATCTCGACGTGGACTGGACGCAGTGCACGGACCGGGCGGACCTGCAGTGGTCGCCGGTGTTGCATTGGCCGGGTGGTGTGGACCGTTATGAAATCTGGATCACGGAATTGACCCAGGATGGCGTGCTGGGTGGTCCCCAGCTCCTCGCCGAGGTGCCGGGGACGTTGAACATCTACGAACACGTGGGCGCCACCATCGGAAGTCTGTACCGCTACCGCGTCATCGCCCACGCCGCAGGAGAGCCGTGGACGCAGTCGTCTAATGTGGCCGAGAACCTGTTCACGTATCCTGGGGGTCCGCAGTGGATCCGCTGGAATGAGGTGAGCATTGTGACGGATTCCGTGGCCGTCCTTCGGGCCGAGGTGGACGCGTCATCGAGTGAGCCCCACGCTTATGAGCTCTGGCGGAACGAGCCGTACGACGACGACTACGAATACGTCTCGAGCACGTGGTCGACGGGCGGGCCGATCCAGATGCTGGACAGCACGATTGAAGGGGGATTGGGCCAATACAAATACTACCTCAAGGTCGTCAACGCCTGCGCGGATTCCGTGCTGGGTACCCCGGTGGCCGAGACCGTGTACCTCACCGGGACAGTGCTCGAGGAACGGTTGGCCAACGCCCTGTCGTGGACGGCGTTCGAGGGCTGGGAGGCGCAGCGCAACCGCCATGTCCTGCTGCGCGGGGTGCAATACGGGGGAATCCTCGGTGAGGTGGAGGACTTCAGCGGGTTCGATTTCTCCTATGACGACGAGCTCGAGGACCAATACGACACCCCGGGAGAGTTCTGCTACCGGGTGCGGGCCGAGCAGACCGACAGCAGCTGGGCTTCGGTGTCCAACGAGGTCTGCTTGACGTTGCCGCCGGTGGTGTGGATTCCCAATGCGCTGGTCCACAATGGATTCAACAACACGTGGAAGCCGTCGGTGGCCTTCGCCGACGTGACCGAATACCGGGTCGATGTCTTCAGCCGATGGGGCGACCTCATCTGGACCACGGAAGATCCCGATGCCGCGTGGGACGGCACCCGGGACGGGGCTTTGTTGCCAGAGGCCTTCTATCCTTACACCCTCCGCATCCAGGACGGAGCCGGTCGCGTGGTGGCCCGGATGGGCCATGTGCAGGTGGTGCGCAGACCGTGAAAAACCGGTGCGCGAAAGGGGCTTGAACCCAGCGAGTTGTGGGCTACTTTTGCCGGAATATCCGGACCGCACCCGATTCGCCCGACATGCCCGCTGACGCCCCCCACCTCAATCCCAAATTCATCGGAGAAGGACTGACCTACGACGACGTCCTGCTCGTCCCGGCCTACAGTGAAGTGTTGCCCCGCGACACAGATCTCCGCAGCCGATTTTCCCGGAACATCGTGCTCAACGTGCCCGTCGTCGCGGCGGCCATGGACACGGTCAGCGAGGCAGGCATGGCCATCGCCATGGCCCGTCAGGGCGGCATTGCGGTCATTCACAAGAACATGACCATCACCGCGCAGGCGGCACAGGTCCGCAAGGTGAAGCGCAGCGAAAGCGGCATGATCCAGGATCCGATTACCCTGCCAGTGGACGCCCTCGTCGGTGATGCCCATCACATCATGGCGGAGCACCGCATCGGGGGCATTCCCGTCGTGGACGAGGCCGGCTACCTCAAGGGCATCGTGACCAACCGCGACCTGCGGTTCGAGGACGACATGCAGCGCCCGATCGCCGAGGTCATGACGTCCGAGGGCCTCGTGACGACGCCCAATGGAACGGACCTCAAGCGCGCCGAGGAGATCCTCCGCGACAAGAAGATCGAGAAGCTGCCCGTGGTGGACGCCGAAGGCAAGCTGGTCGGCCTGATCACCTACCGCGACATCATCAAGCTCGAGGAGTACCCCAACGCCTGCAAGGATAAGTTCGGCCGGCTGCGCTGCGCCGCTGCCGTGGGCGTGACGGGCGACACGATGGAGCGCGTGGAGGCGCTGGTCAACGCGGGCGTGGACGCCCTCATCATCGACACCGCCCACGGCCACAGCCGCGGGGTAATCGAGATGCTCGCCCACGTCAAGAAGGCCTACCCGGACACCGACATTGTCTGCGGCAACATCGCCACTGCCGAGGCCGCCAAGGCCCTCGTCGAAGCGGGCGCGGATGGCGTCAAGGTGGGCATCGGCCCCGGCTCCATCTGCACCACGCGGGTCATCGCCGGTGTGGGGGTCCCGCAGTTGGGCGCCGTCATGGCCGTGGCCGAAGCGCTGGCCGGCACCGACGTGCCGCTGATCGCCGACGGCGGCATCCGCTACACGGGCGACATCGCCAAGGCGTTGGCCGGTGGTGGACACTCCGTGATGGTGGGCAGCATGCTCGCCGGCACCGAGGAGAGTCCGGGCGAGACCATCATCTACGAGGGACGCCGCTTCAAGAGCTACCGCGGAATGGGCAGCCTCGAGGCCATGCAGAAGGGGTCCAAGGACCGCTATTTCCAGGATGCCGAGGACGACCTCAAGAAGCTCGTTCCGGAAGGCATTTCCGGCCGCGTTCCCTACAAGGGCACGGTCCAGGAGGTCATGTATCAGGTCATCGGCGGCCTGCGGGCCGGCATGGGCTACGTGGGGGCCAAGGACATCCCGGCCCTGCACGGCGCCAAGTTTGTCCGCATCACATCGGCCGGTGTCAAGGAGAGCCACCCTCACGATGTGATGATCTCCCGCGAGGCTCCGAACTACAGCCTCCGCTGATCGGGCTCAACGCCCTCCGAACTGCCCGAGTTTCCTGAGGGGTTTCTGCAGCCGCAGTAGCGCCGGCGGCTTCGCGCCATTGAGTCGCCAGGCCTTGGCGTCTTCGGCGTTCGCCTTCATCCGGTTGGCGAGGGAGGCATTGGATTGTCCTCCCGCCCGCATTTTGACCGTGACCCGCGGCAGGTAGGCGAGCTCCGCTCCGCGGAAGTGGAAGAAGCGGAGCATGAGTTCGTAGTCCGCCGCACTGCGCAGGCTGAGGTTGAACAGGCCGTGCCGTTCATAGACCTCGCGCCGCACGAAGAGGGTCGGGTGGGGCGGCATCCAGCCGCGGCTGAACGCGCCGGGATGTCCCGACTTCCAGCGTCGGGTCACGGTGGTCCCGTCGGCCTCGTCCACGTAATCGAGGTCGGCATAGACGCCATCGGCTTCGGTGTCTTGGAAGGCGGCCAGCACGTCGGCGATGACCTGCTCGTCAGCGAAGCGGTCGTCCGCATTCAGGATGCCGACGATGTCCCCCTTGGCCCGGGCGACGCCGCGGTTCATGGCGTCATAGAGCCCTTGATCGGGTTCGCTGCTGATCTGCGCAATGCGGTCTTCGAACGGCCGGATGCAGTTGAGCGTTCCGTCGGTTGATCCCCCGTCGACGATGTGGTAGTCGAGGGTGAAGTCGCCTTGCTGTTTCACGACGCTGCGTACGGCCTCGGCCACGGTGGCGGCGGCGTTGTAGGTGACGGTGACGACGGAGACGGTCATGGCGTGAACAGGGCGCGTTGGGCCGCAAGATGGGGCGGGCCGAGGAGGCAGCGCCGGTGGGTGTCCTCGGAGGTTGCGATGAGGTCTTCTGGCGACAGGTCGAGCAGCGCTTGGGCGGCCTCGGTCCAGGCCTCGAGGTCCAAGGGAAGGCAGCGCACGGAGTGGCCCGGCTCGAGGGCGGACCAGGCGGTATGGTCGCTGACGATGACGGGCTTTCCGCACGCCACAGCCTCGGCGACAGCGTGCCCGAAGTTCTCGTTGAAGCTGGGCACCAGCACGAGGTCGGCCCACCCGAAGTGATCCGCCGTCTCTGCGGGAGAAACGGGGCCGATGAGCTCGAGCTCGATTGCCTCGGACTGCCGTTGGATGCGGTCGGCTTCGGCTGCGTCTTCGATGGGTCCCACAATGCGGTACTCAACGCGCACTCCGGCTTGGATAAGGGACTTGGCGACGTCCACACCAAAGGGGTAGTTCTTGATCGGGTGAATGCGTCCGACGCTGAGGATGCGGAGGGCGCCTGCCTGCCGGTCGGACGGCATTGGAGAGAAGGGAACGGGCAGGTTCAACGCCACGTGGATGCTGGCGTTAGGGAACCAGGCGCGGATTTCTTCGGCCTCCTGCCCGGTGCTGGCATGCCAGCGGATGTCCCGGTATCCGCCGGTCAACCGTTGGACCCAGAGCCAGGCGCGTTTGCGGAGGGGTTTGACGGCCAAGGCGCCCGGTCCGAGCATGCCCCTAGGGGCCAACGTGGTCGGCGTGCCCATGGCCCGGGCCACCTTCCATGGCAACCGGCTGAAGGGACCGCTGTAGAGGCTGTTCAGGTAGAGCAGGTCAGGCTGGATGTCCGAGAGGAGTGCGGTCCACCGCGCCGCCGTCCAGTCGGCTTTGGGGAGGTAGAGGACGAGGGCCTTCCCGACCGTGTGCCAGGTGTCGAGGTCAACGGGCAGAGGTTCGCTCGCGCCGAGGTCCCGGTCTCCACAGACGATGCGGAAGTCGATGCCATCGCCGAGGGCGGCCACGAGGTTGGCGATGCTCCGGATGGGCCCCCCGGCCCGAAAGGCCGGCAGGTACCAGTCGATGGCGATCAGGACGGTAGGGCGGGATTCAGGAGAGGCCATAGCGGTCGATCCATTGTCCCAACGCGACGAGGGTCCACACCCGGGACCACGTGGTCCGGCCCTGTTCGAAGGCGGACCAAAGTGCGTCTGCTGCTTGGCTGTGAAGCAGGTCGCGCTCAACGAGCACTCGCAGGCCTTCGCGGCAGGTGGTTTCGAGGGGTCCGCGCATCCAGACGTCCCACGGCAGGGTGAAGCCCATCTTGGGCCGGTCGATGATCTCGCGCGGCAACCGTTCGCCAAGGGCGCGGGTCAGCAGTTCCTTGGGAGTGTGCGGGTATTTGATGGGGTCGGAGATGGCGAGGGCCGTTTCGACGAGGCGGTGGTCGAGGAAGGGAACCCGAACCTCCAGCGCATGGGCCATGGACATTTGGTCGGTGTCCCGCAGCAGGACGTGCTGCATGTAGGTGTGCATCTCCGCCAGGCTGATGCGGCTGAAGACCGGAAGCCCCTTGGCGGGGGCAGCATTCAAGACGTCGCGACACCATAGGGCCACACTGTCGCCTACAGGGGCCAACGGGGTCATGCGCCGGACATCCGGTTCGAGCAGGACGCGGCGGCTGACGGGGTAGGTCGCGTCAGGATTGAGGGTGTCCCCGGTGAGGAGGGTGGCAAACTTGTCGGCGGCGATGCCCGGCCGCGCAGTCCGGTAGGCGGCACCGGCCAGCTTGCGGAGCCCGCGGGGCCAGGCCATGGCCCAGCGCTTGTCCAGCAGGTCGGCGGTTCTGCGGAAGACGGGGTAGCCGGCAAACAACTCGTCCCCGCCCAATCCGCTGAGGGCGACGGTCAGGCCTGCTTGTTTGGTGGCCTGGGAGACGACAAAGGTGTTCGGACCATCGCCACTCGGGTGATCGGTGGCGGCCAGCGCATCCGGCACCGCGTGCAGGAAGTCATCGGCTGACAACCGAATCTCGTGGTGGTCCGTGTCATAGCGCTGGGCCACCATGCGGGCGTACCGGCTTTCGTCGAACTCGCCCTCGTGGAAGGCCACGTTGAAAGTGGCCACCTTCCGGTCGCCCACCTCGGACATCAGCGCGACAATGGCACTGGAATCGATGCCGCCCGACAGAAACGCGCCGAAGGGCACATCAGACCGCATCCGCAAGTCCACGCTGTCCATCAGCAGCTCCCGGATGCGGTTGGCCGCGGGGCCCGCCTTGTAGGTCCAGGGCGCCCCTTGCTCGGCGAGGTCGGCACCGGCTTTGCCCGCGTCCCACCAAGCTTCCGTCCGGATCTCGTTGTCGTCCGCCCAGAGCAGGTGCCCGGCAGGCAGCATCTCCACGCCCTCGATGAGGGTGTGCGGACCGTGGACCGTTTGGTACCGCAGGAAATCGATGACCCCGGCCCGGTTCAGTGTGCGTTCCACCCGGCCGGACGCCAGCAGGCTTCGGATTTCACTTGCCCAAAGGAGCCCTTCTGCGGAGCTGTGGAGGTACAAGGGCTTGATGCCCATCCTGTCCCTCGCCAGCAACAGCCGCTCCTCCTGCCCATCCCAAAGGGCCAACGCGAACATGCCATTGAGCCGGTGGAGCGCATCGACGCCCCACTCGCGGAGCGCGGCGAGCACGACTTCGGTGTCTCCGGATGTCTTAAAGGGATAGTCGAGTTCCTCCCGGAGCTCGCGATAGTTGTAGACCTCCCCGTTGAAGGCGATGACGTAGCGCCCACACCAGCTGACCATGGGTTGGTTGGCCGTGTCGGAGGTGTCGAGGATGCTGAGCCTTCGGTGGCCCAAGATGACGTTGTGGTCATCCGTCCAATGGCCTTCTGCATCCGGACCACGGTGGGCCAACGCGGCGGTCATGCGGTGCGCGGCAGCCCAGGTGTCGGAGTCCGCCTTGCCGTGGATGCCCGTGATGCCGCACATCGGTCAGTCTTCGGCGTCTTCGCCGTAGCGCACCCCGCCGTACCCGTAACCACCGTAGCCGGTGTAGCTGCCGTACCTGCCATACCCGTAGCTGTAGAGATAGCGGTAGGCGTACTTGGAGGCATAGTACCGCCAACGGGTGGGCACGATGCCGTTGAGCACCATGCTCACGTGCTCGATGCTGTTCTGCTCGAGCAGTTCCTCGAGCTCGCGCACACCGCGCGCGTTGGCTCGCTTGACGTTGGCCACGAGCAGGGCCCTGTCCACGTGCCGCATCAGAACGAGGGCGTCGGTGATGAGCAGGATGGGCGGGGTGTCGATGACCACGAAGTCGTAGGCCTTCCTCGCTTCGGCGATGAGCTCGTCGGTGCGGTCGTTGTGCACGAGCTCGGAAGCATTCGGCGGAACGGGACCGGATGTGATGACGTCGAGTCCCGGGATTTCCGTGGTCTGGACGGCCATGGTCCAAGGCACTTGTCCGATGAGGTACCCGCTGAGGCCGGTGCCGCGCGGCACACCGAGTGCCTTGTGCACCCGGGGCTTGTGAAGGTCGAAGTCGATGAGCAGGGTCTTCTTCCCGGACTGCGCCATCAAGGCGGCCATGTTGGTCGCTGTGAACGTCTTGCCCTCCCCAGGGTGCATGCTCGAGATGAGGATGGTGTTCTGTCCGTCCTTGTTGAGCAGGTATTGGAGGTTTGTCCTTAATCCTCTGAACGCTTCCGTGGTCGGATGGCGCGGGCTCTTGCTGGTCACAAGGACGTACTCTTTG
>Ga0160423_10005272_pt1 | contig 10553 bp, 6 predicted proteins | sample CRUFie14St8metaG_FD_108191 | JGI IMG/M metagenome (GOLD analysis project Ga0160423, IMG submission 108191) | Marine microbial communities from the Costa Rica Dome - CRUD Field 142mm St8 metaG | ecosystem: Environmental > Aquatic > Marine > Oceanic > Photic zone | place: Costa Rica: the Eastern... | reverse complement strand
ACTTCAATCGAATCGTGTTCGAGCCGAAGTCTCAGCGTATATTGTTTTCCAAACTGAAGGCTGCCCTCACTATCGTTCCGAATGTAGACGCCCTTGGATGAAATATTGGTCGTCGCTCCGTCGATGGTTCCACAGGCACTGGTCACTTTCAGCCGACACGGTACTCGTTGATGCGTTCTTCGTTGTTGCATTGTCAAATCCATCATCTATACGCTGCGCGAAGATAAACCGGTTAAGTTAGAAATGTGTGTACCGATCTAGATCAATAGTGTCAAGATCTAGATCGCGAGCGCCTTTTACCACACATTGACCGACACGTCCTAATTAATCCGTGATCGGCCATCAATTTACTGCGGGATCTGCCGGCTCCGGGCAGACTTTTTTTCTAAACAACTAAATATGTTGGGTTTTTAGGTCTCATCGCTCGAAGGCGTATTGGTGTTAAATGATCCCGAAAACGAATAAAAAAGTGGGGGAACGACCGGAATTCGGATCTAGACGCCTCACGGCGTCTAAAACCGGTTATGACTCAACGTATAAGATGTGAGTGGGTGCCAGTTGAAGGGCAGCGTCTAGAATTCGTCTTCGTCGAACGCCATCATGGATGTCTTGCCCACGTTGATGATGGCGTGAATGCTGTCAGTTTCCGGAAGAATATTCGTGAAAAAGTATTTCGCCATCTTCACCTTGGTGGTGAAAAATTTTCCGCTGTGTTCCGACGCGGCGACCGCCATTCGAGCCCACAGATAGGCCAGGGTGGTCAGCGCAAACAGATTGAGGTAGTTCGATGCGACTGCCGCAGCCTCTTCTTGGTCCTGCATACCCTTCATGCCCAGCGCCATTGTTGTTTCATTCAAACGATTGAGGGCGTTCTCCAAAGGACCGGACAACTCCGGCAGGACGTTCTGCTCCTTCATGGATTTCACAAATTTGTAAATCTCTTTGCTGAACTGTCGATACAACCGACCACCAGCTCGTGGCAGTTTTCGACCCACGAGGTCCAGAGCTTGAATGTGATTGGTCCCTTCATAGATCATGCCGATACGCAAGTCGCGCAGATACTGCTCAATCGACCATTCGGTGGTATATCCGGACCCACCACACACCTGCATGCACTCGCTGACATTTTCGAAGCCTCGTTCGGTGCAATAGCTTTTGATAATGGGCGTGAGTAAGGCCACCATATCATCGGCATATTGCCGTCTTTCCTCGTCAGGATGATGCTGCGATACATCGATAAAATTCGCGGTCCAGAGTGCGAGTGCGCGCATGCCCTCTGTCGAGGCTCGCACGTTCAAAAGCTGTCGGCGTACGTCCGGGTGGACCAAAATGCAGTCGGCCTTGGCATTGTCATCGCGACGCTCTGGATTGAGAGAGCGGCCCTGTCGGCGGTCTCGACTGTACTCAATGGCAGTCTGGTACGAGATCTCCGACAGAGCGTATCCTTCGACTCCAACCGTGAGTCGGGCAAAATTCATCATCACGAACATGGTGCGCATGCCTTTATGGGGCTCACCAATCAGATAACCTTTGGCACCATCGAGGTTCATCACGCAGGTCGGTGATGCATGAATCCCCATTTTGTGTTCGAGGCCACCGCAGTAGATTTCATTTCGTGTTCCATCCAGATTCACCTTCGGAACAACGAATGCACTGATCCCTCCGATCCCCTCTGGAGCATCGGGCAGACGTGCCAGGACCAGATGGATAATATTTTCAGTCAGGTCATGCTCACCGAAGGTAATCCAGATTTTGGTTCCAGTGATGAGGAAATGATCATCGACGGGCTCCGCCTTTGTGGTCAGTAGGCCTAAGTCAGTTCCGCATTGAGGCTCGGTGAGACACATGGTTCCAGTCCACTGTCCCGAGATGAGTTTAGGGAGCCATGTTTGCTTCTGCTCTGCTGTGCCGTAGTGAAGCAGGGCTTCGACGAGGCCGTGTCCCAACCCGGCGCACATCGTGAAGCTCTTGTTCGTCGCTGTGGACATTTCGCTCAATCCGATGGCTACGGCCTGCGGAGCGCCACCACCGCCGTATTCCAGGGGTAGGGTCATACCGGCCATCCCACTGCCGACGAACGCGTCAAACAGCGCCTTGAATCCGTCGGGCGTCGTGACCGCTTTCGTTTCCGGGTCGAATTGCACACCTTGTTCGTCACCAATCCGATTCATGGGCAGCATCTCATTGCTGCAAAACTTCCCACTCTCTTCGAGCAAGGCCATGGTGGTATCGAGGTCAAAATCCTCAAATTCTTTCAGCTGCTGTACTTCGTCATAGCCGAATGTTTCGAGAGCAAACCGAATGTCTCGGATGGGCGCCTTATAGATCTGCATACACTTTCCTTCCTAGTCCTGGCCATCGTCTATCTTTACAGATGGCGCAGCGCGTCATACGTCGCACGATCTTTACCTTAAACGCGGAGCGCATGCGAGCATTCCATGGATTTCGTACTGATCGGCTGATTTTTATTCTGAGCCCTCTGAGGACGGCTAAGCCGCCAACCTCACACCGAAACTTTCGATTTGAACCCCCAAAAAAGACGATCCAAGTCGATGTCTCTCAACGCATTTTCCTTGAACCAGACTCCAGAAGTCTGATAAACCGCGCGCCAATTACGAAGATCTTAAGGAGGTCTAGTTATGCGCTCCCTTATGGTGGCAATGATTGCCGTATTTGTTTTTTCTGCTTGCGACGATGAATCGGCGGGTGGGAATCCTTTGGTCAACTTTGGACGCGACGCAGCGATGAATGCGCCACTACCCGACATGGGCATGCCGCAGCAAGACATGGCCGTCACAATGCCTGTGGAAAGACGGAACCGGTTGGTCGTCCAAGGTAACCCGGATGTGTCCCTCTTTCGCGGTGAGCGACTCGAGCTGTCTGTTCGATATCTCGATGCCGACGGGACTCCGATCGCCAATCAGCCTGTGACCCTCGGCCCGGTCAATATGGCAGAAGCCTTGGTGGCCATCAGTGCGCGTCAGGTGCAAACCGATAATAACGGTATTGCAACCTTTACCATCGTTGCTCAAAACGCGGATGGACGTTCGCGCTATCAGGCCGAGGCAGCCAATGCGGACAATGCGTTCTGGATGGTGCGGGTAGCGCAAAAGACCGACGGCGATGTCGCCGTGAATGTCACCTATGACTTGGCTGCAGGCCGATATGAACTGGAGAACATCGAGCGCGTTAGCGTGAAATTGATCCAAGGTACATGTGACACTGCATTCACCGCTCAGCCTGGTCGGCGGTCATTCAACGGTCCGGATGTCATGCCTTTTGACGGTGACGACATCAGCATTGTGAATGGCGTGCCGGTGACCCTAGAATTCGCTGCGGTCGCGTGGGGTCGCAACAATCTGAACCGCAATATTCTCCAAGGGTGTACCGACGGTCATCGTGCTCTGGGTGGCGAACGTCTCGAAATTGACCTGCCCCTGTCTGACCAGCCCCTCGAATTCAAGGGGATCTTTGAAGTGGAACATCATATCAACCTCGTCCAGCTGGTGGAGGGTGGCGGTGATGAAGACCTGAATACCTTCGTCGACATCCTCGAAGTGCTCGGCGCACTTGGTGGAGCAAATCAGGAGGGTGATTTCCCACGCGGCAATGCCATGCTGCAATTGCTCTGCGATCGTGCAGACATTGGCCAGCCTTGGTGTACTCTCCTGCGGACCTTCGGCGCGGGACCTTTGGAGCAGTGGATTAACGAGCAGGCGGCTCAGGACGAGGACGTTGCTGAAGCCCTTCGCATTTTGGACATCCTGGGTGATGTCTTCACCAATCTCACTGATTTGACCATCGAAGGTGAGATGGAGTTCACCGCGTCCTACCCTGACAACGAGGGGTACCTGCGAGATAATCAGAGCCGATGGCAACGCATGCGCTTTCAATGGCGTAACAATTGCCCATTCGCTCGTCCTGAAGAATGTACACGTTCCTTTGATCTCGCCAGGGAGAACATGGGTCGCGACACGCCGATTCAGGCCGGTTTCGATGCGGTCTTGTCCGATGCCGATACTCTGCTGATCAGTCGACATCAACTTGGACTCAACTACGGCCTATTCGTGCTCTTGGCCCTCGAAGAGTGGATTCTACCATTGTTGACAGACGAGCCTGCACCGGTGCCTTTGGAAGCTCTGTTTGCGCAGCTCATCGATTGCGCGCAGCTGCAGGCGAATATCCCACAAATCCCTGCAGGGACCTGTGAGGACGTCATTCTTCCGGCTCTGAGTGTGTTGTTGCGCGACCAGCTTCTTCAAATCAATGATGGCACTGACTTGTTGACCCTTGAAGGTCAAGTTGACATCGCGGATCGGTACCCCAACCTGAAGGTTGACACCATGGAGAACGGCATCTGGAATGGCTTTTTCGGAGAGGTCTTAGAGGGAGACGGCGCAGTTGAGCTTCTCGAGAATATTGGGACCTTTGAAGGATGCCGGGACACCGAATGTATGTTGCTTCCCGAGGCGATGGAGGAGATGGCTGCTGAGATGAACCCATAAGGCGTCACTCGCTGCCAACACATGAAAGGCGACCCTCGGGTCGCCTTTTCTGTGTGAGAGCCACATGAAGGTGGCCTTACTTCAGTCTCTTCCTCATGAGTGGAGTATATACCACCATGGAAATAAAAAGCCCGACGAACCAGGCCTGACTATAAATCGTCGTAAAAATGGTCGGCACTGAACTGATGGCGCCCACTTGATGAAGGAAGCCAGGAAAATTGGGTAAGACGGCCAGGACGAGAGCGATGAGAGCGATGGGGTTCCAGCCGCCGCGGTAGGTGTATTGTCCCTCATCCCTGAAAAGGTCATCGACCTCGAGTTCGGTCTTCCGGACGAGGAAGTAGTCTGCGATCAGAATCCCCGCGATCGGTCCAAGGAGGGCCGAATAGCCAATCAACCACGTAAATACATAGGCACCGCCAGCCAAGAGCTTCCAAGGAAAAATTACAATGCCAAGCCCCGCAGTAATGTACCCACCCATCTTGAAGGAAATTTTCTGAGGATTCACGTTCGCGAACCCATTTGCGGGCGCGACGACATTCGCTGCCAGATTCGTTGTCAGCGTAGCAATGGCCAGCACGAACAAGGCAACGATGACGCCCGTGCCACCCATTTGGCCCATGAGCTCTACGGGATCTGCAATGGGTCGGCCGTAAATCACCACGGTCGCTGACGTGACAGCGACGCCGATAAAGGCGAAGAGGGCCATTGTGGGAGGCAGTCCAATCGCTTGACCTTTAATCTGATCATTTTGGGTCGCGGCATAGCGGGTGAAGTCGGGAATATTGAGGGCCAGAGTTGCCCAAAAACCGACCATCGCAGTCAGTTGTGGAACGAATGTCGACCAAAATTGACCCTCTTTCAATCCGCCCGGTTCAAATTGCGATGGCGTTGAAAGCATGTTTCCGAATCCATCGGCTTTGATGTATGCCCACACAAGGAGTGCGAGCCCCATAGCGATGAGAAAAGGAGCGGCGTAGGTTTCGAGCCAGCGAATGGACTCGGTCCCTTTCGCAATAAACCAGACATGGACTGCCCAAAAAGCCAAGAAACACAAAAGCTGAGCAACATTAATGTCCAAAATGGGGAGGGGGTCGCTGACGAATGCATTGTCACTGGCCACGTTGAGCAGCGTGTAGATGGCAAATCCTCCAATCCACGTTTGGATGCCGAACCATCCACAGGCCACTAAGCCTCTGAGGATCGCTGGGATATTTGCACCTCGTGTCCCAAAAGAGGACCGCAGCAAGACGGGAAATGGAACACCATACTTGGTACCGGCATGGCCGACCAAGAGCATGGGCACTAAGACGATGAGGTTACCAAGAAACACGGTGACGACAGCTTGATACCAATTCATCCCGGCTGCGATCATGCCACCGGTCAGCATGTACGTTGGAACGCAGACCACCATGCCCACCCACAGGGCGGCTATATTTGTCCAGCCCCATGTCCGGCCCTCTGCAGTCGTCGGCGCAAGGTCCGCGTTGTATAGTCCGGGCGATGCTCCCTCGATAACTCTTCCTGGTAAATCTGATGCCACCCTTAAACCCCCCTCATGGCAATGTTGTATCGATAGTCTGTGCCACCCTATCAGAACAAGGCCACATGTCCTACAATTCACCACATGAGTATGGTGGGGTGATCAAATCGGTAGACGCCCTTGATCTTTGAGTAGGGCAACAATCGAATCGACGGCTGCATCAACGCCGACTCGGTCGGTCTCGATGATAACGTCGGCATCCGTGGGGTCTTCGTAGGGGGCTGACACGCCCGTGAAGCTCTTGAGGGTGCCAGCACGGGCCCGGGCATACAAACCGTCACCTTCGGGGTGCAAAAGAGCATCACGGGCTTCACACACGTCGACGGGCGCCTTTAACCACACTTGGATGAAGCGGTCTGAGCCGATGCGGTCTCTTGCCCGCTCACGATCCGAAGTATACGGGGTCACGAAGGCTGCAATCGTGATGAGACCGGCGTCGTTGAACAATGTTGCGGTTTCCGCGGCTCGTCGACTGGACTCAGACCGGTCGTCCGCAGAGAAGCTGAGGTCTTTGCTGATGCCCAAGCGCATGTGGACGCCGTCCAAAACATGGGTCGCACAGCCCAGTGACCACAGACGTTCTTCGAGTGCATATGCAATGGTACTCTTCCCTGACCGTGGAAGCCCAGTGAGCCAAATGGTGACCGGCGGATGGCCGTAACGTGCCTCTCGGTCGAGATTCGACACTTCACTTTGGACCGCATTGAGTAATGCTTCCCGAGACGTCTGGCGATCCCGCACAGTCCGAACCAGCTCACTTGCTTTTCGATCGAGAATCATGCCAGCACCGACGGTCACGTTCGTCATTCGGTCGATGATGACAAAGCTGCCGGTCGCTCGGTTTTTTCGATACGAATCGAAGAGAATCCCTCGGTTGGTTTCGAGCAAGACACGACCCACTTCATTGAGTTCCAGCGCAGGCGCGCCGTCTATGTTGTGGGGTGAGACTTGTTGAAGAGAGTTGATGTCAACTCGATAGCGGATGTCTGTGATGTCAGCGCTGACCTGCTGAGTGCCCACTTTAAGGAGATAATTGCGACCTTCCTTGAGGGCATTTTCATTCATCCACACCACCATCGCCTCGAAGAGACGTTCATGATGGGGAACGTTCTTGGGGCGTACGAGCATATCGCCGCGGCTCAGATCAATTTCGTCACTCAGTGTCAGTGTCACAGCCTGCGGGGGAAATGCGATGTCCTGGAGTCCATCGAAGGTGACGATGCTCTCCACCGTGCTGGTGGTCCCGGAGGGTACAGCCATCACCGTATCGCCCACCCTGATCACGCCTGATGCGACTGTGCCTTGGTAGCCCCGGAAATCTCGATGCGGACGCATGACCGCCTGAACCGGAAAGCGGAAGTCGATGTAATTGCGGTCTGACCCAATATGAATCGTTTCCAGCATCGATAGAAACGGTCGGCCATCAAACCAGGGCATCGCCTCACTTTTGTTGACGACGTTGTCACCTTTGAGGGCTGACATTGGGATAAAGTGAATGTCCGAGACATTGAGGCGTGCCGCAAAAGCTGAAAATTCTTTTCGAATCGCTTCGTATGTCGTTTGGTCGTAGTCCACCAGGTCCATTTTGTTAATCGCGACGATGATATGCTTTATCCCAAGTAGGGAGGCGATGAAGCCATGCCGACGTGTTTGGTCCATGACGCCGTGTCGGGCATCCACCAAAATCACAGCAAGATCAGCCGTGGATGCACCTGTGGCCATGTTGCGCGTGTACTGCTCGTGTCCTGGCGTATCGGCGATGATAAACTTTCGCTTTTGTGTCGAAAAAAAACGGTAGGCTACATCGATGGTGATGCCTTGTTCGCGCTCGGCACGCAGGCCATCTGTCAGCAGGGCAAGGTCGGTTTCACCCTTCACTGTGCCTTGGTGGACACTGGCTTCCTCAATGGCGGCCAACTGGTCCTCGTAAATCTGCTTACTGTCGAACAGTAGTCGACCGATGAGGGTCGACTTTCCGTCATCCACGCTTCCGCATGTGATGAATCGAAGGAGGTCTTTCTCCTCGTGCTGTTTGAGATAGCCAAGAATGTCATTGGCGATCAGCTCCCTGTCCATCGCGTCGACGCTCATTAGAAGTAACCCTCTCGTTTCTTTTGTTCCATGGATCCTTCTTCATCGAAGTCGATCACCCGTCCCTGGCGTTCCGATGTTGTGGTCAAGAGCATCTCTTGAATGATTTCAGGCAGTGTCTCTGCGGTGGATTCGACTGCACCCGTCAGTGGATAGCATCCCAGAGTTCGAAAACGTACAGAACGCATTTCCGGTGCCTCGCCCTCGCAGAGTGGGAGTCGGTCATCGTCCACCATGATCCATGTCCCGTGTCGATTGACGACTGGTCTTTCCGCCGAATAGTACAAGGGAACGATGGGAATACTTTCCAAGTGGATGTAGAGCCAGATGTCCAACTCAGTCCAATTGGACAGCGGAAAAACGCGGATGCTTTCATTGCGCTGCCGATTGATCCGGCCATTGTATAGAGTCCAAAGCTCGGGACGCTGATTTTTGGGATCCCATTGCATCTGGCCGTCGCGGAATGAGTACACGCGCTCCTTGGCGCGTGATTTCTCTTCATCGCGGCGAGCGCCGCCGAAGGCTGCATCATATCCGCCCGCAGCGAGAGCTTGTTTGAGTGCGACCGTTTTATAGGCATGCGTGTAGACGTTACTGCCATGCTCGAAGGGGTTGATGCCCTGAGCCACCGCATCTTGGTTCGTATGCACAACGAGTTCGAAGCCGTGCTCTGCGCAGAACTCGTCCCGAAACTGTGTCATTTCCTTGAATTTGTAGGTGGTGTCTACATGCAGGAGCTTAAAGGGAAGGGGACCCGGGTGAAATGCTTTCCGAGCAAGGTGAAGCATCACCGAGCTGTCTTTTCCAATGGAATACATCATCACTGGATTTTCAAATTCGGCGACCACCTCGCGAATAATGTGGATACTCTCTGCTTCTAACTGCTTGAGATGCGATAGATTGAAATCCTCGGCCATATTTTTTCTGCCTTTGTCACCCAGGTCGTGTGAGACCCACCATTTCGGCTATACACCATTTCCGGTGTGAACGAACGGAGGAACTCTCAATTTGAGTCTGTTCCAAGTCTGCAGTGGCGGACACCCACTCTTAAAAGCCTTCGTCCGCCAAGAATTCGGCATGTTGGCGGTAGAAACGCCGATAGTCAAATGTATCGACGACCCCACCCAACTGGCCAATTTGGTCCAGATGATCGGCGGGTATACACCCCCGAAAGCGTCCCCATTTAGCCGATGAAACGGGGACCAATCCGTCGTTGGCCGTAAGAGACCCCCCGAGAAAGAGAAAGCTCGCCAAAAACTCAGGGGCCATCACATCGCCCCGGCGCGGAATGGGTAACTCACTGTCGTCACACTCGGGACGTCCGTTGGCTGTAATGCCTGAAAATCCCGCGAAGCTAAAGTACGCAACGCCTTCATCATTGGGATGGGCCGCGTTGAATGCCTCCATGGCCGGCCGTGTGCAGGTTGCCATGGCTGCCCTCAGATTGGGGTCTTCTTGTGGTGGACCCCACACAGCCCCCGTAAAGGCATCCATGAATCCATCCACCAGGCCGTCGATGGGCCCATCCGTGAGGCCGAGAAGAGCATCGGCCACTCGTGTGCCCCGATGGGGCGTTGAGATGGTCGTGAGAGACGCAATCCGGTCTCCATATCCTCGGTCAGAAATGAGCAAACGGGCATCGATCCCACCTTGTGAATGTGCGATGAGATTCAGTTTAGACCCACATGTGCAACTCAGGATGCGGTCGATTTGCGGACGCAACTGCTCGGTCCGGACCTCGGAGGTATTGAATGGGTCGGTGACCGTAATGTACGCTGAATAACCATTCTCTCTGAGGAGATTCGGAATCCCGTAAAAGTAGTCCCATGGGCCGAGGTTCTCGAATCCTCCCATCCCGTGGATGAAAACGATGGGATATCGATTGACGGAGTTTCGGTCGTGGGGAGCAATCCCATCGCACTCTACATCGATGGGGGGGCAGCTCTGAGCTGGTGGATCGGCAGACCCTGCGTCTACGGTGATGTCTATTTGGGGTTCAGAATCGAGATGTGCAGCGTCTTCGATGTCCACCAGGACCGCATCCAATTGGAAAGCATCATCGTTCATGTACACTGGCAGGCTCGTATCGAGCGTCGACTGCATCATATCGTCGAGGAAAGCACCGTCAGAGTTTCGCGTTGCCCCTGAAAGTTCGCCGCCAAGGCCTGCATCGACGCGCTCAGGATTCACGTGTCGATGGTGGGGTGTGTCCTGACATGAAATGACGAAAAGGATGCTCAGGAATAGACACTGATGGAGGTGTGTGTGCTGCATGTTTCCTTGGATGTTATACGCAGATGATTCGCAGACCCTATCCGTTAAATGGCATTCAAGACAACAACAGCGATACTGTATACATCAGTATTCGTTCATTCTTCGATGAACCCATCGCTTCCAAAGGGGTGAGATTGTGT
>Ga0160423_10005270_pt1 | contig 10555 bp, 6 predicted proteins | sample CRUFie14St8metaG_FD_108191 | JGI IMG/M metagenome (GOLD analysis project Ga0160423, IMG submission 108191) | Marine microbial communities from the Costa Rica Dome - CRUD Field 142mm St8 metaG | ecosystem: Environmental > Aquatic > Marine > Oceanic > Photic zone | place: Costa Rica: the Eastern... | reverse complement strand
GTAACACTTACGAATGAATTTTTAAAATTATTAGCCATATTTGTTTCTCTCTAGTATTTATCCTAATGCAACAGCCATTGCAATAGAAAATCCTGTTGTTGTTGCAGCTGTTGTTTGTGTAGTTCCATCAGCATAAGTTATTCCACTACTACTAAATGTCAATCCAGCAAAAGTATTAGAGCCTGTAAAAGTATTATCACCAGTAAAAGTAATATTGGCAGTTCTGTCAAATGCATTTGTATTTAACACAACGATAGCTTCTACAATGTCAGTTGATGAAGCAATCAAACCTGTTGCAGCTTTCAAATCTGCAATATCACCTACATCTTCTGCAGTAGAATTATATGTGGTTCTAAAAAGTTCAAAAGTATCACTTGCTGCTATGCTTCTATCTGCCATTTGATTTCTCTAGTAGTTGTTTCATCATTGATTTCATTTCATGCATTTCTGACTTAATAGTATTTATCTCTCTTACTGCGTTTCTTAATTCATCTCTCTGTCTTTGTGCCTCTTGTCTTATTCTTTTACTTTTCTCGTAAGCAGAAACATCTGTGTTTATAATTGCTTTAGAAAAAGTTTCTCTTATTAAATGATCTTTATCTTTTACTTTTACTTCTTTTGCTTCAATCATAAAACTATCCTGTAGCAACCACTCTTAATCTTTTGATGATAGGTGGATTAGTAGTATCTGTACCTCTCATTCTAATTTTAATTTGAAATGCAGTAAAATCTTCTAAATCTTTTGCACTATATTCGTGTTCAATAAAATCATCTCTTGTGGTTGAAGAGTTTGTGGTTACATCTGTTGAACCATCACCATTAAAGTATGTGTAACCAATATCATTAAAGTCAGATGAATCATCAGTTCTTAATACTTTGAACATTAAATCAATATTTGCACTTGAGTGTCTAACAGCATCAAGTTTAACATTTAATTGATTTGCAGGTGTCTTCAACTGTACTTGTCTTGTTAGATAAATTGCTTCTAAACTATCACCTTCTGGTTCTGTTGCTTCAACAAAACTCTCAGTAGGATATACATCTGAAGAACTTGTAATGTTATCCATTCTATGTGTAATCGTAGCTATTGATGATTTATCTAAGTCAATAACTGGAGATAAATTTTCATGCTCAGAAGACATTGTACAAGTTAAAAAGAATGACTTTGACGAATTTAATTCATTCTCTTCATTTGGTGCAGAACATACCATTCTTGGTACATCAAAATAATAGTTTCTACCTAATGCAACAGGTCTTGAAGATGATGCGGCAGTTAAATTAAACGAAGTTTGTGTACCTGAAGGTGATCTTGCAGTTGTCGTTCTAATTCTTGATGTGATTCTCGTTCCTGGATATTCAACATTTGCAACAAATGGTTTCATAACATCCATCATTGAGTTTTCTGAAGCCTTAACAAGTTTACCACCAAATTTTTCACTAGCAGTTGCAGAAGCGGCTGTTGTTGCAGTTACACCTTCAGCTGCAGCTGTGTTGGCTGTAGTAATTGTATATGAATCCATATTAATATTACCTAATGAGGTATGGGTTCTATTTATTTGGTCTAATGGTACACCTTGTACTTGATACAATTCAACTCCAGCACCAGCAGCATGAGCTACTGCACCACTTGCTGGTCTAGTAATACTTGATACTACTGTTCCTGAAATCGTACCTGAAAAAATCTCTGGGTCTTGAACTCTACCAAGACTATCTCTTGGCCTATCAATTTTTAATCTTACACTACCACTAGATGGAAATCCGGTTGAACTTGTTAATGTTAAAGTTGTTGATGCATCTGTTATTGCACCAGCAAGTGTTGTGGTCACACCAGATGTCACACCAGATATTTTAACATTATTACTGCTTTGATACATATGATGGTTTCTATGATTAACTTTCATAACTTGTGAACTTGCGAGTGCTTCTATTGGATTTTCTTTAAGTGTTCTTTCCTCAACAGGTTCGTTTACTAATACCAAGTTAGAAGTTTTTGATGTATCAAATTTAGCTCTGTATAATGTAAATTTAATATCTTCGTCTTGATAAGCATTCCAAGTCCTATTATTTTGTGATTTAAATAATACACCAAGATATGGTTGGTCGTTTATTATGGTACCTGTATCAATATCAGCGTTACCAAGTTTAGATATAAAGATGTTATATTCTCTAGAATCAGATTTTATTACTAGAGCATATTCTTTATGTTCTTGAACATAAATTGGTGCTTCAAAAACAAATGTTGTTGGTACTGAACCATCTTCAGATATAGAAATTTCTTCTGGTTCTAAAGTTTTAGATGCTAAAGGCAGCATTTTTTCAGTTGGATAACCATCAACCATTTCTCTTATCATTACAGTAACTGGAACTCTATCATCCACTTGTTGAAAAAATAAATCTACTTTAGTAATAAATTCACCACCCACACTATCAACAAGAAAAGATTGGGCTAATGGATCCCAAGGTTGAATTAATGTTCTACCTCTTCTACTTAATTGTCTAGCTTCAAATACTTCTTCTTGCCAAACTTCACCATTTCTAGTTCTTGTAACTGTTTCTTCAACTGTGTTTAAAAATCCTCTAGCCTCATATATTGCTTGTGCGTAAGTTTCAACACCTTCAAGATTTACATTGTCTGCTTCATTTATTCGTGATGATGTTAATCTAAATAATCTTTCACCAGTTTTAAATGCAGGATTACCTGGAGCATTAGGATCAGGTATGTTGAATACTCCACTAATTTTACCTGTTGGTCCAGTTATGAAAACACTACCATCTTCACCTGGTGGTAATAATTTTAAGTTTTTACCACTTTCTGGTTCTAGAGTTCTTGGTCCTGTAAATATATTCATTGTGAATTGTAATACAGAATCTCTCATATCCTCTTGTCTTCCAACATTACCAGGAGTAACAGCACCTTCTTGAGGTTCTGTGGCATCTGGATCATTTATTGCTGCACTAGGATTTATTAAATTTTGAAACTGTACAACTGAACCAAATTGTTGTAGGTCTATAGATGTTGTTCCATCTGTATCAAATAATTCTACTGCAAATAATCTATGACCTGCACAAGTATGAATTGGGTCTATTTTTCTTGATACCTGAATTCTTATAAATTTTTCACCATAAACATTAGGAGTTAATGGTCCTTCAATAGAACCTGCCCATTCATATTCATAAATTGCTGCAGTACCTGCAGGTATATCAATACTTTGGTGTCTTGAAAATTGTCCTACAGTATTAAAACCATATTCTGAATCTGAACTTAAAATTTCTGCAACATAATCATTGGCCTGGTCAGTATTATCATAACCAAATCTTATCTTACCTATACTTGTCCAATTAGGTGTTTCTGGTAAAGTTATTTCAGTTAATGTTCCACCTGGTTTTCCAGTATCAGGAACGCAAAAATTACCAACATATTGTCTATCAAAGAAAGGATAAACTCTTGTTTTAGGTTTCATTTTTTGAGCTCTAAAAACTACATTTCTAGAACGAATAAAAGGTACAATATCTCTACTAATTAATTCTGTACCAACAACTCTGTGATTAAATACATCAGTTACTAGTGTTCTTGTTCCAGTTCTAATTTGGTCTACTAATACTTGTTCCCAAAGTCCACCTCGTCCTGGTCCTCTAGTTGTTGTACCGGAGACAAATGAATTTACTGTTTGCCAAGAATTCCATATTGTTCCCAAAACATCTTCACCACCAGCTGCCTGCAAAATTTGATCAAAATTACCTTCTTCGTTAATTACAATGGAAGGTATTTTATTTACTTCAAACCATTCATCACCCGATGGATCAAGATTTAAGACACCTGTCCAGGCAAAAAAGTAAGCAGCCTGTAAACTCTCTACTTGTGAAGCAAATTTGTTTTCTACAGATACCTCATCCTCGTATGGTAATGTATAAAAATCACCAGTCTTTTTGTAACCATCTAAAGCTCTTGAAGCACTATTGGTATTTTGTTCTGTCAATGAAACATTTTTCATTGAGTATTTTGGTCTCAAAGTTTTATTTTCGTAATCTATTGCACAACTGTAATCCTGATGTGTAACATCACCTGTTTTGTGTCCTGAAAAATTGTCAACAACAAAACCAGATTTAAATCTATTCAATCCATTTGCATCAACAACTTGAAAATTTTCTGTTTCAGCTTCTAATAAATTAAGAGTTGTATAATCTTCTAATCTTTGAATTCTGTTTTCTAATCTACCGATATCTCTCATTGTATATCGGCCGTTCTTTTCTAAGAACATTTTTACATCTTGTTCTGAATCTTTGACATATGGTTGTAATTCTATGTCTGCAATTTTCATTCCTTCAGCTTCAGATAATTCTTTTGGAAATTCTGCTAATTCTAATTCAGCTGCTAAACCTTGTTGTAAAATAAATTCTTTATCTTTAGTTAGAAATAAACTATCTTTTCTACCTACATAAAAATCTAAATCATATTGAAAATTAGAATTGTCTTCAGGTATGTTTACCACAACTGCACCAGTTCCTGTGTAATTTCTATAATTAAAACTAAAAGAAAAACTATCTACTTTATCTGCATCTAAACTTTGTGTTGAAGTTGTTGCAGATACAAATGATGAGTTAGCTACAGTTGGTCTAAAATCTATTGCATCGTGTAATAAGAAACGACCTCTAGGTTGTCTTTGTTCAGTATCAATTCTTGTTGCTGTGTAAACAGGTATATCATCATAGTCAATAGTTGAATAAGAGTCTACAGTAAAAAATGCACCAGCTGAGTGAGAGAAAAAATCACCAACAATTAATAATTTACCAACAGGAGCATCTCTGTGTGCCTTTCTAACAATTCTAGAAATATCATAAAATGAATCTCTCATACCATCATCTAAAACATAATCAGAAGTTACCACATTGTCACCAGCTGTAACTGTTGTTACTGTACCTGTAGCTCCACTTGATTGTCCTGTGAATGATTCACTATTGCTAAAATCAGTTGTTGATAATAATACATAATGAAATGTTGTTGGACCAGTTGTAATAAGTTCACCAAGTGCACCAGAGGTGTCACCTTTAATTCTTTCACCTTTTAAGAATGTACCAGTTGAAATGTTTCCTGAAAATTGTGGTACTTTAGGATCTGTTGAATTATCAACTGATTCATATATTGCTCTGATTCTATGATAATCTGGTCTACCTAAAGATATCTCGTGATGATGAGCTGACGAACCATATTCAGCTCCTCCGGCTATTCCATCATTATCTACAAGAACTAAATTACAAGGATTATTAGTTTTGTTTTTTTGTTGTTGAGTAGTTGCTGTTATGGTTGCAGTTATTTTAACAACTATATCATCAGTATCAAATACTGTTGCATCCGTAAATGTTGCAGTTTGATTACCACCTGATAATGCAGTAGAAGTCATACCAGTAATGTCAATAACATCACCAGCAGCACAACCTGAACCTGAACCATTATCTAAAACAGAAATAGTATATTTTGAATTCGCTATTGCATTAAATGTTTCATTTGATCCACAAGTAATAGAAACTGCACCACTATTTGATGTTGTTATGAATTGTCTTTGAAATGTAAATGAAGTTTGTGAAACACCATTGTTGTCTTCAGTTAACATTGATTTTGCATACTTCTTCGTTGTTTTTCTTAATAGTATATTTTTATTGGTGTCATTTATTTTTGTTCTTGTTCTAACTGCAGGTACCAAAGATACATCATTTGAAATTAATACAATATCAACATCACCAGGTGTTGCTGTATCTGGTGATGTAATTGTAGTATTTACTGAGTATGTCACAATATCGTTGGTGGAAAATGTAATAGTGGCTCTACCATTATAACCATTAACTGCATGATTTTTGAAAATCACAGTTCTACTACCAGAACCACTTAATACTGTTCCAGATGATGCTGTAAATGCTCCATTTGATCTAAATGATGCATTACCACCAGAGTGAGATGTTGCAGAAGTAGCTGATACTTTACCACCTTCTACACAATAATATGTTGCAGTAGTATTATCAGTTACACTTTCAATAACAATTTTTTCAACTCCGTCACCACTACCTGTTGGTACTTCTATGACATCACCAACTCTTAATTCTGCATTGAATAAAGTATTGGTTCCTGAAAGAACATTTGAATTTCTACTTAGAGAAACAGAACCTGAAAGATTAAATCTTGACTCTTGTATACAATCAGCTGAGAAATCAACTTGGTTAGAAAAACCGTCTGTCATAAACATTTGTTTTACACTACCGATATCAAAACTTTTTACTGCAGTAATCGTTAAGTCTGCACCTGAACCTGGAGTTGCATTATCATCAACTAGTTCATCAGACGCTGTACAAGAAGTTGATTTCAGTTTTTCATCTGCTGAAAAAATACCACTAACATTTGTTAGATAAACATAGACACCACTTACATCATGCACAAAACCAATTGCACCTGAATTAGCACCAGTAACTTTAGTTCCATAATCTGGTGAAGTTCCTAATTGACCAGTACCAGGAGTTCCACTTAATTGTAACTCTGTAAACATTTTAATATCAAATAATCCTACATTAAACTGTGAATCATTATCTGCACTATTTGATAAGAAATCATCAACTGCGGAGTTATCTTCATCAAAACCAAAACTTCTCACACGAGCAACACCTATTTCGTGACCACCATTAGTTTGAATACTTGATGTTTGTATTCCTCTTCCTGGACCAGCAGCTGTATCTGTAAGTTTTGAATTAGTAAATGTGTCGTGTAATAAAACTTTATTGTATGGTACACTTTTACCTGAGATTTCTGGTGTAACATCAGGTGAATTAAATGCATTACTTACTTTAACTGTGTTACCTACTTCTATTGGAGTTATTGCTGAGTCAACATTTTCAGTGGTTCTTGGTTTAGGTAAATCAACAAAAGTTGGATGATTTTTTTCTACTTCATATCCAGCAACATATGCTTTACCAGGAGTTAAGTGTATTGCAAGTAAATCGTCAGATGTTGTTGCTCCATCATCTGTAATTGACCCCGCATCAAATACTCCATTGTTTACACCATCATTTAAACTTTCTCTGATATCTGGTCTAAAATCTCTAACAACATAGTGTCCTGATTCATCATATGTTCTTCTTGCAAGAGTATCACCTAAAACAGCATACTCTGTTGGTCGTGCAGCAGATAGTGTATTACCTAAATTAATTCTCATTAACTCTACAAAATTTGTATCGTTAGTTTCTGTAAGTCCTAATTTAGAAAGTGTTAATGTTATTTTTAATCTATGTGCACCTGCAGCATTTTCATTTGATGTGCCAGTTGCATTATCAAATAATGTGCCATCTTCTTCAGGAGTAACTAAATCTTCGGTAACAGTAAAACCAACTCTATATGATGGTGTGTTTGAATATTTGTCAAGCACTAAAGTTTGTTCAGATACATTAACAAAATATCCTCTAACAAAATAAGTACCGGAAGCTACTGTTACAGCTGAACCTGTTGCCGTTGCGTTAGATGTATCTACTGTTAACGATTCTTGGCCATCAATAAAACTACCTACTACACCATTTGCAGATAAATTTTCACCATCTGTAAATGTTGTTACATCACCAGTGTTATCTGGATTTAAATATTTTACAAATAATGTTATTGGATCATCGCCTGCAGCATCTGCAGTACCAACAACTAAAGCTGAAACACCAGATGATGCACCAGTTATAACTTTATTAACATAACTAGAAATATTAGAAGTTACATCAGTAGTATTAAATGTACCTTGTACTTTTACAGCATAATACTTTTTATCTAAACCAACTTCACCACCTGAAATTACAGCACCTTCTTTAAAGATGTTTCGTCCCATCTTTTCTATTTGATTTTGTAATATTGATTGTTGAGAAGTTAATTCTCTTGCTTGAACTGCAAAACCTGGTCTATATAAAACTTTGTGAAAATTATCGCCTTCCTCAAAATCATCATAATAAGGTGTTACATTTAAATTTGTTTTTTGTGCCATTCTTAAAACTCAACTATAATTTTAATATCTTCTGTTTGATCAGAAGCCCTAGAAATAGGTCTTCTATTTTCTATGTATATAATCTCTCCACTATCAGGATGTAATTCTGGATTAGCATAACCACTAGTAAATGCTATACCATCTACAGTTTCTGATCCAGTAGATGATGGTGTACCTGTAACACTAGAATTTGCACCTGTAATAACATTTGCACCAGAAAATGCTACAGAATTACCTGAACTGTCTACACCATAATCAGAAAATCTTTCTTGCAAGAAATATAATATATTATTTGTTGCATCCCATTCAACAACTCTACCAACTGCTCCAGTTGTAGTTTGTGTTATCTTTTCATCTATCTCGTAATCACCAGACGGTGTTGGAATATAAACTGCAAAAGTCTGTCTTGCTGTTGATGATGAAAACAGAGTAGAACTATTATATTGAGTTGGGTTTTTAACAATACCTACTTGTCTAAAATCGTTTGCAACAGTAATATCATTTCCTTCTTCTTGTTCAAACTTAGTGTTCAAAATTACAAAATGTCCACCAAGTTCTGACACTGCATCAAATCCGTGTCCTACAGGAGGAGAAATAACCGGAGATATTTCACCAGCAGTTGCAGAGTTCCAAGTTGTTAATGTTGAACCACTAATTAATGATGTGGCTGAGGCATCTGTATAAATGTTTGTACCTGCTAGACTTACAGTTGCAAAAGTATAACCTGAACCACCAGCTTGTACAGTTGAAACACCTGACTCACCAAATCGTGTGATTACATTTGAACTTACAACAAGTTTAACAATACCACCCGTACCATCACCTTGAATTTTTGCGTAGTAAGTACCATCAGGATAACCATTACCTTGATTTGTAACAAAGAAGACATCTATAGGTGCACCGTTATATGGTGCAGTATCACCACTTGCAGTTACAGCCGCAGAAGAAACAGTAGAATCTGTTGTAACTGCAGCAAAATCTGTTGTAAGAAATTTATCAATTTCTGTTGTTGTCATTGTGTACATATATTGTAAATAGTAACCACCAACAAATTGTTTGACAGGTGATGTAAAAGTTGGTTCTGTTGTGAGTGCGAATGTGTTACCTGAAGAATTTAAGTTATATAATACTTTGTAAACTCTAAATGCAGAGTTAACAAAGAAATAAGTTCCATCAAATAAGTTATTAACACCAGAACTATTAGCAAGATTTGTACTACTAATATTATGTTCGTACATATCATAAGTTGTTCCTGATACGAATGTTCTTCTTGGTACACCTCTAGATACATCTGCAGCAGCAATTGCATTAGCACCTAACATTGAATCCCATCTATAATTTTCAGCAGTTATATCATCATTTGGAGTTGGAGGTGCAGTATCACTGCCACCTGAAGTTCCTGTAGTGAATGGTGATGATTTACCAATGAACATATAATAATTTTCATTGGTTTCTGAAAACGACTCTTCAAACTGAGCCGCACTGTTTAGTCTAAACTTTTCTGTAATGATTGCTGCCATTGTAATTCCTTCTTATTATTTAGTCTATTTCTATGATGGTTCCGTAGGCCAAGTTACATTATTTACTTTGTCTTCTGTATCTAATCCTTTGGGTAAATCTCTCAATTCTTGTCTATAAGTTTTCCACTTATCATCCATTGTCACATCAGAGTTAGCCATCCAATCAGATTCAGCTAGTTTTGCATCTCTTTCTCTTCTTAAATTAGCAATAGCTCTATCATAAGCACCTTTTGCCCATTCTACATCTCTTGCTTCTAATGCAGTAATCTCTTCAGTTGTAAGTTCAACTCTTTTTCCATTAACCATTTTATGTGTATATGTCATTTTAATTATCCCTTAAAGCTGTTATTGTTAATACAGGTGGCACAACACTTGTTGTATCATTACCACCATCCCACAAATGAACATTAAAAAATTTACCTTGATTAGAACCATCATATTCTCTAGCTTGTAATTTTATTATTTTTGGAGTTGTCCAAGAAGTAATATCTCCGTGATCTGTGTTTGCTGAACCTGCATTACAATTAATTGTATATTCAAAAGTAAAAGCACCTGCTAAATAAGTTGCATAAAATGTTCTTCTTGCATCAGTAACTTCACTTCCATCTAAAAATAATTTGCAATGAAGGTTACCATAAGTAGTTCCATCATAAGCAAATTGTGAATAATATTTATACATTACCCTAGTTGTTCCACTTGGAGGTGTGTAATTAATACTTGAACCACTAAGATCAGCATATGATGTTGTTAATTGTTGTATAGCAGTTACATCTGCCATAGTATATGTTCCACTAGGTACTGTTACTTGAGTGCCATTAGCAGGACTTGATAATATCTCCATTACATTACCAACTGATGAAACTAACCCAGAACCTTTTAAATTTAAATTGTCTACTGCTAATGTGCTCATTATTTTACCATCCCATATAATGTAAATGTTCCATCAGCAATGTTACCACTACTAAAACTAAATTCTATATAATTATAGGTAACAGCATTGGAAAGTGTCCAACCCTCTTGTATTACATACTGATT
>Ga0160423_10005269_pt1 | contig 10556 bp, 8 predicted proteins | sample CRUFie14St8metaG_FD_108191 | JGI IMG/M metagenome (GOLD analysis project Ga0160423, IMG submission 108191) | Marine microbial communities from the Costa Rica Dome - CRUD Field 142mm St8 metaG | ecosystem: Environmental > Aquatic > Marine > Oceanic > Photic zone | place: Costa Rica: the Eastern... | reverse complement strand
TTCCACTGGCCGGCCCCCGGCCTCTCGACCATTCTACCACCTCGTTACAGTAATCTCCATTACTTTTAGGAGATTTTTTTTTCGCCTACCCTTGGAGGGGTAGGACTTTTGCGATTCCTCAAGCGGCACTGATAAACCCGAAGGTTAGGCCACAAGAGGACAGCAGGCTCAAAAGAACCTGCCTTGGTCTGTGAAGGATTATAGAGTCGGTATGCTGTCCGCCCACTCTTCCTCCTTCATTATATTGGTGTGCGTGACCCACATATGTGGTGTATCATACCAACCTTGTAGATTCAATGTAGCATCTGTCGCAGAGGGCATCTTGGTTTAATTGTAGGAATTCGTCGCACTTTGCACAATGTCCTCTGTCTACTACCCATCCTTCTCTGGTTGCCGTCTTACCATATGGTCCGCTCATATTGTCTGGCATTGTCCAGAAAGACTCCGTTTCAGTAGTCCCACGCTTGCGTTCTCTACGGACCATCTTGAATGATGGTCGCTTAGAAAGAAGATTTGCTAACTTCATCAAAGACATCCCGTCCTTGGTATTGCAATTGAGCCATGTTTCCACGGCCCTAATGGATACTTCATTTACATTGTTCTTGGTTTGAATATCAAGAAACGCAGATTTGATTTGGTTTACTTTCCTGTCACCCTTCGGCACTCTACTCACCCTTTTCTAAGTCATGAGCGTCAATTATTCGACGCACAACTTCCCACCAAGATTCCCTTGGCCGGCGCATTTTACTCAATCGGTCATGGTCAAAACGGCGTATTCGGATGGTGGTAAAGGCGTCTTCAACCGATGAATCATTACTCGCCATTGATAAGTCCAAGGAGAGTTCACCTATAACTGTTACTTTATTGATAAATAGATATTGACCGCATTCTTTATGTCCAATCTTAACTTGCCACGACCATGAAGGAATTCGACTTTGACATAGTAGTATCAATTAGAGGGAAAAACCTTGAATCTGTTAAAAATAAATTATCTGGTTGGTTGGAGCCAAGCCTTGCCCTAAAAAAGAATGATTCTATTTCGTTAAAGTCTGTTGATTTATCAGATAATGCCACTTCTACAAAGAAGTCATCTGGCAAAAAGAAGGTTTTAGCGAAGAAAAAGGCAAAAGTCGAAGAACCCGACGAAGAAGAGTGGGACCCAGAGTGGGATGACGCCGAATGGGACTCTTTAGATGAAGAAGAGGAAGACGATGAATGGGATGACGACGATGACGATGTAGACTGGGATTCATTAGATGATGATGAACCCGAAGAAGAGGCAGAGGAAGAGTCAGACGAAGAATCCTCTGAAGAGAAAGAAAATTCAGACGATGAATGGGGACTAAACTCTCTAATGAGTAAAGGAAATGATTCCTCAAACGATGATGACGACGACGATGACGACGATTGGGATGACGACTGGGATTGATTTACTTTCAAGCGAAGAAAGCAATTTCGGAATGGGAGTAGTTGACGCCATTTGTTGCGTTCTTGGATTGCTAACCGTCTTTTTGGGAGTGTGGATAGAGGGCATTAGTCTGTTTTTTGTGTTGTTATTCTTGATTTCTATCTTTATGGGGTTAGCCTCTTCGATAAGGTTAACTCGGGAAAGGGATATTGCTGACGACAACGTCCCCGAACCATGGCAGACCCACTGAAACACCGGAGAGTACCACCTCACAAAGTGCTAACAAAGGCACAAAGTAAGATTGTTCTTCGAAAAGAAAATGTAACCGACATCAAAAGGATGCCACGCATTCTCTTCTCTGACCCGGTTCTGGTGCGTCAACGGCAAGAAGGCCAAAGTATGGAAGTAGGAGATATAGTTCAAATCGAAAGAGACGACCTTGTCGCTGGTAAAACACTAACTTGGAGGTTGATTGTTGATGAGTGATGTGATTTTGGAATGTTGGACAGACGGCTCTACCATAAAGCGCAAAAATAGTGGGAGAGGTGACTGCGGCATTGCCTATGCAGTCACAGATGGAAATGATATATTGTTCTGCGGGGCAGAATTCATAGGAACTCAGACCAGTAATTATGCCGAAATCTATGCAATTATGCGTTGTTTGGAAGAAGTCGCAGAAAAGATAGAAGGGGAAGTAATGTCGCTGGTAGTATACTCCGATAGTGAGGTTTCTGTGAAGGGTTTACGAGGAGAATATAATATACAATCACCTAATTTGAAACCAATCGTCGAAAAAATAGATAATTTAGTAGGAAGCCTACCAGCCGAGCCCGAATACGAATGGGTGAGAGGCCATAGTGGAGAGCCGCTCAATGAATTCGTAGATAAATTAGCATATGTATGCTCTACGGGTTATCCTTATGATGACTAAACCCTTGGGGTGTAGTGATGGACTTCTACAGCCGAGGGTTAGGGGCTATCGCTACTCCTACTATCGCAGAAGCCTTGAAATCCATACGCGGCACTAAAATTGAAACGATTTCTCCCAACGCCAATAAGAATTGTCGAACTTGTATTTTTTACAAACCAATAGCCGATGGCGAATATGGAGGTTGTGTATTATGGGAAAGAAAGACCTACCGTGCAGTCAAAGTAAACAAAAATTGGTACTGTGAAGGATATAAGGCCAATTTGCGTGTTGCTGGTTTAGGTAGCGCAATGCACAAATCAATGTTAGCAGATTCTCGTAATGTTGTCCCCGGGGATGCGCCTTGGTCCAAACTTGGAGAATATGGCAACAATGTCAAACTACAGCAAAACGGAAAACCGTTTGCAATAGTTAATTTTGGTAATAGTGTCAAAACCAATCTTCGAAAAGGAACCCATATTCCTATTTCTGATATATTCGATGTAAGTTCAGATGGCGAGAAAAACAATGTTTGGACTATCGAAGTAACTTCAGACGTAGAAGAAGGTTACTTTGACGGCATGCTAAAACAAGCCAATTACGAAATGAGATTCACTATGGTCCCACAAATTTATTCTGCCAGACCTTTGGTCGTAGAATGGTTTGCGATAGATGAGGCCCTTTATGATAAAGTAGGTAGCAGAAAGGAACGCATACGCCGAAATATCAATCGAAAGGGCAACGATTATGTTCCGGCGGGACAAGTCGTAGACCTCACTGGGCTTCTTTTTGCTGACGTAGATAGACCGGCGTTTGCGAAAGAAGGAACTCAAAACCATCGAATTACCCGCCGTATAATATTCAAAGTGCGGTGTCGACATGGATGAAAGTAACAAAATAAACTCATTTTACTGGTTCTTCCGTCGAGACGAGGTTAGAGAGGAAGAATTAGAAAGCGGTAAAACAATTACCGTAGCAGACATAAATATTTCCGGCGGAGATAGAAGATTTTTACCGAGTAATCGTGCTTCTGCTATCGCCTATTTTTACATGCATCCAGACGCCGAAGCATTACGCTCCGTTAAAATCAATTATTTCGTCGGTTTGGTCAGTGTAGGAACCTTTGATGATACCCCAGATGAGGAAGGTATTGTTCCAACGATGCCCGCTACATTCTACGAAACTGAAGATTTGTATGATTTGTCAGAGCAATATCCCGACGAATTAGGAGATATGGATGTTAATGGGGTGTATGTTTCTACCCCGCTCAAATTTACGGCTAAGGTACGAATTGGAGATACAATAGTCACTACCAACGATAAGGTCATTCGTCGAGTTGGGATTAATATGATGTCTCCCGAAGATATCCGCTCGATGTCTGTGTTAAGTGTCACTAATCACAATACAATGACACAAACACCAAATCCCGCGCCAATACCAAATGGCCCCGTGGATGCAAGACTTGGAGCAAGCGATAGGAGCGCACAGTGTCAGACTTGTGAAGGTCTTCTTCAAAACGAACCACTTTGCATTGGCCATCATGGGCACATCGAACTGGCCGAACCAGTTCCACACGTATTATTTGCCATAGCCTCGAACCCTAACTCTTTCGATTCGGTATTGAATATGTTTTGTCATAATTGTTTTAGAATTCCGATTTCTGATGAAAAATACGAAGAATTGACCCCTACAATAGAAAGAATACACCGTTTTAGTAAGAATCCAAGTGGCGTAGGTAGAATTCGTAAGTTAATCAATGACGCAATTAAGAAAGAAAAGAATAGGGATTCCGACAGAGGTGTACTGATTTGTCCTCACTGTGGAGAAGAATCACCGATGGTATCTTGGAATATTAGGCAAAAAATGTTCTTACTGCAACCTGCGCTAAAACAAAAGGTAGGACCGAGATTCTATCCTTATTCCAACGTGTATTTACTACTACAATCTATCACCGATGAAAATGCCCGTATGATGGGATTCGATGCACCTACTATGCGCCCAGAATACATGATGATGAAAGTCTTACCAGTTGCCCCGAATAATGTCAGACCAATGCAGACAGACTTCAAAACCAATAAGCCAATAGAAAACGACCTTACTTTGATGTATTCACAAGTTATCCGAGTCAATAATCAATTAAAGCAAGCAAAACAAAGGGGCTATGATGATGGTCTCATTCAAACACGAAAGGTAGGAGATTTGTTTGTTGCCGTTTCCCATTGTTTTTACAATCAGAATGCGAGTATAGGGATGTTTCAATCCAAGACGGTACGCACGAAGGCTGGTCGACAAAAGCGTACTATTAGAGCCGGTCTACTTGATACCCTTTCTGGCTATGGAAGCAAGAAAACCATCTTTCGGAGAAGAATGAACTCCAAAGTAGTTAACAATGTTATACGGTCTGTAATTTCGGCTAATGGGGACCTTTCGATTAATGAAGTTGGTATCCCCACTGCTTCTTGCATGGGTACATTCGTACGTGTCAAGGTTACAGAAGAAAACTTTGACCAGATGCTTGAATTAGTCGTGCGGGGGGCTCCTTCTAAGGATAGACATGTTAGCCACAATTGGTCACTTGGTGATATCGTAAAACAGAGATATCCGGGAGCAATGTGGGTAGAGCCTTATGATATCGTAGACAAAGGCGGTAACGAGTTTTCAACCAGAGATAGTCCTCTCTGGCTTAATGGGAAATGGACTAAATTTGGCGAAGAATGGGTAGAGCACAAAAAGAAATTCGAAGTTCCCGAAGAAGGTAGTACGTTTGACTATGAGAAGAAAATGAAAAGGGAAGAATGGATGTTTGAGTGGGAAAAGAATATGGAGTACCGCCGTGAGTTTTGGGGCAAAGATGGTAAAATCCCGTTAAAGGTAGGCGATGTTGTTGCAAGAAATGTACTGCCGGGAGACTATGTGTTGTTTGGGCGTCAGCCCTCTCTTCACCGACAGTCTTTGAACGGGGTAAGAGTTGTTCCATTAGACCAACATTCGATATCGTTTAATCCTGCAATATGCGTTCCATTTAACGCTGATTTCGATGGCGACCAGATGAACGTCTATATTCCCGGCTCAGAAGAAGCCATGAACGAAATAAGAGATAAGTTACAGATTAGAGATAACATGCTTCATCACCGGATGGGTAAGTTAGTGATAGGAACAGACCACGACCAGACTTCTGGAATATATCTTTTGACTATGAAGCATAAGAGTAAAGCGAACACTTTCAACGAACAAGTGGGAGTTGGTTTCGATTCCGAAGGAGTAGTGTATTTTACAAAGAAAAGTATGCTTGAATTGTTTAGTAAAGTTTACCACAAAGACGGAAGTCTAACTAAGGATGGAGATGCGATTATACAATACATTGAAGACATTGGCAAACCAGATATCGAAGGTAAGTATTATTCTGGATATCGTTGTGTAAGCCTATTATTACCAGATGGAATTAATGCCAAATTTAAGTCTGGTATTCTATATAATGAAGACGGCACAATGGTTCTCAACGAAAAGGATAAACCCGAGAAGGACACGACGGTAATCATTGATGGCGAAATGATTACGGGCACACTTGACAAGACATTCGCTGGCAAAGAAAAAGGTACAATCGCTCCTGCATTCTATTACCGATTCGGTTACGAAGAAGGCGGTAAGCAAATGCAGAGATTCGTAGACATGTTATGCCGTCTTGGATTTGCCGCACATCACGCAGTAGGCTATTCTATGGGTGTAGCAGACTGTGGTTTGCCTATGGAATACTATGAGGACATACGGGCAGGTTATGATACTACTTCTGAAGTATGTAAGCAAATTAATACAGACTTTGCTAATCATGATTTGCAGAAGTATGTGGATAGCGATAAATGGCTTACCCCAGATTACTCTAAATCTGAGAAGCAACAAATTCTGGACAAAAACCCGTATCAATTCCGACAAATGCTCATTTTTGAGGCGCAGGAACCGTGGGAAGACCGTGTTGCCTTGGCAGTATCACAAATCGCTGGCCCAGATAACGCTATGGAGATAGCGGTAAGGTCTGGAGGGAGGGGCAAGGAACTCAATATTCAGCAGATGGGTGCGGCATACGGGCAAGTTAGGATTTCTGGTGTATTACCGGTCCGAGGGTTCCAAAGCAAAGGATGGATATCATATCATACCCAAGAAGGGGGAGAAATAGAGGCAATTAGTCATAAGACTTCCTTACCAAGAAACTTCTCACATTACCCCATGAAAGGAGAGAGCATAGAGCACCCAATGCACAACGGGTATACACGTAATTCTTACTATACTGGTATGGAACCTCACGAATACTTCATGGCTTCAGTTGGTGGTAGAAGGTCCGATATGGAATCATCGTCTGGTGCCCTACAAGACTCTGGTTATCTTGCTAACAAAGTTAGGAGGGCATTAGAATCTCTCGTAGTAGACCAAGAAGGTAAAACTATAGATTTGAAGGATAATACAATTGTTTCTTTCAAGGCTGGTGGCGATGGTTTACGGGCTTATTCTGCTAAGATGGTTCACCGATTCCCAGACGGACAAGTTAAGGAAGACTTTACGGTAAGTGGTCCAGATGAAGACTTCACAATTGAATTACAGCCATACTTTTTCGAATTCTCTTGCAAACATGGAGTTCGCTTGGCCATGGATTGCGATGAGTGTGTGAAAGGTAGTGCCCACGTAGAGTTCTTCGAAAAAGAAATACTGTCTAAACACGATGTTAACAAGGTGGTTTCTGCTGTAAAACATGTTCTATCAAAAAGAGAGGTCATGAAGCCCGTGGTAAACTCCATGATTTCTAAATTACTCTGGTGGATAGAAGAGAACAAGGTTCAGCCCGGAGAAGCAATCGGTTCAACAGCCGCAGGTTGTCTTGCTGAACCGGCAACACAGGGTTCACTTAGAACATTCCACGCAGGTGGTAAAGGACAGGGAACATCTGTGGACCGTCTTGAGCAAGTTGTCCAGTGTTCTGACCAAAATGCCCCCGGCGAGCAGGTGTTTACTTACGTGACTCTAAAACCAGAATACTGGAACGAAGAAGATGCAGACCGTATTGCAGATTGGTGTTCGGTTCATGTCATTGGTGATATACTTGATATTGTAGATTACGATGTGGAGAATCGTCTCTGTATATTCTATGTCGATATGAAGAAGGTTAGAGACAAAAACGTCGACCTCGACTTTGCAATGCGGCAGATAAGGCGTGTGTTCCGAGATTCAGCGACTTCACCGGACGCAGAGTTGATTGCAGAAGTAGGAGATGGAGATAATTTCGTAGTGAAGGTAAATGCTACCTCTGCCCGTACCATGCTTAATGTTAGAGACTATGTGTCGCTAATTCAAGTGTCTGGATTACCGAGTGGGGGCTCAACTTACATAACACGTAAGGATGGTAAGTATGGTCTGCAAATTGATTCAGCCCACGAGCAAGTATGGGATGGACTTATTCGTTTACTCGGGGACTTTGTCGATGTCGATACCATATGGTGTGACAATCCTAAGACGGTAGAGAAATTCCTCGGAATAGAAGCCGCACAAGCCTGTGTAGCCGACCAACTGAATTATCAGATGAATGCTTCAAGCGGAATAGGCGACTACGACTACCGATATGTTACTACCATTGCGGAAGCAATATCTGCTAAAGGTAAATTGATTGGTTTAGGTCCCCGTTCCGGTAACATAGGGACGAATTCCGTCAATACTTTCGATTCAATGGCTATGGAAGACGTAAAGAAGCAATTACGAGCAGGAGTAGTGATTGGAAACGTATCTGATATGCGCTCTGTCACAGGTTCAACAATAGCAGGTAGACCGCCATTAGTAGGTAAAGAGTTCTCCAAATATGCTGAGTGAGCGAATCGCTCACTTGTATTACCAGCGAAAGCAAGGCTAATCAAAAGTATGCGGTTTATTTTTTACTGAGACGGACGTAAATTAAAGTAAAAGTGTCTTAGAATATGTTTGACGATATTATTACGACCAATAACCATACTTCCCACAGAGCAAAAATAATTAAAATAATTATCTTTTATTTTATGTCACTACAATTCGCATTACTGAAAGCCTGTCGGCAGGGGTTAAACGTACACGTTAGTTTGTTTTACCGCCGCAGTAGACCGAATTTTTTTATTTTTTAACGTTTACAGTGTTTTTTTGAGGTAAGCGTATTCTCCATCAATAGAGGAAATCTTGTAGTGTTGGGGGCCTAAAACCACGAATGATTTCAATGTCCCACTGCATGCCTTCGAAAACATTCTTGAGAGGTTCTACGACAGTAGAATTAGCAAGAGCCTCAAAGTCTGGGGTAAACGCTTCAGCCTGCTCGATATTACGAACACCTATGAATCCATATTGACGCCCGAGAACCTTGTTGTGACGATAAGGAACAGGGTGTGGACCATCACGAACAGGTATAGAGTAGAACGATTCTCCTTTTACGATAGGAGGCTCGTTCTCATTGGCTATAAAATCATTAAACCATGCCGCCGCAGACGCACGCTCATCCATTAGTCTCCAAAGAGGCTCACCTACGGTATATCTCCTATGGTCGGACCCCCGAGGACCTTGTATGGTATAGCAAAGGTCATCTTTACGATTTTTACGAAGACCGCCTTTCTGTGCCTTTGACATGTTATTTGTAATCATAATTGGGCACCCACCACAACTACAAGGAGCATATCGATTCCAGCCAATTTTCTGATACCTATGTGGTAAATGCTGTTGTATTGTCATACGGGGGGCTAATTCGGCCACAGGAAGTTTTCCAGTCGCTACTGTATCGTATTTTTCACGGCAGAAATCGACAATTTCGTTGAAACCGGCACCGTTAAACATTAACGATAAAGTCTCTAACTGAACGTCTCGCACTACTTTAGAAGTGTTAGCGGCTTTTAGTTCGAAGCCAGATGCTTTCAATCGTTGAGATAATGGTTTATGGGTAACCATCTCACCATCGACCCACGCAATACGACCAGCATAACGATTCTTTTTCGCAATAAAATATCGGTCCATGAATTGCTCAAATTCCCATTCTGCGCCTGTGTGACCGAGTTCTTTTTGGATGTGTTCACTAATATCGTCTGCAAGAGTTAGGCACTGCTCGATACAGTCCTCAACTGTCCTATCATCGCCCATCTTCACGAACACAGAATCAGTGTGACCGAAGATAGACTTGTACCCAAGGTCTTCGCAGTATTTGCGGCAACTTTGGACCTGCTTCTTGCCAAACTTAGTAGTAGCCCCAGCAAGCCCGAATGTAGCAAAGTCAAGAGAATCTCGACCCCATTCCCAAGCGTTACCAAGAACACCGTAGAAGGAATTAGCGACGACCTTCACGGCCTTTTGCATGTTGTCGGCTTGCTTTGCACCAAGGTCGTCTCCAGCAAGACGGCATTCCTTGGCCACATTCTTGTAATGAGCACGACGCTCAAGGACAACTGACACTATGCGTGGCAGAGACCCTTCCATTTTGTTAGCCGGGAGAAACGCAATCGATTCTCGACCGACCACTTTCTTTCCTTTCCTCAAGTGAATATCGAACCACACTGCGTTAGGGTCGCCCTCTTTGGGTTTGTATGCCGTCAACCAGCAGATGTTCTTACCCACAATGTTGTATGGATACATTGACTTTGCATCGAAGGCGGCTACATTGAAGTGTAGTCCTTTGTTACCTTCGGACAGAACGTCCACGACCTCTGCACCCTCATACGCCAAACCGTCGTCTTTGTTCTTCGGGTCAAGTAAATGGCCTGTATCACTACGCACTCCTGTCTCAGAGTTGTATGCCCAATAGGTCTGAAAAGGCTGATTATCCCACACAGGGTCGACAGGAAGGAACCCTGCCTCCTTACTGAACATGACACCACAGAAGCGAGTGGAGTTGAAAGTAGAGCCAAATGGAACCTTCAAGAAATTCTGCATAGCAAGGTGCAATTGAATCACATTTGCATATCGTTCGATTTCTACCATTGCGGCTACATCTATTATGTTATAGTAGATATAATCTTCAATGAATGTGTCGTATGTTTTGTCATCGAAATCTGGTTTGAAATCAGTAGCCTTACCGACATTGATATAGTCTTTCAACAAGTCGTTAGTGGCTCTGTCAAGTGATACATACGACCCGAGTGTTTGTCCTTTAGTAGAACGCCACCAACCTACGAAAGCGGGTTGCAAGTCAATACTTGCCCTACCACGAATTGGTTGTCTGGAAGCGGCGTATTTCCCTCTCATTACTCGTTGACC
>Ga0160423_10005268_pt1 | contig 10557 bp, 7 predicted proteins | sample CRUFie14St8metaG_FD_108191 | JGI IMG/M metagenome (GOLD analysis project Ga0160423, IMG submission 108191) | Marine microbial communities from the Costa Rica Dome - CRUD Field 142mm St8 metaG | ecosystem: Environmental > Aquatic > Marine > Oceanic > Photic zone | place: Costa Rica: the Eastern... | reverse complement strand
TGAAATTTCTTATCACTGGAATAGTCATCATAGTACGGCGTTATATTAAGATCAGTCTTCTGTGTCATAGTTCCTACTTGTATTTAGTTGTAATCTATGATTACATTTCAATGATCAGTTTGATATCTTCAATCTGATCGGATGCTCTTGATACTGGACCTCTGTTCTCTACATAGAGAATTTGTCCTGTATATTGAGTCATTTCTGGATGATCTGTCGATACACCAGATGAAGCCACATCTGTGAGTTTAGAACCTGAAGCGTTCTTGAAAACATCGTCTGAATTTGCGAAGCTTACATACTCACCGCCACCATTTGCGATTGTGTGAACTTTTAGTACATTACCTGTCTTAGATACAACTCTTGCTCTCTTTGTTGAGGCATTATTAGTTGTATCTGAAGTGATAATATCATCGACTGCTACACCAGATGCATCATCAAGTGTGATCTGTCTTGTAGCAGTTAGAGTTGTTGCTGTTGCAATGTTTGAAGATGCACTAGCAACTGGATTCTTGATGAGACCAATTTGTCTGAAATCATTATCAGTTGGGAAGTCACCTGAACCATCACCGAACTCTAGTCTTGAGTTTACAACTACGAAGTTACCACCAAGTTCTTCGACTGGATTTGAACCATGTCCACCAATTGGTGAGATAACTGCTTTAATTGTTGCACCTGAACCAGATGTGATTCCTGAAATTGTAGAATTCAATGTTGGGAAAGATGCTCTCTTATAACCTGAACCGAAAGATGATGTGTCTTTATATGTAACTGAGTCTAGGGCACCTGATACGAAAGATAGAGTAGCGACAGCACCTGACCCGTCTCCTTCGACTGCAACATCAACATTAAATGAATCTGAACCATTTGAGTAACCTGAACCAGCAGATGTTACGATATAACGGTAGATTGCACCGTCAACTGAATCGTTTTCAACATCCCATTGACCAGAACCATCATCGTCAGCGGCGGAACCGAAACCACCGTTTGTACCTGTACCTGCTACACTTGTTTTTGCACCAATTGTTTTTACTGGTATAAAGTCATTTGTTACGAATTTAATAACTTCTGAAGCAGAAATGGAGTACATGTACTTCCAAATGTAACCGTCAGATGTTTCTTGAGGTATTGTTGTTGATACTGTATTAGGTTGTTGTGTTGAACCTTGTGGAACACCTGAAGTGAATTTAGTTCTCAAACACTTGTAAACTTTGTAATCAGATGTTACAATGTATCCTCGACCATCGAAGAAATTGCTTGCACCTGAAGGTGTTTGATTTGTTGTTGAGTAATCATCTCGATACTCATCATAAACTGTTCCTGAGGTCCAGTTATATCTAACTAAACCATGTGTAATATCAGTGTTCGTCACTTTCTTAAGTGCGATCATATCTGAATATGCACCGATCTCCTCACTTTCTGCATTTTGTGGGGATGGTGGTTGATTGTCGTCTGTCCATGCATACGACCTTCCGATAAAAATATAGTTCGAACTGTCACTAAAATCTGCGATAAATTCTTTCGCATTGTGAGTTCTGAACTTCTCTAAAATAATTGCTGCCATTCGTAACTCCTCGGTTATTTATATACTATTTATAACGAATCTAGGTGTGTTTTGGTAATATTTGATGAAGAAACATAGGTACTAAATGCTATGTTAGTTTTTCTATTCTCATGTGTTGGGAAAGAACTCACATAGAAATTGCCAAGTAAATTATTGAGTTGGTCAATTCTCAAACCATCTCTTACTGTTTCTTCAAGTAGAATATGACCACTGCCACCTTCCGTTCCACTTTCTAATACTATACGATCTTGATCTGCATCGTCCAACGATTCATCAAGTAGATAATATGATATTCTATAAGTGTCTTGATATGCTATTTTATTTAGTGATCTGAAAGTCGGTCCTAATGGTACAAAACTATGTAAACTTCCTGTGCCTAGGCCTTCACTCACTAATGGGCTGCCATCTTCCATTACAATCCTATCTTGATAATTTTCTGTATAGAAGTATGGGTTAAATAATTCAATCGATCTTTCAGTTAAGAAATATTCGATCTGTTCTGGTACTGTATCGTCTTCTAAAAGAACAACACCTGAATCATCTTCTAATAACATTCTTTCACCATCAAAGTTTCCTTTTGTTGGTTCATGTACTAGTTGATTCAATGGTTCTTCGTTTTGAATATATGTACCATCTTCAAAAACAAGTCTCTCTTCAACCTTTGTTAAGTAAGAGAATACTTTACCTTGATCTTGAGGTCTAATACCGATTGCACTTGATGAATTTTCTAAATTATCTTGTATCAAGTAACCATCTTGACCTTGTGTATTAATATTTGAGAGATTAAGAACTGAGACTACACCATCAAGTCTAGGTGATCTCTGATTCTTTCTGATTACTGTAACAGCTGTTGATGCAATGGGTTCAGTAATCTCGTTACTAAGTTTTGTGGTAGTTGTACTCTCAACAAACTTTTTAGTTGTTTCAAGTCTTGTACGACCTGTTTCTATACCAAATGCTGTTACCTTATTAACACCATCTGTAATCTCGTTGAACTGTTTCAATACATGTGCCATTGCATATGAATCAAGCTCAGTCTTCTTAGTATGAATTAGTAATGTAGATTGACTCTCTGTTCTAAATTTAGGTTCAAATGCATCTTCATCTTCGATATAAACTGGTTGTATTAGTCTTGTTACTTCGTTTTCAGTACCAGCATTAAATGTCTGATATAATGATTCTTCTAATAGAATTTTATTATTGCTATCTCTTGTTGCATCTTCTAACAAGATATGTTCTGTATGTTCTAATTCAATTACAAGTGTTGGTATAAATGTTGTACTCTGAACACCAAGTGCATTTTTCGGATCAGGAATGAATCTACCATCATACTCGTTTTGTACGATGACTGAATCTACTGCAACTTCACCAAAGAATATATGGCCTGCTGGGTGAACTAAGTCTTTAACTACTGATCTATATTTGTCAATCGATTCACCAACTTTAATAACATATGAATGTGTTTGATAGAGTTTACTATCTTGAATGTTTGATACTTCGTTTGATACGAAACCTTTATCACTTAAGAAGTTGTCATTGATTATACCCTCACCAGCAAATTTACCTCTCGCATCGTAAGGGTCAAACTTAAGAACTCTAAAACTTTGACCAACTGCATATGTTACTTTCTCATTTTCCATGAAAGTACCATCTCGATCTGTAAACTTCAATAAGTTTCTCTGGTTGTCGAATGATAATACCTTAGCAGTTGCGCCTGAATCGAAACCTGTAAGAACTGTGTCTTTTGTTAAATCACTAGCAGCTGATGGTTCGTTAATTAACATTGTATAATGCGAATCGTTACCGATTACTGCATCTTCGTCAAAGTTATATCCTTGGTTTGTAAGTCTGACTTTCTCTACTTTACCAATTCTTGATGACCATGCAAATAAGTTACCACCCTCACCAGCAGTCACTTTAGCAAGAGTACATGTTTTACTTGTGTTTGAACTACCACCTAAAATGAGTTCATTTGCTAGAAACAGGCCTGTATGTGTAGTTAATCTACGGATAACAAGTCTGTTATTCTTTGTATCGATTCTTGATATCTCACCAGTAGCGCCTGATGTTTGTCCTGTAACTAACTCTCCTATTGTATAACCGCCGTCACCAGCTTTTTGCAACTCGTAAGGGTTGTCCATATAAAGATAACCACCTGGAAAAACTTTAGGTAGTTTTTGATAACCAGCACCACCGTCTGTTATATGTACTCTTCTAATTCTTTGATCTGAAGATTCCATCATAACAACACCGCCATCTTCTCTTGCAAGACGATTAAAGTCTGATATGATTTCGACTCTCTCACCGCCTGATGGTGTTGGAGATATAACATTATCACTACCATCTAATGGTGCTATAAATGTTACTCTATCTAATTTTACTTGATAATTGTCTATTGATTGTTCAACACCATCAACGAATACTTTAATATCTAATCCATTTAATGCAGTTGGTTTACCAGTGATATCTCGAACTGAGTTGCCGTCTGAATCTACACCACCGAAAGTTGTTTGTCCTGCTGTTGCGATAAATTCGTATTGATCAAACGCACTTGGGTTTTCGAGAATGAGTTCATCACCAGTAGCGGCTATAACCGCTTCAGCACCACCACCTTCTGTGCCATCGTCTTCAAAGATAATGATATCATTTGCTGAATATCCTGAACCTGCATTTTCTATATAAATTTCTTCTACAGGACCTCTTGATAGACCTTGAACTGTACCTCTTGCGTTTACTACGCCTGTATCTGTCTTAGAACCAGTAAATATAATCTGGTCGTTGATATCGTACATAGAACCAGGATTTGCACCTTCAAAGAGTAACGCTGAACCATCTTCTAAAAGAAGATCGCCTGATTCACTTTCAAGACCAAATGTGGTTGACGATTGAGATGTAATTATATCAGATACTATACCCTTGACAGTAGCAGTATAATTTATTTTACCATCTCTGTCGATTATTGAAACTGGTTTATTGGGTTGAAAAGTTCCTCTATGTGTATCTGAAATTGAAACTGAGTATTGTTTGTTAAGTGTAGATAAAATTTCTACTTGATCGATGACTGCTTCTGCATCGATAAATGTAGGGTCTTCTTCATTGTACTGGACAATCTTATCTGTATTTTTAGGTACGCCATTGTCCATGACGATATTCATTCTTCGATCTTCTTGATATCCTGATGATGAAGCGAATACTGTTTCGTCTATAGGGTATTTGATTTCTGCATTTTGACCATACAGAATTCTCATCAAGAATTTTACAGAATCAGCCGTACCTTTCTGTTTGTATAATGACCCTATATTCTTGAGAGTTAATCTTTTGTTTTGTGTGTCTGCTAGATTAAGTGAAGGTATGAAATCTTTCTGAAAGTATGTAAGAAAAGTTTCGAGTGTTTGGTCGATGTCACCATAGTCTAGCAATCTATTGTTAGCAACGATACTATTCTCTTTATATGTTTTAATAGTACCTGTTCTATTACCGTCTCTACCTGTTATTGTTTCACCAATAGCAAAACCCGATCCTGATACTGTATCAACAATCAAGATTTTGTTATTAATGACTTTTATTTTTGCAACTGAACCTGAAACACTTCCTACGATGTATTCACCTTCAATGAATGGATCGATAGATGATTCTTGCAATAATTTTGCATCTTCGATATCAGGAGCATTTGGGTCTGTTCCCTCTTCGAGAAGAAAGGCACCCCTTTCAATTTGGGTGCCTTCTTCTAACTGTACACCGTCTAATTCTTGAACCGTGTCTAGTGTAATTATTTCTGACTCAAGATATTCAAAGTATGATTCGAGAAACGATTCGAAGATCGGAGCCTCATCCTTTATGTAACTAGGGATGATGCTACCGATTCTATTCGTTAACTTGTCTACTATGTGATCTTGATGTGCCATATTAATTAACTATTACGCATCTACATCAACGATTTCGCTGTTAGCTGCGTGTGAAGCATTAAATGATGCAATTGGGTACCAAACAGAACCCATACCTAGTAGAATGACTGCATCGCCCTCTGCTAATGTAAGGTTATTATTTGACTGAGTACCAGTCCAGTTATTTGCTGGAATGTCAATTGTCAAGTTTTGGTTTACACCGTCATTTACTCTTACGATGATCTTTAACTGACCTTCGTGAGTAGGTGCTGAAAGGTCCATATCGACCGCACTTGAAGCACCTGTGATATCAACTTTTGAAATCATTTCAGTTGCCGCTATAGCAGTGTTGTTTTCGTCTAATGACTCAACATCATCAAATGCTATAAATGACGGTACATTATTGAACAGTCTCTCCAATGTCAACTTTTTGTTGACAGGAGTTCCTGACGGACTATCAACGATGTGAAGTAAATCTCCACTATCGATTTGTGCTTCATCGATTAGATTTAGCGCTGTTATTTTCTTATCTGCCATTTTAAGTTTCCTCCTATAAAAACCAATTTAATGGGATGCTACTTACGGTAATTTCCGTAATCACTTTATACATATTAATAACTAGATGTTGATGTGGTTGTAAAACCTACACCAGCACTAGACTCACCACTTGCGATGGTGTCAATTTCACCTGTGACACTGATTCTTGAAACATCGATGTCGATGAGAGAACCTCTAATAGCAACAACATCGTTACTATCAGGTACCACGGTGAATTCGATTGAGGTATCTGCGTTCACTGTAGAAGTGACTTTGATGGCATCAATCGAAATCTCTCCAGTACCATAATTTATGGTACCTGCCTCTGAGTCTAAAACCGATCTAACACCACTAACGAGGGTATATCTTCTGATCTTACCATTACCATCGTCATCAAAAAATTGAATGTTAGTCGAATCACCCGAGACATAAAATCCTGTTGAACTTGTAATACCACCACCATCTGAATTATGACCTGTGTGTGGATTATACAATGCATTACCGAACTTCACTTTGAAACCTTCTTCGAAGTTTACTTTGACTTCATGTTTCTTAGCGAGTCTTATGTTTGTTGAGTTTGATAGAATTGAATCTTCTGAATCGTCAACTGCTCTTACTAGTTTTGAATGTCTGAAGATACTATCAAAGTTTGATAGGTTAGCGTCATCGAAATCTATAATTGCATTTCTTACAACTGCTTCGAGTTCGCCTCTTGAAAGTGTTGTATCGCCTTCATTGTATTTGAATACTGTCGATACTAGAATCTTAACGATTGATGGATCGACAATAACTGGTCGAACTGTTAACATGTTAAGATTATTAAGTTTGTTTTGTACATCAACTTTTTCTGTCGATGATAGATAGTCTGAGTTTTGTGGTTTTAATGATACAAAAACTTTACCATATTCAGGTGGGTCATTGTCTTCACCACCCCATACTGCAACTGCATCAGCATTTGGATAATATTCTTTTACTTTTGCCTTGTAGTCATTCAGTGTAACGAGTCTGTTTTGAGATGTGTAGAACTTTGTTGCCTTAAATTTAATTGACTCGATACTTTCTCTCTCTGCACCACCTTCTGCCTTTTGTAGTGTAGTGATGATTGAGTTTGAGAAACCATTTACATTTTGAACTAATGAAAAAATCTTAGCACCATCGGCATGATTTTGATCAACTACAACATAATTTACAGTGATAACATCACCGTCTTTGAGTTTAGTACCGAGAACACCATCACCAAAGTATAACTCTAAGAATCCTTCTTCGTTCTCTTGAGTATAATATACTTTTGATGAAGCAGTAATTGATGATACATCTGTTGAAAGTGAATATGTATCTACGATACCGTTAGAGTTTACTGATACATTAATTCTTGATCTATCGACTCTTTCATTAGATAGAACAAATTTTGGATTTTTAATTTGTGTATCGAACACAAAATTATCAGTAACATATTTACCTTGTACGATGTCAACACTGTCATATGTGAAATCAAAATTGTTTACTGAAGGTGTTACTGATTTAGAACATACGAATTCGTATGTGACACCATCATATACTGTATTAAATCTATGACCTCTTGGTATGATCATATCTGTTGTGGTTGGTGCTGTACCATCTGGATTTTTAATATTCTTAAAAACGATTTGTACTTCTGCTGAAGATGCCTTCTCTGTAGCAGGAATAAATCCTAAATCTTTTGCACGAGATACTACATTCTTTCTGATTTGTGCTGAGTCTAAAAACAATTCAGAGGCGGCAATGTTGGTATTAATACCAGCAATATGCGATGCATATGCCAATGTGTCGATAAGAACCGACATTGTTGAACCCTCAAAATCATAATCTCTAAACTTGTCTTGACCTTTGAGATATGTTTTGATATTTTCTGCTATTGAATCGAAATCTAAATCTGTTGCGCTTATGTTTGAACTGTTAACTGCCATTATCGTACCCTTGTTACTGTAAATTCAGAACTTTGATTTGATAGACCATTGACAATGTTGTAAAATACAGTTACTTGCAATTCATTCGAATCAGTTACTTCGCCTAATTCTACTGCAACATTAACAACTCTAGGTTCAACTCTCTCAATTAACTTGATAAGTTCTGTTTTAAATCTTCTGACCTTTCTTGATGAATCTAATTCGAAAAGCATTTCAGTGACACTACCACCAAAGTTTGGTTTAAAAGGTCTTTCAAATTTATTTGTAAGTACAATATTTTTGATAGCCCTTTTGATAGCATCGCTGTCTTTCTTAGCAGAGATGTCACCAGTTATTGGATGAGGTCTTAAAAAGAGATCAAGATCGCTGTAGATATCTTTTACTGCATTGACTTTTGAATTTGGTTTTATGTATTCGGCCATATTACTATTTATACTAACCGCCAATATTTACATTGCTAGAACCAACAAGGATTTTACTTGAACAATTGATTGCATCGCCCTTTCTTGCGGCTGCTTTACCGTTTATGAATACAGTAGATGAACCACCTGATATTTTCGGTACTGTTGGGCCAGGAAAATGAACTACTGGCGGACTTGATGTGTTTTGATGATCCGTTAAATCGTCTCCTTTTCTTGCAGCTGGTTTACTATTAATATTAACATTACCAGAACCCTCATTTATCTTGTGTACTGAAAAGGTACCAGCAGGAACATGGTTTGCAGTATCGTTTTTTCTAGCAGCTTCTGGCATTAGTTAATATTTACCTTACTACCTTTAATGGTATTTACACCAGTCGATTCTAGATTCATTTTACCACCTGCTTTGATTGAGATATTTTTACCTGTCATTGTAATATCTTTTGTAACTTTAGATGTAAGACCACCTGATATGGTTTGTTTAACATCACCAGATACAGTTTGCGTGATATTACCACCAACTGTTTGATCTATATTACCATCTATAACTTCTGTTACATTTCCTTTTACAAATAGATCGACATTACCTTCCATGACTTTTGTATCTACATTACCTTTCAATACTTTAGTAGTCACATCACCTGTTCTAACTTCGATATTGACATGACCACTTTCTACTACTACATCAGCATTACCACCAATATAGACTTTGTCATCTTTTGCAGTAACTTTAACATGATCATTTACTATTTGATGAACTTCTGAACCATCTCTGTGTATTTCGACAAAGGTGCCTGATCTATGTTGTACTGCTAATCTCTCTGCACCTACAGAATCGTCCATCTCTATCATGTGACCTGATTCGGTGTGGTGAACTTTGTTAAATGGATATAAAGACTTTCTTCCTGTTTCATTTTTCCATTCAGTTGGTTCATATAGTTCATCAATCTTAAGATTGAAACCTTCTGGCAGATTATCTCTAATATCATAGACACCACCGCCTCTTGCGAATCTATTCAGATCGGATTCATCATAATAATCTGCTAATGGATAATAAGGTTTACCTTTGAGTTGTGGTTCGTTGATCTTGCTACCCTTACCATCATATTTTATTTCTAATTTTTCAGGTAATTGTGGAGATGTATCAAGTGCTAACGATAATGCATTTGGCCTTTTGCCTGTGGGTGGATTTAAACCATCTAGTGTATCATCATAATCTTTTGCTTTATCTCTTCGTGGGTCATTAAAACCTGCATCGACTGATCTATCTACTATCTCGCCTGACGGAGTTTCTTTATAACCTTTTTGTGATACACCTAATATAGAACCAAAGACCACAAAGTCTTGCATATCTTTATCACGAAACATTCCGAATACACTCGTGCCTTCGACAAGACCATGCGAGTGACCAAAACCAGATAATGATGCACTTGATGTTGGCATCAATACTTGTGACCATGGCAAATCTGGTGATGCTATAAATTGTTTGTTGTCTGTATGAACACCATGCACACGAACACGAACACGGCCGATCTGTAATGGGTCGTTTCGATCTTCTACTATTCCGTAATACCAGTTATTCATTAATCTTGTCTCGCACCACCGTAGTGTTTTAATGGATCAACATTTTCAATCTTGTCAGCTAAACTTTCTTTTACAACTTGACATACCATAGTGCCTCTGTTTTCTAAGGGTGCTATGACATGGTGTATCTTTGTAATAAGGTATCTATTGTCATTTAAAATGTCTTCGTCTTCTTTATCTGCTACTGCGCCTGGAAGTATGAGTGTTATTACCATACCAGATGTAAGATCGGTTCTAGCTGGCAATGTTACATCTAATGTATAGTTTGACAAGGCGCTAATCATACTATTTCTTTCTAATACACCTGTGTCTAGATAATCATTGCCTACAAACTGGCTTGTGTCTGCTAATACAGGTGAATCAGAATATGCGTTTGTTTGATTTACACGATATATGGTAAATGCTTCAGGCGTTTGATTGAGTGGTGGTTCTGCACCGATCTCATCGTAACTAAACTCTTCTTCTTCAGATACGGGTGATTTACCCATGTGAACTATTTCATCTTCATCTAGTCTTACCATTGGAAAACCAGATAGATGTTTATCTGATTTATCACTAAAATTTTTACCTAGATCAAAGACAACATCTTTCTCTAATTTTCTAATTGGATCATATGTCTTCAT
>Ga0160423_10005267_pt1 | contig 10557 bp, 11 predicted proteins | sample CRUFie14St8metaG_FD_108191 | JGI IMG/M metagenome (GOLD analysis project Ga0160423, IMG submission 108191) | Marine microbial communities from the Costa Rica Dome - CRUD Field 142mm St8 metaG | ecosystem: Environmental > Aquatic > Marine > Oceanic > Photic zone | place: Costa Rica: the Eastern... | reverse complement strand
TTGTCTATTTTTGAAACTAATTGGAACAGTATCGCTTTTATCCCTATCCACATATAAATCTGTATTCTTCTTAGAAGTTTCAGGTTCACCTTTTTTTCTATGTATTCTTTTATTAGATTTTTTCTTTAGAATATTTTGCCAACTCTTTTTTACATAACCACTAGCATAAGCGGCTTGAGCAACTTGAACCGCTTTTTTTCTAGTTTCAAATGGCCCTTTAGAACCCCAATAGTAGCCATCTTTCTTTTTAGTAATAGGCATATCATCTACCTTCTATTCTACGGTATACTTTTTTAGCCGACTTGCTTCTAGGAACATTTTGTTTTCCTTTTTTACGCCCCTTTCTTTTCTTTGTGTTTTCATATCTCCTTTGGTTATCAGTAAGAGAATCCGCTACTGCTTTAGGAGCGTATCTTCCTCTCTTGTATGTTCCTTTCTTTTTCTTTCCATCGGGATTAGCCATATCTACCCAATTTTCTTTATTCCATTCAACCATATCTTTTTGAGCATCAGTTAGATTTTTCTTTCTTTTTCTTCTACGCAACTTTTTTTTCTTATATTTAAGAATGTCTTGCCAACTACTTTTTATTGACAAAACCGCCACCTGCCTGTTGATATAGTCTGTTTAATTCTTGCGATTTACGAGCCGACCATTGACCTGCGGCAGTTCCATGAGTATTCTTATTCATCAATCTACGATGTATTCTCTCCCTTAATTTCGGTTTGGTATATACTCCTTTAGGCGCAGTATATCCTGATTTCTTTTTCTTTTTCTTAGTTGCCTTTCGTCTTTTTCTTTTTAAAATTTCAAACCACATATTACCACACCCTAGTTCTAAACTGTGCTTTTAGTAAGTAAACATGGTCGGAACTTATACCATGTTCTCTACCTATACTATCAAATGAATCTACCGCCTTAACTATATTTTCAACTTCCATATGGCTTAAATCAATATTTTCCTCTTTATACATTTTAGTAATAACTTCATCAATATTATCATAATCTAAATTACGGAAACTGTAGATTGTTTTCTTGCCTAATTGTTTTCTTATTGCATCATGGGCTTTTAGAATTTGACTCTTTAATACTTTAAATGGAGTATCTTTTTCAACTTGTCTTTCTATAACTTCCATCAAGTCAAAATAATTCTCCTCTAATTGTCTATCAAAATAGCCATCTTTTACTCTATCAGTAAACAGCCCTTGATTATCTTCTAGGAACTTAATGAGTTCTAATCTATAGCCTTTAGATTCATTAGGTTTTATTGACTTCCTTCTTTCTTTAATTGTTTTTCCGTCTAGTCTTTTGTTTTGTAAAGAAAAATCATCAATCTCTACCATCATATCGTGTAGAAGTAGGGCTACATAATCGTATGAATCTTCTTTACTTAGTGGCCCTAACTTAGACAATGATTCAGCAACCCTAAGTCCCTGTCGTATTAGCCTAGCGTCCATCTTTACATCTTTGGCTAAGTAGATTTCAAAAAACTCTCTTATTTTTTGAAAATCTTCTGCTAAGACTCTTTCAATTCTTGAAACTCTTATTGCTCCTTTAGTATCAGTTATAGCATCATAAGGTGCAACCTTTCTTTCATTATCTAATTCTTTATTCATTAGGCTAACTGTTTTTCCACCTAATGAACCTGAATATGAAGGAAAAGAAATTACAGTGTTGCCTGTATTTAATGTATCAAAGTAATATGCCTGTGCTTTCATAAAGAAATCTTTGAGAGCATCTTCTACACTATTGAATACTTCATACATTTGACCCCTTCTTTGAACAACCTCCGGTCTTTCCGCACTAGAGCCTACAACTTGTCCTTCTTTTCTGTCTAAAGAATCAACCATAGTTCTTCCTCTCTTTTTGGCTTTTCTAGTTCCGACTGAAAATCTAAAGTTTCTTTGTAGTAATGCTTCTCCTAAATCATTAAAGAAATCCCTAATGTAATCAATGTTATCGAAACCTATTTTATCGCTAGGGTCAAAAAATGAACTCCTAGAACCTACAGGACTAACTTCTATGTTTTTTTGCTTGTAAACATCTTCAAATCTTTTACTTTCTAAAACAAATACAGGGAGGGCAAAAGGAAATCTTGTGTTTACTGAACCATCTTCGGCATTTTCAATATTGTCTAAATAAACAGTATTCAATATGTTTTCTTTTATCTCTTTCAAGTCTCCTTGAATTTCAAAATCTAATTCGGGATTAGATAGAAGTTCTCCTAATAATTTGTCTAAGTCTTTTGCTTGCCTATTAACTAAACCTAGAAATTTATCTCCCTTATTATATTCGTAAGCAAGTAAAGGGTCTAAAGATAAGTATTCTTCTTTTCCTTTAAAGAACTCATCTACTAATTCTCCTTCGCCTACATCATCTACTTCTTCTTGTGCTTCTGCTAAATCAATAGTTGCTCCTGTATATTCGTTGTCCCCGCCTAGAGTATTGAGGTATTCGTCCCATGAATCTTCTAATTGCTTTTCATCTTCGTTTACTTTTTCCGGTTCTTCTGCCTTTTCAATCAATCCTTTGGCTCTCATAACCTTAACCAAGAATTTGTAAAACCTCAAAGGTGCGGGTAAAGTTTTCATAGAAACATAAGGAAAACTACCAATGTAAAGAAATTTAGAATAATCAAAGGCTTGAGGAGATGCCCCTGTTTCTTTTTGATATAGATTATATCTATCTAAGAATTTTCTAAGTTCAGAAGAATTGAAAATAGTTTTTTCCTTAATGTCTTTTTCTTCTATTTCCTTATCTCCGTATTGATATTTTCCGCCTTCTTTAGCCTCTAATTCGGATATATCAATTTCTTCTCCATCGACTTCTACATAGAGGATTTTTCTATCCCCTTCATCTGCAACTTTGCTAAGTCCTAATGCTAACTTACCTAAAGATTCTAAAAATTCCGGTTGCTCTTTATTGGCAACTCCCGCCCAATAGTCGTAGATTTTTTGTCTCTCGTTTTTATCGGCAACATCAACTACTCCTAAAGTCTTAGAAAAACTAAATTGTTTTTTCTTCTTTCGATACATTTGCCCTGCTTGTCCTAGAATATCATTTATTTCTTCTACGACCATGTTAGAGTTATCCTGTATTCTTTGTGGAAAGTCTGAATCAAGTAGGATTTTTTCTATGAATTTTTTTGCATTAGATAGCCTTTTTCTATCTTCTTGAACAATTTTAAAACCTTCTCTAAGTTTTGAATTGCTAAATTTGTTAGCAGAAATTATTCTATTATTTCTATCATAAAGAGAATTTGCTAATCTTCTGTTGTCAAATAGTTGCATGACAAATTCTTCATCATTTATTCTTCTTGTTGTTTCAATATCTTTAGGTTTATCTACTAACTCATTAAATTTTTTAGTGAAAGCAGTCATTGATTTTCTTTTTTCTTTATTCCATTCGTCTTCCTGTCTTTTTTCTTCGGGAGTAGGTTTATTCATAATAGCATATTGTGGTTGAGGATTCTTTTCTAAGTAGGCAGTATTAAATTTCTTATTATATTCTCCCTTCATCTTTCGTTGTTTTATTCTCGTATTAGCAGAATACTCTTGAATGAAGTCCTGTGGTATATCAATAGTAATATCATCTACAGTAATTTCCGGCATTTTATCCCTCCTTATTCAATACTGAACCTTCCAATTCCAACATAACAGAACTTAACTTATCAAATCCGAACCTACCAAACGCTTTAGTATTATCGGAATCAACTAATTTCTTAACATGGTTTTCTAAAGTTGTAAAAAGAACTTCTTTAAATTCTTGTTGTAGTTTAGGAACAATGTCATTTAGTTCTTTGGCTTTATCTTCTGCTAGTTTCGGTTTTTTGTCAATTTCATCAAATACTTCTTCAATGTCATATCCAATAGTCCCTCCTAATAGAGTTAAAAACGATAAAACTTCTTTGAAAGAAATGTCGGGGAATGTAGCATTTTCATTATAGTTTTTAAGCATGTTAGCCAATGTTTCTTCTTCTGCTATTTGTTTTAGATATGCTCCTAGTTCAGTTTGTTTTACTCCCGCTAATTCTCTAAGACCGGAAAGTATGTTAGTTTTATCTTTTTCTTCTCCCTTTGCTGTTTCTTCAATTAGTTCCAATAGTTCTTCTTTGTCGGCTTCTTCTCTATTGTCGCCCTGCCCTACCATCAATACTGCATAGTCTGCTCCATCACTTACAGTTTTTTCTTCAAATATTTCTTGCCCTGCTTCGTCGGTTTCTCCTGTTGGGAAATCAAAAACATTTTCTTGTCCTGCTGAAAAGTAAATTACTGAATAGTCCTCAAACTCATTAGGTAAACCTTGTTCTTCTGCATCTTTTGCTTCTTGATTTAAAAAATTCTCAATAAGTTTTCCTTCTGTCGGGCTTAAATTATCTTCTAAGTTTTGACTATTTTGCTTCTTAGCATTTAATATTGCCTTAAACTCCTCTACACTTTGAGTATCGGCTTTTGGTTTATTCTTATCAAATAGATTAGTTAGTGTTCTTTTGAGTTCCTTTTCATCTTGGCTAATATCTATATTAGATAAATCAATTCCTCTATATGTTAAATCCTTATCCGCCTTATTTTTTTGAGAAGACAGTTTGATATACATATCGTCAATAATATTTCTTCTTAAAGCATATTCACTAAAGACATTACCACTTCTAATTATTGTGTTTATTTGTGATACCCAATTATTTGAAAAATCCTGCACTATCATAGAATTAGCAATAGGATTTAGGTTTAAATTACCATCATTTATTACTACATAGTCGTAAAAAGACTTGATATATTGTGGCTTTGAAGGCAAAAACAGTTTCTTATCACCACTAACTACCTTGTTTATAGCATCAAAATAGGACTTTACTAGTTCAGCATTGAAAGTATTTACTGTATATTTGCCTCCTTCGGCCACATTTTGCAGGATTTTTAGTGAACTTTCGTCTATTTTTTCAGTATTTCCGTCTTTAAACCATGAAAAAGAGGCATTTTCACGCAATTTTTGATACAATTTTAGGGCTTTTTTACTGCTATTTACTTGTTTTACAAAGCCTCCCATGTTAGTAAATGAGTTATTTTTAGGGAAAATCTTTGAATTTTTGTATGTTCCTCCTATTTCTGTAGCAAATTCTTCTAAATCCTTGTCTTTTGCTGAACCATTTACTACAATATGTGCTTGATTTTGAGTAAGATATAGATAATTCCACATTTTGTATGTTTCCATTGGTAGTCTTTTCCAATTTCCTCTCTTTTTATCCAATTCAAATCCTGCTTTTTCTAATTTTTCACCTAACTCAAGAAACATCTTGTGTAGTCTTCTTAATAATGCGGCTGATTTTTGGCTATCATCAGTAACAAGTAAAAATAATTCAGTAATTTCTTCTTTATAGTCGTCTTTTGCAGTTTTAATTCTGTTTTCCATTAATTTTTTTAGGTTTTCTTCAACTTCGCTTACAGAATAGTCCGACATTTTAGAATATCTATTAACTAACTTGTCAAATCTTTTCTTTTTTGCTCCTTCACCCTTGAGTTGTGTTAGAAATGCGTTAAATTTCTTAAATTCAGGAGTATTTTTGTCATAATTAGACACTTTTTCTAAAAATTGCGGAAAATCTTCCTTTGAAATCAATTCGACAACTAATTCTTGTATGCCTTGAGGAAATTCACCCTCACTTTTCAAGAATTTTCTTATAATCAAGACAATTCCCGCCTATTTTAGTTCCATTATTTTTTCATTTGCTGAATTTACTAATTTTGAAAGGTCAAAATTCTTAAAATTTTCTTCCATTTGATTATTTTTATAGATAAATACTGCGTATGCTCCTAGTCCCCCTTGCTGAACTACAACCTTAATAGTCCCATTATCTAAAGACATTCTAACTCCTTGCTTTCCTTGTTTTCCTCTAACATCTTTTGGTTCTAATCCCATATTGGGGGCTAGATTTTCTAAAAATTGTCTAGGCGATAGTGCTTTTAATAATATATTTTTCCAATTCATTTAATCATCTCCTGCATTTATTCTAGGGATTCTTTCACTTCTGTTAATAGTCTAATTGCTCTATTTATTACAGGCATACTTGGCTTAAGTTCCTCACCATAATTTTGTTTAAGCATTATTAAAACTTCTAAACCTTCTTCTATATGAGGAGTTTTTGCCAAAAGACTAGCCGCCATTTCGTTATCTTTCAAATATCCTTTCGGAAAAACTCTTTTAATTATTTTTTCCCAACTCATTGTAATTTCTCCTGCATTCTTTGTTTAATCTCTAACCATATCTGCGGATTATTTTGTGCTAATACTTCTTGGACTATTTGCATTTGATGAACAATTATAGTATCTTGTCGCCTATGTATCAATTTACCTTTAAACTCCATCAAGTATTTTAATGATTCTCTAATCTCTCTAGCGAGTTTTGTCAAAGCATCAATCATCTTAGGGTCTAAATCATTTCCTAATTCATCAAAGACTTGTTCTAATCTCATATCTAATTTAGCCACATTATTAGAAAGTAAATCAACTTCATTTACTTCTTTATTGGCTATCATCATGGCGGCTGATTCTTGGACAATAGGAGTTAAATGATTCTTAACATGCCTTTGTATTTGTTGTTGTGTAGTATCTAATTGTTCAGCAACTTCCTTAGTTGTGATTTCTCCATTAGATAAAGCCATTTCTATTTCTTTTCTGTTAGGCTCTACACATAATTTACATTTAGGATTACTGCTATTGACATATTCTCCCATGTGATTTCTTTGATGTTGAGAAGCCGTCCCACTTCTCCAATCATTCTGTCTATCTAATTCATCACAAGTAATTTCTCCCGCTTCAAGCATACGCTCTAATTCTGCCCTGTCTTCATGCTGACAAAATCCACAACGCTTTCTTGTAATCATTGTATTACCTCCACAAAATCTGTTGCCAAGATTTCAAAACAATAGGCTCTTTGGTATTAGGAGCATTCATGCTTTGTAAGTCTCTTGTCCTTGTAATTACTGAACGATTGAGTAATTCTTTCATAGCAAGTTTAGTCATTTTAAAATTGATTTTTCTTACATCGGATAAGTTAAACAAATCTAGTATTTTATTTTTAGATGTTGGGCTAAAGTTAAACTCCTTATCTTTCAATTTGTTTAATGCCTTTGAGGTTTGAAAGTTAGCCCCATCATATAATGAAGTATCTCTAAGTAAAGATTGAGCATATCTTTTAATTTCCGGTATCTTTGCTAATTCTCTAGCAAGTCTTTTTGTTCTTACTTCTTGAGTAATGTCTTGGCTTCCTTCTGTTCTATGGTCAAAGCCACTTTCACCTTTAATTCTATTTTGCCATGCGGGTTTACCATCGGGTGCTTTTTTAGTCCTCTTTCTTAGTAAAGCACTTTTCGTCAAAAACACAATAACTTCGGGTGAACTAGAAAGTCTAACAATTCCTAATTTTCCTGCGGGTGCTTCCTTAACATTTAGTTTAGTAATTTTTTCAACGAGTTCCGCTTCCTTCTCATTAAGTTTAAAATCAACACTTTCAAATTCTTTTCTAACTGCATTTACTAGAAGTCTTCCATCTTTCCAATATGATGAAGTCCTAACAACTTTGTTAAAGAAACTCTCAATGCTAGAAATAGCCTCCCACTCTTTGAAGTCTTCATCATCAATAGGAACTTCGTCAATTACTAATTTTTCATTTTCTATACTTTCTTGAGCATCTTTTAGAATATACATTAAACCTCTTGACGGAAAATCTTTTCCGCCTTTCTCACTAAACAAGGCTTGGCTAGGAATATTTTCTCCTGCCCTCCAATGGTCGGGGGATTTTTCTCCACCGAATTTATCAACATATTCTTCATCAGCATAATGCCCGTAGTATTTTTTCGGTGCTTTCGCTTTGCCTTTTTTATCAACCCTTCTATGACTAAAAACTATGAAAGCAGGGTCAAGAGCCATTCCTGTTCCTCCTATATCTTCTCCGGTCTTTTCCATTTCTTTCAAATCTTCATATAGAATTTGAGTATAAAGAGCATCACGCTTTGATATGTATTGCCTTTGAATTATTCTTTCTAAATCTTCTAATATATCAAAAGTTCCTTCATTAACATTAGAAGGATTATTACGGCTTCCATCTCTAACTACTGTGCTTTTTAGATGTGATTTGAAAAAATCATACAGGGTAGGAATATTTTTTACTTGCATTTTTCCTCCCGAAGTATTCTGTGCATCATTTACCCACTTGGTAAATTCCTTCACAAACTTATATCGCAAAAGAGGTTGATTGACTTTCATACCTTTGTAATCAATAATCTTCTTCTTTACTTTGTCTCTTTTTACCACGCTTTCTCCCCCCATAACTTATATTGAATAATTTACCTTTAACTGCCGTTGGGGAAGATATAGTCATCGCCCCTGTGGTCTTCTCTACATTATCATTATTATAATTGCTTCTAAGTAGAGTAAAGAATTTATTTAATCCGGTTTGTTGCCAAGAACAATGTCGGCATATCTTTTTGATTTGTCTTTCAAAAGAATCTATTTCCTGCTTGTCTAAAATAAGTTGGCCTGTCCTCTCTAAACTAACAACACTACCACTAGGAGAGGTTAAAATAAAGATTAACTGTAGTTGCATAATTGGGCCGGATTCTTGTCCTGTTTCTTTACCATCTTCATATGAAAATCTAGTCCAACCTTTTCCTTCAAAAAGTATATCAAAAGACACATAAGCATTTTGGCTTCTTAATACAGAACTATCATTTAATGCTATCATTGGTAATTTATCATCTAAGAAGCCAAATGGCCCAACTCTTCCCGTATTAACTAATTTTTTAAATTCGCAAGCCATTTCTTCTGTTAGTAAATCTTCTTTAAAATACTCTTTACTTTCATTGTTATAATCCGTATCTAATTCAGGAAGTTCCCTAAACAATTCAATTAGTTTCTTAACCCATCTAATGCAATCATCGTCTTCTAAGTCAATATTAACATCACCATCAGCAGTAGTTGCAGTAGGAATGATTTGTATTTCAGCCTTGAGAATATCTTTCCAATTCAAGAATCATGCCTCCTCAATGTGCTTTTCCAAGACTTATCTATGTCGTCAAAATAATCCTCTAAGGTATCACCAAAAGTATTTTCATCTAACATATCTTCATCTACTTTAACTTCTTCTTCATCATATGTCATTTCTAATAGATTTTGAGATTCTAAAAATATGCTTCTTAGCATAGCATAGGTAAGTGCCGCCACATACCCAAGAGTAAATTCTTTACTTTCTAATATTTTTCTAATGCCTTGTTTGACTTGATTATTTTTGTCAAACCAATCAAAGTCTTCATATTCCTCATCGGCTTCCATCTCATCTAACATATCATCTAATTCAGCCTCTATGTTATTTTGAATTTCGGATTTAACCTTATTTGCTATTTTTGAAGATACTTGTTTTAATTTCAAAGCCTGTTCATCTGTTAGTTCTCTTGGGTTTTTGCTTTTTGGATTATATTCCGTTATTCTTAATCTCGCTATATCTTCCAAGTTTCCGGCTTTTTCTTCATCATTCAAGTCTTCAATAATACTCAATATTGGCTCGGTTAAAAGTTGCTCAATTAAATTAGTTTTTTTAACCACGCTCATAGGAAGTGCATCTAAAGTTAAATAAAAATCTCCTGCTAATTCTCCGGCATTTTCTTCTAACTTTGTTGCTTCCATTGATTTTCCTAGTTGTCTAAACACTTTACCCAATACGCCCCTAGAATTTTTAATAATTCTTCTAAAGGAAAAATCAGCCTTATTGATTGATTCTTCGGATTGTGATATTATGTCTTTCCAATCCAAACCATCACCTTAATTTATTTTTGAGTTTTTGATATTCATCATATTGCCCATCAAAATTTTCATTACCAATCATTGACATATACTTAAAAATATCAACATACTTATCGTATTTTTTATACAATTCTATTAGGGTTTTCTTTGTATTAGCAAACGCAGTATCAATTATTTGTTTATCCTCGTTGTCTAAATCATACCCTGCTTCTTGTTTTTTTCTTCTTTCCTGCGCCTCAATAAAACGCCTAACATTATTAATAAATTTATATTTCATTTCATGAGCAATATGGAATCTCATTTCTTCTGCTCTTTCATCTATGTCCTTTTGAAGAGCAAGAACCTTTTCGTCTTCATAGCCTAAGTCTCTTTCTAGTTCTTCTAATTTTTCTCTATCTTTGTCAATTCTTCTACTATAAGATTCTCCCTCTCTTTCTATCTGTATTAAACTATCATTTGGTCTTTTAGCAAGGTCTTCAATATACCTAACATAAGTATTTATTTTTGCTTGCTTTTTTCCCTTTTCTTTTAATTTTTCTTGTTCGGCTTGAATTTGTTCCTTTGTTCTAATGACAGGGCGAGAGAAACCATGCTTAGGAACTTCCTTAGTATTTCTTCTTTTAGGAATTTTAATGTTTCTTCTATTTTTAATAATTTTCCACCAAGACATAGTTATCAATCCTCATCGGTAAATTCGCCCCTACTCTTGCTTTTTTTCTTAGCATCTTTAGCGGCCTGTTTCATAGGTTCTGTTGTATTACCGTCTTT
>Ga0160423_10005266_pt1 | contig 10557 bp, 6 predicted proteins | sample CRUFie14St8metaG_FD_108191 | JGI IMG/M metagenome (GOLD analysis project Ga0160423, IMG submission 108191) | Marine microbial communities from the Costa Rica Dome - CRUD Field 142mm St8 metaG | ecosystem: Environmental > Aquatic > Marine > Oceanic > Photic zone | place: Costa Rica: the Eastern... | reverse complement strand
GAGAGAGAGAGAGAGAGAGAGAGAGAGTGAACTCACAGCGCGAGTTTTCGGAATTGCTTCTTGATGACGTTGTCGGGCGCGTCCCGCGGTACCCCGAGCAATTCGTAATAGTCCTTGGAACCTGCCGCGTTTGCCCTCAGCAGACAGTAGTGCGACGTGAGGAGCACCAGCAGCAGGAGGAACACTCCCGACAACTTCGACGACCTTCTGGCACCCATCCCGAACAACGTTCTGCTTCGTTGACGAAGGACGACGACGACTTAGGCGCCACCTTCGGTCGGTTGGACGTGCGCTGCCCCTCCTCTCCGGCCTCCTCTCCGGCCTCCGGTCTCGGCCACGACCCTCCTGCGCTCTGCCACCTCACAGGTCGTCTGCCTCCTCGAGATCAACGTTTCATCGCCTGAAATCGGAAAACTTGAAACTTGAAACTTGAAACTTGGAAAGTTTTGGAAAGTTTTGGAAATCTTGGTTTGGTCGTTTATCTTTGGAGTGTCCCAATTCAGCCAGCGCGGATTGGAAATGTTTGGTGTTTGCTGTATACGACTTTTCTGTGTACGATTCCAGTGTTAGCACCAATTCTTTCAAGGGGAACGACTTTTAAGTTTACCGTTGGAGTTTACTGAAAAGCAGCAACCCAAGCACGTGCAAACTCTGTGACTGGCCTCACTGACTGGAGAGTGGCAACTTCAAGGACAGCAGCTTCTCGGTCGAGAGCCGAGAACAAGGTGCGCGCGAGGACGCGGGCGTGTGTGAGTTAGAGTTGGAGAGGCCGCGCGACGGGGCGCTTGGGGACGCGTAACGAACGCCGGAGACGCGCGTGAGAGTGAAACTTACAAACGCAGACGCAGGAAGTGTTTCTTGGTTGCAGGTTCGCATTTTCGGTCTGAGAGTGAGAGGGCAAGACAAGGTAGACAAGGTAGAGAGCGAGAAGAGCCATCATGTCGTTCTCCTCCGCGCGCCGCAAGTCGGTCTCGGAGTTTGTGAAGAAGCGTCCGAACTACCCCGGACTCGAGGACACCTTCCGTGCCTTTTGCGAGACGAAGGCGGGCAACAAGAGCAGCGGTTTCGTGGAGATGGACGGGAAGACCTTCGCCAAAGTCTTCAAGGACTGCGGGCTGATGGGAAACAAGAAGGGCCAGCTCAGCGTGATCAGCATCGACATCAACTTCTCCAAGTGCAAGCCCAAGGGCGAGAGGAAAATCGTGTACAAGGACTTCCTGGAGGCCGTGCACATTTGCGCCACGGAGATGGGCCTGGCATACGAGGAGCTGTGCGAGAAGATCGCGTCGTCCAAGGGGCCCAAGTTCGAGGGGACCAAGGGAAGCACCTTCGTCGCCTCGAGCATTGATAGGCCGAAGGTCACCGAGGAGGTCCGGCTTACTCCGGCAGGAGAGGTGGAGGGCCTCCGGCAGGTGTTCCAGAGCTTCAACGTGTTCGGGGGCGGCGATCCTGACGCCATGCCAAACGACAGATACATCAAGCTCTGCAAGGAGACCGGGGTGATCGACAAGAAATTCGACTCCACGGCCTGCGACCTCATCTTCTCCAAGATAAAGCCAATGGGGGAGAGGAAGATCGACTACAAGATGTTCAGGGAGTGCGTGAACCACATCGCGTACCAGAAGGGCAAGGAGTACAAGGAGATGGCAAAGATCATCATCGATGCCGGAGGTCCCGTGAACTCAGGAACCAAGGCCGATGCCGTCAAGTTCCACGACGACAAGAACCTGTGGACTGGCGCCTACGGCGAGGCCGTTGGCAGGAAGGCCCCTGTCAGGAAGGACAGCGCGGACGGCAGCGCCATCACCCCCGCAAAGGACCTGCAGAGCTACGCCGGACTGGAAGACACCTTCGACGCCTTCTGCGTGGGTAAGATCACGGGCGTGTCCAGCACTGGTGTGGAAATGGACGGCGTGACCTTTTCCAAGCTTTTCAAGGATGCCGGGCTGATGGGAGATGGTGAGGGCCAGATCAACACCATTCGAGTCGACCTTGCCTTCAACTCCGTGAAGCCAAAGGAGACCAGGAGGATCGTGTACGACCAGTTCAGGCAGGCCGTGGACTTGCTGAGCAGGGACATGGGGTGCGAGTACGCCGACCTCTGCGCGAAGATTGCTTCTTGTAAGGGCCCCATCTTCGCCGGGACGGAGGGAACCACCTTCGTGGCGTCCACGCTCAACAGAGAGAGGACGATCGAGGACGTCCAGCTGGACCCCCCAGCCCACGTGGACGGCTTGGAGGAGGTCTTCCAGGCCTTCAGCGTCTTTGGTGGCGGAGACCCCAACCTGATGCCCAACGACAGGTACATCAAGCTGTGCCAGGAGACCGGGGTGATCGATGGCGAGTACGACTCCACGGCCTGTGACTTGGTCTTCGTTAAGTACAAGCCCAAGGCCGCGAGGAAGATCAACTTCGAGACCTTCCAGGACGTTCTCAATCTCATCGCGCACCAGAAGTCCATGGGCTACGTCACCTTGGCGCAGAAGATTGTGGACTCTGGCGGCCCTAAAAACTCTGGAACTGTCGCGGAATCCGTCAAGTTCCACGACGACAAGTCCCTGTGGACCGGTGCGTACGGCGAGAGGGTGGACAGGAAGGCCCCGGAGAGGACCGCGCCGAGGAAGGCCTCGCTCATCAAGGCCACTGGGGCGGTCATGGCGCTCAAGAGAAAGTCCCTCATGAAGAAAAACGACGCGTAGAGAGCTGGAGACATGAGAAAGAACCGAAAAAAGAGAGAAAAAATAAGTTGCTTTTTGTTTCCGCAGATTGACTGGCACACTGTACACAGCTTCCTTGTAACAGACAGACCTGAGTTTAAACAAACCTCAAGGACAGACGCGATTCTCACATCACCCAGCGCCCCCCACCCCCCTTCAGTTGGCCTCCGCCTGCCCCGCTGGCGAGGCCTCCGCTTCCGCCCCCTCTTCGTTCTTCTCCTTCCTCTTCTTCTTCCCTCCGCCTCCCCCCTTCTTCTGGTTTACCGTGCTGAGTGCCCTGTCCATCCCGTTGGCCATGATGGACTCCACGACTGTCACGCAATCCCGCACGGCCTGGTCAATGCCCACCCTCTCCTCCGCGCTGAACCTCTGCAGAACGTGCTTGACGATCGTCACCCTCGGGTTCTCCGGCCTCCCGATCCCGATCCGCAGTCTGGGAAAGTCCCGCTTCCCGCCAAAGTGGTCGATGATGGACCTCATGCCGTTGTGGCCGCCGTGCCCACCCTTCAGCTTCAGCTTCACCTGGCCGCTGGCGAGGTCCAGATCGTCGTAAACGACGAGGCAGCGGTGCCGAGGGACCTTGTAATATCGGCAGAGTTTGCCCACGGACTCGCCGCTCAGGTTCATGAAAGTCATTGGCTTCACAATAAGCACGGGCTCCCCGGCAACCTTGCCCAGCCCAACCTGGGCGTTCGCCTTTGCGCGTTTCAGCGGAATCGAGTTTTGCCTCGCGATCTCGTCCACCGCAGCGAACCCGACGTTGTGGCGGGTCCCGTCGTAACGCGTCCCGGGGTTCCCCAGCCCGACCACCAACCACAAGTCGTCAACCGGTGCGTCGAGTTCCCTCTTCGAGGCCGCTCTTGCACTGATAGCGCGGGTTATGCCCCTCGACACCCTTCCCAGGGCCCTCAGGGGCCCCAACATGGTTCCGTTCACCACCGCCAATCCGAGCCTCGTTACCGTTCTCGTGACTGGTCTGATGTATCTGATAAACATCAACTGTTTTGGTGGACTGAGGCTTCTTCTCCGCGGCCCCCCGACCGACAGCGAAGAAGCTGGCTTGAGGAGATGGCGGCGGTGGGCGAAGGGTTTTCCCCTACCGACACCCCTTACCCTATGCGCGTTCCCTCGCTTGAAGAACCCTCTCAAGCGCGGCTCGGCTGCCGGGCGACTCGCCGCGCGCATCGCCGGTTCTGAGGCTCCCAGCCGGCCTCCCAGAACCTCACAGACTCCACAGAAATCACATCGGCGATAAGAAATTTTGCGCGGAAACTTGAAGATTTCCACGCACTCGAAAACTAGGAAAAGTAATGTCGTTCTACGAATAGACCTGGGAGCGCGGGAACGCCAATTTTTTGCGAGTTCGCGCCAAAACTGGGGGGGGAAGAGAAAGGGGGGAAAAGAGAGAAGGCGCGCGCCGACACAGCGGAGCACCGACCGCAGAGCGTGAGCGACCGCAGAGAGTGAGAGAGAGAGAGAGAGAGAGAGAGAGGCACCGTGAGGTCAGCGGTTCAACTCCCGCTGGGCGCGAAAAAATAGACAAAGCCTCGCAGAGGGCTCGCCCGGCCTCCGTAGGATACCGACAAACTAACGGCGCCTCCGTTCGTTTCCCTTTTATTGCCCTGCAGGTGCTGGTGAACGCGATACTTATCTTTGGCGTGTACGAACGGTCGAGATGAACGAGCAAGCGGAGGTGAGGCGCCAGTACCGCGCGCAGTTTACGGACTTCCTCAATCCCGATGGGGGTCACGGTTCGTACATGGACGCCATACGCAAGATGATCGTGGAGAAGAGGAGGAGGGTGGAGGTCGACCTTGCTGACCTGCGCAACTACGACGCGAGCCACGACACCTCGCTGGCGAGAACCCTCCTCGACCGTCCTACGGAGCTGTTGCCCGCCCTCCAAGACGCCCTCGCGGACATTGTGAGGATGGAAGAGCCCAAGTATCTGGAGCCTCTGGACGAGGTCTACGCCTCGCTCAGCGGGAGCTTTGGGTTCCAGAGGGTGAGCCCGAGGGAGCTGATGAGCACGATGCTTTCCAAGCTGGTGAACCTGGAGGGCATCGTGACGAGGGCCTCGCTGGTGCGGCCAAAGGTTCAGAGGTCCGTGCACTACTGCAACGAGACCAAGCAGTTCCACACCAGGGAGTACAGGGACGTGACCTCGCTCACCGGCCTGCCCACCGGGAGCGTTTACCCGACCAGGGACGAGGCGGGAAACCTGCTGGTGACCGAGTATGGCTTGTGCAAGTATCGCGACAGCCAGACCATCTCGATTCAGGAGATGCCGGAGAACTCCCCACCCGGCTTGCTGCCCAGGTCCATCGACGTCATCCTGGAGGACGACCTGGTGGACTCGTGCAAGCCTGGAGACCGCGTGTCGATCGTCGGAATCTACAAGGCCGCCCCAAGCAAGGGGTCCGGTTCCATGAGCGGGGTCTTCCGGACCCTGCTGGTCGCCTCCAGCGTCTCTAGCCTCGGCAAGGAGACCCAGCAGCTCAGGCTCACCGCGAGGGACACGAGGAACATCAAGAGAATTTCGCAGAGGGAGGACTGCTTCGACTTGCTCGCCCAGTCCCTCGCCCCCTCGATCTTCGGCCACGACTTCATCAAGAAGGCCATGGTCCTCCTGCTGCTCGGCGGAATCGAGAAGAACTTGAAGAACGGCACGCACCTGAGGGGAGACATCAACCTGCTTATGGTGGGAGACCCCGGAGTGGCGAAGTCTCAGATGCTCCGGTCGGTGATGAACATCGCGCCGCTTTCGATCTCCACCACCGGTAGGGGATCCTCCGGTGTCGGTCTGACTGCCGCCGTGACGAGCGACAAGGACACTGGCGAGAGGAGGCTGGAGGCCGGCGCCATGGTTCTCGCGGACAGGGGTGTCGTGTGCATCGACGAGTTCGACAAGATGGGGGAGAACGACAGGGTGGCCATCCACGAGGTAATGGAGCAGCAGACCGTGACCATCTCCAAGGCGGGAATCCACACCTCCCTGAACGCCAGGTGCTCTGTGGTGGCCGCCGCCAACCCGATCATGGGAACGTACGACCACAACTCGACCATCACCAAGAACATCTCGCTGCCCGCGTCCCTGCTGTCGCGTTTTGACCTGCTCTTCATCGTCCTGGACCAGATGACCGCCAGGCACGACAGGGACCTGAGCGAGCACGTGTTGAGGATGCACAGGTACAGGAGACCAGGCGACGACGGCACCTCTGCTGGGCTCTTCAACGAGCGCCGCCAGGAGGACGACGACGAGATGGCGGACGAGGAGGAGGACGCCGCCGTCCCCGTCTTCACCCGTTACAACAGGCTGCTCCACGGCCCCAGGACGTCGACCTTCCAGGACCTCCTGCACACCGAGTTTCTCAAGCTGTTCATCGCTTACGCCAAGAGGAGGAACCCCACCCTCACCCAGGAGGCCAGCGAGCAGATCGTGAACAACTACGTCGAGATGCGGCAGGACGCCACCAACAAGACCATCCCGATCACGGTGAGGGCCCTGGAGACGATGATCCGGCTTGCCACCGCGCACGCCAAGCTCAAGCTTCATACCGAGGTCACTCAGGAAGACGTTGAGATTGCCTTTGACCTGATGCAGTACGCGTTGTACGCCAAGAGCAAGGACAAGTACGACGAGTCGGACAGGCAGAGGAAGAGGCAGAGGACAGGAAGACGCAGCGACGGCGAGGGCGCGGGGGCCGCATCTGAGGACGGAGGCAACAGGGGTGGTGGTGAGGCCTCGGCGCAGGAGCAGCAGGCTGAGGAGCCGGAGGCCGGGGCCAGCGGTGCCGCGGCGTCCGAGGGCGGGCTGACACAGGTCGAGAGGGACACCGTGTTCGGGGCGTACACCACCTGCGCCCTGCAGGACGAGTACTCGAGCACCGTGTCGCTGGAGTCCATCGAGGCGCTGTGCCCCAACATTTCTCGGGACAAGGTACTGGCGGCCTTGGGGGAGCTTAGGGACCAGAACAAGTGCGGCCCGATCGACGAGAACAACGAGATCTACAAGCTGTGAGCCAGCGAGAAAAACAAAACCAATTCTGGAGCAAAGATAACAGACCCCTTTAATCATTCCTTTTGAACAATGACATCAATTGAGTACTGCACACCACCCCCCATCGCCTGCCCTGGCCAGGGGCATGCCACCTCATCAATCATCAATCATCAATCAATCAGCATCACTCACCATCATCATCACTCAGAAAAATCTGATTTGCTCCCAGCAAAAGTAAGGTTTTCTTGAGAGGAGCGAGCGGGAAAAGGCGGGCGCCGATCCAGGACCCGAGTCCCGAGCGCGGGGGTGCGCGCGAGCGACCGCGAGGCTCCAGACGGCCCCGGTAGACCCTCCAGGAGGTCAAACGCCGCCGCCCACGCGCGCGCGTGTCCGTGATCTCAAGCCAAGGCGGCTCGGGAGTGGGCCAGTCGACGGCTTTGCCAGCGAACCAAAGCAAGGGAAACCGGGTCGAGCTCGGCCAGGTACCACAGTCCAGTTTGGGCCTTTGCCCATCGAGGAGCGTGGCGCTGGCGCGATGTTTTACAAGACGCAGTTCAATGGGTACTCGGTCAAGTTCTCGCCCTACAACGAGGGCAGGATCGCCGTCGCAACGGCTCAGAACTTCGGCATCATCGGCAATGGACGTCAGTATGTTTTAGACGTCACGCCTCAGGGCCTGCGGGAAGTCGCCGCCTTCGACACGGTGGACGGGCTGTACGACTGCACGTGGTGCGAGGCGAACGAGAATGTGCTTGCCTCCGCGAGCGGCGACGGGAGTGTGAAGGTTTGGGACATTGCAGCTCCACCTCAGATGAATCCCATACGTTCTTTTGAGGAGCACGGGCACGAGGTGTACTGCGTGAATTGGAACCTCGTCAACAGGGACTGCTTCCTGAGCGCGAGCTGGGACGACACGATCAAGCTGTGGAACCTGCAGTCGCCGGGCTCGCTGAGGACCTTTGCGGAGCACAGGTACTGCTGCTACGCCGTGGCTTGGTGTCCAACCAACGGAGAGACCTTTGCGTCCGCGTCTGGCGACTGCACCCTCAAGCTTTGGGACATCAGGCAGCCCGCGAGCACGCTGACGATAAGGGCGCACGAGTTCGAGGTCCTGTCGTGCGACTGGAACAAGTACGAGGACTTCACTCTGGTCACCGGGAGTGTGGACAAGACCATGAGAGTTTGGGACATTAGGCAGCCAAGCGTCCCGGTGCGGATAATGCCGGGGCACAACTACGCGGTTAGGAAGGTGATCTGCAGCCCCCACGCCGGAAACCTCGTGGCGAGCTGCAGCTACGACATGACCGTCTGCTTTTGGGACATCAAGGCTCCAGGTGAGAACGTTTGCCCTTCCTCCCCCTACCGGCTTGGCGACCAAAGCACTCATCAAATGCCGCCGGAAAACAAGGCTTCTTAAGCCCCGGTCGGTACTAACAGGGTGCAACAGAGACCGTTCCCGCACTAAAAGCACGGCGGGGGGCACCCCACCCCCGCCGTGTTACGCTAGTGGGGCACACACACACACACACACAGACGAAATAGGTCACGGCGTTCTCAACTCTGACTCCCCCTTCCTCTCCCTCTTGGCCGAGCAGGGGAGCCTCTGGTGCAACGATGGGCTCACCACACGGAGTTCGCGGTCGGGCTGGATCTGAGCGTGCTGCAGGAGGGTATGTGGGCTTCCACCGGTTGGGACGAGCTCGTGTATGTTTGGCACCAGAGCCAAGACCCGAGATCCTAAGGGAATCTCTTAAGACTGCGGTGCCTGTCGTTGTGTTCTCGAAAATTCTCTGTCTGATGACAAGAAATTATGTGTGTCTCCCATTATGCTGCGTCTCCCTGCTAGGCGTCCCACGCCCCGAATGGGAACCCGCAGGCCGCCCTGTCAGCCGCCGACTTGCCCAGAGGTGAGGGGGTGGCCGCCGCCTCCAACCTCCTCAGGTGTTCCCTCACCCTCCCCGCCGCCTCCTGCCCTCCCTCCCTCTTCACGCGCCTCGAGTGCCTCAGGTAGCGGCTCGGGTTGACCTTGACCCGGCTCGAGGCGGCATACTCCGTCCCGGAGTCGTAGTCCGAGTCTGTCGCCCTAAAGGCGAACTTCCCGTTGCCCTTGTCCTCGGACTGCGGAGAAAGAATTTCCGAGACGTTTTCGGGGCTGGCCGCCGCTCTCGCGCCCCCGCGGCCGCCCACAAAGTTGTAGGCAGCCCGCTCCCCCAGCTCTAAGGGCAGCTGGGACATCAGGGACTCTCCGACCGTGGAAATGGACGAGGACGTGGTCGTCCTGCGCTGCACGGCGGCCCTCGGCAGGAGGTCCAACGGGTGCACCTTTCCCCCTGCCACACCGGCCACGTCGTCGCCAGCAAGCCTCGTCCTCTCCTCGATCGCGGGGTGGTCCCTCCTGTAGCCCGGGAACACCCTCGAGGTGAAGGGCCCGTCCATCCCGTAGTGCCCCCTCTTTGCGATCTCCCTGCGGACACGGTAAGACCGAAAGTGGGACTGGATGGTCACGACGGCCTCCTCCACGTCCGCGAGCCACTCCCACTTGGACATCTGGCACAGCGAGCAGGAGGCGGCGACCTGGCCGCCGTGCAGTGCCCGCAGCCTCTCCAGGTACAGCGCGTCCACATTCCTCTCACACCAGCGCCTGATCACCTGCCCTCCCTCGCTCTTGGCGTACTCCGCCCAGTCCAGCAGCCTGCCGGCGACGGCCCTCGCCTCTCCCTGGACGGCGTCCGCGGGATCGGCGTACGCCGTGCAGATGAACTCCAGGGCCTCGACGATGCCGCCGTGCCGCAGCAGAGCCTCGGAGAACGCCTCGGGAGCGTTGTGCGTCAGGGACTCGAGGCAGAGCAACGCGCGAATCTTGGTGGCGTCCAGGTTCTCCCGCTGGCCCTGGCTCCGCGCCTGGGCGGGGCGAGAGAAGAGCAGGGCGAGACCCCTGGCGGTGACCCCGCCCTCCGAGCCAGAGCCCTCGCCCGAGCCAGAGCCAGACGCGGACCTCGGCGTCTTCGCCCTGAGCGCCGAGGAGATGGCGTCCAGAACCGTCGCGCTCTGGGCGAGCAGGTCGCGTTGCGACAGGCCGGGCCCGCGAAGGGACGCCGAGAGCTCCGCGAGGTGGGCGTAGAACAGGAGGGGGGACTCCTGGTCGATCGCTCCGCTCACCAGCTTCTTGGCCCTGCGGTTGCACGTCCTGTGCTCAAACGCGTCCTCCCTCTTCGCGATCTTGCTCAGCAGCTGCAAAAGTCGCTCCGTGCGGTTGGCACTGGGTTGGTGGTTGGCGGTGCGCTCCAGCGCCGCCGTCGTCGTGGTCGCCGTGGGGACCCGCGGCACGCGGAGCGGTGTGTTCGACCTCGCGGTGTGCAAGACCTCCTCCTCCGACGTCAGACTTTTGCCTGCGAACCGCCTGGCGTCCGAAGCGAAGGCCTCGGACTCGCGCAGGTCGCGGCTCGTCGCGGCTCTTGGTCCTTCTTGGTCGTCGTCTATGCCGAGGTCGACGTCCTCCAGGCTTGCGGGGGTGAGAGACGACGTGGAGGGCGTGGTGGCCGCGGACTCGCCCGGGTCGTCGCACCCCCGACGGTAGGTCATGAACTTCAGGTAGGTCCTGTCGGTCGGGGCGATCATCGTCGTCGTCCTCGTCGTTGTGTTTTCTCTCTCGCGCGCGCGCGCCGCTCCCACAGCGCTCCGTCGTCAGGGTTCTTTCTGGCCGTTACGGCGCCTGCCTGCCTTCAAACGGCTCGATTTCGAGATTGCGATCATTTTTCCCAACTCGCCGATTTTTTTTTTTTTTTTTTTGGTGGGGTTAAAATTCAGTTTTCGTTTGTGTTTTTTTTTTTTCTGTGGGGG
>Ga0160423_10005265_pt1 | contig 10558 bp, 12 predicted proteins | sample CRUFie14St8metaG_FD_108191 | JGI IMG/M metagenome (GOLD analysis project Ga0160423, IMG submission 108191) | Marine microbial communities from the Costa Rica Dome - CRUD Field 142mm St8 metaG | ecosystem: Environmental > Aquatic > Marine > Oceanic > Photic zone | place: Costa Rica: the Eastern... | reverse complement strand
TATCTTGACTGTGGCACTAGTGGCGGTGTTTACGGTTTGGACCGTGGATACTGTCTTATGGTTGGTGGTGCAAATTTTGCAGTATCCGCCTGCGCTCCTATCTTTAGAGCACTCGCCCCAGGTGTATCCGCTGCCGAACGTACCGATCCTCTAGGTCATTTCACATCAGCAGAACATGGTTGGTTACACTGCGGACCACCAGGGGCAGGTCATTTTGTAAAGATGGTTCATAACGGAGTTGAGTATGGGATCATGCAAGCCTACGCAGAAGGATTTAATATCCTGCATGAAGCTAATGCTGGGTCAAAATACGTTAAGGAAGGTGATGCTGAAGTCGCTCCAATGGATTGTCCAGAAAATTATCAATACGATATTGACTGTGCTGAAGTCGCTGAGCTATGGCGTCGTGGTAGTGTTGTTGGGTCTTGGTTACTTGACCTTACCGCTGATGTATTACGCCGCGATAATGAACTTAGCGGATACGATGGTGGAGTATCAGATAGTGGTGAGGGTCGTTGGACTGTCCACGCTGCTGTGGATCTTGGCGTACCCGCTCCTGTCCTTAGCACGGCACTATACGAAAGATTTAATTCAAGGAGATTAGGTGCATTTGCAAATAAGATTTTAAACGGAATGCGGTACATGTTTGGAGGTCATCATGTTAGGTAATGTCTTACTTTGGGCAGCAATACCCTTTGTACTTTCCACGTTATACTTCGGGGTACGAAAAGGTGAAAATGTATACTACGAATCAGATAACTACAATGGCAACGGAACCGCTCACTAAGGGCATTGTTATATTTGGTGCAACGGGAGACCTTTGTAAAAAGAAATTAATACCCGCTTTGCATAAACTCTGGGAGAAAGGACTTCTCCCAGAAAATTATTTAATTACTGGATGTGCTAGAAGACAACCAACAGCACAACAATGGAAGGAATCTTTGGGAGATTATCCCGATGAATTTCTGTGTCAATTAGATTATGTTTCTGCTGATCTAGACAATGTTGATTCACTTAATCACCTTCCATCATACTTAGACGATATTACATATTTTTTATCTGTACCACCAGAGAGGTATGCTAATGCCATTCAACATCTCAAAGAAGCAGGAAAACTTGAAGACCCAGAAAGATCCCGTGTTGTTATTGAGAAACCCTTTGGGCACGATTATCAATCTGCTGATAATCTACAGTCAGTGGTGGAGCGACATCTACGCGAAAAACAAGTTTATCGCATTGACCATTATCTGGGCAAAGATACTGTTAATAATATTCTTGCCACTAGGTTTAGCAATACTTTATTGGAACCACTTTGGAATCGCCAATACATAGAAGAAATTCAAATCTTTGCTTCGGAAACTATTGGTTGCGAAGGTCGTTCTCAATATTATGAAACTGCTGGGCAGGTTCGTGACATGCTACAGAATCACATCTTACAGGTTCTAGCACTCGTAGCTATGGAACCACCTAGCAAGATGAATGCCAGGGAATTAAGACGTGAGAAGACAAAGGTGCTTGCCGCCACTAGTCTAGGTACTAATCTCATTCTAGGACAATACGATGGCTACAAATCTGAAGAGGGCGTTGATCCTAACAGCGGTACTCCTACCTATTTTGCTGGTTCTCTATTCGTCAATAACTGGCGTTGGGAGGGCGTACCTTTTAACGTCATGACTGGCAAAAAACTACCGTACCAATGTGTAGAGGTAGTAATTAAAATGAAAGCACCTCCACAACAATTATTTGCTGGACATGAATTTAACGATAGAATTGTCATGCGTCTCCAACCTAATCCCCACCTAGATATTAGGATGGATATTAAAAGTCCTGGATTGAATGACAACGTAGAGACAGCAACACTTACACATGCATACCCACAAGACAGAGCGATTGATGGATATGAGAAACTTCTATATGATGCCATCAATGGAGATCAATCACACTTCGTACATGCTGATGAAGTTATGGAAAGTTGGAGGATTGTAGATGACCTTTTGTGTACTGGTACTTCTTGCCCAGTTCGTACTGTCCCTTACCTTTATATGGAAGGTGCGTGGGGACCGCAATACAAAGTAGACTTTATTACTAATTGGGATTATCCAAAATGAGTTTACATAGAAGACATGCTCCTCTAACTCAAGAGGAGCTAGAAGAACATAAGTTCTTAAGAAAGAGATTGAGAGAAAGAATTAAACAACTTCGTATGACGGAGTATATGGATGACGATGAAGAACCAGAAATTTTCTTGGACGTATCATGATATTAGAGTTTGCCAGATTCTGTGGAAGAACATTAAATAACCCACTAGCATGTGGGTTTATGGCATGGTGTTTGGTATTTGTTCCTATCCTAGGAATGTGGGCAGTTCATAAATACGGGTGGGAACATTGGGAACCCTTTGCTAAACATGAACCTCATATTGAGACCACTGGAGAACACGAACGATCCAGTGTGGAGTGTGATCATTAGTATTGCTATACTTCTGGTAGGAGTTGGGTGGGTAATTAAATATATACTAAGTATTGATGCCATGGAGGCAAAACAACATGGGAGCAATGACACCCCCAAATCGGAAAAGTTGTTACAACTTCCGAGTAGTGGAGATCAACAGAGTTCTTGATGGAGACACTATTGATGTCACTATTGACCTCGGATTTGATCTCTATAAAAAAGAGAGAGTACGAGTTGCTGGTGTGGATACCCCTGAGAAACGCACCAGAGACAAAGAAGAAAAGGAGTTAGGGATCCATGCGACGAATTGGCTCAAAGAGAAGTTGGATGGTGCCATTAGTGGGGATGACGATCTTGTTATTCGTACTGAGCTTGTTGGTGGTGTCGGCAAGTATGGACGTTTACTCGGGTGGCTTTATATTGGAGACGGTGAACTTTCCTTGAATGAACAGATGATTGAAGAAGGATATGCATGGGCATATGATGGTGGAACTAAGCAAAAAGATTTTGAAGAACTTAGGGAAATCCGTCGTGCTCATGGCACGTTGATAGAATGAAAGGCAACGTAGATCCAAACCATGATTATGATGAGGAATGGTTTTGTGAAGTGCAATTAGGAATTTACGATGTCAAATCTCTGTATAGTGTCATATGCTTTGCCTTAGAGACTTGGCCTGGTTCTCCTGCACGACCTGCTGAAGAACAAGAATACCTAAGACACATGAAGCAGCAACTGTTTTCAATGCTTGCTGATTATACGTTTACACATATAGAATAAAACGTAAACATTCGTTACACTATTTTTTCCTACATACGGTATAATGTAATTGTAACTGAGTGTAACATATATGCTAGGTCTCTACGTTGTAATCGCAGTCATTATTTTATGTGTAGCATACGCTGGTGTAGAAGAAACGATGCGATTATTTGCATACCTAGATCTTCAGTTACGCTATACATGGGTCAGATTTAAAATGTATTTAATGAGTCGTAAGTTAGAACAACAACTTCTCAAAGATCTACCCGATTACAATAAAACTATAAAGGAGCTAAGAAAAAATGACCGATCCTGATCGTTCTTTTTCGGATTTTAAGTTAGAAAGGAAAGAGTGTGAGAAGTGCGGGGCAACTTGGATTAATGGGCAACATGTCTGGAGAGGAACTGGTGCCCAAACAAAAGACAGTGAGTTAGATCTTGCTGGTCTTGTATGCAATAAACTTGGTAATCATCAATGTATCAATCCTAAGAAAGGTGATACTGGTGGACAGACTTGGGAGTATCGCGCTGGTTTTATTGACGGTATGATCAAAGGCAAGAAAGATGCCATGGAAGGTTTTAACAAAAATTTTGATCTCTAAATACTAGTGGTGAACTAGAATTTTGTTGTGTCTACTAACGATGTATATTTGGGGAACCCGAATCTAAAGAAAGCGGGAACTCCAATACAATTTACGCAAGAGCAAATTGAAGAGTGGATTAAATGTAAGAAGAATCCTATTTACTTTGCCACAAATTATATCAAAATCATCTCACTGGATGAGGGTTTGGTTCCCTTCAGCATGTATGATTTTCAGAAAGAAATTTTAAATGACTTCCACAATAATAGGTTTAACATTGCAAAACTTCCGAGACAAACTGGCAAATCTACTACAGTCGTTGCCTATCTACTATATTATGCTATCTTTTACGATAGTGTTAATATTGGTATCCTTGCTAACAAGGCTTCTACCGCAAGGGAACTACTTGGTCGCCTTCAACTAGCATATGAGAACTTGCCAAAATGGATGCAACATGGTATTTTAGTATGGAACAAAGGTAATGTTGAACTTGAAAACGGATCAAAAATTCTGGCTGCTTCTACGTCTGCAAGTGCTGTACGAGGTATGTCCTTCAATATCCTCTTTCTTGACGAGTTCGCGTTCGTCCCGAATCACGTTGCTGAGCAATTCTTTGCCTCTGTTTATCCTACTATTACTTCTGGTAAATCAACGAAGGTAATTATCATTTCCACGCCTAACGGCATGAACCACTTCTACAAAATGTGGGAGGATGCTAGAAGAGGTAAAAATGATTATGTTACAAACGAAGTACATTGGTCTCAAGTTCCAGGACGTGATGCTAAATGGAAAGAGGAAACAATTAAGAACACATCACCAAGACAGTTTGCACAGGAGTTTGAGTGTGACTTCCTTGGATCTGCTGACACTTTAATTAGTCCAGCAAAACTACAAACTATTCCTTTCCATGACCCCATAGCTAGTAATGCAGGACTTGACGTATATAAAAGAGCAGAGAAAGATCACGAATATATTATTACTGTTGATGTTGCCAGAGGAATTGGCGGCGACTATAGTGCTTTCATCGTGTTTGATATCACCACGATGCCGTATCAGATCGTTGCGAAGTACAGAAATAATGAGATTAAACCTGTTCTGTTTCCATCCGTCATCTTCCAAGTAGCAAAGGAATATAATAACCCATACATTTTAGTAGAGGTAAACGACATTGGCGATTCTATTGCTGCTACTCTTAATTACGATCTTGAATATCCTAACGTACTTATGTGTGCGATGCGTGGTAGAGCTGGTCAAGTCGTCGGGCAAGGATTCTCAGGATCAAAAACACAACTAGGTGTCAAAATGAGTGTGACCGTAAAGAAGATTGGTTGCGCTAACCTCAAAGCAATTGTTGAGGAAGATAAATTGTTGTTCAATGATTTTCAGATTTTCCAAGAACTTACCACGTTTGTACAGAAGAAACAAGCGTGGGAAGCAGATGAAGGATACCATGATGACCTTGTTATGTGTATGGTATTGTTTGCATGGTTAGTCATGCAAGAATACTTCAAAGAGATGACTGACCAAGATATTAGAAGGAGAATTTATGAAGAACAAAGAAATCAAATTGAACAGGATATGGCTCCTTTTGGTTTTATTGATGACGGTATGGGTGATGATACCTTCATGGATGCAGACGGCGATCTGTGGGCATACGGAGACAAGCAAGAAGAAGTTGGCTATATGTGGAACTACTAATGGATATTGGGGAGCAGTTCAGTTTAGAACACCTTCTTTTTAAAGAGAGAACTTGCAGATCATGTAATAAGAAAAAAAATTTGATTGAAGATTTTTATATGACTAGAAAATCTAAGAGAGGATTACCGTCAGCATATTCATATGAATGCAAAGATTGCACGATTAACAGAATTCTAAATAATAGAAAGGGGAGACAACCCATGTCTGATTGGCAATACCCAGACTGGTAGGTTGTTCATGCATTGTTTCCCCTCTTGAGCAATAGGAATTTCTAAATACTTTTAGATAAATTTGATATCTAAGAGGTAAAAAAATGGCAAGTCAAGTCTCGCCTGGTGTTGTTATTAGAGAACGTGATTTATCCAATGCTGTCGTCGTAGGTAATAGTGCTATTCGTGGCGCTATCGCTTCTTCTTTCCGCAAAGGACCCGTAGGCAAAATTGTAAACATCGGATCCGAAAGAGAACTTATTGATACTTTCGGCGCACCAGCTGAGGCAAACGCTGGTGACTGGTTGGTAGCATCCGAATTCCTTCGCTATGGAGGATCGCTAGCAGTTGTTCGTGCAGCAACTGGTGTATTGAATGCAACTCTATCTGGAACTGGTGTTCTGGTTGGAACTAAAGAAGCATTTGATGCTGGCGTAACTACCGAAAAATTTGCAGCAAGAGATGCTGGTGCTGATGGTAACAACCTTCGTGTTGTAATCGTTGACAGAGTTGCTGATTCCAAAATGACTAAGGCAGGTCACGGTCTATCCGTTGGCGATGCACTTAGCGATGGTGCAACAACCGATCACGAAGTTACTGTTGTTATTGATGCTAACACTGTTGGTATTAAGCATGGCGCTGCTGGTGCAGTATCTGGTAACAGTTTCACCCAGTCTGCATTCACATCTTCTGATTGGAATGCACTTCCAATTGGTACAACTGGTTTGACTTACAAGTCAATCGCTCCACGTCCTGGCACTAGTTCATTTGCATCTGAGCGTCATCTATCTGCTGACGAAGTACACGTTGCAGTTGTTGATGAAGCTACAAATACAATTGTTGAGAGACTAACATATCTCTCTAAACTTTCTGATGCTAAGACACCTGAAGGTGCTAGTGCATACTGGAAAGATTATGTTAATGAGTATTCTGAGTTTGTTTATGCTGGTGCATCATTAAGTGTTGCTGAGTATTCTCCAGTGGGTGAAGCACCTGGTGGAACTGCAGCATCTTACGGTGCTACTGCAGCTTCTCCTTTAACTTTAGCATATATTCTTTCTACTGCTGGTGGTTCTTTATCTGGTGGTGATGATGATTATTCATACACCGCTGGTGAAATTGGTGCTGCATATGACCTATTCCTAGACACAGAAGAAACAACAGTTGATTTCATTCTCATGGGCGGCGATGCTGCTGATGAGACTGACACTCGTGCAAAAGCAGCATCTGTTGCTGCAGTTGCAAATACTAGAAAAGATTGCATTGCATTCGTTTCTCCTTGGACTGGAGATCAAGTTGCTACCTCTGGTGGTGCTGCTTTAACTCCTGCTTTACAACTCTCAAACACACTAGAGTTTATGGATACAATCGCATCCAGCTCTTATGTTGTTAAGGACAGTGGTGTCAAGTACACTTATGACAGATTTAACGACAAGTATCGTTATATCGGTTGCAATGGTGACGTTGCTGGTCTTTGTGTTTCTACATCTGCTATTAGTGATGACTGGATTTCTCCAGCAGGTACTAACAGAGGTGGTTTGAGAAACGTTGTAAAACTTGCATTCAATCCTAACAAGGCAGCAAGAGATGATCTTTACACCGCAGCGGTTAACCCAATTGTTGCATTCCCTGGTGCTGGTCCTATCCTATTCGGTGACAAGACTGCACTAGCATCTCCTTCCGCATTTGACAGAATTAACGTTCGTCGTTTGTTCCTCAATGTTGAGAAGAGAGCAAGAGCACTTGCTGAAGGTGTCTTGTTTGAACAGAATGATGAAACAACTCGTTCTGGTTTTGCTTCTTCTATTGGTTCTTACCTCGCTGAGGTTCAGGCAAGAAGAGGTCTATCCGATTTCTTAGTTGTTTGTGACGATTCCAACAATACTCCTGAAGTCATTGACAGAAATGAGTTTGTTGCTGAACTCTACCTCAAGCCTACACGCTCCATCAACTTTGTAACAGTTACTGTAACTGCTACAAGAACGGGCGTTTCGTTTGCTGAAGTCGTCGGTAGATAATTAATAGTATAACGAGTAAAAATTACGAGGTAAAAAACAATGGCAATCAATAACGTTTCAACGTTTCTAGGAAGGATTGGTCAAGGCGTCAAACCAAATATGTTCTTGGTTGATGTTAAGTTCCCTGATGTTTTAGACAAAACATCTGAACAAGAATTGATCAATGTAATGTGTAAGTCCGCAGCACTCCCAGGTTCTAACCTAGGTGTGATTGAGGTTCCTTTCAGAGGAAGAACAGTTAAGATCGCAGGTGACCGCACCTTTGATACTTGGACTGCAACCTTCTTCAATGATAAGGACTTCAAACTACGCTCCTTCTTTGAGCAGTGGGCAAACAGTATCAATACTCATGATGACAACACAGCTCCTTTGTTTACACCAAGCAAGGGTGATGGTTACATGGGTGAACTAATTGTTAAGCAACTTGAGAAAGATACCAGCGATGGTGGTTCTGTTCTTAGGGAGTACACACTAGTTCATTGCTTCCCAACTAATGTTTCTCCTATTGATCTTGCTTATGATAGCAACGATCAGATTGAGGAATTCACTGTTGAGTGGCAGTATTCTTACTTCACTGCAAAGGGTGGATCACGCAGCGGCGTTTCTGGCATTGGCGTAGTCTGATAAATAACTAGAAGCACACTAGTTTTTAACAGGTAGTCATGAGTCAGTTATTTGGCTTCCAGATTAATCGCAAGGAGGGTCAGAAGGGTCAGTCCCCTGTCCCTCCTAATGCTGATGAGGCAATTGCAGTAGCAGCAGGCGGTTACTATGGGACATATGTAGACACGGATAATCAAGCTCGCAATGAGTTTGAAATGATCCGTCGTTATCGTGATATGGCACTACACCCTGAGGTGGATAGTGCCGTTGACGAAGTGGTAAACGAATTTATTGTGAGTGATGCTCACGATACTCCCGTAGAAGTTAATCTAGATAATCTAGATGCTGGCATGGGAATTAAAAGAAAAGTTCGCGACGAGTTTGAGCATATTAAAAAACTCCTAAACTTTGATAATCGCGCACATGAAATCGTCCGTTCATGGTATATTGACGGGCGACTTTTTTATCATAAAGTCATTGACCTAGACAATCCAAAGAAAGGTATTACGGAACTTCGTTATATTGATCCAATGAAGATCAAGAAGGTCCGTCAAAAAATTGACAATAAACCGAAAGACTCTCTAGCACGCCAGGCAATCAAGGGCACTGCGCTTGAGTATGAATACGGAACGTTTGTTGATTACTATCTTTACAATCCAAAAGGATTTTATAAAGGTGGTGTACTGGGACCAGTTGGCGATATGTCACTGTCTCAAGGTGTCAAGATGGCAGTAGATTCTATCACATTCTGCCCATCTGGACTACAAGATTTAAACAAAAGAATGACTCTTGGTTTCCTACACAAGGCAATCAAGGCACTCAATCAATTAAGAATGATTGAAGATAGTCTTGTTATTTACAGATTGTCTCGTGCTCCTGAACGTAGAATTTTCTACATTGATGTTGGCAATCTACCTAAGGTAAAAGCGGAACAATATCTTCGCGATGTTATGAGTCGCTATCGTAACAAGCTAGTCTATGACGCACAGACTGGTGAGATGCGTGACGACAAAAAACACATGAGTATGCTAGAGGATTTTTGGTTACCTCGCAGAGAGGGTGGACGTGGCACTGAGATCACGACGCTGCCTGGAGGACAGAACCTTGGCGAACTTAAGGATGTTGAGTATTTTAAAAAGAAACTCTACAATTCTCTCAATCTTCCTCCTTCCCGTCTCACAGACGACAATAAAGGATTCAATCTCGGTAAGACCACTGAAGTCCTCCGTGACGAACTTAAGTTCACGAAGTTCATTGGTCGTCTCCGTAAGAGATTCAGTGAAATGTTCCACGACATGCTCAAAACTCAACTCATTCTTAAAGGAGTAATTGCTCCTGAAGATTGGGATGACATGAAGGAACATATTCAGTATGACTTCTTATTTGATAATCACTTCAATGAACTAAAAGAAATTGAAATGATGAACCAAAGAATGATGACTGTCACTCAAATGGATCCTTTTGTTGGAAAGTATTTCTCTGTTGAGTATGTTCGTAAGAATATCCTAGGTCAAACTAACAAAGAGATGCGTGAGATTGATAAACAAATGAAAGGAGATATCTCTTCTGGTCTTGCACTTGATCCTGCAGAAACAAATGCAATGGATCAACTTACTCAAGCAAATACTGCACTTGCTCCTGAAATTCAGGCAATGCAAGCAGATGATGCTGCAGAAAGAGATGCAGAAGCTGCTGATGCTGCGCTTGAAAGAGACATGAAGAGGGCAAAGTCCGCGCCTCAACCTTCTAATAATAATAAATAAATTATACTGAAATATTATCATGGCAGAATCTACCGAAGTAAATTCATTACAGGGCGAAGTTGATATCGTCAATCAAATTGCTGATAACCAACGCGCAGCTGCAATTGATGCAATCCACGACATGTTATTTTCCAAAGCAGGTGATGCTATGGCAGATTACAAAAAGGTGGTAGCAAATTCATTCTTTGATGAACCCACAGAAACCGAAACGGAAGTAACCGATGAAACTGATAACGGAAACGATTGAAGACGTTAAACTCCTTACCGAGGAGAAAAACGGAAAGAAACTTCTATACATTGAAGGTGTTTTCCTTCAGTCTGAACTAAAGAACCGCAACGGTCGTATGTATCCTTATAGTGTTCTTGAGCGCGAGGTCAAGAGATACAATGAAGAGTATGTACAGTCCAAGCGAGCTCTAGGTGAACTCGGTCATCCCGATGGACCTACTATCAATCTTGATAGAGTATCACATAGAAT
>Ga0160423_10005264_pt1 | contig 10559 bp, 16 predicted proteins | sample CRUFie14St8metaG_FD_108191 | JGI IMG/M metagenome (GOLD analysis project Ga0160423, IMG submission 108191) | Marine microbial communities from the Costa Rica Dome - CRUD Field 142mm St8 metaG | ecosystem: Environmental > Aquatic > Marine > Oceanic > Photic zone | place: Costa Rica: the Eastern... | reverse complement strand
TGGAATGAAGGAAGTGCGTTGAGCACAGGTCTTGCAACCTATACCTTCGGTTCAGTAACCGACCTCACACGCTATCCTTTTATCAATTTTCCACAGTTGTTCAGTGGAAATGTTAGTTTCGATGGTTACATCATTTTAGGGAATGCGGTAGGTTTTAAATCTGCTTTTTTCATAAGCATTTATGAAGCCACGTTTGCTAACGGTGCAACGACTCCAACCTTTACCCGTGTAGGTACTTCGTCCAACATTTCGGTCACTGTTACGTCAAACCAGATGTTGCGATTCAACAACGTCACTGTGCCATATACGGCTACGGCAAATGATTATTTAATGGTAGGAATTTCCAATGCAAGCACTACCAATGCCATTTGCACAAGTACGGCTTATGTGAATATGAATGCACGATTTAGTTTCTTGTAATGGCTTACAGAATTAAACCGTACACCTACCGTCGCGCTCGTGCTTTGGGCGTTACCGTCAAACCTTCTACACGGAAGGGCAAAAAGATTGACGTATTTAAAAACGGAAAGAAAGTCGCCAGCGTGGGTGCTCTGGGTTACGGTGATTACCCCACGTTTACCCAACAAAAGGGTAAAGCTTTTGCGGACAAAAGACGTAAAGCATACAAAATGAGGCATCAAAAAGATAGAAAAAGGGTAGGTACGCCCGGTTATTACGCTGACCAACTGCTTTGGTGAGTTTAATTTTTTAAATTTCGAGGTATGAAAAACAAGAAAATCTTGGGCATCGTTATGCTGACATTGATTGGTTCTGTTCTTGTGTATATGTTCAAGGACAAGATTATGGCGATGTTGGGACAGGATATGAACCCTGACGACATCAGCAACCCAGAAACGGAAGTGTCTGACGGTGAACCCGTTACCGAAGGTGGAACGCAGTCCACAGAGGGTGGCACAACCTATGCCGCAGAGGGGTGCGGAGGTAACTACACAAATCAATTGGATGAAATTGCAGAGGACGACCCAGCATTGAATGTTGGAGGGTGTGGTGCGGCGGTTGTAGCGTGGCAAGAATTTTTAAATAGTGTGCTTGCTTACAGTGGAAGCGGTGTTACTCCTCTGAACGTTGACGGTAAATATGGCCCAGCAACCCAGGCATTCCACAATCAGTATTTGTACAACCTTCCAACTGTCGGACGCGACATTTCTGCACCTCTGTTTGAAAAAGGTGTCGGAGCAAGCTTGAATTAAAATGAAAAGAAAAACGAAACTCGCCATTGCAGGTGTTGTCGTAATCGTAGTCGGTTACGCCCTTTACAAGTACCTGAAACCCACAGAAGTAGCCGTTGAAGGAGAAGGTGAAACACCTTCCGACGAAGGTACAGGAGGAGGGTTCTTGTCGTCGTTGACCGACGTATTTGGATTGACAAGCGGGGATGAAGCAGACCTTACCGATACCCCTACACCGGATTTGACAGATGGGGGTGACCCAAGTCCCGGTGTTGTTTCAACAGACGGAACAGGTGCGCCTACTTCGTACCCAACCGGAGGCGCGTGTAACTCGACAAGTCTTGACCATCTTGAACCATTGCCGGGAAATTTGGGTTGCACGGCTGGATATGACAATGTTTCGCAGTGTTCAAATGAAGGTTCAACTTGCATCCCCGGATTCTTGGGCACACCAACTAATGCTTGTGGTGCGGGTATCGCAAGATGGCAAGCGTTATTGAATAAGCACTACAAGAGTGCGGGTGACGGGCAGTGCATTCCGACCGGGCATTTCGGTAGAGCAACGCCTCAAACCAATCAGAAAACCCAAGAATTGATTGAGTCTGGCGCAATTTCAGCATCATGAGCAGAAACAAACTTATTCTAATCGTTCTGGGCTTGGGTGCTGTTGCATACTTCCTTTTTAAAAAGAAAAAGGCGCAACCAAACGTCACCGGAAACGTAGAACCATCACCGGAACCACCACCGGAACCACTACCGGATTGGATTGACACTCCCACAACCCAAGCTATTTTTGACCACGATTACACCGAAGATGAATTGCTTGACGGTCAGTGCCCACCACATTCATTTATAGAAGGATGTTTGCACCCCGATGCTTTGAATTACAACCCCTGCGCTACGTTTGGCAGTGTTCAAAACAATTGTGAATTTCCTGCTGGAACCGTAATTGGTTGTGGCGATTCGACAAAGTGTAACTACGACCCAAACGTTACGGTCAATGTTCCCAGTATGTGCTACACAGAGGATTTTTGTCAAAATTTCTATTCTGGCAACAACAATTCGGTGACGTACCGTGGCTCGCAACACAAAAATGGGTTGCACCCACTGTACTAAAATTTAAAAGATGCCAGTAAGTAGTCAGCAATTAGAATATGCGAAGGGTATCGTAGATGCCCTTTCAGAGAATCCCAGAACAGGTGAACCTGCATACACCCGTATGAAGCGAATTAAACCGAAAGGTTTTCGTGGTTCAATCTTGAAGCATATTGGATGGCCTACGTCGTGGGCTGTCCTGTACGACTTGTCCCCGGCTCAAATTTCACAAAATCGTGAAGCTGAAAAGGCCAGAGAAGTTTGGGGGTTTGATTCTGACCGACTCGACAGAGTTAGCATTTGGAAGGTTTTGTTACGGGGGTACTTCTAGAACAACCCCGACCCAATGTCGGAAGCAAATTTTCCGAGTTGGCGCAAGCCATCGTGGATGAGCGAAGCGAATGCACAATCTATCCGTGCTTTAATTGTAAACGCTTATGAAAATGAAGGTTTAAGGCAGAGGGCAGATGGAGAAGTTTCTTTGTCGGCAGAACAAGTTGCTGACGCTCCTTTGGCCCAAACAATGCCAGTAGAGGATGTTCCACGCGAACAGCGTATGGCAGACTTGGCAGAACAAGAAGAAGCAGAGGCCGTACAGATAGAAGAAGAACAAGCCGAAACAGAGGGTGATGGAGGCCGTTCTTTAATTGAGAACCTGTATGAACTTTACCAACCTTACTGGCGACGTTCGCACAACGTAGAAAGTAGAAGTGCCTTGTACGACCGACGTGGTAACGCCGAAATTCGCAAGGCTTTGATTGCGATTTTAACGCTTGAAAAGCTTGGGTATGAATATCGAGGCATCCGTTCGTTCACGAAGATAATGGGCATTCGTTCCATCCAAATCTTTGGTTTGCGTCGTGCTACACGTAGTGGTTACAACGCTTATTTGGTGGTTGAATTAAAAGGTGCAAACGCAAATGCCTCGCGGTATCGCAGTGCTACGGCATATCAAATTATGGCTGAAACGTGTCGTGCGGGTACAAACTCTTTGAAGGAACAGTTTGAACCAAGCACAGGTCGTGGGCTACAACCTATGCGATTTACTGGCAGAGGAAATAGCTTGGGCGGGTTGCAAGTATTGTCTCTCAACGTTTTAAACGGAGTGAGAAATACAATGACGATGCAAGAAGGCAATCGCAAATTTAGCACGGCCAACAATGAGTCAATTGCCCAGTTGGACGCGGGCACATCATCGACAGAAACTACAACTACGACGCAAGTAGAAGATTCTACATCACGTCAAGATGTTGTGTTTTTTATTGGCTTCCAATCATTTGCAGAAGGTTTGACTTACCAGCAGTCCGGAGAATTTAATATCAGTCTGAACAAATTTCCGGAGGACGTCACTCGTAGCTACATTTTTTACTTTGCCAAACCCAATGCACAGGGTTCGTACGACCTTTCCCGAAGCACATTTGGCCCGCTGAATGCAGACCCACGTATTCGTAGACAGCCCAACAGTACGGATAGACTGGCTCAATTAAAATTGGCTTGGAACGCTTCTGGAAGATTGACAGATAGAAATTCCCTCATCTTGACTCCAATTCCGGTGAGGGACAAACGCCAACTACGTGCCTCGTTTGTCGCACAATTTCAAGCTGGTTTAGATACACGTGGTCGTGACTTTCCTGTGACACGAGTGAATGCGCCTATCGAATACCCAACACCATTTGCCAAAATTACTGCGGCTTCGTTGCCTGAATTGCGAAAAATAGCAGTCATTTTCGAGGCGATGGCTGGTGTCGAAGAATCAGATAGCGGGCCTACTTCGACAATGATTAACCTTCTAAACACAAATCAGTGTAGAATCCTGTCAGAATCACCTTACAGCTTTGGTTTTGGTATTGAGTTTGAAGGTTTTGTACGACAAGGCACTCGTAAAGAATTGAGCGAAAATTTAAGGGCAGAAGGTGTCAAGGTTTACAGTACAAAAGGTTACCAATCGGCAACACCAGTTCGGGGTGAGGAACAGTATGTAGAAGGACACAGATGGAGACAAGAAGCAGACAGTAGCGTCACTGGTTATCAAGCAAATACCAGTGGGGGTTATGACCCAAGTGGAGAAGGGCAAACGTTTGAAATGGTTTCGGTAATCCTAAACGAATCCGTAGATAACAAGTCGGGTAACAACGACTGGATTCCTGAAATTGAACAGTATTGCACAGCACTTGCAAAGCACGGTGTTTTAATTGACCCAAGTTCAGGTATTCACATTCACGTTGGCTACAAGAATTTTGATGCCCAACAAACCAAAAACTTCTTTATCAATAGCGTATTGATGTTGCCTGTTTTGAAAGGTTTGGTTAGTGAAGCTTGGAAGGGACGAGGGTATGCCAAATTCCCGTCTACGGACAATTTACAGCGCAAACTTTCAGACATTGCAAATGCAGGTAACACACAAGATGCTGTTGTAAATGCTTACAGACGTGGCTTTGGAGAAGCACGTTACTCGTGGTTGAATACTGTGAATTTCGGTTCAAGTCGGAAACCAACCTTTGAATATCGCTTTCAGGGTTCGAGCATCGAAAAAGATACGATGGTGAACACAATTAAAATTTTGCAACAAATTTGGAAAGCAAGCTTGGAGGGTATTATCCCAATCCAGCGAGGAGCAGGTAAATCACAAGACCAAGTGCTAATTAACTTGTTGGGTCAACCTTTGTTTGCGTTTGCAAGAAATCGTTACGCAGAAACTGAATTGCCAAATGCTACTTCAAGGACTTCAAATTCCTTTAAAGGTTTCGACTTCCCAATCAGTGCATCTCAAATCACTTAATGAAAAATGAAACGATACTTAAAAAAGAAAGGGTCGAAGCAAGGAGGAGGTACTGCAAAAAGTTCCTATTACGTCACACGAGACTCAAAGGGCAGAATTAAAAAATGGACGCGCGTCGGTGCTTCACAGAAAGCAGACCGTCGTGGTGCGGCCAAGTACAGCCCCCGCAAGAAAAAACAGGGCAATCAAGGCGATTACAAATCAGCAAAACGATAAAAATGGATGCACCTTTACAATTAAACTACAACAAAGTTTTGATGCTTGCAGGGGCAGGGGCAGGTGGATATTACCTGTTGGGTAAAAAACCAATTGGAGCACTTGTAGGTGTTGCAGTGTTTATGCTTTTGGTAAAAAGCGGACAAGCACCAATGATGCAAAACGTAATGGAACCCGAACCCACTGGTACGATAGAACCCGATATGGGAGCACCTGTGGCGGCTGGACTTCCAGCACCGGGCACGACAGCAGACCCAAGTGGCGGTTTTATTGACCCCAACAATTCAACCAAGCGTATTGGCTTGTTGCGCTAATGCCTTACCGAAAAATTACAAGGGGTAAAAATCGCGGCAAATACAAAAGTCCGACTGGAAAGGTTATGACTTTAAAACAGATTCGTGCCTACTACGCCAAAACGAAAAAGAAAAAACGATGAATGGTTTTTTGCCTTTAATGAATTACGGTGACCAAATCGCCAAATCCGATACAGCACCTTTGGGTGGTCAACAAGCTGGGATGGGCGTATATGGTTATGCCGCGCCGGGCAACCAACAGACGGCTAATTTAATGCCCGCAGGTGGCCCAACCGTGCAGGGAGGGTTAACTGCAATGACCGGGGCGAATACTAATATGCCACTTGTTTTGCCTCCTAATGCGATGTCAAATGGAGGTTACACGCCTTGCAGTTGCAACGGAAAAAAGGAAAGTCCTTTTGAAAACGAAACCGTGCAGTACGCCTTGCTTTTTGCACTGTTGTACGTCGTAATTAAAAAGCTGTGAACGAGTGTCCCGAAGTTCAGAAGTCGCAAACCGTTAGGTTGTTAGACGTTTATCTTATCGCTCCTTTCCTGTTTTACATTGCGTACACAGGAAAAGGTTTGGAACTGTGGGAAAAACTTGGGTTGTATGTTTTGGCAGTAGCAACGTTGGTTTACAACGCTGACAACTACTTAAAAACAAAAGAACTTTATGGCTAATTACAGAGACGCAGTAAACTTCATTCAAGAATGGGAGGGAGGTATTTCTGGGCATCCAGAAGATAACGCCTCCGCGAATGCGTCTCCCTGTGGTAACGACCCTCGTTACAATGCGCCTATTCACACGAATAAAGGTGTAACGTGGCAGACGTTTGTGGAAATTTACGGACAGTCTTGCGACACGTTTTTAGAAATGCCCGAAGATGTCTGGTTGAACATTTACAAAACGCGATACTGGGACAGAATTGGAGGTGACGCACTGTACAATCAAGCGATTGCAAACACTTACGCAAGCTGGGCTTGGGGTAGTGGAGTGGGCGGTGCAGACAACCAAATGCGTCAATTTTTGATGAATGAATATGGGTACGCTTACACTGATGTAGCGTTGCCTGAACAGCGTATTCTGATTTTAAATTGGCAGACCAGACAAGACCCAGAAAGATTGTTTTATGGGCTTGTCGATTGGCGACGCAACTATTTAAACGGCTTGTCCGACGCAAATGTGTTCGGAACGGGCTGGAACAATAGGTTAAATGCGTTCATTGATTACAATGAAAAGTATATCACAACGCAGTCGAATAACGATTTGCGGAGACTTATTATTGCATTGACGCTTTTTGTTATAGCAGTGTTGGTGTATTTCCTACTGATTAAGTAACAAACAATGAGCAATTTAGGAACGGATTTTTACGGCATTGACGAAACAGAGGACTTCGACGGTTCTTTTAATAGCTTGTCACCAGACGAGTTTGGAATCGGTGCGCCTGAAAATTTTAATTCAGAACCTACACAACTGACTTGCGACGATTACATCACGCAGTGGTGTTCTACCCAAGAAAGTTCTTGTCAATATGTAAATGGAAAACTTACAGTGCCAACGGAACAGATGGCCGAGTTTATCCAAGCCTACCCAGACTGTCAGACTTCACAAACAAATAATTCATCTAATATGAGCAACGGAAACGGAAACGGAAACGGTACGAATGCCTTGTTTGATATTAAATCACCCGACTTCTTGGGTGGCCCTAATGTCCACAATGTCATTTTGATTGTTCTTGGCCTTTTGATTTTGGCCTCTGTGACTCGCGGCAACATCCTTCAAGGGATTGGTACTGCCTTGCGCGATACAGTTAAATAATGGCGACGGCAACTACGGAAGCATTGGCACAGGAAAGTGCTGTTGACGTAAATGCAGACGAACCAGTAGGAATTGCTGGTTTGGTTGAAAAAGCACAAGTAAACCGTGGAAATGTAGCAATGGGAATTGGTGCATTGGTCGGGGGTGCTTCTTTTGCTCTGCTTAACAAAAAAATGGCTACCAACCGGGCAATTATTGTCGGGTTGGTTTTAGCTGTCGTTGCTTATGTAGGTGCTTTGCGCGTACTCCCAAGTGCAACTGCCACGAACTACCAAGTTTAAAAAACGATGGACACGCCTCGCTACAAAGTGGCGTATATGGAGACAAGCACTCCGTTCCGTCTTTTTAGTGACTTTTTCGATACGCAAAAGGAGGCGCAAGAATATGCGTCGTCGTTGCGACGGGATGGGTTCGAGGCAATGACATTTGAAAAGGCGTTCCAAGAAGGGACGCACTACGAATGGGATTTAATTAAAGACAGTTCGACTTGGAAATACCGTTTGGGTGTTTTCCTAACTTCGATTAACTTTGTTGTGCCTCTCGTGCTTATCATCTTTGTGTACTTCCTACTACGCAGAGGAAATGGCTTGCCGAGGGTTATTGGTTAAACAGAGAAAGGGTTGGCGATTCGCCAGCCCTTTTTTAATTTCCCGTTATGAAGAAAAACCTGCTACTGGCCGCGTACACCAATTACAAGGAAATATCCAAAGTCCAAGATTTTGTAGAGTCCTTTGGTCACGTTCGTAGACCAAACGATGAAATGTGCGTCATTTACGACGAACAGACTGAAATAAATCACTTTTTAGACCAGTACCCGTTCGTTACTCAAATTCGTAAACCTCGTGAAAGCGAAAACGCTTATGCAGACCGTTTTAAACAGTTTGCCGATACGATTATGATTTCCGAGCACGAACGATTCATTTGTGCTGACATTCGAGACATTGTTTTTCAAACAAATCCATTTGTGTGGATGGAGAAAAACCTTGAAAACAGTTTGGTTGTTTGTGACGAGGGTGTCCCACATTCAAGTGAAAAGGGAGGCATTTTTACATTGAACCAAGTTCGAGATGGATTTCCAGATTACGAACATTCAATTTTTAAAAAGAACGTCATAAACGTGGGTTGCATTGGGGGTGACAAGAGGGTAGGTCACATTTGTCAAAGGGTGTACGAAATGTGCCAGACCGTGACTGACGAGAAAATCCACACAAACGGTTCTTACGCATTTGACCAAGCCGCAATGGGCATACTTTGTCACTTAACCGAGGAAAGGGCATTTACACATCACAGCGACGGCAATGAAACGTGGTGTCTGACAATGAGCACGTCTCCGGAATCATTGCCCTACACCTATTTAATTGAAAACAGGTTGTGCAACCCCGAAGGACAACCTTACGCAATTGTACACCAAGCAGAACGGCACAGTTCGTTTATTAGGTACAAAGGGCAAGGCAAATACGAGATATTCAAGGGGGACGAAGTGTGGAGCACCGCACGGATTGACGGACTCGATTACAAGGAATAAGTGCTACGTTCTTTTAAATTCAAACTGTTTTTGTTTTACAAGTGGCACGGCACTTGGGCAAACCTTGTATTTCACTTTTTGACTTCTGTTGGTCAAATTTGTTTGGCGGTATGTTTTTTAAAAACATGGAACTGGTGGTATTTCATCACCATCCCAATCTTGCCGTGGTTTACTGACGGACTGGGGCACGTTTGTGAAGGTAATTTTAGACAAGTAGTACAAGAAGGAAAGAAAAACAAGTCTACAAACGCAGTAAATGTAAGTGGGTGGGTAAACTTTGTCTTGCGTTTGGTGGCGTTGCCTTATGCCTTGTACAAAAAAAAGACCACCCCGACGTTTCGGAGTGGCCCTGCTGAATGAATAATCCCCTTAACCAAAGGTTATCACACGGCAATTTAATTATCGTTCGCCTACACGGTACTTGGTAGGCAGATATTTTTCAAACGCAAATTGTTGGTTGGGACACATTGCGGGCTTGGGCTTGGCGTAATTCATACCGTCGTGACCTTGCGCCTTGTGGGTAGATTCTGAATACCAATCCAAGAAATCGCCAGTCTCTACAACCTCACCCCAGTTTTCGTGGATGTCGAACAAGTAAATGTCGCACTCCACAACGCTACCATCGTCCATACGAACGTGGCAGGGTTCTTTAAAATAGTACGTGGGGTGTCCTTCGGCACGGTCAACGATTTGCCATTGCTTTTTAGATAGCAGGTAAACCTCACCCTTGATAGGGCGTTCAAAACCGTGCAAAAGGTCGTCAGAGGGCACACGGCCAACGTAGGGGATTTGCCGTGGCAACGAACGTGCAGTCATTACAAACGGTTCGCAGGTGTGTGCAGTACCTAAATACTTTGCTCCCTCGATACGTTCGTGGTTGTACGCATCCTGTCGCATTGTGCCATAGGTAAAAAGGAGTCGGGGCTTGTAGTAAGTCATTTCTTTCGGGATTACTGATTAAACTAATTGTGCCATAGGCACTTCGATGGGTGCTTGGAAAAAGTCACCGCTTGCGTTGACGTACAGAACGTTTCTGTGCTTGAACTCTGACCACGGCATCAAGTAAATCATTGCTTTGACAATTTCGTCGTCAAGAACAACGTCGATGTACTCACGCTTGTACCAACCGGGGTGACCCTCCAACCTGTCAAGGTTGGCAAGTGTAAGGTCGTCAACCTCGTACACCTCACCTTCGACAATTGTCGAAAGAACTTTGTTGGTTTGGTTCACTTTCACAACGTATGGAATGCTACGACCAATAGAAGATTCAAGCATCACAAAGTTGTCAAGGGTAGAACCCGTACCGAGGTACACAGAGTCTTGGAGCAGGTAGTGGTTGCCGAGTTCCTTCCGCAACGTACCGTAAACAAATACTTTCATAGTATTAGGGGTTAAGGGGTTAAACATATAGGACAAATATACAACGTATATCACAAGTATGCAAGAAAAAGGGGAGAAAAAGGCCACAATTCTACAAAGACCTTAATCCCCCCACACGCCAAACGTGTATTTAAAAATCTACACGTTTGCGTTTTCCCACTCCTCTGGGTTCAAGATTAGCGCACGTCCAAATATGACGTGGCTGTTGTCGCCATAGGATGTAGCGTATTCATTGATTGGCAAGTTTAAAAGCATACCC